>LFIK01000263.1_pt1 | contig 38631 bp, 38 predicted proteins | sample 643401 | NCBI WGS metagenome assembly LFIK01 (sample SAMN03777447, study PRJNA286221) | soda lake metagenome | biome: soda lake; feature: Kulunda steppe; material: water; isolation source: sample T5-Br brine of Lake Tanatar-5 | place: Russia: Kulunda steppe | collected 2010-07
CGCTCGCGGGCGCTGCCTGCGCAGGGCGCAGGCGGGCCGTGCCGCTGCGCCACCCTCCCCGCCCCCGGAACGGGGGCAAGCGCCCGCAAGCGGGGCATGGGCGGGTGGGTGGGCTCCGCTTGCGGGCGCTTCTCTGCCCCCGTTTGCCGTGCCGGGCGCTACAGCAACTGGCGCTGCTGCACGATACGCGGGATCTGTTTCTTCACCTTGAAGAAACCCGCCGTCGCATGCGGCCAGATCGCCATGTCCCAGCCGCGCTGAACCTCGCACAGCCGCACCCCCGCCTTGGCCAGCGGCGCCTCGGCCGCGCGCAGCCAGTCGCGCAGCGGCCCCTCGGGCACATAGCCCGTCACGATCTGCCGCGCCCCCGCCCCGGCCGCCCAGCGCGCCAGATCCTCGGGTGCGCCCGCGCGCAGTGCGGTGACCTCGCCGCCCAGCCGCGCCGCCGCATCCGCCAGCGACCCGACCTCGAACGCCGCGACCTGTTCCGCCACCGGACGCGGGCTGCGCAGCGCGCTTCCGGCCAGCGACCCGCGCGCCACAACGTCGAACCCCGACAGATCGAATTCTTCCAGCCGACACTCCTCCTCGGTCAGCAGCAGCGCGGTCGGCGCAACCGCCTCTGGTGCAACGGGGCGGCGCAGCGGGCCGGGCGCGGGCAGCCCCTCGGGCTCTTCACCCTCCAGCCCCTGCGTCACCTCGGCCAGTTGCCCCGCCTCGGGCGCAAAGCGCTGATCGGTGAATTTCGCGATGTTCCACGCCTTGGCCTCATAGACCTTGCCGCGCGTGTGCAGACCCGCGACCCAGCGCCATGACAGCGTGTTCGAGGCCGGGTCGCCATCGAGCAGGTGCCGGTAGAAGAAATCCGCCCCCACCCGCCAGGGCAGCCGCAGCGTGAAGATCCAGATCGAGGCGAACCACATCCGCGCGTGATTGTGCAGATACCCCGTCGCCACCAACTCCTGCGCCCAAGCATCGAACGCCGCGATCCCGGTTGCGCCACGCTCGGCCTCGGCGACCTGCGCATGCAGCGCCGCGTCGCCCTCCATCGCCCGAAGGTCCGCCTCCAGCCCGTAGCGATAGGCCGCCCAGATGGCGGGCCGCCGCTCCAGCCAGCCCTTGAAATACCCGCGCCAAACGACCTCCTGCACGAATTTCTCGGCCCCTTCCAGCCCGTGGGCCGCGATTGCCGCGGCGGCCACCTCTTCCTCGGTTACGAGGCGGCGGCGCAGCCAGGGCGACAGGCAGGACACATCGCGGTGCTTGCCCGGCCCGCGGTCGAAATTGCGCCCGGCGGCATAGGCGCGGCCCATGCGCGGGACGAACGCTTGCAACCGCAACAGGCCCGCGGCGCGGGTCGGGGGTCCGAATTCCATGTGATCTCCGTGATGCTGCTGGCGCGGTAGCTAAGGCCCACGCAGCCCGGATCAATCCCGCGCTCAGCGTCGGCCGAACAACGCCTCGATCTGCGCCAGCGACAATTCGACATAGGTGGGGCGGCCATGGTTGCACTGGCCGGACTGGGGCGTCGCCTCCATCTCGCGCAGCAGGGCGTTCATCTCGTCCGGGCGCATCTGCCGCCCCGCGCGGACCGAGCCGTGACACGCCATGCGCGAGAGCACCGCATCGAGCCGCGCCTCGAGTTGCGCGCTCGTCCCCTGATCGGCGAGTTCGTCGAGAATGTCGCGAATCAGCGCCGCGGCATCGACTGTTCCCAGCGGTGCCGGGGTGGCGCGCACGGCAACAGCGCCCCCGCCGAAGGGCTCGATCACCAGCCCGAGTTGCGCAAGGTCAGCGGCCATATCCAGAAGCTCGGCAGCTTGCGCCGCGCCGGGCTCGACGATCTCGGGGATCAGCAGCGTCTGGGCGGGCACGCCCGACACGGCGCGGGCGCGTTTGAGGCGTTCATAGACCAGCCGTTCATGCGCGGCGTGCTGATCGACGATGAGCATCCCGTCCGGTGTCTGGGCGATGATGTAATTGCCATGCAGCTGCGCCCGCGCGGCGCCCAGCGGCGCGTCGGGCTCGGGCTCGGGCGCGGGTTCGGCGCGGGCCGACACGTCCCACTGCGCGGGGCTTTCCGCCATGCCCAGCGGGGCCTGCAGGTTGTAGGCCGCCTGCCGCGCTCCGCTTGATGGGGTCGCAGGCCGCTGCGCCGCCATCGCCCCCAACGCGCCCCCCAGAGTCGAGGAGGACCGATGCCCCCCCTCGGCCAGCGCATGGCGCAGCCCCGAGACGACGAGCCCCCGCGCCAGCCCGGGATCGCGGAACCGCACCTCGGTCTTGGCGGGGTGGACGTTCACATCCACCAGTTCCGGCACGCAGCCGATCTCGAGCACCGCCACCGGATGACGGTCGCGCGCCAGCACATCGGCATAGGCCGCGCGCAACGCCCCCACGAGCAGCTTGTCGCGCACCGGGCGGCCATTGACGGCGAAATATTGCGCGACCGCTGCGCCGCGCGAGAATGTCGGCAGACCCGCAAAGCCTGTCAGCCGCAACCCCTCGCGCGCGGCGTCGATGCGCAGCGCATTCGCGGTGAATTCGCGCCCCAGCACAGCCGCGACCCGCGCCTCGAGCGCATCGAACAGTGTGCCCTGCCCCGCGTCCAGCCGCAGGATCTCGCGGTGGCCGCCCTGCGAGACGTCGTGCAGAGCGAATCCCACCTGCGGCGCGGCCAGCGCGAGGCGGCGCAGCACATCGGCGATGGCCTGCGCCTCGGCCCGGTCCGAGCGCAGGAATTTCAGCCGTGCAGGGGTGGCGTGGAACAGATCCCGCAACTCCACACAGGTGCCATGGGGCGCGGCCTCGGGGCGGGCGGGCTCCATGCGACCGCCGCTGACGGTGATACGCGCGCCGGGCGCTCCTTGCGCGCGCGAGGTGATGGTCAGCCGCCCCACGGCGCCCAGCGAGGGCAGCGCCTCACCCCTGAAGCCGAAGGAGCGGATATTCAGCAGGTCCGAGCCGTCGATCTTGGATGTCGCGTGCCGGGCAAGGGCCAGCGGCAGCTCTTCGGGCGACATGCCATGCCCGTCATCGCGCACCCGGATCAGCGTCTTGCCGCCATCGGCATAGGCGACCTCGATCCGTCGCGCACCTGCGTCAATCGCGTTCTCGACCAGTTCCTTGACGGCAGATGCGGGCCGCTCGACCACTTCGCCCGCCGCGATGCGATTGACGGCGGATTCGTCGAGTTGCCGGATTTCGGGGCGTATCTTGGGGCCGGGCGCATTCATCCTACCGGATATAGCAGTCACCGCCCGGCCTGCCAAGCGTCAGTTCAGCCCCACCGGCTCGCCCACCACGACAAAGCGCAAGGCCTCGGGGTCGAACAGCCGCGCGACGAGGTCATTGACCTGATCCAGCGTAAGATCGCGGACCAAGTCATTGCGGACATTCACATAATCGATGTCGAAACCCTGGTATTGCATCGACGCCATGATCGAGGCGATGGAGGCGTTGCCATCGAACCGTAACGGATAGGCGCCGGTCAGATAGGTCACGATCCGGTCCAGCTCTGCCTCGGTAACGCCGTCCTGCTGCATCTGCGCCCATTCCTCGCGCAGCAATTCGAGCACTTTTTCAACATTGGCGTTGTCAGTGGACAGTCGGCCCTGAAAGCTGTCACCCAGCAGACCAGACGACAGGAAGCTTCCTATTCCGTAGGTTAGGCCCCGTTCTTCGCGCAATTCGCGCATCAGCCGGGTGCCGAAACGGCCGCCCCCGAAGATCTCGTTTGCCACAAACCCGACCAGAAAGTCCGGATCGTCGCGCGGGATGCCGGCATGACCGAAGGCCACCACCGATTGCGGCCCGTCAAAGGGCACGATCTCGATCCCCGGCTCGGCCTGAAACGCGACCCGCTCGGGCAGCGGCGGACCCGTATCGGGGATGCCCTCGAACAGCCGGTCGAGCAGCCCGCCCAGCGCCTCGGCGTCGATATCGCCCGCCGCGCCGATATGCACCCGATCGCGCGCAATTGCGCCCTGATGTGCCTCGATCAGCGCGTCCCGGTCAAGAGCGCCGACGGTCTCGGGCGTGCCGTCGGCGGGACGTGCGTAGGGATGGCCCGCAAAGGCAGCCTCGGCAAAGGCGCGCGAGGCGATGGTGTTCGGATCCAGCGCGTCGCGGCGCAGGCTCGACAGCGCCCGTGCGCGCACCCGCTCGATGGCATCCTCGTCAAAACGCGGCTCGGTCAGCGCAAGCCGCAGATGGTCGATCACCGCTTCGGCATCCTCGGTCAGGAAGCGCGCAGACACGGTCACGGTATCGCGCCCCGAATCGAAACGCAGCCGGGTGACAAGCTCTTCGCTGCGGGTGGCGAAGGCCTGGGCGTCCAGATCGCCCGCCCCTTCGGAGAGAAGCGCGGTCATCAGGCTGACCGCGCCCGCGGTCTCATCGCTGTCGAGGGTCGCGCCCCCCTCGAAGATCAGCTCCAGCGCCACGAAGGGGATCGAGCTCTCCTCGACCAGCCAGGCCTCCAGCCCCGAGGGCGAGGTGACGGGGGTGATGTCGACCTCGGCCCGCAGCGGGGTGGCGAGCAGGAAAAACAGGACGATCAGGCGTTTCATTGGCTCACCTCCATCTCGGGGGTCGTGCTGGGCGTGGTCAGGAAACCGGTGACGGAACTGCGCCGGTCGAGCAGCATCTGCCCGGCCTCGATCACCTCTTCGGGCGTGACTGCGTCCAGCGCGTCGATCCAGCCGGTCACGTCATCCACTGTCAGACCGACACTGAGCGCCATGCCGAATTGCCGTGCGCGGGCCTGCGTGTCATCAAGGCCGAAAATCTCCGCGGCGCGAAGCTGGCGGCGCACCCGCTCGAATTGCTCTGCGTCGATCCCGTCTTCGAGGAATTCGGCCACGACGCGGTCCATCGCCTCCTCGGCCTCTTCCAGCGAGACCCCCTCGACCGGGGCGATGCCCAGCGAAAAGCGCCCGTAATCGCGCGCGAGCCCGCTATAGCTCGCCCAGGCGGACAGCGCGATGCCCTCCTCGAAGTTCAGCCGCCGCTCGAGCACCGAGGTCGCCGAACTGCCGCCCAGCAGGGCTGCGAGCATCTGCAGCGCCGCCGCCTCGGACTGGTCGCCCGACTGGCGCACCGGGGCGAGGTAGAGGCGGCTGACATAGGGCGTGCCGACGCGCGAATCCTCAAACGTCAGGCGGCGCTCCGCCAGATGCGGCGGCTCCATCGGGCGGGCGCGAGGACCGATATTCGGATTGGGCGCGATCGGGCCAAAATGCCGCTCGGCCTTGGCGATGGCCGCGTCCGTGTCGACATCGCCCGCGATGACCACCACGGCGTTGTTGGGGCCGTAATGGGCATCGTAGAACTCCATCGCCATATCGCCGGTCAGCGTCTCCATCTCGTGCCGCCAGCCGAGGATCGGCACGCCGTAGGGGTGCGCCTTGTAGTGTGCGGCGAGCATCGTCTCGTTGAACTGCGCGCCGACGCGGCTTTCCAGCACCTGGCCGCGCTCCTCGAGGATCACACCGCGCTCGGGCAGCCACTCGGCCTCGGTGAAGGAGAGATTGACCATGCGGTCGGCCTCCATCTCCATCATCAGGTCCAGCCGGTCAGCGGCGACACGCTGGAAGAACCCGGTGTAATCCCATGACACAAAGGCATTATCCCGCCCGCCATTTGCCTCGACCACGGCCGAGAATTCGCCCGGATCGGTCGTCTCGGTGCCCTTGAACATCAGATGCTCGAGGAAATGCGCGATGCCGGACTGGCCCGGCGGCTCGTCCGCGGCCCCGGCGCGATACCACACCATGTTGACGACGACCGGCGCGCGGCGATCCTCGATCACCACCACCTCGAGCCCGTTGTCGAGCACATGATGCGTGACCGGTTCGGCACTGGCCGGGCGTAGCAGGGCGAGCGTCAGCAGGGCCGCGATGGCGAGAGGGCGCAGGAGCATGGGGTGGGCCTCCGGGGGTGAACTTGCGCCGAAGCTACTGCCGGGGGCCGCGGAATCAAGTGGGGGCACGCAATAGTGTGCGCCGTGCGAGCCGCTGCGCTGCGCGTCGTCCAGGGGGGGTGCCGTGGCTTTGCACCGTGGCCCCGCGCCCCGGAACGGGGGGCAAGCGCCCGCGAGCGGGGCATGGGCGGGTGGGTGGGCTCCGCTCGCGGGCGCTCTGTCGCGACCTATTCGACCGTCAGGGTGATGACCTCGGAGATCAGCTGCGGGTCGTGCGGGATGTGGAAGTCATCCGCCATGACCAAAACGAAGGTGTGCGTCCCGGTCGGAAGATCGAGCGTCACCTCGGTCTGGCCACCCCCGAAATGCAGGTTCTGCTCGTCAAAGGGCATGGATGAATTCAGATCCACATCCGCGGGGTCGATGTTGATGAGCATATGGTGATGACCGGTATCCGGCCAATTCGCCCCGGCCGGTGCGACCCCGATCCCGCGCGCACCAAAGCGGAAGGTGACGGGGTTCGACACGGTCTCGCCGTCCCCAGGCGTAATGAAGTAGACCATCGCGCCCTCGGGCGAGGGCGTGCGTTCGACAGCCGGGTGGTCGTGGTCATGGTCGTGGCTGTCACTCCACCCGGGGGCAGCCGCAAAGGCCAGTGAACAGGCCATGAAAACAGGTCTCAGCATATGGGTCTCCTCCCTTTCTCAGCACTGTGCCAAAAACTGGAGAATAGCCCGAATCGGACCGCGGACGAGAAAACTCTTCGGTGCCGTCGGTCGGACGCTACTCGGAGGGCGGCGCCGTCGGGGTGCGCACGCCAGCGCGCCGCCAGCGCTGCAACTCGGCGTCCTTGTCAAGCCACATGTCGCGATAGGCGTTGTGATAGACATTGACGGCGAACAGCCGCTCCAGCAGGCGGCCCCGGTTGCGGCGACGATGCTCCAGATCCTCGGCGGCGAGCCGGTCGCGAATGCCCGCGTCGCGGCCGAAACGGCTGGCATGGTTGACGATCCCGCCATCAAGGGCGCCCGGCCCGGTCGCGGCGGCGGCGCTGCCGCCCAGCGCGCGGGCGACATCGGCGCGCGGCTGCGGATCGACCCGGTTCGTCCCTCCGGGATTGGGCGGCGGAAGCTGGGCAAGGTCGGGTGGCATCTCGAGCGGAAGGGTGGGAATGATTCCGAACTCGTCAGGTCCGCGTGTCTCGCTTGCGGCGTGCATCAGGATCGGCTCGTCCGGGCCCGAACACGCGCCAAGGCCCAGCGCCGCTGCACCCAGGGCCGCGAAAATCACCTGCCGCCTTGCCATCGAGACCCCCTGTCCTTGTCGTCCTCGCCCTGTGCTTAACGCATTGCGAGGCGCGCGTCACGCCCCTGCTGACCGAGCGCGTCGCAATTCAGCCATCCTTGCGATCCGCGCTGCCGCGTCCGGAAACCACGATCAGCAATACCGCGCCGGCAAAGATCGCCGCATCGGCGATATTGAAGGCGAAAGGGTTGCGGATGCCGCAGCATGACATGTTGATGAAATCCGCCACCGCCCCCCAGCGAACCCGGTCGATGACATTGCCCAGCGCGCCGCCGATCAGCAGCCCCGCGCCGATCTGCATCCACCGCCCTGCCCCTTCGCGGCGCACCCAGATCCAGACGCCCGCGCAGATCGCCAGTGCAAGCACGATCAGCGCATAGCGCAGAACTGCGCTGTCCGAACCGAACAGGCCGAAATTGATGCCGGTATTCCACGCCATGACGAAATTCAGATAGGGGTCGAAGACCGGCACGAAGAGCCGCTGGTCGAGCGCCAGCCGGTCGATCACGGCCCATTTGCTGGCCTGGTCGATGACCATGGTCACCAGAATCGTGCCGATGGCAATGCGCATCGCCGCCCCCCCTCAGTGCCGGAAGTGGCGCTGGCCGGTGAAGACCATGGCGAGCCCCGCCGCGTCCGCCGCGGCGATCACGTCTGCATCGCGCATCGACCCGCCCGGCTGGATGATCGCCGTCGCTCCGGCCTCGGCCGCGGCGACCAGCCCGTCCGCAAACGGAAAGAACGCATCCGAAGCGACGACCGAACCTTGCGTCGGGGCAGTCTCGAGGCCCAGCTTCTCGGCCATGTCGCGTGCCTTCTGCGCGGCGATGCGCGTCGAATCAATGCGGCTCATCTGGCCCGCGCCGATGCCGACCGTGGCCCCGTCGCGCGCATAGACGATGGCGTTCGATTTCACATGCTTGGCGACCTTCCACGCAAACAGCAGATCGGCGATCTCTGCTTCGGTGGGCGGGCGCTGCGTGACAACGCGCAGATCCTCGGCGCTGGTCGCGCCATTGTCGCGGTCCTGCACCAGAAACCCGCCCGCCACCTGCCGCCAGGCGAGGCCGGGTGCCGCGGGGTTGGCAAGGCCCGGCGTGGTCAGCAGGCGCAGGTTCTTGCGGGTGGCGAAATGCGCGATGGCATCGGCATTGGCGCCGGGCGCGATCACCACCTCGGTGAAGATCTCGGTGATCGCCTGCGCGGTCGCCAGGTCCAGCGGCCCGTTCAGCGCCACGATACCGCCGAAGGCCGAGGTCCGGTCGCAGTCATGCGCGCGGGCGTAGGCTTCGGCCAGCGTTGCGCCGCGCGCCACGCCGCAGGGATTGGCATGCTTGACGATCACGCAGGCCGGCCCGTCCGCGGGCAGGAATTCCGAGACCAACTCGAATGCGGCATCCGTGTCGTTGATGTTGTTGTAGCTCAGCTCCTTGCCCTGCAGCTGGGTGGCTGTGGCAACGCCGGGCCGGTCCGTGCCATCGCGGTAGAAGGCGGCGGCCTGATGCGGGTTCTCGCCATAGCGCAGCGTCTGGGCAAGCGTCCCGGCAAAGGCACGGCGGCGCGGCGCGGCCGCGCCCGTCGCCCCCGCCATCCAGGTCGAGACCGCCGCATCATAGGCCGCCGTCCGCGCATAAGCGCGCTGCGCGAGGGTCTGGCGGAAGCTCAGCCGCGTGCGCCCCTCTTGCGCGTCGAGTTCCGACAAGAGCGGCAAGTAATCCTCGGGGTCGGTCACAACGGTGACATGGGCGTGATTCTTGGCCGCCGCGCGGATCATTGCCGGGCCGCCGATGTCGATATTCTCGACGGCCTCGGCATAATCGGCACCGCGCGCGACGGTCTCCTCGAACGGGTAGAGATTGACCACCAGCAGATCGATGGGCGCGATGCCATGCGCCTTCATCGCGCCGATATGCGCCTCGTCCTCGCGCAGCGCGAGCAGACCGCCATGCACGGCCGGGTGCAGCGTCTTGACGCGGCCATCCATCATTTCGGGGTAGCCGGTCAGATCCGCCACGTCCTGCACGGCAAGCCCGGCCGCGCGCAGCGCCCGCGCCGTGCCGCCGGTCGAGACCAGCGCCACATCGCGCGCCGCCAATGCCTTGGCAAGGTCGATCAGCCCGGTCTTGTCAGAGACGGAGATCAGGGCGCGGCGCAACGGGGCGAGGTCGGTCATGCGGGTCTTTCCAGGCTTTGCAAGGGCTACAGGTCGCTCACGGCCAGCGGCTCGTCCTGCACGAGGTCGCGCACCAGCCCCGGGCTCTCCTGCGCCTTGGCGAGGTTCCAGGTGAGGCGGCTGGTATAGCCTGTGGCGCGCGAGGACAACACGATCTGCTGCGTGGGGCGCGGTTTCAGGCGGCCTTTCTCCAGATACACCGAGGGCGCCAGCGCGATCTGCAGCCCGCCTGCACGAAACACCCAGATCTCACCCGAGCGCAGCGCGATCGAGATTGCGGTGCCGTTCATGTCCAGCGAGGCGTCGGCCTCGGGGTGCAGGTGAAAGCGCAGCGCAAAGGGCGCGCCGCTGCCGCCGGTGCGGGCCAGCACCTCGTCAAACCGGCGCCTTGCCGTGCGCGAGGGGGCGACCAGCATATCCTCGCCCGACAGGACGCGGCCATCCGCCGACAGATCCAGGTATCGCAGATGTTCAAGCCCGTGCGTGGACAGATAGCCGTCATGCGACAGCGCCACGGCGCGGGCGTGGGGCGCGTGGCGGAATTCCATCCCCACCTTGCGCGGCCCCTCGGCAAGCTCCAGCCGGGCCTTTCGCAGCGTCGCGAAACGGGCCGAGGAATACCCCTCGAAGGCGAGCGTGGAATGCGAGGCAGTGGCGCGGCTGGCGCGGTGCCAGTCGGGGCCGAAGACGCGCCCGTCGCCGCAGGACACGATCACCGCGCGCCGGTTCGAGGTCAGCTCGAACGCGAGTGTCGCGGCATGGGCGCGGGCGGGGGCGGCCCTGAGCGGTGGCCGGGCCGCGTCGATGATCACCGTGCAGCGCCCGGCGGACAGCCGCGCATAGCCCATCGTCGTATCGGGCGGGCGCAGCGCCTGACCCGGGCGCAGCATGTCATGCACGCCCAAGGCTGCGGCCAGCACCCCCTCGGCCCCGCGCCCGCCGCCGTGAAACCGCGCCAGCCCGCCATCGGCGTGGCGCAGCGCCCGCAGCGCCAGCGCCACACGGTCGAGCAACGCGCCAAGCTTTGTGCCGACGGGGCGGTCGTGATCGGCCAGCGCCTGCGCCGCCCAGGTCAGCAATTCGAAGATCTGCAGCAACTCCTCGGGGTTGCGGGTGGCGACACCGCCATCGGGGCCGATCTGGCGCTCGGCGGCGGACAGGACTGCCGCGCTGGCCGGGCCGATTCGCGACTCCATCGCCTCGAGCGACAGCGCAGCATACAGAAGGCCGACATGCGCCTCGATTCGCGGCAGGCCGGGGGCCGCGCGCCCGGCGCGGCGCGACAGCAGCGCCGCATGCTGCGCCATCGCGCGCAGCAGGCGCGACTGATCATCGGCGCCCATCCCCTGCATGAGAAGCAGCGCATGGGCGATCCAGCGGATCAGGCGGCGCCCGGTCAGCCCCGGCCCCCAGCCCGGACCGGCCCCGCGCCCGTAGCGCGTGATCCACGCCATCACCCCCGCCTGCGCCAGCTTGCGCGCCCGCGCATCCCCCACAGCGGCCAGATCGTCGAGCCAGGCGAAGCCGTGCAGCGCCTCTTGCGCGGCGGACCCGCCCTGCTCGAACGGGATGGCGCCGGGGGATAGCAGCAACTCGCCCTCGATCAGGAAGTTTCCCGCCAGCATCTGCTGGCCGCGCGCGAACTGGCCGACCATGCGCGGCTCGGGCTGGGACACCAGTGCCAGCGGGGCCTGCCGCAGGGCAAACCAGCGCGCCAGCAGGCGGTCGATCACCCCGATTCTCTGTGCCTCACCCTGCATGTCGCTGCCCCTGCCGCCTGTTTCGCGCGGCGTCGAGTCTTCTCTACCCAGCGCGCCCGGCGCTGTCACCTGCACAGGCGGACCACGCGGATTTTCCCCGGCCCTGTTGCAGCGCGGCGATGCGCTGCCCTCCCTCGCAAACGCAAGAACCCCGCCGGTGGCGGGGTTCTCGGGGCGCAGGGCGCTGCACCAGTCAGCTTGCGGTCAGGGTCATTCCTGCTGGCCGAGGAACATCAGCAGGAACTGGAACATGTTCAGGAAGCTGATGTAAAGCGACAGCGCGCCATCCACTGCGGCCTTGTCCAGAAACTCCTGATCGCCAGCCGCCGCGTGAGCGACATATTCGCTCTTGATGTGCTGCGTGTAGAACGCCGTCAGGCCGGCGAAGATCAGGATGCCGATGGACGAGATGGCAAACATCATCGCCGGGCTTTGCAGGAACAGATTGACGATCATCGCCACGATCAGGCCGATCACCCCCATGATCAGGAAGGTGCCCATCCCCGACAAGTCACGCTTGGTCGTGTAGCCGAACAGGCTGAGCCCGGCAAAGGCGATCGCCGTCACGAAGAAGGTCTGCGTGATCGAGTAGCTGGTGAAGACCAGGAAGATCGAGCTGAGCGACAGGCCGATGGCGGTTGCGAAGATGAAGAAGCCGAGTTGCACGCCCGCGGCCGAGGCCCGGCGCATCAGCGCGCCCCAGCCGAACAGCACGAAGGCCAGCGGCGCGAACATGATCACCCAGCGCAGCGGCGACGTGTAGATCGCCCCGCCGAGTGCATTCAGCATCGTGCCATTGGGCAGTTGCGCCACGGCCGCCGACGGATCCGTGGTCGTCGCCAGCCCGGCGATGGCCCATGCGGCGGCACCCGTGATGAGCATGCCCACCGACATGGTGCCATAGACCTTGTTCATGTGCTCGCGCAGACCGACATCGATCTGGGCGGCGCGCGCATTTCCGGCCTGGGCCTGAGCGCGCAGAGTATTCAAATCTGCCATTTTCACCTCCATTATCCGCTGGAGGCACGCTCCGCGCGCCTCATCTTGACTGCAATATCGTCGGGAACTGCGACGGTTTCAAGGATTTCGTGACTGAAATGGACGGGATTTGACCTGCTGCCAGTCGGCGGCGCGCTTGGTGTCTATGTCGGGGCAACAGTGACGACCACCTTTCCGGTCGCGCGCCGGTCCCGCAACAGCGCCAATCCCTCGTCAAACCGCTCCAACGGCAGGGTATGGCTGATATGCGGGCGGATTCCGCCCTGCGCATAGAGTTCCGTCAGATCCCGCAGGCTGCCGGTCAGCACCTGCGGGGCGAATCCCAGATAGCCCCCCCAGTAAAGCCCGATCACGGTCAGGTTCTTCACCAGCAGGATATTGGCGGGGAACTGCGGCACTTTGCCGCCCGCGAAACCGATGGCGAGAAAGCGTCCCTCGGGGTGCAGCGCGCGCAGCGCCGCGCTCGCCATCGGCTCGCCCACCGCGTCATAGACGACATCGACACCACCCAGCGCTTTCAGTTCGGCCCGCAGATCGACCGTATCGCTGTCGAGACAAAGCTCCGCCCCGGCCTGCCGCGCGACCGCCGCCTTGGCCGCGCCGCGGGCCACGGCGATCACCCGCGCGCCCAGTGCCGCGCCGATCTCGACCGCGGTCAGCCCGACACCGCCCGCCGCCCCCAGCACGACCAGCGTTTCGCCCGCGCGCAGCCCGGCACGGTGCACCAGCGCCAGATGAGACGTGCCATAGGCGATGGGAAAGCCCGCTGCCTCGGCAAAGGGCATGTCCGCAGGCAAGGGCACGCAGCGATTCGCGTCGCAGACCACCTGCTCGGCCAGCCCCCCCTGCCCTGTGAAGGCGGCAACCCGCTGGCCGGGTTCCAGCCCGCGCACACCCTCGCCGAGCGCAGCCACCCTCCCTGCGACTTCGAGACCCAGGGTGAAGGGCAGTGGCGGGCAGTCCTGATACGTGCCCTTGATCATCAGCAGATCGGCAAAATTCAGCCCGCAGGCCGCGACCTCGATGCGCAGCTGCCCCGGCCCGAGATCGGGCGCCGGGATGTCCTGAAGGCAAGGCGGCGCATCATGCGCCAGAAGTCGGACAGCGCGCATGGACCCTCCGCGGCGCAGGAACTAGGCGCTTACGGTGGCGCGGGGCCTGCGCCGAGGCAAGCCCGATTCCGCACTACACGCTGCGCAAGCCGCCCGTCGGGCTTGCGTCACACGCGCCAGCCCTGCACATGCAGGTTCTCGCAATGGTTGAGTGCAACTTGCATTGCATTTTGCAGCTTGCGTAGCGTAAACTTCAGATACACGCGGAATTTTGCTGCCAGCGTGCGGCGCTGTTGCTATCAGCCCCTTGCGCGTCTGCGGTGAGAAAGTTCGGATTTCGCGCTAAAGGCGTTTTGACAACGGCATCAGGTTCAAGGAATTGTGCGGTGCTTGCAGTGATCGGCAAGCAAACCGGCACAACATGTGAGTGGGGAGTCGCAATATGGTTCATCAGGTCGACAAGCATGTCGGGCAGAAGATCCGGCATCGTCGGTGGCTGGTCGGGATGACCCAGCAACAGCTCGCCGAAGCCGTCGGCATCAAATTCCAGCAGATCCAGAAATACGAGACCGGGTCCAATCGGGTCTCCGCCTCCCGGCTCTGGGACATCTCGCAGGCGCTGGGCGTGGCGCCGAGTTACTTTTTCGACGGTCTTGCAGTCGACTCGAGTGCCGACAGCGACACCGCCCAGTTGCTCGAGAAGAAGGAAACGCTTGAGTTGCTGCGGACATATTACGCAATCCCCGAAAGCCAGCGGCGGCGGCTGTTCGACCTCGCCCGGTCGCTGGGGCAGGTGGCCTGAAAGGATCGGACGTGATCGGCCCTGCGGGTCTGCCCACGCTCGCCCTCTGCATTGTCGTCTTTTGATACTGGGGTGTGAGACGCGTGGTGCTTGACCGAGACCGCCTCGACGACGCGGTGAAAGAGCAATATGTCGCAAGCTGCCATGCGCTGGCCGAGCTGGCGCGGCGCGAAACGCTGGCCTGGTTCCGTAGCGCGCAGCTGACATCCGACAGCAAACAGACTTTGGAGTTCGATCCGGTGACAGAAGCCGATCGCGCTGCCGAGCAGGCGATGCGCGCCTATCTCGCCCGGCACCACCCCGAAGACGGCATCCTGGGCGAGGAGTTCCCCCCCGTGGCGGGCCGCTCCGGCCTGACCTGGGTCCTGGATCCGGTCGACGGCACGCGCGGCTTTCTCGCCGGGACACCCTGCTGGGGCGTCCTGATCGCGCTGACCGACGCACAGGGGCCTTTTCTGGGTGTCATAGACCAACCCTATATCGGCGAGCGCTTCCTGGGTGGGCTGGGTCAGGCGCAGCTCGATGGTCCGCGCGGGCGCAGTCGGCTTTGCACGCGCCCGACGGACGATCTGTCGCAGGCAATCCTGTTCACGACTTTCCCTGAGATCGGAACCACTGCAGAGCGCGACGCCTTTGCGCGCGTGCGCGACCGCGTGCTGCTTACGCGCTACGGCATGGACTGCTATGCCTATGCGCTGCTGGCCGCCGGGCAGATCGACCTCGTGATCGAGGCCGGGCTGAAGCCGTTCGACATCGCGGCGCCCCTGGCCGTGATCCGCGCCGCAGGCGGCGTTGTCACCGACTGGCAGGGCGGGCCCGCGACGGGCGGCGGGCAGATCGTCGCGTCCGCCAACCCGCGGCTGCACGCGCAAGCACTTTCGCTGCTGGCCGCTTGAGGCGCATCACTTGACGGCAGAGGCTGTGGCCACCCGTCATTCCGCCCGCGAACGCATGCGGCGGAAGTTCTTGGAACAAGGCGCGCGGAAACATGGCTTGAAAACCCTGTCAGGCTCAAGATAAGAGGTCCGCACCGGAGAGGTGGCCGAGTGGTCGAAGGCGCACGCCTGGAAAGCGTGTAGGCGGGAAACCGTCTCGCGGGTTCGAATCCCGCTCTCTCCGCCACATTCAGGCCGCAAGCTGCTGTTTTAGAACGATAAAGACGCACCCAAAGCGGGCTCAGATACAGAATTAGATACAGTTTATCCGCAAGTTGCTCGAAGGGCGACCCTCAAGCACCGCCGCGGTCACCCACCACAGGACGCTTGCAGTTGAATCAACCATCTCGTCGATGCAGAGCATGGTGACGCTGGAAGTTGGCAACATGCGCGTGCGGAGGGTCAAGAGTCCTCGATGATCCGAAGGATGGCGGGATCTCCTTCGCCCTCAAGGAACTCCGCGATTTTCTCAAGGAGTGAGATTTTCTGCGCACGGGCGGGTACGTGCTGCCACTGGGGTTGCCTGAGCAGGTCCAACGCGCGCTTGAACGCTTGCTGCAAGTCTGCGGCCACCCTGTCGTCAGCAGCGAGAAGGGCGAATTGCTCGATCTCGCGCCAGCGGAACAGCCCGGCGATGGCGGACAGGGTGTTCTTGAACTTCACGTTGAAATTCTGATCCTGAATCGCGCCGATAAGGTGCTCTGACAGTTCGTGCAGGAAATGATCGACCTGCGCGCGGGTGGAACCGGCGCTTCCATTCATAGAAACTCGTCCGGTCCATGCCTCGCTTCCATGCCTCGCTGACGGCAGGCCTCCGGCCACGTTGCCGAGTTCCCTGGCCAGTTCCAGCACGCTCAGTCGCTGCTGCGCTATCTTGCTCACCGCATCTCGCGGCAGCCGCTTCTTCGCTGGCGAAGAGTGTCCCATGGGGTGATCCTCCTTCCCCAAAATAGCATGGAAAGAAGGTTACGTGGACAGCCAAGTTAGGGTGACCGACAGATCGCCACCGCCTCCCGATTTTCGGCGGCAATTCCTGGCTTTCATGCCGTGAATATGCGGTGGGTCATCAACCGACTGCAGCATCCAAGGTGTCGCGGTGTCGGCACATCCCGTTATCCAACATTTCGCAACTCAATGACGCAGATGTCGTCGGGTAGCGAACCTTCGCTATTGTCCGCGCGCGACGTGGTGAGACTAAAGTCATCCTGCTGAGAGACGTTGGCGCGGATCATGTTCATCGGACCTCTCCGCACGAATACGTGCGCCGCTGTCGGCATCGAACAGGAACATATTTTCCATTTCAGGAAGCAGGTGCAACTTATCGCCCGGCTTGATATCAAGTCGCTGGCGTAACAGAATAACCGCTGCCTGATCACCAAATTCGAGCGAAATCTGGATTTCTGATCCAGTTGGTTCAACAAGAGTTATTTTCGCAGGAATCCCACCCTCATCAAGGACAAAATGCTCAGGACGCACACCGCAGACCAGCCTCTGACCATCGTAAGCTGCAGCGTGTTCAGGCAGTGGGAAAGTCAAACCTGAGGCCATCTCTAGATGACTACCGACAACCTTTCCTTCCATGAAATTCATCGCCGGCGAACCAATAAACCCTGCTACGAAAAGGTTTGCCGGGTCGTCATACAGTTCTAGCGGGGTTCCCTGCTGCATGATCACCCCGTCTTTCATCACGACGATGATGTCTGCCATCGTCATCGCCTCGATCTGATCATGGGTGACATATACGGTCGTGGTCTTGAGGCGCTGATGCAGCGACTTGATTTCGGCACGCATCTGAACGCGCAGTTTCGCGTCCAGATTGGACAGCGGTTCATCGAACAGGAACACTGACGGATCACGCACAATCGCGCGCCCCATCGCGACACGCTGTCGCTGCCCCCCCGAAAGCTGCCTCGGGTATCGGTGCAGAAGGTCGCGCAGACCTAGGATATCAGCGGCCTGCTCCACAGCCTCGCGGATAACCTTCTTGCTTTTTTTACGCAACTTGAGCGAAAAACCCATGTTCTCGCTGATCGTCAGATGTGGATAAAGCGCGTAATTCTGGAACACCATGGCGATGTCACGGTCCTTCGGCGGAATGTCATTAACGATCTTGTCACCGATCTTGACCTCACCAGCGGTGATATCCTCCAGACCGGCAATCATGCGAAGCAGTGTGGATTTTCCGCACCCGGACGGGCCGACAAGGATCGTAAATGCGCCATCCGGAATGACGAGATCAATCCCGTGAATGACCGGCAAGTCGCCATAGGCTTTCCAAACGTCCTCGATTTCAATTGACGCCATGCCGTTTCCTCCTGTTTCTTGGCTCTTCGTTCAGGCGCTGCGCTCGACTTCACAGATTGCATCTACGCTTTTTCGCACCTCTTTCGGATCAAGCACATCAAGCCAGTCGTCCTGGAATATCCTGGTCTTGGCTCTCTCGATCGCCATGAGCGCCCCGTCGGAAAACTTTCCACCTGGCAACCATCCGAACACTATGGCCATCTCGATCCCGATATGGCCCAGCATGAAGTCCTCCGCAGCCTGGCGGGGCACCCCTTTCTCCGCAGCGGAGTCGATCGCCTCGGCCATGGCAGTAACCAATGTGGCGCCGATCGTTTCCGAAAGCGCGGGTTCCAGAATGGCCATATGCTCGAGGGTGATCCGATGCGACCGCATCACGGGCTTGTAAATCGTCTTTGCGATCGCTTCGCAGGGAGCATAGTCATCTTCCGGTCCCTGAACCAGAGCACAGACAATGGCCTGCGGCGCCGCGACGCCGCCAAAATGATCGTCTTGTGCTTCTTTAGTGGATTCCCAACGGTTGATGGGCGGATGACACGGATGCGTGACGAAGTAGGTCACATCGTCGCGCGCGGGCAACTGATCCGCATAAGGTGCAGCCGCATCCAGCATGATCACCGCCGCGCCGGGTTTGAGTTTTCTTACAAAGGTATGGAGGACCTGTCCGATCTTGGCATCAGGAACCGCCATGATGACCGCATCGGCAGAAGAGATCGCATCATCTGCGTCAACGCATTCAATCCCGGTCTGGTCTTTCAATCTCTTGCGTCCCTCGACGCTTATTTCAACGTGATCGACCTGATACTCTGTGTTCATCAGATTCCGCGCCAGACGAACCCCCATTTTCCCACCGGCACCTAGCAAAGCTATTCTCTGCATCTCCTGAATCTCCTGATATGCGTGTCTCGTTCGCCGCTTGCGAGGGCCGTTCGCAAGGCTGCCCCTGCGCGGTCTCGAAAGTGACTGCGCGCCCCATGGCACATTGCGGGGCGCGCAGGATAAGCGATGTCAGTCAGCCATTTCGCGGCGCGCTGTCTCGACTTGCGCTACCAATGATTCCTGCGCAGCAGCAGCGGCGTCTTCCGGCGACCAGTTATCATAGGCAACGCGCTGGATCGCCCTTGCGTATAGGTTCGAATTCCAGAGCACGCTGACAAACGGATTCAGCACCCCGCTACGTTCGATCGAACAGGTTTCGGGGTTGATGCTGCCGCCGTCGAAGACCTGATTGTAGGCATATTCGGGGGAAGCGTAGACAACATCGAAGAGAATGTCGCCATATGCCTCGAAGGTCGGGGCGGTCGACTCCCTGAGTTCGTCCAGCGCCGCCTGTGTCACAGGCGGATAGAGCATGGGCTGAATCTCGGTCAACATCCGCGCATTCTCTGGCTGAAAGACGTATTCAAGCCATGCCTTTGACGCATCGAGATTTTCCGTGCTCTCGAAAACTGACAGGAAACGCCCCCCTTGTTCCGTCACGCGCATCCGGCCTTCCGGCATCGGAACCACACCGATATTTTCAACCAGGGCGGGATTTTGACGGAACGTCAGGTCCAGCCCATGCCAATAGGGCACCATCGCCGCACGGCCTGACCAGAAGCTTTCGATCGGCTCATTGAACGCCCAGGACACCGCGTCGGATGGCGCATATTCCAGAAGCTCGGCATAAAAGCGTAGTGCTTCATGCGCCTCGGGGGTATCGATGGTGACCTCAAGGTCCGAATTGAAGAAGTCCCCGCAATTCTGCCACAGGAACAGCCCACTGTAGATCGTGGTGGCGCGGTTTTCCCCCCCGGGCAAGGCAATGCCGGCAACATCATCGGAATGCAGCGTCTGTGCCGCGTTCAGCAAGTCCTCCCATGTCTCAGGGGGTTCCAGACCAGCCTCTTCGAACAGATCCTTCCGGTAGTGTAGCTGCGGCGAGGTTGCGGCCTGATTGATGGAATAGACTGATCCCTCATATGTCAGCAACCGGCCGGGCAGGAACGCATCGCGCCCGCCCAGCGCCTCGACAATATCGTCGAGTGGTGCCAGAAGGCCGGCCGCCGCTGCCCGCGCCGCCGAACCGCCATCGGCATGGACGATATCAAGCGGGGCACCAGCCTGGACATAGGTAGCTATGCGTTGGTTGATCACGCCAGCTGGCGCACCTTCGAGGATCACATCAATCCCCGGATTTTGTTCGACGAATCCCTCGACCCATTGGCGCTGAACGCCCACGACGACAGGGTCAGTTTCCTGATTGAGGTATCGGACAGTCTCAATGCCCTGGGCATGGGCGATGCCACCTGCGACCATCCCGGTCATCAATGCAGCGATTGCGGCTGTGTTCCTGTAGTCCATGACATATTCCTCCACTGTGGTTGATAGTCTGATGAAGGCCCTCCTCAGCCCTTCACCGCACCCGCCCCGAGACCCGAAACCATATGACGGGCCGCAAGCGCGAATAAGAACAAAACAGGGACAGTCGCCAACACACCTGCCGCGTTCACCAGCCCCCATGAGTAGACGGACGTTTCCAGAATGAGAGAAGCGATTCCGAGCGATACAGTGCGCTTGCTTTCGTCGCTGATCAGGACAAGCGAATACAGAAGCTCGTTCCACACCACGACAAAAGTGAAGACAAACGACGCAATGACGCCTGGCCATGCCTGTGGGACGATGACCTTCCTGAATGCCTGAAATCGCGTGCAGCCATCTATCATCGCGGCCTCTTCAAGCGCACGCGGGATTGCCTCGATATACGGCCGCAGAATCCACAATGAGAACGGCAGCGTGATCGTCAGATATGTGATCGCAAGCGCTGGCAAGCTGTTCAACATCCCCAGATTAAACCATATCCGGAAGAAAGGTAGCGCCAGCAGGATCGGCGGCAGCATATAGATAAGCAGAACACAGAATGTGAACGGCCGCGCACCGATAAACTCGAACCGTGTGACCGCATAAACCGAGATGAGGCTGACGAAAACCCCGACCACACAGGCAATACCCGCAACCCAGAAGGTATTCAGGAAATATTGCGGAAAACTGGTGAAGTTCCATAGCTCCACATAATGCTCGAAGGTCGGCGCCTGTGGCATTGCACGCGGTGGCCGCTGGAATAATTCGGTATTCGGCTTGAAACTGGATAGCAGCATCCAAAAGAGCGGCAGCAAGACGATCATCAATACAGCGACCGCACACAGCGTGACGAGGGTTTTCTCAAACCGCTTCTTTGCGGCGGCCTTGCGGGCTCGCGGGCTCATTTCGCCCGCAACATATCTTTTCTTTACGACCACGCTCATGAGAAACGCTCCTGCATTTTTTCATAAAGGCGCCAATAGATCAGCGACATAGCCAACAGGATCAGGAACACAATCGCGGCCAGCGCAGCGCCTCTGCCGAGGCTGAACTCGCCGAAGACGAAGCGGTAAATGTAGAGTGGCAGAGTCTCTGTTCGCCCCAGTGGCCCGCCTTGCGTCAAGAGGAAGACAACCTCGAAATTGTTGAAATTCCAGATTGTGCGGAGCATCCCGACCACCAGCATGATCGGTATAAGTGACGGGAGGGTGATGTGTCGGAACTGTTGCCATGCGCTGGCTCCATCCACTGATGCGGCTTCGTAAAGCTGCCTGTCAATTGTCTGAAGCTGTGCCAGAAAGACGATCACCATGAACGGAAAGTTCTTCCATGTGTTCACGAGGATCACGCCGAACATCGACCAATCCAGCGACCCGAATGGCGAAGGTGCAATGGGAAGGCCGGTTTCCCGTATCCAGAAGTTAAGAATACCCGTAGCGTCTGAGAACATGAACCTCCATGTCATCGCCGCCACGACATAGGGAACAAGGTAAGAGAACAGCATCACCCCACGGATAGGCGCGCGCAGAGGAAACTCGCGGTTGAGCAACAGCGCTATGGCGAGGCCAATGGCCATCTGCAGGGAAAGGCTGCCGAAGGTGAAGACGAAGGTATTCCTGATCGAGCGCGTGAATCCCTCATGCTGCATGACTTCATTGAAATTGCCGAGACCGACAAATCTTGACTCTTGGCTGAACAACCCTTGTTGATGAAACGCCAGAAATATGACCTGAATAATCGGATAAACTGTAAGCCCCACGACCAGAACAATCAGCGGTGTCAGCAGCATCAAGCCGACCTTGCGATCGCGGCTCATGGGTTTGCGCCTGGCATCTAGGGGCGGCATTTCCCTTTTGCCGCTTACTGCAGGTGTCTCAGTCATCCGCTACCTCCCACGAATCGCCCGGATGATGGGTAAGTTGTCAGCCTCTTATACTCATCATATCAGCTGATGAGGTCATCAAAGTCAAGCTTAGTCTCGTTTGTCATCAGGCAAACGAAGGGAGTTCTGGGCAGTTCAGCGTTCGAAGAATTCCAGCGCAGTACGCAGTTCGAGGCTTTCGCTGGCCGCCTGCATCTTGCTTACCCCTTGTGCGGCCGCATCCCATGCATGTCGCAGTGCCCGGACACCCGCACCGATACCGTCCGGATGCGCGGTAATCCCACCGCCCGCAGCGTGGATCAGGTCCACGGACTCGACTGCCGCAAAACTGTCCCATGCCTGTTCAGGTGTCTGACCCGAAGAAAACACTGGCATCACGGTGCAAGGGGCGTGGGGGGGGGCAAACATCGGCGTAAGACAGGATCTGGCCGAGGCGATCACCGATGCGTCGTGCTCGCAAAACTTGTTGCGCAGGCCGTTTACGTGCATGTGATCGGCCCCTGCCAACCGCCAGAAGCGCGACCAGGCGATGAAGGAAAAGCCAAGCATAGGATGACGCGACAGATACCCCCAGCCGTTGCGATGGGCATGGACAGGCAGTTGCGAATGGCGCGCAATATCCAGAAATCCGCTGATCCCGACCGAATTGAGCGAGACCATTATACAGGTCGCTCCCAAATCGAGCGCAAGATCATGACGTTTGCGCATCAGCTCAGGATCGCCGGTGACATTGAAAGCGAACATGGGTTTGTGCCCCAACCGGTCGGCGTGCCGCTCGATCACAGGCATGACCGCGCGAACTCGACCCTCGAACGGGCAGTGCGGGCCATCGGCCTGCAATTCGTCATCCTTGATGAAGTCGATGCCGCCTGCGCATAGCTGGTCAACCTGCTCGGCGGTTTGCTGTGGCGACAACCCGACACTGGGCTTGATGATCGTGCCAATCATCGGCCGCTTGTGCACACCCGACAGTCGGCGCGTCCCGTCGATCCCGAATTTCGGGCCGCGGTAGCGCGTCAGGAACTCGGGCGGGAAGCAAACGTCCAGCAGACGCAGGCCCGACATGGGCCGCAGCTCGAACAGGTTGCCCGCGACAGTCGCCAGCACCGTGGGCAGGCACAGCCCGAGATTGTCCAGCGGCCAGGACAGCTCGATCTGCGCCTGCCGCCAGGTAACCTTTCCATTCGCATCCGGGTAAACGCCTGCACCGGGCAACGACGGCCCTTCGATCTCCTGAATCGACGTGACGTCATCGACGCTTGCGGCGTACCGCCGCGAGAATTCATCCGTCTCGGCCGCCAGTTTAACGAACGTCCCTGTAGATTGCTCCCCCGCCATGATGGCTGCTGCATCGGCGGGCCGCATCGAGGTTTCGATCAGATAGCTCGCCCGCAGGCGCGTCATTTCCAGCCTCCTTCGATGATCCTGACTGCCGTATCGCGTTCGGCACTGTCATAGGCCGCCAAGGCCAGCGTCAGCGTTTTAAGATTATCGGCGCCAGACGGGGCTGGAGTGGCGTCATCGCGCAGGCAGTCCAGCCAATGCGACTGGATCGCAATGACGCTTTCCTGAATCCCGTGCCACGGGGCGCCGCCCCATTCCGGTATCGCGGGCGTGGCGGCGATTTCCTCGATCGATCCATCGCGATGCAGAAAGAGTTTGAAATCCTGCCGCAATTCGAGCGTGGCAAGGTCGCCTTCCAGTAAAGCAAAGGTCTGCGGGAAGGGGTGTGGGTGCCACCTTGTCCAGAAGCTGGTCTCGCAAATCGACACCGCCCCCGAACTGTGTCGCAGCGATGCATGAAAGCTGTCTTCACCGCGTACGATCGGGTTCAGGCGCTGGGTGCGGCAGAACAGGCTGTCGACATCGCCCAGGAAGTGCCGCGCCAGATCGAACAGATGCAATCCCACATCCATGATCGTGAAGCGCTCGATCTCGGCGAGGTAAGGCTGATTCTTGTAATTGTCATACCCATGCCGAAAGCTGAAGCGGGCATAGTTCAACCGGCCCAGTGCGCCTGAAGCGACAATCCGTGCCATCTCGCGAAAAGGCTTTTGCCAGCGAAAATTCTCATGGACCATCAGCTTCACGCCGGTGGTGTCGCAAGCAGCCACCATCGCTTGCGCGTCCTCCAGCGTATCCGCGAAGGGCTTCTGACAGATTGCCGACACGCCGTGCCGAGCGGCCATTTCAACCAATGGCCGGTGCGACGGCGTCGTGGTGGCGATATCAACAAAATCAAGCTTTTCCACCTGCATCATGGCAGCCGCATCGTCATAGGCACGCACCGTGCCGGGCATCAGGGTTGCCGCAGTTTCAGCCTTTGCAAGATCCTTGTCGCAAACGGCAACAATCTCGGCCCGCTCGAGATCGCGCCATGCATGCAGGTGGTTCTGGGAAAAGAAACCGCAGCCAATAACCGCGCCTCGGAACTGTCGGGACATCAGCTTTCCTCCCGTTCAAGCAAGGCGATGGCATAGCTTGGCAGGGTGATCGCGCCGTCCATGACGCCACCTTTCTGCAATATCCAGTCCGGACTCTGCGCTGCTTCGGGGGCGTGTTCCGCGTCCAGCAGTCGTGCCGCAACGATGCGCGACCCTGGCAGCGTCACCGACACCGGGTCCGGGGTGATGTTGGCAACCAGCGCGCGACCCGGTCCCATGATCGCGGCCCAGCCCTGCTCGGTTTGAGGCGGCAGGCAGGTGACCCTCTGCCCCAAAGCACGCAAGGCCGGTAGAACATGGGCCAATGGGCGCAGAGAGCCGTCTTCTGAAAGCAGCCCCAGCGCGCCCGAAATGGTGCCAACCCCGACCGACCGGACATGCGCCGCGCCCGCATGGGAGAGATAGCCCACCAGCCATGCCGCGCCAAACAGCCCGCGAATACGCGGGTCTTCCTTCGCCAGCGGACAGCGCTGCCATTGCGGGTTGTCGACGAGCTTTCCGCCATAGGGGTTGGCCCATAAGCCCAGCGTCGCCAGTCCGATATCCACAGGCTTCCCGGTGGCGCTGGCATGGGCTGTTGCGATCACATCGGGCAGCGCCTGCAGTGTTTCCATTACGGACAGGTCATCAGCATCATGCACGATAGCCGCGGTCCCGAAGCTGACCGCGTCGTAGTCTCCTTGCGGGCGGTGGCGGTTGAACTCCGGGAAAAAGGTCAGCATGCCTGCTTGGATGTCCGCCCCGGGGAACGCGGCGCGCGCGGCCTCCTGCGCTTGCGCGCAAGACATCCCGTCTGGCCATTGGCCATCGGGTTGATAGCTGTGCAGGAAAGCAGCGGGCAGCGCGTGCACTGCCTCGACCGGCCCGGCGGCTTCCGCCACGGCGCGCAATGCCGCGTCAGGTGCGCCTGCATCGTCAAGGATCAGTCGCAAACGCAGCGCGGCGCCAAGCTGTCGGGCAATTTCGGAAGCCTGCCGGGCGCGCGCGATGACCTTGGGGCTTCGCAGATCCAGTTGTGCCGCGATCCAGTCCGGGGCGAGCCCGCCAAGCGGCGTCAGATCATCGGGCGCCGGCTCGTCATCAAGCCAGACAAGTCCCATCGAGGGCACCGAAACCATCGCGGGCGCGGGCTCCGGATCATCCGTCACATGCGCGCGCGCCGCGGTGCCAGTGACATCGACACGGACGGACTGTTCCAGCGTGTCGCCCGCATGCAATGTATAGGGAAACGGAAGCGCCAAGGGCCGAAAGTAGGTCTTGAAGGACGCATCCGTCCAGTTTCGCTGGTCTTCCATTTCGAAAGGTTGGTCAGCTTGAAACGCAATCGTAACCCTCGGGCCATGGTCGAAATGAAGGGCGCGAATGTTCTTGATCGGCTGTGCCGGGTTGACCTCCCGCGCAATCATCATCGCTTGCCCTGCGGCCTCTGGCGTGTCCAGAACGACTTGCTTCCCGGCAAGCGTGTCGATCGGATGCAGAACAACGAAACCGGTCCGCGATGTGCGCAGTTCCGCGCGCACCTTACCCGAAACCCACATGCGCAGCGTGTCCCCGGCGACCGAAACGCCGCATTCGAGCGACAGCGCGGTTCCGAATTGCAGTGGCCAACGGAGCGTCAATCCATCCGCTGATGCATCGACATCAGCGTCACCGACGGTCGCGGAGTTAACGCCCCAATATGCATCGCGAGAGAGGAAGGCGATGGCCCTGACAATCTCGACCCCAGCATAGCTTACGTACCGCAGGGCACCGCCCCCAACAGCGAACCTCCATGCCTGGTGCTCATACCATGATAGCGCTTCGCCGGGCACCTCTGTGCCGACAGCGCCCGTGTCCGGTTGCTGCATCCCCTCCCCCTTTGAAATGGCTGACAGCCTAAGCGTCAGCCGACTTTCTGACTCGTGTCCCCAGCGCCGGATGTCTGCTGATACAGCCCGCTTGCACGGGTCAGGTGGTTTTCCATCCGACGCTCTGCCGCGTCGGGATCATTCGCTGCCAGCGCCTCGATGATTTCTCTGTGTTCGGCCAGGGTTACATGCTCGGCTCCGGGCGCGCGCACCAGGTCGCGATAGAATTCCGCCAGCCATCCGATCATCGCCTCACTCAATGCGCTATACAGCCCGTTTCCGGTCATCCGGGCGATTTCACGATGAAATAACATGTCGTACCGCAAGAACTCCGACGTATCCTCGACTTGGCGCTCCTGCGCGTCTACGAGGTCGTTCAGCTTGGCGATATCGGACAGCTGAGCATGCTCTGCCGCAATACGAACCATCCGCCCCTCGAACAACAGCCGCGCGTCCTTCAACTCTTGTAAGCTCTTGGCTGAATTCGCCAGTATGTGGTTGGTGGCAAGCGACATGGTGCCCAGAAGGTTACTGAAGCTCGGCTCCGCAATCTTGGCGCGTTCGCCGTGATTGATGGTGATCAACCCCATCCAATGCAGGTTTTGCAACGCCTCGCGTACCGCGGGTCGACCGACACCAAAATAGTCCATGAGTTCGCGCTCCGATGGTAGATAGTCGGCGACGCCGTAACCCTCGGTGCGGATCAAATCGACGATCCGCACCATGACATCTTGGTAAAGCTTGCGCTTCACAAGCGGCTCTTTGGCTCGATCAGGCAGAGTAATTCTTGTCAAAGCTGACCCCTTCAACATATCATATGAGATGATAAGCATAGTCTGACCGGGTTGGCAAACTGATTCTGACGCTGCAAAACCACGATTTGGTCGCGAAAATGGGGCCAATAGACTGATCTGTGATAGAATGGAGAACCATGTGGTCGCGAGGTAGTGGGCTGGCCTTCCTGGCTCTGCCGCCAACATGGAAATGCGTGCGTTGGCCACTTTGAAACTGTATTGGTCCTGTTGATCCCATTGATGATCCGCGCGCGTTTCGATAGCGATCGTAACCTGCGGGGCAGAGGTCGACCGGCGGACTTGTAGAGGCGCGCGCGATTGAGCCCTCGGCCATGCCGGCAGAACTTGTCTGTCCCTGCCATCATGATCAACTGGTGGGGAGCGTCACGTCGAATGGCCCGCTGAACGCATGGCAGGATCCATTTGGATGTCGAAGACGACGATGTCCTGCTCTGCATTGGTGGCCAACGCCTCGATTACTTTTCCCGCAATGGGCAAGTGCAGCGGGTGGGACAAATATGTTTCAAGATGGGCAGGCGTGTCGAATTCCATCACGATGCCGTGCCGAAACCCTTGTGTAAGGGGTTCAGAGGTTACGTTCTCCCCTGCTGCAACAGATTTCAGCCCTGCGATTTTCCCTTCCAGTGACGTGAACAGATGCATCAACTCGTCGATATACACCTTGTCCAGATCTTCCCGGAACCGAAAGAGTGCCACGTGCCGGATCATCTTGTTGATTTCCAGATACGGCGAGCGTGCCAAGAGCCGTGGCGACTTTCAGGACGCCGCGCCGTTCTAGGGTCTATGGGGCGATCGATCATGGAGTCCTCCCTTTAAGCTAGGAATGGGGCGGTTTGCTCGGTTTACCAGTATCGCCGGTTCGCTGTGCGCGGACACGGGACTTGCCGCCGTCAACAACAAGTTCGGTGCCGAGCAGAAATCGTGATGCGTCACTGGCAAGGAACAGGGCAGCCTGAGCCAATTCATCTGCCGTGCCAGGACGGCCAAGTGGGACGGAGGCGGCTGCTTCCGCGAGTCTGTGCCGCGCCTCGTCCACCCCCACACCACTTTTTGCGAAAATCTGTGTCTCGGTCGGTCCCGGTGTCAGACACAGGACGCGAATGCGGCGATCGACGAGATCTGCGGACAGACATTCCGCCAAGGATCGAGAAACAGCCTTCGAGGCGGCATAGACAGCCATGCCAGGCTGTCCCATATGTGCCGCGACCGAGCCCGTCAGCAGGATAGCTCCGCCGTCCCGAATATACGGCGCGCATGCTTGCGCGGTATAGAACTGCCCCTTTGCATTCACTGCGAAGATCCTATCGACCTCGTCTTCGGCCCATTCAAGGAATGGCCGGTGCAGCGCGATGCCCGCGTTGGCAAACACAATGTCGAGACCGCCAAATTCCGATGCCGTACGTTCCGCCATGGCAAAGACTTGTGCGCGCTCACCTACATCGCAGTCGAGCCCGATATGCGCGGAGCCAAGCTGTGCCGCCAAATCCGCCGCCCCCTTGCGTGCGACAAGTGCCACTTGGGCACCCTCTGCAGCGAACAGGCGTGCAGTTGCCAGGCCTATCCCACTGGTCGCACCGGTGATCAACGCGGCCTTGCCAGTCAATGCGCCGCTCATCGCAGAACCCCGGTCACTCCGGGCAAGTCGAGAAGCAGCAGCAGGACAGCGAATTGGACCAGGATGACCGCCAAGGCCGGTACCATGACAGCGACCCCGATCTGGCGTGTGATCGTTATGTCCTTCCCTTCTTGGATTTTTCCCATGTCGTTCTTCCGCCCGCACCGCGCAATGCGATCTTCGTCATGCCGATCCTCCTTCTATGGCGACTCCACCGCCTCGTTTGATCCAGCCCAAGTAATTGGGGCTTCCCATCTGGCCGCCTTTCAGGGCCAGTTGTAGACCGTCGAAACGCGGGGTTTCGGAATGCGCCTCAAGCAGCGCAGCGCCCGGGACTGTCGGGGCCAGTGCCGTGAGGGCAAAGATGTCGAGTTCGCCGGTGGCATATCCGGACGTGTCGCCGCCAGAAATCACGGCGCGCCGGACACCTGTGTGTTCCAGCAGTGCCGCGAGGATCTGACCGAGGGACTTTCCGATCAAGGCATTGGCGGCCTCGGTGGTGATGCCGCGGGCGTCAACAGCGGCACGCATCGCCGGAAGGGCCGGATCATCCGGTCCCCGCGCGCTGAAAATCACCGGGTCCAGACCGCTGTTCAGAGCGTCGAGCGCGGACGTTATCGCAGTCTGCGCCGCTTCGGCATCGCCCCGGATGACTCCCGCAACGTCGAGGCGGATCGGTGCAAAACCGTGGCTTTCGGCCCAGTCGATCTGTGCGGCGGTGACTGGCGACACCGAACCCGACACGGTGATCATGCGCTCGGCCGCGCCGACTGACTCGTTTTCAGTCCCTGGACCCAGAAGCCCCGCCTGTCGCCAATGGGACACAAGTGCATATTCCAGACCCTGCGATCCGACGGCAAACAGTCCTTCGCCGCGATTGTCCCAGATCAGTTTTCCCACACGGGCCTCATCGGCCGCGCTGACGGTGTCGAGGGATATGATTTCGGCACCGTCGCTGCACAGGCACGCGAGACGTTCATCGGGGTCATCCGCGAGCGCTTCGAGGTCAATCAATCCTATCAGACGGTCAGTTTGCGCCGCGAGGTGCCGCGCAACATCCGATTCTGCCATCGGCGTCACCGGGTGGCGTGCCATGACCGGATGACGGTCTAGGCGGAACACGCCTTCAGGCGCCCCGGCAAACAGATGGCCGAAAGCCTGATAGCGCCGGATCGCGGGTGCGGCGATGGTGCAGGGAATCCAGCCGTCAAAGTACGGCGCAGCAAGATCAATCGCCTTGCCGATAGAACCTGTATCCGGAGCGGAATCGAGGGTTGAGCACACCTTGTAATGCGCAATCGACGCCTTCCGGTCGGCCAGCCATGCGAAGGCGCGGGGCAAATGGCGCTCCATCCAGGCGGGGCTGCGCGAGCGGGCCGTGCTAGCGATCCCGATGCCGCGCATGTTTGGAAAAAGTGCGAGTTGTTCTGGTGTCGGTATGTCCAGGAAAAGGACAGACGGCAGGCCGGCGAAGGTCAACACCTCCATAACTGCGGCAGATCCAGTGAAATCATCGCCATACCAGGCGATCAGAGGCCCCTCTGGCAGTGTATTTTCCGCTACGCTCATGTGCGATCCCCCACAAGCGATCCTGGATGGGCGGGATGATCGTCGGCGTGGTCGGCAGCCGGCACACCTGCGATAGCGGCATCCCAAGCGTCGCACAGGCTTTGCGCACCCGCCGCAGGCACGTCAGGGTTGGCCATGATCCCGTCACTGGTGGCGTGAATCAGATCTCCGGAACCGAGCTTAGGATAGCTCTCGGGCGATCGAACCGCGGACTGAGCCGAGGAAAAGACCGACATGGCTGCGAAGGGCTTGCCGATGAAGATCGGCGCAGTTCGCAACTTGGCCGAGGCGATTATGCTGTCACCGCATACGCCGAACCTGTTGGACAGTCTGTTGGCATCCACACGATCGCCGCCGGGCATTTGCTGTCCTTTACACGTATCGGGCAAGGTCGTCATCGCGTCACACTGGGCAGCCACAGTGACACCTCTGGCACCAGGACGATTAGGGCCAGAACCGCAAGCTACCCGCCGCGATCAGCGCCAGCGCTGATACAGCGATGATCTTGTTCTGAGACTCCATGACTTCTCTTCCCAGAATGACGCGCCTCCATTACTCATATACTCATTATATAAGCATATCTATTTAGTCAAGTTGCTCAGCGACGGCTACAGCGTCTGAGACGACCGGGGATATCATGGTGATGGTGAAAGGTTCGGGGTTCTCGCTATGCCAATGGATGAAGTGGCTGCGGATCAGTTGCACAGATGTCCCTATTTCGAGACGAGACATGGCGCATTCGGGGTGCCATGCTCTTGGTGCAGCGAAGCGCTTTGGCTCTTTGAAAAAGTAAATCCGTGAAGCGGGCTGCGTTTGTTGCTTTGGTCGAGGCATTGGGTGCTTCCCGGCTGTGGTCTGGCCTGTCGTTCACTTACATCCCCACGCCTCATCACGCAGGACGGCATAATCGGCGAGCCAGCCCGGGATCAGCGTCCTCTCGGGCAATGCCGCAACCTCCGCTGCCAAACGCGCTTGTCCGGCTTGGCTGTACTCGACCACCGGCGGCCAGGAGCTGGGCGGGGCGTCAGCACTCACCCCCACGCAGCCGGTCAAGAAGTTCATCGCAGCTGCGAGGGCGGCGCGCGGCCGCGTCCAGCATCTGGCGGTGGATGGCATCGTTGCGCTCCAGGGTTTCCAGCCGTTCGGCGGCGCGGCCCGCGTGCTCGGCCGTGCGACGGAGGTTGAGGACTGAGCGGTCCTGCGCCACGGGTTCGAGCAGGACCGCGAACGAGGGCGATGGTGAGTGCGAGGAGGACGATGGCCGCCGCTCGCCGCGCCCACGGTCGGGCGCGCAGCCCGACCACGACGCCCGCCCCCATCAACGCAGTCCTTTCACCCATGGCACGGAGGGGATGGATCTGAAACCGGACGCCCTCTACCATTTAAGCTATTGTTTTTATTTATATAACGGTTATCTTGAATCGCCAATTGGTTCAGTTGCGACTGGCAGCGAAACACGCGCAAAGGTCCCAACACATCCCACGTTCGGATTTTTCGCGGCCACAATCAGGCCCTAGCGTTTTTGGCCTTCCTGAGCGGGGTGCCAAAATGCAAGCGAGGCCCATCATGCTGAAATGGCAACATTTTTTAAACGCCGTGATGGAGCCTGGAAAGATGAATTCGACGTTCTCCCTCCTTATCGTTTTCCTGACCCAGCTTTTCACGCCCCGGCACAACGCGCAGCTGAGGCTGCTCACGGCCCAGATCCAGAACCTCCGGACCGGCATCCCGACGCAGCGGATAATCCTGTCTCCCGATGAGAAAACCGAGCAGCTTCGCATCGGAGCGAAGGTTGGGCATGGGATAGACGGGCTGCTGGAAGTGGCAAGGCAGGAACAATACCGCCCGGTGATGGTCGGGCTGCAATATTTCTTCCAACTCAATATCGCTTGGGGCGAGGTCATGGCCTATCTGCCCATGATCACCGTGCCGGTGCTGGGCTTCTATCTTGCCCTGCAGCGCGCCTTCATCGCGTCCAGCACGTCCATCGCGTCAACTGGTGTGAAAGGATAGAAGCCATGGTTCTGGCACTTGCGAAACAATGGGTCTGGGATAGCTGGTATGCCCATGACGGCGACAAATGGCATGTGTTTTTCCTGAAGGCCGACAAATCCCTGATCAACCCCGAACTGCGCCATTTCAACGTCACGCAGGGTCATGCGATCAGCGACGATCTGGTCAACTGGGATCACCTGGGCACCTGCCTTGCGCCCTCGGACGGGCCGGCCTGGGATGATTACACCACCTGGACAGGCTCTGTCGTGCGCGACGATGCGGGGCTCTGGCACCTGTTCTACACGGGCACGTCACGCGCCGATGAAGGGCTCTATCAGCGCATCGGGCACGCCACCTCGCAGGACCTGCACACCTGGAAACGGGTAGGAGACGGGCTGTGCCTCGATCTGACCGGCCCGGTAGCGCGCGCCTATGAGGCAGATCACGCACGGGGCTTCTGGCATGACCGCGCGATGCGCGACCCCTGGGTGATGCGCGATCCGGATGGCGATGGCTGGCTGATGTATTTCACCGCCCGCGCGGCTGGGATCGCCGAACCCAATGCTGGCGGGGCCATCGGCCTTGCGACCTCGGATGATCTGATGACATGGTGCTTGCAGGATCCCGTATTCATCGGCGGCTATGGCCAGATGGAAGTGCCGCAGGTTCTGGAAATCGCGGGGCGGTGGTATTGCCTGTTCTGCACGGCCGCCGAGCATTTCTCGAAAACGCAGGCGGATGCCATTCCGGGCGGACCGGTCACAGGCACGCATTACCTGATGGCCGACGAGCCGCGCGGCCCCTGGACCATCGCGCCAGGGCCGTTTCTGGACGGGGCCCTGCCCTGCCGCCGCTATGCTGCGCGCATCGTGGAAACCGCCGACGGCCTGCGCATCATGGGCTTTGCCGACAAGGCGGCGGACGGGCAGTTCAGGGGGGTGATCCTCGATCCTGAACCAGTTGAGGTCATGGAAGACGGACGCCTGACCGTGACTGCACCGTCACAGGCAGCGGAGTAGGGCAATGGCGGATGTGAAGCTGCAGGGGCTGCGCAAATCCTGCGGCGCGGTCGTTGTGATCAAGGCTGTCGATATCGACATTTCCGATGGCGAATTCTGTGTCTTCGTCGGACCGTGGCGAGGATGTGAACGAAGCTGACCATCTGGCCTTCGATCCGGTCATGCGCCAGGTCGTGGGTGGCAGAGCTGTCGATGCAAAAGCGGCCTCGGCGTCTCAGATGGGGCGGTTCGAGACCGAGACGCTTGCCCTGACCGAGAACCGGGCAGCGCTGGTCGATCTGAACGGCCAATGGATCGGCCGGTTTGGTGATCCGTGTCTTGGGGCTGGAGGAACGCGTCTCTCGGTCCGGATCCGCCAACATTACAGCGTTGACGGGTGAGTTCAGCGGTGAGTTTATTGTCCGAGACTATGGAGCCAGTGCCGCGACCAGCGCGAACATCACTGTCGACACCACGGCAGGCAGCGCCCCGGTCGGCGATGACAACCGAAATTTTGTCATCAGCACGTCCGCGCAGGTCGGCGAGACTGTCGATATCCACGACACGTTCAACGCCATGACCGCGCGCAGCACCGCGCTGGAAGTGACCCATTCGGGGTCGGGCGACACCGGCGCCTCTGTCACGCTGGATACCACTGCAGGCGCATTGGTCAGTCCCGAGGGCGCTGGCATCAAGGCAGAGCAAAAGGCGGTTTCCCTGGACGGGCCCGCCACGCTGTCGATCACCACGGCAGATGTGTTCGGCACCAGATTCGGGATTGATGCCATCACCCAGGCTGTCGGCCCTGGCGGCACCGACATGATCATCACTACCATGGCGGGCAGCATTCGTGGTGGCGCGGATGGCGCTGGCATACGCGCGGTAAATGAAAGAATGGCAGGCGCAACAACACTGACGGTCGGGGATTTGCAGGGGGGCGAAAGCGGCATCCGCGCGCGGACACTCGCCAGCGGCGGCCTATTCATTACCGGCGCCCCCGATGCGTCGGGCGTTCTGGGCGAGAGTGAAAGCGGGATCGAGGCCCATAATGAAGGGTCTGGGGAAACCCGGATCATCATTTATGTCGCAAGCGAAGGCGCAACCGTATCTGGTGGCACGCAGGGGATCTTCGCGAGCCACGCCTCCACCGAGGCATTCACGCTGGATGTGCAAGGCGGCATAGTGTCGAACCTTGATGGCCGCACGGACAATCGCGCGATCACGGCGCGATCCGATGCGCGGGGCGTGTCGCTCACCATCGGGCAGCAGGGCACTGTGATCGGCACGCTGGATCTGACCGGCGCGACTATTTCGAGCCCCGCATTCAGATCCTTCTGACCTGTGCGCGCACTTACACCTTCGCCCGCCGCGCCGAGGGTCTCGGTGGCTATGACCTGAGCAATCCTGGGCAGGTACCCTGGAACGGTTGAACATGCCCATATGCCGCCTGTGGCGCGAGCGGCAGCTACTGGCCACGCCATTCGGCGAAAAGGCCATCGGCCAAAGCCGACCCTGTCGATCCTGTCATTAGCGGCGGACAGTCAGTTTGCGGGGATCCACTGCGGCGTATCTGGCACTGGCATGGGACGACCTTCTGTCGACCGCGCCCATCCTGCTTCGATCTTGCCGACGCTTCCTCGATAGCACGAACATAGGTGACAAGCGCGACCGAAATTGTCTCCTTGTGGACAGCACGCCCGGCGCAGTTGATATTCTGAAGCAGGCATTTCTCCCATTTTTGGGCTCGACACCCGCCCGCGTGGCGCAACCCGTGAATGGAGAATGCGGCGGGAGAGACCACCGGCCCAGCCGGGTCACACCGCGATCATGGGGGCCAAAAATGCACCGCTGCGTGATTTCCGCATTGCAGGACGGGTGCGGTCGGTTAGGCTTGGGGCGGGGGGGACTCAATTCATGAACAAGATGGCCACATCCATAGATCCGCAGGTATTCGAACACACGGCACGCCTGTTCGACGAGAAACGCCGGGTGCTGCCATCAGAGGTTCTGGAGGGGTTCGCGCGGCAGGTGGTCTTGCGCGTGGCCGATACTGTGGCGGCGCGGGCTCCTGCCAATCGCGCCCAGATCGGCCCCGAGCGCGTGTCCGCCTTCTGCGATCTGCTACTGCAGCCCGATCAGCATCGCAGTGCCCTGGCCTTCATTACCGCGCGCCGCGATGAGGGCGCGACGATCGAGGAGGTCTATCTCGGCTATATCGGAGCGGCGGCACGCCTGCTGGGCGAGCGCTGGGAAGACGACAGGCTTACGCCGCTTCAGGTGACCATCGGGGCCGGCGCCCTCTACGCACTTATGCGCGCCTTGCGCGGTTCGCGGATCGTCAACCCGCCGCTGAACGCGCGTCGCGCTGCTCTCTTTGCCTCGGTCCCGGGCGAGCAGCATGGCGTCGGCGTCACGGTGGCCGCGGACATGTTCCGCGAGGCCGGCTGGGACATCGACCTGCAACTGGGTCTCGATCAGCCCCGCCTTCTTGACCATGTCACGCGGACCCGGCCACGGGTCATCGGCCTTTCGCTGAGCACGGGCGAGCGGTTGCCCGAACTGGTGCAGGCCGTCCTGAGTATGCGCCTTGTCTTGCCGGAAGCGATCATCGGCGTTGCCCGCGGCGGTGATCTTGCAGCGGAGGACATCCAGCGTATCGCCGACGTGGACCTGATCTTCGGCGATGCACCCTCGGCCATCACGATGCTCGAGCGATGGGTGCGGGACGGCCCCGCCGCGGATGTTCCCGGCTGACACGGCGGGCAACCGGCGGGCAGCTGGCAGCCGGGTGGTGAAGGTGGCATCTGGCCCGGGCGTGGGCATCACGGGAGTCTCGACTGCGCGTCGGATGCGGCGGTCGTCGCCTTTCCCGCGTCAGTGCGCGGCGACGGTCCGGTGACGATTGCGCAGCCAGACCGAGATGTTCAGGGCCAGCGCGTAGGTGCCCCAGACCAGATAGGGCACCATCATCAGCGCCGCGACCGTGTCATGGGTCCAGAAGGCAAGCGTCGTGGCCAGCACGGCGAGCCAGAGCATCGCGATGATCACGGCCCCTGTCAAAAGCCGGTGCAGCCCGAAGAAAACCCCCGACCAGAGCGTGTTGATCGTGATCTGCAAGCCCCACAGTGCAAGGGCAAGCTGAGTCCCCGGCAAGGCGGCCACACGCGTCGCGGCCAGCGCCATCAGCACATAGAGAACCGCCCAGACGAGGGGGAACAGCCAGTTTGGTGGTGTCCATACCGGCTTGTCGAGGTCCCGATACCATTGCCCCGGCTTGAACAACACGCCCGCCGCTCCCGCCACGCCGCAGGTCAGCAGGAAGATCGGGAACAAGGTCATGGGGTATCCTTCAAGATGGGGTTGGGCCGGAACCCTGGACGCAACCGCGTCGAGCCGCAATGCGCTGGATCAAGCCGGCAGAGCGCAAGGCCGTCTCATGCTTTCAGTAGAACCCGATCTCGCGGACCTCGATCTCGGCGTCATGGTCGCGGCCGTAGGCAACAATGCCGAGCGAGGTCAGGCTGCCCGGACGGGGCGTGCTGCGCAGCAACGCACCCGAGGGGCGGAAGCCTGCAAAGGGCAGGCGCAGCTCGGTCCAGCGCCGCGTCACGTCGAAACCGGCCTTATAGTATTGCCAGGGCAGGACCGTTCCGCTTGTCCGCAGATGCACGAAATAATGCTCGTCGTTGCCGCGCGCCACCAGCCGGACCCCGGCGGTGCCCGCGGGCGGGGGCGCCGTCAGGTCCAGCCGCATCTGGATGAAGCCGCCGCGGTTGGCGGTGCTGACCCGCCCGGTCATCCGCGCATGGGTCTGGCCGCCTTCCTGCACAAAGACCACCTGGCCGGTCGAGGCCCCGCCCATCACCCCGTCGGTGAAGAACCGCCATCCTGTCTCCGGCTGCATCGCGAATACCTCGATCCTCATGGCCTGTGCTGCGCTCTTGGTCGTCACACTTCCGGCCAAGACAGCAGCCAGCCCGCGGGACATGAGCCCACGCCGCGTCATGTCCATGCCGTTTGCCCCCAGCCGCCCCCGGACCGCCATTCTGCAGACTCAGCCGGCACCGCGCGCGTTCATCTGGTCGCGCAGACGCAGGAAGAAGCCCGTGACCTCCTCGGGCGTGGCCCGCTCAGTCGCATCATCGGCCACTTCCGCTTGCGTCCAGATCCAGCTGGCAGCCGGATCGTCAAGCATCGCCCAGTCGCCGAACACCCGTTCTGTCGCGGGTTCCGAGACATGGACCCGGACCTCGAGGTGGCGGTCATCGCGGGCGATGCGCTCCAGCGCCTGCCGGACCTTGTCTTCCGGGCCTTCCAGCCATTGCAGATAGACGTCCGCGCGACAGATCAGGGCACCAGTGATATCGTCGCGTGTGTTCAGCCGTCGGGCATCGGCGAGAATACCGTTCAGGATTGCAGCGTCAAAGCCAAAGGGCCTGGAACTGTAAATGCCACGAAACAGGTCCATGCGCTCCACTTTCCTTTCCGAATTGTGCATGCAGACGCTAACATGGCCAGGTTCAGATGAATAGCCGCAGCAGTCGGCCGTCGCGTAACTACGCTTGCGGACCAACGGCTGAGTCGACAGCGCCTGCACCACCTTCATGTGAACTTGACGACCACAGCACCAGAGCAAAGCACTCATACAGCTCGTGGCCGACGATACCAGCGTGACGCCCTTGGCTACGCGACCTTAAACACGCAGGGTTGGACTGCGGGAAAAGAAACCACGGGTGAGATGGTAATTCACGGCACAGTTCCCATATGTATCTGTGCGGGCATCGCCAAGACATACAATTGCCTTTGTCGGCACCCCTGGAGAAACCGATCCCCCACCCGAGCGCCATCGCGCGGTCGATCCGACGCGAGGAGCGCCCCGAATGACGGACCCAAAGGCCAAGCTTCACCCCCTGGCGCCTGCGCGTGGCGACGTCCCTGCCGAACGGCAGTGTCTACGCTGCAAGGCAACCTTCTGGAGCGCGGGGTTTGGTGAGCGGATCTGCAAACGCTGCAAGTCGCAGGCTTCGTGGAAATCGGCCAGTTCGCCAGCATCTGGCAGCAGCCGCCGCTCTTCCAGATAGCGAGGAATGCGGCATGCCGGAACTGAACATCACACACCGCACGGAATACCGCTACGCATCCCGGATTGCGCCGGGGCCGCACCGCCTCATGCTGCGCCCGCGCGAAACGCGCGAATTACGGCTGCTGTCGTTCGACCTCCGGGTGCAGCCAGAGCCGATCATCACATGGGCACATGACGTGGCCGGCAATTCTGTCGCGACGGCCAGCTTTTCGGGTCTGACCGATATCCTGACAATCGAAAGCCGCATGACCGTCGATCTGATCGCAACGGACTGGCCGGTGTTCGACATCGCGGCCTCGGCGCAAACCTACCCGTTCCACTACTCCGACGAGGACTGGATCGATCTTGGCGCGCTGGCGCGGCCGCAATACGCAGATGCGATGGGGCGGCTGTCGGACTGGGTCGAAGGCTTCGTGATGGCGCGGCCAACGGACACGCTGTCGCTGCTCAAGGACGTCGCAAATGGCGTGTTCGGCCAGATCAACTACCAGAGCCGAGAGGTCGAGGGCACACAGGGGCCGCTCGAGACACTGGACCGCGGCTGGGGATCGTGCCGGGACATCGCTGTGCTATTCGCCGAAGCTGTTCGGACACTGGGCTTCGGCGCGCGGATCGTCTCGGGCTATCTTTATGTCGCCTCCAGCGACATTGTCGGCGGGACCAACGCGGGCTCCACCCATGCCTGGGTCGAGGTCTTCGTGCCGGGCGCCGGCTGGATCGCCTTCGACCCGACGAACCGCTCCGTGGGGTCGGCCAACCTGATCCCAGTCGCCGCTGCCCGTCACATCAC
>LFIK01000264.1_pt1 | contig 38480 bp, 33 predicted proteins | sample 643401 | NCBI WGS metagenome assembly LFIK01 (sample SAMN03777447, study PRJNA286221) | soda lake metagenome | biome: soda lake; feature: Kulunda steppe; material: water; isolation source: sample T5-Br brine of Lake Tanatar-5 | place: Russia: Kulunda steppe | collected 2010-07
GCTCTTCCGATCTTGGTAGCTGGTGGTGGTCACGGCGGCATCCGCCACCGGCATCTGCCAGGGCCCGACCATCTGCTCGCGTGCTACCGTGCCGGTGATAGAGCGGTCACCAATGGTAATCAGGAAACTCTTGCTCGCCACGGCAGGCAGTTTGAGCACCCGCTCGGCGGCGTCAGACAGGGCTATCTTGGGCGAGAACCGCTGCTGCGGGCGCTCGGCCCGATCGAAGCTGCGCTGCATTTTGGGCGGCTTGCCCAGCAGCACGTCCAGCGGCATATCCACCGGTTTGTTGTCGAACAGTTCATCGTTGACGATCAAGCGGCGGTCGGCGGTGGCTTCGCCCACCACGGCATAGGGGCACCGCTCACGCTCACAAAGGGCGGCAAATTCGTCCAGCCGATGCGCCTCAACGGCCAGCACATAGCGTTCCTGAGACTCATTGCTCCAGATGGCCAGCGGCGACATGCCGGGCTCGTCATTGGGGATGGCGCGCAGGTCAATGACGCCGCCGCGACCGCCGTCGTTCACCAGCTCCGGCAGGGCATTGGACAGCCCGCCGGCGCCTACGTCGTGAATAAACGCTAGCGGGTTGCGCTCGCCCATCTGCCAGCACCGGTCAATCACTTCCTGACAGCGCCTTTCCATTTCCGGGTTGCCGCGCTGAACCGAGGCGAAGTCCAGATCTTCACTGCCGGCGCCGGAGGCCATGGACGAAGCCGCGCCGCCACCCAGACCGATCTGCATGGCCGGACCGCCCAGCACGATCAGCTTGGCGCCCTCCGGAATGCTGTCCCAGGCCTTGTCCACATGGTCGGGCCGTATATTGCCGTAGCCACCGGCGATCATGATGGGCTTGTGATAACCCCATACCTGGTCCCCGCCAATGCCCGGTGCGCTGAGCTCAAAGGTGCGGAAATACCCGGTGAGGTTGGGGCGACCGAATTCATTGTTGAAGGCCGAGCCGCCCAGGGGGCCGTCGAGCATGATGTTCAGCGGTGATTCCATGCGCGCGGGTCGGCCGTACTCGGTCTCCCAGGGTTGCACAAAGCCCGGAATCAACAGGTTGCTGACCGTAAAGCCCGTCAGCCCCGCCTTGGGTTTGGCGCCTGTACCCGTGGCGCCCTCGTCGCGAATCTCGCCCCCGGCGCCTGTGGCAGCCCCCGGAAACGGGGAAATGGCCGTGGGGTGGTTGTGCGTTTCCACCTTCATCAGAATATGGGCGGTCTCGTCGTGGTACAGGTACGCTCGGGTTTCCGTATCCGGATAAAACCGCCCGGTATTGAAGCCGCCAATCACGGACGCGTTGTCCTTGTAGGCCGAATACACGCCCTCGCTGTGACACTCATGGGTGTACTTGATCATCTTGAACAGGGAATGCGACTGCGGCTCCCCGTTGACCACCCAGTCGGCGTTGAAAATCTTGTGGCGACAGTGCTCCGAGTTCGCCTGTGCGAACATCATCAGTTCCACGTCAGTGGGGTTGCGCTCCATCTGGCGGTAGTTGTCCACCAAATAGTCGATTTCGTCATCGGCCAGAGCCAGCCCCAGTGTGTTGTTGGCTGCAACCAGAGCGTCACGCCCCCCGGCGAGCAGATCAACCTGCTCAAGCCGCCCCGGCTCGGTGGTTTCAAACAGGGCTTCCGCCTGTTCAAAGTCGGTCAGAACGGCCTCCACCATGCGATCATGCAACAGGGCTGCAATTCGATCGCGGTCTTGCTGGCTCAACTCGGCATCCGATTTGACATACCAGGCCACTCCGCGCTCAAAGCGTTTTACCTTGGTCAATCCACAGTTGCGGGCAATGTCTGTCGCTTTGGACGACCAGGGGGAAATGGTGCCCGGCCGGGGCACCACCAGGAACAACTGCCCGTCGGACTGCTCGGACGCTACAGAAGGGCCGTATTGCAGCAGCTTGTCCAGAACGGCGCGCTCAGAGTCATTCAAAGGTTCGTTATTGTGCAGAAAATGTGCATAATCAGCGTAAACCGACGTGACCGACGGCAGCGTTTCCTGCAGAGTACGCAACAATTTTTGACGACGAAACGGCGAGAGAACGGGCGCACCGCGAAGAACCAGCATACTGATGAAGCCTCTATAGCCTTTTTAGTGGGTGGCGGCCATCAGCACAGACCCGACTGACCGCCGACGGCGCGTATCATACTCAATACCACCGAGATTTTCATTGCCCATATGCACATTCTGGCAAGACAGAAACTAATTTACCGAGGCGTGGTCTGGTCCTGCGTGACTCTGGTCGTGGCGGCGTTCTTCTGGCTCGGCTTCTCCCTCTTCAGCCATGTCGAGACCGTGCAACGTGACGGCGTACTGCGGGTGGTGATGCGCAATGATTCCCGTCATTTCAGCAACAATGACAACACCTTTGAAATGACCCTGACTCAGCTGTTTGCCAATGAACTGGAAGTGGAACTGCAGATCCAGACTGTAGACAGCCTGGACGCACAGAAACGCGCCCTGCGCCTGGGGTTCGCGGACATGGCAGCCGGCGGCCTGGTTGTTCCCGAGGCCTCGGCACGGGCCGGCGACATGGTGTACTCCGATCCCTACATGGACGCTCTGCAGCAGGTCGTCTACAAGTCCACGACGGTCCAGGTACCAGAAGACCTGAATCTCCTTACTGGCGGTGTACGGGCAGATTCGCCCCAGGCTCGGACTCTGCGGACCATGGAGCTTACCGAAGACGCCGACATCCAGGTATTGGACGTCAGTACCGAGGCGCTGCTGAACCAGTTGTCTGACAACGGTCTGGACTACGCCGTGATCGACTCAAACGACTACGCTTTTTACCAACCCTTTTTCCCCCGGTTGCGCCACGCCTTCGACATTAGCGAGCCCATGCAGGTGGCCTGGATGTTCAACGCGGAAAAGGACGGATCATTGCGTGATGCAGCCAATCAGTTCCTGAACCTGCTGGAAACATCCGGTCAACTCGAAATAGTGCTGGACCAGCATTTCGGCCATCTGCGCGAGTTCGACTATGTGGGTATTCGACGCTTTGAGCGACACGTCAATGACCGCCTGCCTCGACTGCGTGACGACTTTGAAAGTGCCGCCGAACAGTCGGGCCTCGACTGGCGGCTGCTCGCCGCCGTGGGCTATCAGGAGTCCCACTGGCGCCCCAATGCGGTATCGCCCACCGGCGTCAGGGGCATCATGATGCTCACCCTGCGCACCGCCGGCGACCTGGGCGTGACCAACCGCCTCGACCCATCCCAGAGTATTCATGGCGGCGCCCGCTACCTGTCACAACTCTATGGCCGGGTGCCGGACTCCATCACCGACCCGGACCGCATGTGGTATGCCCTGGCCGCCTACAACGTGGGTATGGGGCACGTCATGGACGCCCGCAGTATTGCCGAAAGTCTGGATATCAACCCCAACTACTGGACCGAGATGCAGCAGATCCTGCCCAAATTGCGCGACCCGGAGTATTACCGCTTTACCCGCTTTGGCTTTGCCCGAGGTGATGAACCCGTGATCTACGTCCAGAACATTCGCCGCTATTACGACCTGCTGCGCTGGATGTTCCCGACTGAGAACGAAGAAGACGGCATCCTGCCCGGACTGGAACCCGAATCGCCCAATATTGTCATGCCGCCGCTGCTGTAGTGCCAGAGCACCGGGGCTAAACCCGACGCCGACGCCTCAGAGCCACCAGGGCGGGAATGCTTATCAGGGCCAGCAGCGTCAGGGAGAAAGAGCCTTCGGTCACGTTCCGATCAGCCTTAATCGTCCGCGCCCAATCGCTGTAGGCTGATACCCGGGTATACCCACCCGGAACACCATCCTCCGCGCAATTTGTAGGGCCGAAGCTCGTCAGCCCCACCAGTATGCCCGTACCCTTGTGCACCAGCGGTCCGCCGCTGTCACCCTGGCAGGTGTCTTCGGTGTTATTGTTGGCCCCAGCGAAAAGAAGCCCATCTGCATTGCAGATTCGCGAGCCATACCCGCAGTTTTCGGAACGATTCAGTTCCATATCCACGGTCTGCAATTGGTCGACTTCTGAACCGCCATTCACAGTCAGGCCCCAGCCCAGAGCAGTCACCATTTCTTCATTGCTGATCCAGCTTGCAGTCTGACTTGTTGTAGCCAGTTGCACCGGCTCGACCGCTGCGGGTGGCTCTTCTGACAGAAAGATCACCGCAGCATCGTGAATCGGAAAATCGTAACCGCGGAATATTGCAAAGGTGCGGGACGCTATCACTGCTCCTGCCTGTCCTACGTCACCATCTTGCGTGTCAAAGGCCATTGAGACTTGCGACAACGAATGCCCATCTTCATTTTGCAAACAATGGGCCGCTGTCAAAACCCGTCGATCACCGATGTAACTGCCGCCGCACACCGACCTGCCCGACACATTCTTGAACTCAATGGACAGGTGCACGATGTAAGCGGGAGGATCGATCTCGTCCTCGCCACCGATAATCTTCGGCTCAATAAGATAGAACGCAGACACCAGCGGCAAGGTCAGCAACAGCGCCAGGCTGGGGAAGATGGATCGGCGGGCATTGGGCATTATTGGAGTCTCCAGACTACTTGAGCGCAGCTCAGTTGGCAGGGAGAGTATAGCCCAGAGGCGCGGGCCAGACGACCCGCGCCTCAGACTTTTATCAACGCAATTTAAGCGGGCTGCGGCCCTTGCTGGCGGCAATGCGCAGGCGCAGGGCGTTGAGCTTGATAAAGCCCTCCGCGTCTTTCTGGTCGTAGGCGCCGGCATCGTCTTCGAAGGTGGCGATGCTCTCGTCGAACAGGCTGTCTTCCGAACGGCGACCCACCACGATCACATTGCCCTTGTACAGCTTCAGACGTACATCGCCGTTGACCGTATTCTGGGACGCGTCGATCAGTTCCTGCAGCATCAGGCGCTCCGGGCTCCACCAGTAACCGTTGTAGATGACTTCTGCGTACTTGGGCATCAGTTCGTCTTTCAGGTGCGCGGCTTCGCGGTCCAGGGTGATGGACTCAATGGCGCGGTGGGCCTTCAGCATGATGGTGCCGCCGGGTGTTTCGTAGCAGCCCCGGGATTTCATGCCCACATAGCGGTTTTCCACGATATCCAGACGGCCAACGCCATGCTCGCCACCGACCTTGTTCAGATAGGTCAGGACTTCAGCCGGTGACATCTGCTTGCCGTCGATGGCAACGATATCGCCTTTCTCGTAGGTCAGTTCCAGATACTGCGGTTTGTCGGGGGCGGCTTCCGGCGACACGGACCAGCGCCACATGTCTTCTTCGGCTTCGGCCCAGGGATCTTCCAGAATGCCGCCCTCATAGGAGATGTGCAGCAGGTTGGCGTCCATGGAGTAAGGCGACTTGGTGCCCTGCTTGTTGAAGTCCACGGGAATATTGTGTTCTTCACAGTAGGCCATTAGTTTTTCGCGGCTGGTGAGGTCCCATTCACGCCAGGGGGCCACTACCTTGACGCCGGGTTTCAGTGCATAGGCACCCAGTTCAAAGCGCACCTGATCGTTGCCCTTGCCGGTGGCGCCGTGCGCAATGGCATCGGCACCGGTTTCATTGGCAATCTCGATGAGGCGCTTGGTGATCAGCGGGCGGGCGATTGAGGTACCCAGCAGGTATTCGCCTTCATAGACGGTGTTGGCGCGGAACATGGGGTAAACATAGTCGCGCACGAATTCTTCGCGCAGGTCTTCGATATAGATTTCCTGAATGCCCAGTGCCTTGGCTTTCTCGCGCGCCGGCTCCACCTCTTCACCCTGCCCCAGATCGGCGGTAAAGGTGACGACTTCACAGTCGTAGGTTTCAGCGATCCACTTGGCAATCACCGAGGTATCCAGGCCACCGGAATAGGCCAGGACGACCTTCTTGATATCTGACATGCGCGACTCCCGCTATACAGTGTGTAAAGAACGAACAGTGAGCTATTGTACGGTGGCAGGCCTCTGGTGGGCAAGGGTCCACCATGCCCCCACCACAGGTGTCCCCTCAATAAAGCGGCAGCTTATTCGAAGGCCGAGAGGTCTACCCGCTCCAGGCGCAGGGTGGTGCGTCGATTCTGGGCGCGGCCCTGGGGGGTGTTGTTGCTGGCCACGGGGAACTGGGCGCCGTGGTAGTCCGCCATGATGATGTTGGGGTCAATGCCGCGTTCCACCAGATAGTCCCGCACCTGCAGGGCCCGGCGCTCGGAGCGGCGCCGGCCGTCGTAGCGGGTGGACTGATTATCACTGTGGCCTTCCACATAAATGGCCACGATGTTGGCATCGGCTCGCACATAGGTGACCAGGTCATCCAGCTCTGCCTGTTGCGCACGGTTCAGACTGTCTACACCGGCGTCATAATTGAGACTCGTGCGTTCGATCTGGTCAAAGTTCACCGGCAGCAAATCAGTGATGCAGGCCCGGTACTCCTGCAGATAGTTGTTGAACCCCACCGGCGACAGCTTCAGCCGTATGGGTTGGTCCATACCCCGACCCTGGCGGGTGAACGCTGGTGCCATACCGCTCTCCAGGGCCGCCAGCATGGACAGGGTGCGTTCAGTCTCCACTTCCAGTGGCCGATTACTGTGGCGCACTTCCACATAGCCCAGATCGCGGACGTGGGACGACGGGCGCCAGTCAGGGGCTTCAACCGCCATCGCCGCGTAGCCATCGCGCATGCGGTTATTGGGGGTTTCAACGTAAAAACGCACGTCTTCACCGGCCCGGTGGTAGAACACCGCATCACCCTAGAAAGGAATGGGTTGACGGAATTCGCAGGCGAAAATGTCACCCTCCAGTTCCCAGTTGGTGTTGGTCAGACCGGCACCAAAGTCTGCCGCCTGAGCATTGGATGCCCAGATAGACGCACATAGCACGCTGACCGCCAGCGCACCCGAGCGCACCCAGTACCGCGCTGCTGTCTTGTCAGGCTCTGACCTTACAGAATTGACCATACCCTCGAACTGCCCTTCAGATTGCATCAGTTGACGCTTTATGTAGCGTCTGCCCGTCCTGAAACTTGAGGCCTGGCTACAAGTGTCCTGCCAGTTTACCTCCGCACCCCGGTGCTTGCGATTTTCTCCCACCCCTCTACCATGTGACGCATATTTCTGGTGGATGTTCCCGTGCCTAATAATGAACCGCAGTATATTGCCAACCGCTTTCGTGGCTTCCTCCCCGTTGTCGTTGATGTAGAAACCGGCGGTTTCAACGCCACCACCGACGCCCTGCTGGAAATTTCCGCCGTACTGGTGGAAATGGACGAAGGCGGTACGCTCATGCCCGGCGAGCAGCTCACCTTTCGGGTGAACCCTTTCGAAGGGGCCAATCTGGAACCGGCGGCTCTGGAATTCACCGGCATCAACCCGGATGACCCCGAGCGCGGCGCCGTGGACGAAAGCAAGGCGCTCACCGAGGTGTTTCGGTTGATCCGGCGGGAAGTGAAAGCACAGGAATGCACACGAGCCATCCTGGTAGGCCATAACGCCACCTTCGACCACAATTTTGTCATGGCGGCGGCGCAACGCATAGACGCCAAGCGCAACCCCTTCCATCCCTTCTCCAGTTTCGACACGGCCTCCATGGCGGGCCTGGTGTACGGCCAGACTGTATTGGCCAAGGCCTGCAAGGCGGCCGATATTCCCTTCGACAATGCCGATGCTCACTCTGCGGCCTACGACGCCCTGCGCACCGCCGAGTTGTTCTGCTCCATGGTCAACAAGTTGCAGACCGCCGGAGTCTGGCCGCCCAGGGAATACTGGTAACACCCACTACTCCACCAGCCGGGGTGTCAACCTGGGCTGCCACCTGGCGACCGCTGACACAGCCTGTAACCCGGGCTTCCACAGTCAATCTCGTCTAAGCTAGTCACCCATAGCCCGGAAGATCCCGGGCGCGCATTACCTTCAGGTACTCGCCGTCGGCAATCCCGACGCTCAATAACAACAACAGGTATGCAAGACTATGAGCGACCAACGCAATACCAATGCGGACATTGTGCACAAGCCGTATTTTCTCAGCAGTCATGAGATGAAGATCCCGACGCTGCGCGTGTTGCAGCAGAACGGCAAGGTGTACAAGAACGCCGACCTGCCGGACATAGACCAGACTCTGGCACTGAAAATCTACGACACCTTTCTCTTTATCCGGGCGCTGGACGAACGCATGCTGGCCTCGCAGCGCCAGGGGCGGATCAGCTTCTACCTCACCGCCACCGGGGAGGAAGCCACGGATATCGGCAGCGCCGCCGCACTGACACCCGACGACCTGATCATGGGTCAGTACCGGGAACAGGGTGCCCTGGCCTTTCGCGACTTCGGGGTCGAACATTTCATGAACCAGATATTTTCCAATGAGAAAGATCTGGGCAAGGGTCGGCAGATGCCCATTCACTATGGCTCGCGGGCGCTCAACTATTACACCATTTCATCGCCCCTGGGTACGCAACTGCCGCAGACCACGGGTGCGGCACAGGCGCTGAAGATTCAGGGCAAGCCCAACTGCGCCATCTGCTATTTCGGCGAAGGCGCGGCGTCCGAAGGCGACTTTCACGCCGCCCTGAACATGGCGAGCATTCTCAAGTCGCCGGCTATCTTCTTTTGCCGCAACAACGGCTACGCCATTTCCACACCCGCCCATGAACAGTATGCCGGCGATGGCATCGCGGCTCGGGGAGTCGGCTACGGCATGAAAACCATCCGTGTTGATGGCAACGATGTGCTGGCCGTGTTGCTGGCAACACAGCAGGCTCGCAGGCTGGCGGTGGAAGACAACGAGCCGGTCCTGATCGAAGCCATGACCTACCGCCTGGGGGCTCACTCCAGTTCCGATGATCCCAGCGGCTACCGGTCACGCAAGGAGGAAGACGCCTGGCGCAAGAAAGACCCGGTAAAACGCATGTATCACTGGCTGGTGAATCAGGGCTGGTGGGATGAGCAACGGGACAACGACACCCGCGAAGCCCATCGCAGCGCCATCATGGCCGCCATGAAGAAGGCCGAGAAAGTACCGTCACCGCCGCTTGAGGACCTGTTCAGCGATGTCTATGCCGAACTGCCCTGGCACCTGAAAGAACAACAGGAGGCGCTTGCAACCCATATCCGACACTACCCGGATGAATACAAGAAAACGGCATGGCGGCTGAAGGAGGCGGATCAATGAGTCACATGAACCTGTTACAGGCCATCAACAACGCCCTGGATACGGCCATGTCAGACGACGCCAGTGTGCTCTGCTTTGGCGAAGACGTGGGGCACTTTGGCGGTGTCTTCCGGGCTACCAGTCACCTGCAGGACAAGCACGGCAAGTCACGCTGTTTCAACACCCCCATTACCGAGCAGGGCATCATCGGCTTTGCCAATGGCCTGGCCGCCGAGGGCATGAAACCGGTGGCGGAAATCCAGTTTGCCGACTACATATTCCCCGGGTTCGACCAGATCGTGAATGAAACCGCCAAGTTCCGCTATCGCTCCGGCAACGAGTTCAATGTCGGCGGCGTCACCATCCGGGCGCCCTATGGCGGTGGCATCAGCGGCGGTCACTACCATTCCCAGTCTCCCGAGGCCTATTTTACCCACACTCCGGGGCTCAAGGTGGTGGTACCCCGCAATCCGGTACAGGCCAAGGGACTGCTGCTGGCGGCCATCAATGACCCGGACCCGGTGTTGTTCTTTGAGCCCAAGAAACTCTACCGCGCCGCCACCGGCGAAGTACCCGACGAAGCCTACACCCTGCCACTGGGCCAGGCGGATCGAGTGCGCGAAGGCACGGACATCACTCTGGTGGCCTGGGGCGCACAGATGCCGGTCATCGAACAGGCCGTCGACATGGCCGAGCAGGACGGCATCTCCTGCGAAGTGATCGATTTGCAGTCATTGCTGCCCTGGGACCGGGATTGTGTGGCCGAGTCCGTGCGCAAGACCGGGCGCCTGATTATCAACCACGAAGCGCCACGCACATCCGGGTTTGGCGCCGAAATCGCTGCGGCGATACAGGAAGCCTGCTTTCTGTATCTCGAGTCACCCATCATGCGGGTGGCCGGGCTGGATACACCGTTTCCACTGGCACTGGAGAAGGAGTACATGCCCGATCACCTGAAAACCTATGAGGCCATCAAGGCCAGCCTGCACTACTGATGGGTCACGCACTGTTACGGAGCGAATAGTATGAAAACCGATTTTATTCTGCCGGACATCGGCGAAGGCATTGTGGAATGCGAGCTGGTGGAATGGCGCGTCAAGGAAGGGGATCCCATTGAGGAGGATCAACCAGTGGCCGATGTCATGACCGACAAGGCGCTGGTGGAAATCACCGCCATGCACACCGGCGTGGTTACCCGCCTGTATTGCAAACAGGGCGATATCGCCAAGGTACACAGCCCTCTGTTTGAAATAGAAGTGGCCGCTGACGGCGATTCGGACAGCGATTCGACGCCTGCTGCGGATACACCGCCAAAAACACCGGAGGCCTCGCCATCGCGCGTCGATACGGAGCGTCCAGTAGTCGAGACGGACCCAACACCCCAGACCGCAGGCAAAACACTGGCCACCCCGGCGGTGCGACGCATCGCCCGAGAACACAACCTGGACTTGAGTGCGGTACCGGGCAGCGGCCGCAACGGCCGGGTACTGAAGGAAGACGTTCTGGGCTATCTGGACTCGGGGCAACCTGACTCCGCTTCGTCTGGATCAGAAGACACCACCCGTTCCGCCACCGACCGCACCGAACCCATCCGAGGCGTCAAGGCGGCCATGGCGCGGCAGATGACAGATGCGGCCACCACCATCCCGCATTTCACCTATGCCGATGAACTGGATGTCACCGAACTGGAAGCCCTGCGCCAGACGCTCAAGCCCGAGTTTGCCGCCGATGATCTGAAGCTCAGCCTGCTGCCGCTCATCATCAAGGCGCTGGAACTGGCTATCCGGCAATACCCCCTTCTCAACAGCCGGGTGAATAAAGACTGTACGGAGCTGACCTATCTGGCAGACGTCAACATCGGCGTCGCCGCCGATACCCCCATGGGCCTGATGGTGCCCAATATCAAACAGGTCCAGCACCGTTCACTGCGTGACATCACCCGTGAGCTGAACCGTCTCACGGAGGCGGCTCGTGCCGGCAAGCTGGCTCAGGCCGACATGAAGGGTGGCTCGATCAGTGTGTCCAACATCGGCGCCCTGGGCGGCACCGTGGCCACACCCATCATCAACAAACCCGAGGTGGCCATTGTGGCCCTGGGGCGGGTGCAGTCGCTGCCCCGGTTTGCCGCGGATGGGTCGGTCACGGCGCGCCAGATCATGACCGTGAGCTGGTCCGGTGACCATCGTGTCATCGACGGAGCCACCATGGCGCGCTTCTGCAATCTGTGGAAACACTATCTCGAGCACCCGGTGACCATGCTGACCGAAATGCGCTAAGCTCACGCACATGACTGAACCGCACCCGGTCCTGCAGCAGTTCTACATCAACGAGGACCAGTCGCTGTATCTGATGAGCCATCAGGACGCTCAGAAGATACGCGACTGGGTCAATCTCTGTCAGGCACAACTGGCCCAACTCGGCTTTCGTGACATCGAGTTCATTGGCAAGGGTGCCTATGGTTTCGTGTTTGGCGGTGTAGATGACGCGGACCAGTCCTTTGTCTTCAAGTTTTCACGCATCAATCTGCCTCAGGCCATTCAGGACCGCCTGGAAGAAGAAGCCTGGATGCAGGATCAGGTGCGTCACACGAGCATCCCGGCGGTCAAGGAGTATACCCGGGTAGGCCGCCAGTCCGTACTCATGATGGAGCGCGCCTGGGGGCTGGACCTGGAGCGCCACACCATTCGACACGGGCGGCTGTCGCCCCGCCAGGTGGTGCGAGTGGCAGCCCAGTTGGTGGATGTGCTCCAGGCCCTGCGCGCCTGCCGCAAGCACGATCAGGACATGCCCGTGGTCCATGGCGACATCAAGCCCTCCAATATTGTATTTGATGCCGACAGTGAGAGGGTCTGGCTGGTGGACTGGGGCTCCAGCGTGTTCGCCCAGCTGGATGAAAACGGCCAGCCTGTGGGGCCCGGTCAGATCGGCATGATGAGTGCTGACCAGGCCGCCACCAACGCCAAACTGGGCGATGTCTACTTTATTGGGGAAGATCAGCTCAACGGTGCCCTCAGTTCACCCCGCTTCGACGAACAGGGACTGGCCGGCTCACTCTACGCCATTGCCTCCGGTCTACCCTGTCGGTACGGGTATGCGGCCATTCCGGCCACCGCGCTTGGCCTGCCGAAGGAGTTTGCCATTACGCTGCAAACCCTGCTCGCCGGCGACAAGTCCGAACGGGACCGCGCCGGCGATTACCTGATGCGCAACATGACGCGCATGCAGCGCATCGTGATGCCGGAACAGCCCAGGCCGGAGGCACGGCCACAGATCCCGGTCTGGACGTTCGATCACACCGGTGACCTGGAAACCGTGGTCTACAGTTCGCGCCGCAGCTTTCTCCGCGAGGGCCATCCGGACCCCTACCTGCTGGCTCAGGTAGACGATGTGGAACTGGAGAAGTACTACAAGAATTTCATGCACGGCATGGGGCCCACGGAACGGGCGTTTCTCGCCGCCGTCAGCCGTCTGGGCAAGTTCCCCATCGTCGGCGGGCTGGCCGTGCACTGGGCAGAAGATGGTGTGTATCTGGACTCCAGTCTGAACCTCCACGACCCTGATCTGCGCGAACCCTTTGTCGAAGCCGTGAACAACATGGTGACCCTGGCCCGGGCCATTCACCGCCCCGGCGTGTTCAAGTGCTGCATGTTCGACGCCCGTGTAACCCAGCACGTGGAGCGCGCATCGGAGCAGTTGCCCTTCGTACCCGAGCCGGGCCTGCGCATTCCCTATGACGTGCACAGGGCACCGGTAAGCGAAGCCAACACGCGCAACCACTCCTATTTCGAGGACGGCGACGACCCGGATGAAACCCTGGAACTGCCCCAGGGCATTATGGACGAGATTGTCTTTCTCAATGGCATTCGCCACACCGGGCTGATCATTTTCGAAGCCATGCCCACCCATCTGAAGATACACAATTACTACGTGCTGCTGGATCCGGAGCGCGAGGCGGATTTCATGGCTTCGCTCGAGCGCATTGTGAGCGCCATTCCGCAGATCACTGGCCTGGGCGTATCCGGCTTTATGAAACTGCCGTACAAGAATACCCGCCAGCTCATGCCCCTGGACCATCTCCCCGACCACTTTTTCCCGCGCAACCCGGTTCGGCCCTCAGGGTCTACTTCGCAGGTTCCGGCGCGCGGGCAATCAGGGCCTTGAGTTCGGGGATACAGGAGCCACAGTTGGTGCCGCATTTCAGATGTTCACCGAGCGCCGATACGGAGTCCTGCCCGGTTTCGATGGCGTCCCGAATGGTCAGCTCACCCACCTGAGAACAACTGCAGACAATGGCGCCGGTATCCGGCATGTCACCCGAGCGACCAGCCAGTACCTGGCGCCGGTCGTCAATGTCCAGTGTGTCCTGTTCGAACAGACCATCCAGCCAGTCAAGCTGCGGAAATGTATTGACGGCCTCGACCGTGAGAACGGCCTGCAACCGCCCGCCGTCATACCAGGCGGCGCGATAACGCCGGGCCGCTCTGTCCTCAAGCACCGCATCCGGAGCCCTACCCAGCCAGTGTGCCGCCTGACTGGACCAGTCCGGCTCGGTGTCACCGGCGAGATACCACCCCTCACAGGCCTGATGCGGCACGCGCGTCCAAAACAGCCCGGCCTTGTCCATGTCCGGCTCTGAACGCACCAGCAGGCGGGCCTGCCAGCGGGCCTGAAACGGACTCAAGCGAGCACAGGTCTGTTTGCTCTCCGGCTGGCCGGAGATGGGGTCGGCGCCTGCCAGAAGGTCTGCACCGAATCAACAGCGCCGGGTGTTTCATAGTCCCGGTGGGCGGCCAGTTAATTCGCCAGGCCACCCACTTCCCGACCGCCCATGGCATTGGGTTGGCCGGTGATGGAAAACGGCGTTGCCCCTGGTTTGCCGACCCGTCCTGTCGCCAGGTGGCAATTGATCAGGGCATTGCCCTTGTCCGTACCACTGCTGGACTGGTTCATGCCCTGCGACCAGAAACTGACGGTGCGGGGCGTTTGCGCAAACCACTGGTAGAACTGGCGTACATCCGCCTCTGGCAGATCACACGCGGCGGCGACACTGGCCACATCGGGCGCTTCGCGACGGGCCGCCGCCAGGGCTTCACTCAGTCCCCGGGTGCACTGTGCGATGTACTCAGATGCCAGTGCCCCCTGGTCGGCCAGCCAGACCAGCAGACCGTTCCACAACAGGGCGTCGGTACCGGGCTTAAGTCCCAGATGCAGATCCGCCACCTCACAGGACGCCGTGCGACGAGGATCAATCACCACCAGTCGACGCCCGGGTTCAGACTCAATGGCCTGCTTCATGCGCTGATACAGTACTGGATGATTCCAGGCTGGATTGGCGCCGGCAAACACCAGCAGGTCGGCGCATTCCAGATCCTCATAATTTCCGGGCACCACGTCTTCCCCGAAGGCCCGCTTGTAGCTGGCCACCGCCGAGGACATGCAGAGGCGGGGATTGGTGTCCAGATTCGGTGTGCCGATAAAGCCCTTGGCCAGCTTGTTGGCCACATAATAGTCTTCCGTCAGCAACTGCCCGGACAGATAGAAGCCGATGGCGTCTGGGCCCTGCTCGACCTTGACCCGCTGCAGGCCCGAGGCGACCGCCGCCAGCGCCACATCCCAGGACACCGGCTCACCCTTGATCAGGGGTTGCCTCAGTCGTCCGTGTGCGCCCATGGTTTCATGCAGGCTCGACCCCTTGACGCAAAGTCGCCCTGCGTTAGCGGGATGTTCGGGGTCCCCCTGCACCGGTGCTATGCCCTCTGCATCGGCGGTTATATTCACGCCACACCCTACCCCGCAGTAAGGACAGGTGGTTCGGACTGAACAGGTCGATGTCATAGTCTCTTATCCATAAAAAAAGCCCGACGCGCAATCCCTGAGTGACAGAGATTGTTCGTCGGGCCCCAATGCCCAGATTACAATTTTTTTCATTTTCGCGGATTAACAAAGCAAGCTTGGTGCCAGTGTACCCACAGGCGCAGATTACCGTACTCGCCGCCGGGAAACAGCCGGTTCTGATACGCTGAACTCACTGTTTTGGCGCAGCTTGCGTTTTTTTGGTGCACCAATCGATCAGACAATGCCCGATCAGGAACCTGCCGGTGCCCGCAACGGCGCCTGTTAAGCAGTACCACCGGGAGATCCCCGCATCCACCGTAAAACTGGGGTTTGTACCCTTGCTGGACGCAGCACCGCTGATCCTGGCACGCGAGCTGGGTTTCTTTCAGGACGAGGGCATTCAGGTGCGATTGCACCGAGAGTCCTCCTGGTCCAGCCTGCGTGATCGCCTGGCTGTGGGTCTGCTGGACGGCGCCCACATGCTGGGGCCCATGACGCTGGCTGCCAACCTGGGATTGAGCACCCCCGTGTCACTGATCGCCCCCCTGGTACTGAGTCGAAACGGCAACGCCATTACCGCCAGTCAGCCCCTGCACGACGCCCTGGTTGCCACGGGTTACGATCTGTCTCGGCCGCGACAGGCTGCACAGGCACTGGCCATGCATGTCCGCGAACGCGCAGACCCCATCCGCGTGGGCATTGTCTATGCCTGGTCGACGCACTACCTGCAACTGCGTGACTGGCTGGCCAGCGCCAACCTGAACCCGGGTCAGGACATCCAGCTAACGACCGTACCACCTACGCAGATGCTGTCCGCACTGCAGGAAGACCGCATTGACATGGCCTGCGTGGGTGAACCCTGGAACTCGCTTGCAGAGCAGCACGGCGCCGGCCAGATACTGGTTACCGGCAGTCAGAGTTTGTGAAAAAACCGGCGGTCAATGGCCTGACTATTGAGAACCCCCATATTGCCGTAAAAACTGTACGGCAGGATGGCCTCGGCGCCATGAGTCTGGCTGATGTCGCGGAAACGTCGGGCGATTTCGGTATAGGCTTCGTCCCAGGAAATACGCTCGAACTCGTCGGCTGACGGGCGTCCCAGCAACTGGTTCTTGGCCTTGATGCGGCGCAGGGGATACAGCAGGCGGTCGTCGCTGTGCGTGCGTTCGGGAAAGCGTTGCACCTTGTGACAGATGGCACCCCGTGTGACCGGATGGTCGGCATCGCCGGTGACCCGGACGACGCGCCGGTCGCTGCCCTCGCCCTCTGTGGTTACCGAGAGCGGGCAGACGGATCGACTGACGTGTGGCGTGTCTGTGTGGCCCTGAGTTTGTTTGGGCGTCTTCTGAGTCATGACAGCGGTTATTGGCCTGAGATAAATAGAGGGTGAATCATAAACCTGCCGACGGGCTTTACGGAACCGCTCAAATGAAAAAGGCAGCGGTTTTAGCCGCTGCCTTGACACCAGGCGCTGTTTGACAGCGCTCACTGAACACGGGGTTCAGACTGCACCTGATCGGCAGGATCAGGCCTTTTTCTTGACCTCTTTGGCATCACTCTGGTGTTCCAGGGCCTCATTGTCCGCCTCCCCGCCGTCGATGGCGATGGACTTGGGCTTCATGGCCTCGGGGATTTCCTGCACCAGATCAATGGTCAGCAGGCCATTGTTCAGGCTCGCACCCTTGACCTCGACATGATCAGCCAGGCTGAACTTGCGCTCGAAGGTCCGGGTCGCAATGCCCTGATACAGGTACTGGCGGCCTTCGCTGTCTTCGGACTTGCGTCCACGGACGGTCAGTACACCGCGCTCTACCTGAATGTCTAGGTCATTGCGGTCGAAGCCGGCGACTGCCAGAGTGACCGCGTAGCGGTTGTCGTCTGTGACCTCGATGTTGTATGGCGGATAACCGCCAGCCGAGGACTGCTCACCGCGCAGGGCGGAGTTCAGCAGAGAACCAAACCGATCAAAGCCGATGCTGCTACGATACAGGGGTGTCAGATCTACAGTAGTCATGGTCATATCCTCCTTAAGAAGCGATATTCAATGTCATTGACACTGTCTCTGACGTGACTGATCGCCAGAGACAGGAGGCCGGAACTCTCTTCGAGACGATCCGGCTCTGACTACTATATAGGGTCTGGTCGACGTTCATTCAATGAGTGCCACGAGCCCGGCATGGCCGTCTTACAGAGCTTTTACACAGTTGGTGCGAGGGCTGATTCAGCCAGAAGAGACGCTCGTAATGGTTCCGGTCCCGAGGTTCCATAAAGCCTGGCCAACGCCCGGCACAGCCGCCGAGGTCGTTCGGCCAATCCGTCGACGCCCCCGGCCAGTAAAGTACATACCTGAGCACGGACCCTGGCCTTGAAGACATCACTGGGCCCTGCACCCGCATCCAGATTGTCGGCGCTGAAATGAAAGGGATGTCCCGCCGCAGTGGACAATATCCACTCGTAGGCCTGAGGCTTCACCTCGACCCGCTCGAACTCCGCCTGCTCCTCCGGTGTGCGCCCGTCCGGCTTGTACCAGTAGCCAAAATCTTCCTGCTGCCGGCGCTCGGGGCCGGCTACACACCAGTGGCTGATTTCATGCAACGCGCTGGCATAAAAGCCGTGGGCAAATACCAGCCGATGATGGGGGTGATTATCATCGGCTGGCAAATAAAACGGTTCGTCATCTCCGTCCACCAGAACGGTATTGTAGTCATGGCGAAACAGGTGGTTGAACAGACGGATCAGGTCATCAATGTGATGCGTCTTGCGCACTCCGTTCATGGTTTACTGCCTGCCCTGTTCAATCATTGGCGCTGGCACCGCCAACTGCGCCCGGCCCCAGCAGTTCGCGAATACCACCTACGGAGCCCATGAGGTTGGAGGACTCTACCGGCACAAAGACACGGTCACCCTGCTTGGCAATATGCGGCAGCATGTCAATGTAATCCTTGGCGATGAGGTAATTCACGGCCATGCCCGGGTCCTGTACCTTGCCTTCGATGGACTCCATGACATTCTTGATGGCGCGCGCTTCACCCTCGGCATTCAACACGGCCGATTTCTTGTCACCCTCGGCCTTGGCAATCGCCGCGTCCCGCTCACCCTGAGCACTGAGAATGGCCGACTGCTTGTCACCCTCGGCCTTGAGAATTTCGGCCTGCTTGTACCCCTCTGCTTCTCGTACCTGCGCCCGGCGATTCCGCTCTGCCACCATCTGCTGATTCATGGCTTCACGGATTTCATCGGGCATGGAGATATCCCGGATTTCCACCCGGTTGACCTTCACGCCCCACTTGTTGCCGGCCTCATCCATGGTGGACTGCAGACGGTTGTTGATTTCCTGGCGGGACTCGAAGATCTTGTCCAGTTCCATGGTGCCGATTTCAGAACGCAATGAGGTCTGGGCCAGGGTCTGAATAGCCAGCACCAGGTTTTCCGTGCCATAGACCGCCGATTGGGCATCCATGATCTGGTAGTACAGCACACCGTCGATCTGCACATTCACATTGTCTTGGGTGATCACGGCCTGGGCGGGGAAATCCAGTACAATCTCGCGCATGTCGATCTGCGCATCCACGCGCACCACGGGTTCTCCGCCGACAAACCGCAGGATGGTAATCTGCCGAGGCACATCAATGAAAGGCAGAATGAAATTGAGGCCGGGTTCCAGCACCCGATGAAACTTGCCCAGACGCTCGATGACCATGGTCCGCCGATTGGGCACCAGGGCCAGGCCCTTGCCAATAAGCAGGAGCACCCCAATGGCCAGAAGAATCAGCAGGCCCAGGTTGGTGAAATCAGAATAATCCATACGGTTTGGCTCCGTGTCAGTTAATGGTGAGAGGTAGAATCGGTTGCGGTATCCGGACGCACAATGGCGGTAATGCCTTCAAACCGGAGAATGCGTACTTTGGTACCGACGGCAAGGTCGGATGAATCATAGCCCACCTCTGCCTTGACCGGATAGGTATCGCCCAGCGCCTTCACCGACAGACGGGTGCCATCCTGTTCCAGAGTGAACACTTCGCTGGCCAGTCGACCGTCATTGTTCTGGGCACGCTGTCCTCTGGTGATCCGCCGCATGATATAGAGCACCACTGGCAGAAACACCAGGCCCGATACCACGGCAAAGGCAATCTGTACATGCAGACTCAGGCCCAGCATGGCGGCAATGGCACCGGCCAGCGTCATCAGGGAGAACAACAGGAGAAAGCCGCTGGCACCGCCGGCGACCAGGATGTCCAGGGCAAAGAGAATGAGGGCAGCAGCCAGCCAGATTACCCAGGGGTCAACAATGTCCATGCTGAGCAATACCTCTATAAGTCATCAATGGCTGGAGGTTATGGCACTCATCCTGGATATGCAACTGACCTTGAGTTCAGTCGAAGAGTCAGTGGCGTGCGTGATGCTGGCGAGCCTGCACAGCCAGACCGACCTTGGACCGATTGGCGCGCTCGAGACGTTCGCAAATGGCGCTGCCGACCCTGGCCATGGCCTTCAGGTCGACGTCGGTACGGATGCCCAGGCCCTGCAGCAGGTAGAGGACATCTTCGGTGGCCACATTGCCCGCTGCGCCGGGTGCATACGGACACCCGCCCAGGCCTGCCACCGAACTGTCAATCACCGCAACGCCCTCTTCCAGCGCGGCGTAGATGTTGGCGACTGCCTGACCGTAAGTATCGTGAAAATGGACCGCCACCTGCTCCACCGGCACCACATCAGACACGGCGCTCAGCATGCTTTTCACCGACAAGGGCGTGCCCACACCCACCGTATCCCCAAGGGATATTTCGTAACAACCCATGTCCAGCAGTGCCTTGCTCACTCGTGCGACGGCGGCCGGCGCGATACGCCCTTCGTACGGACAGCCCACGACGGTGGAAACATAACCCCGTACTCGCACATTGTGCTTCTTTGCCGCTTCCATGACGGGCTCGAACCGGGCAAGACTCTCGTCAATGGAGCAGTTGATGTTGCGAAGACTGAATGTCTCCGAGGCTGCGGCAAACACCGCCACCTGGTCGGCACCGGCCTCAATGGCCGCTTCAAAGCCCCGAAGATTGGGCGTCAGAGCAGAATAGATCACACCAGGCACACGGTTGATCTGGCGCAGCACATCGTCCGAGTCCGCCATCTGGGGCACCCACTTGGGTGACACAAAGCTGCCGCACTCGATGTGCCCCAGTCCGGTTTCAGCCAATCGCTCAATCAACCGAACCTTGTCCACCACGGACAGCGGATGTGACTCATTCTGCAGCCCATCACGCGGGCCCATTTCAACCAGTTCAACCTGTCTGGGCAATTTCATGCAACCGTCTCCTCATCTGGCACAAAAGCCAGCAACTCCACGCCGGCACTCACTGCGTCCCCTGTCTGGTAATGCAGTGCTTCCACGACCCCGTCAGCCGGTGCGCGGATACTGTGCTCCATCTTCATGGCTTCCATGACGACTAGCGGTGTGCCTGCGCGTACCGACTGTCCGGCTTCTACCAGTATAGACACCAGAGTACCGTTCATGGGGGCAGTCAGCGCATGATCCGTGACAGATTGCCCGGAAATGTGCTCATCAGCGGGCTGGCAGGTAAAGTGTAAAGATGAACCGTCCACAAAGAGCGTCAGATGTCGTGCTCCGCGACCCGGTCGTTGCGCATACCGGACAATTCGTCGATGCCCGGCGAGCGTCAATGCCACCTCGCCCTCACTGATCCACTGTATGGCGCCGTCAAACACCGACGACTGGTCGCCCGGGAGATCAATACACAGCCCCTGCGCCAGGGCATCGCCATGGAAGCTCGCCCCCCGGGTAGACTCCAGAACACAGGTGTGCAACTCGCCATCCGCAGCCTCGATGTCCAACCGGTGGGCGGCGGGACGATTGAGGCGCCAACCGAGAAGTGCCTGCCAGGGATCTGATGCCTGCTCACTGATGCGCTGACACAGGAGCAGATGAATCAGCGCGGCTGCCGCCAAATGCTCAGCGGTCACCGCCGTAGTGGTGGGAAACAGGTCCTCGCGGTGGCGCTCGATAAACCCGGTATCCAGATCCGCCGCAGCGAAGGCCGGGTGCAGCACGATGCGACGCAGAAAGGGAATATTGCACACCAGCCCGTCCACCTGGTAATCCCCCAGGGCCGCAGCCAGTCTGGACAGTGCCTGGGCTCTGGACTCACCCCAGACCACCAGTTTGGCAATCATGGGATCGTAATACATGCTCACCGCATCACCTTCCACCACACCGGTATCCACGCGAACCGCCTGATTGGTGCGCGGTGGTCGCAGACAGGAGAGGGTCCCTGTGGCCGGGAGAAAGTCCTGGTCCGGATCTTCGGCATAGATCCGAGCCTCGATGGCGTGCCCGCCGATTACAACCTCGTTCTGTGACAGGGGCAACGGCTCGCCCGCAGCCACCTGCAGCTGCCAGGCCACCAGGTCCAGCCCGGTGATCATTTCCGTCACCGGATGCTCTACCTGCAGTCGAGTGTTCATTTCCATGAAATAGAAGGCCCCGTCGGCGTCCAGCAGGAATTCCACGGTACCGGCCCCGACATAATCAATAGCCTGGGCAGCACGCACGGCGGCTTCACCCATGGCCCGGCGCAGGGACTCCGATACACCGGGAGCCGGCGCCTCTTCCAACACTTTCTGGTGGCGGCGCTGCACCGAGCAATCCCGTTCGGCCAGATACAGTGCGCCCCCCTGGGTGTCAGTAAACACCTGAATTTCCAAATGGCGTGGCTGGACGACACATTTTTCGATCAACAGATCCCCGCTGCCAAAGGCATTTTGCCCTTCGCGCAGGGCCGATTCTATGGCGTCTGCCAGATCAGCACTGCGCGTAACCACCCGCATGCCCTTGCCACCCCCGCCATGAATGGCCTTGAGCATGACCGGATAGCCGATCTCCTCGGCGGCCTGGCGCAGAGTCGACTCGCTCTGGTCGTCACCGTGATAGCCCGGCACCAGAGGCACGCCCGCTGCTTCCATGATCCGCTTGGCCGCGCTCTTTGAGCCCATGGCGTCAATGGCACTGGCCGGCGGACCGATAAAGGCGATGTCCGCCTGCTCGCAGGCACGGGCGAATTCCGCATTCTCGGACAGAAAGCCGTAGCCCGGATGAATGGCCTCGGCGCCTGTGTGACGAGCAGCCGCAAGCACTTTGTCGGCCCGCAGATAGGACTCGCTGGCGGCCGCTGGCCCCAGTCGCACCGCCTCATCCGCCATGAGCACGTGTTGCGCCTGGCTGTCGGCGTCCGAGTAGACGGCCACGGTGCCAATACCCAAATATTGACAGGTGCGCATGACCCGACAGGCAATCTCACCCCGGTTGGCAATCAAGACTTTGGCAAACATGATAGGCTTTCCTCTAATGAGTATCAGGGGCGTCGTCGTTTCGCCAGAAACGCTTTCAACCCGGCCTGACCGTCTTCAGACACGCGAATGGTGGCAATGCGTTCGCTGGTTTCTTCCCGCAGGTTGTCATCAATGGGCTCACCACTGATGCTCAGAATCAGGTCCTTGGCCGCCAGTACCGCCGGGTGTCGATTGGCCAGCACGGTATCCGCCCAGTTGCTGGCCGCGCCGTCCAGTTGCACCGGAGGCACAACGCGGTGCACCAGCCCGACCTCTCGGGCCTGTTCCGCATTCATCTCTTCGGCACTGAGAAAGTATCGTCGAGCCTGACGTTCGCCCATGGCGCGAATCACGTACGGGCCAATGGTGGCCGGAATCAGACCTACTTTCACTTCACTCAGGCAGAATCTGGCCTCATCGCACGCGATGACCATGTCACAGCAGCTGACCAGACCGACGGCGCCACCGTAGGCGGCACCCTGCACCACTGCCATGGTTGGCTGCGGCATGTTGTACAGCGTGTCCATGAGATCGGCGAGCTGACGCGCATCGGTAACATTGTCACCATAGTCGTACTCGGCGATGCGTTGCATCCAGCCGAGATCTGCACCGGCACTGAAATGCGTGCCTTTGCCGCCGAGCATGATCAGCTTGACCTCGGGCGTCTCAGCAGCCTCCTTGAGTTCGATGGTCAGTTCACGAATCAGTTCATCTTCAAAGGCGTTGCGTTTGTCTGGCCGATTCAGGGTCATGTACAGGACCCCGCGCTCGTCCAGTTCCTGTATCAGTTGGTTAGCCATACATCACATCCTGAACACGCCAAAACGCGTGTCCTCAATGGGTTTGTTCAGACTGGCGGACAATCCCAGCGCCAACACATCACGCGTAGAGGCCGGATCGATGATGCCATCGTCCCACAGTCTAGCGCTTGCGTAGTAGGGGTGCCCCTGTGTCTCGTACTTTTCCTGAATGGGTTGTTTGAAAGCCGCTTCATCGGCCTGATTCCAGGTCTCCCCACGCGCTTCCATACCGTCACGCTTAACCTGAGCCATGACGCCTGCAGCCTGCTCACCGCCCATGACGGAGATACGGGCGTTGGGCCACATCCATAGAAAGTTCGGATCATAGGCACGACCGCAGAGCCCATAGTTACCTGCACCATAGCTGCCGCCGATAATGACTGTCAGTTTGGGTACCCGGGCACAGGCTACAGCCGTCACCAGCTTGGCGCCGTGTTTGGCAATGCCTTCGGCTTCGTACTGGCGGCCCACCATGAAACCGGTAATGTTCTGCAGGAATATCAGCGGAATATGGCGCTGGGTGCATAGCTCGATAAAGTGTGCACCCTTGACGGCCGACTCGCTGAACAGGACCCCGTTGTTGGCAATAATGCCCACCGGGTGGCCGTGCAGATGGGCAAACCCGGTCACCAGGGTGGTGCCGTACTCGGCCTTGAACTCGTCAAAGACAGAGCCGTCCACAATGCGGGCGATCACTTCGCGCACGTCGTAGGACTTTTTCAGATCCGTGCCGACAATGCCGTACAGCTCTTGCGGATCATGAAGCGGCGGTTCCGGCGCCTTCTGGCCGGGTAATCCGGGTTTCTGATGGTTCAGTCGGGCCACGGATCGACGCGCCAGTTGCAACGCATGCAAGTCGTTCTGGGCGTAATGGTCGGCCACCCCGGATATCTTGGCGTGCACATCGGCACCCCCCAGGTCTTCGGCACTGACCACTTCGCCGGTGGCGGCCTTCACCAGCGGCGGGCCGGCGAGAAAAATCGTACCCTGGTTTTTTACGATAATGGATTCATCGGCCATGGCTGGCACATAGGCACCACCGGCGGTACAGAGTCCCATGACCACGGCGATCTGGGGAATGCCGGCGGCGGACATATTGGCCTGATTGAAGAAGATGCGCCCGAAATGCTCCCGGTCGGGGAACACCTCGTCCTGCTGTGGCAGGTTGGCACCCCCGGAATCCACCAGGTAGATGCAGGGCAGTCGGTTCTGCTCTGCAATGGCCTGGGCGCGCAGGTGTTTCTTGACCGTCAGCGGATAATAGGTACCACCTTTTACCGTGGCATCGTTGGCGACAATCATGCACTCGACACCCTCTACCCGGCCGATACCGGCCACCACACCGGCACAGGGGATGTAATCATCGTACACCTGATAGGCGGCGAACTGGCCGATTTCCAGAAAGGGTGAGCCTTCATCCAGCAGGCGACGAATACGCTCACGAGCGAGCAGCTTGCCACGGTCGGTGTGACGGCGTTGTTTCTCCTCACCACCGCCCTGCTCGAACGCGCTCACCTTTTCGTACAGATCGTCCACCAGCGCCTGCATGGCCTGACGGTTTCGCTCAAACTCTTCGCTGTTTCTATTAACCGTTGTTGTCACGGGCAGACTTCCTCCAACGCAGTTATTTTTGGCCTCATCAGGGACCAGAGTAGCCAATGAGAGCCAGTAGCGGTCATCCCGGTGCAGGAACCTGCCTGTAAGACAGCCTGCGGCCTACAATCAGAGGCTTTTGCCGACCGGGGCATGCTGGGTGAGACTCGCAAAAAACGTCATCCATGACAGCTCGACTGCGCAGAGTACCAAGCCCATCCCTGGGCTTGGCCCTTCGGGCTCGCTACGCTCGTGCAAAAATGCTCCCGGCATTTTTGTCCCTGTGCGCAGACGGTCTCACAGGGCATACCCCCGACCGGCAACAACCCAACTCTCGAGGCCCACCACCGTCCAAATATGGATATCCGGCTATCATGATGACGCCAGACGCCATGTTCATGACTCGTTAAACAACTCCCGCCCAATAAGCATCCGACGAATTTCCGAGGTACCGGCGCCGATCTCGTAGAGCTTGGCATCGCGCAGCAAACGACCGGTGCTGTATTCATTGATGTAGCCGTTGCCGCCGAGCAGCTGGATGGCATCCAGCGCCATCTGGGTGGCTTTTTCGGCGGCGTAGAGAATCACCCCGGCGGCGTCCTTGCGTGCGGTTTCGCCCCGGTCACAGGCTGCGGCCACGGCGTACACGTAGGCTTTGCAGGCATTGAGCGTGGTGTACATGTCCGCCAGTTTGCCCTGCACCAATTGGAATTCGCCGATGGCCTGCCCGAACTGCTTGCGGTCGTGCACGTAGGGCACCACCTCGTCCATGCAAGCCTGCATGATGCCCAGCGGGCCACCGGCCAACACGACGCGCTCGTAATCCAGGCCGCTCATGAGTACCTGAGCGCCCCGGCCCACCTCGCCCAGCACATTGTCTGCCGGCACCTGACAGTCCTGAAACACCAGTTCACAGGTGTTGGAGCCACGCATGCCCAGTTTGTCCAGCTTCTGCGCCGAACTGAAACCGGCAAAGCCGCGCTCGATGATAAAAGCCGTGATGCCTTTTGAACCGGCTTCGGGGTCGGTTTTGGCGTAGACCACCAGGGTGTGGGCGTCCGGGCCGTTGGTGATCCACATCTTGTTGCCATTGAGCACATAGTGGTCGCCTTTTTTCTCGGCGCGCAGTTTCATGCTCACCACATCCGATCCGGCGCCGGGCTCGCTCATGGCGAGCGCTCCTACCTGCTCACCGCTGATCAGACCGGGCAGATAGCGGGCTTTCTGCTCGGCGGTGCCGCGGCGTCGAATCTGATTCACACACAGATTTGAGTGAGCGCCATAGGACAGGGCCACCGAGGCCGACGCCCGGCTGATTTCCTCCATCGCCACCACATGCGCCAGATACCCCATGCCCGCGCCTCCGTCGTCTTCCGGGACGGTAATACCCAGCACCCCGAGATCACCCAGCTTGCGCCATAGATCGGCGGGAAACTCATTGTCGGCATCAATGGCCTGGGCCCTGGGTGCAATTTCTTCCTGGGCAAAGGCGTTAACCTGATCCCGGACCATGTCCACGGTTTCGTCCAGCCCGAAATTCAGGGCTTTGTAAGGTGTTATCATTGTTGTGACCCCTTATGTTCGCAATGCGTTCACTGCCCGTCGGTCATTGCCTTGCGGCCAGACTCTGACATGGCATTCAAGCAACGCTCTTCGGCGTTGCGCAATTCTTCCTGCACAATGCGCAGGTCCACCAGATGTTGTTCCAGTGCCGCCTGCCGCTCACGCACCTTGTGAATCATCACCTGCAACTGTTTGTCATTGTTGCTGGCAGATTCATCGTACAGCTCGAACAGTTCGCGTGTTTCGGCCAGTGAGAAACCCAGCCGCTTGCCCCGAAGAATAAGCTTGAGGCGAACCCGGTCTTTCTTGGAATAAATCCGCCGCTGCCCACTGCGCTTTGGGAACAGCAAGCCTTCCGCCTCGTAAAAACGGATACTGCGGGGCGTGATGTCGAACTCGCGCGACAGGTCGTTGATGGACCAGGTGAACTGGGTTTCTGTCATGACCGTTAACTCTGAAATACGGAAACACCTTACCTTATCTCAAGTTGACGTTTGCGTAAACGTCAACTTGTGCTATTTTCGCTCTCATATTCCTCACCGAATAACGAGACTCGACATGAATTTCAATCTGACCGATGATCAGCGGGCGCTGGTCGACGCCGCCCGACAGTTTTCCGACAAAGAGCTGGCACCCAACGCCGCCCGCTGGGATGCCGATTCCGAGTTTCCCGCCGATGTCATCCGACAGGCCGCCGAGCTGGGGTTTTGCGGCCTGTATGTACCGGAGGACCTAGGTGGGTTGGGACTGTCCCGGCTCGACTCCAGCCTGATTTTTGAACAGCTGGCCATGGGCTGCACATCAACCACCGCCTATCTCACCATTCACAATATGGTGACCTGGATGATTGCCCGGTTTGGCGATGAGGCTCTGTCAGATCGGTGGGTCGGCCCCATGATTGCCGGTGAAGCACTGGGGTCATACTGTCTAACGGAACCCGGCGCCGGGTCCGATGCCGCCTCATTGAGCACCCGGGCGGAACGCCAGGGGGACGAATACGTCCTCAACGGCAGCAAGGCGTTTATTTCCGGCGCCGGTGACACACAAGTGCTGGTAGTCATGGCACGCACCGGCGGCGACGGCGCCGGGGGCATTTCAGCCTTTGTGGTTCCTGCCGATGCCCGGGGCGTCAGTGTTGGTAAACGGGAAGAAAAAATGGGCTGGAAGAGCCAGCCCACCTGCGCAGTATCGTTTTCCAACGTCCGCGTACCGGCCGGCAATCGATTGGGCGCTGAGGGAGAGGGCTTCCGCTTTGCCATGCAGGGCCTGGACGGTGGTCGCATCAATATCGCCACCTGCTCCATCGGCACCGCCCAGCAGGCCCTGGATGAAACTCGGTCCTATATTCAGGAACGCCGGCAATTCGGCAAGTCACTGGCCGAGCAACCGACCGTTCAGTTCCGTCTGGCCGAACTCACTACCGAACTGGTGGCGGCGCGCCAGATGGCGCGCCTTGCCGCTTTCAAGCTGGATGAAAAGGACCCCGAGGCCACCGCCTACTGTGCCATGGCCAAACAGTTTGCCACTGATGCCGGCTTCCGCATCTGCAACGACGCTCTGCAGCTGTTCGGCGGTTATGGCTACATTCGCGAATACCCCATGGAACGGCATGTGCGGGATGTCCGAGTGCACCAGATACTGGAGGGCACCAATGAAATCATGCGGCTCATCGTCGCCAGGAGCCTACTGGCAAACAGGGCCACTGAAATGCTATAAGGGAAAAGCGTGCATAATCGACAACGGAGCCCAGCATGAGCGAAACGCCCGACGCCGCCAATCCTTCGCCGATACAGATCCGCCAGGATGGCCAAATCGCCATTGTCACTCTGGACAACCCACCGGCCAATACCTGGACGCTGGACAGCCTGAATGAGTTCAAGAAACTGATGGACCGACTCAATGCGGACGAGGATGTCTGGGCAATGGTCATCACCAGTGCCAATGAGCGTTTCTTTTCCGCCGGAGCGGATCTCAATCAGTTTGCCGACAGTGACGCCAGTCATGCCGCGACCATGGCCAAGGCCTTTGGCGCCGCCTTTGAAACCCTGAGCAGCTTTCGCGGTCTCTCGGTGGCCGCCATCAATGGCTGGGCCATGGGCGGCGGCCTGGAGGTGGCCCTGGCCTGCGACCTGCGGGTGGCAGAAGAACAGGCCACCCTGGCGCTGCCCGAGGCCTCTGTCGGCCTGCTGCCCTGCGCCGGTGGCACCCAGAACCTGACCCGTCTGGTGGGCGAAGGCTGGGCCAAGCGCATGATTATCTGCGGCGAGCGGATGACCGCGCCACAGGCCCTGAAAATCGGACTTGTAGAAGAAGTGGTTGCCCGGGGTGAAGCTCAGGAACGGGCCCTGGCATTTGCCCGTAGCGCCTGCGAGCAGAGCCCTCTGGCCGTATCCGCCTGCAAGACGCTGATCCAGCATACCCGTTCCGGGGACCATGCCTCGGCCCTGATGCGCGAACGCGACCTCTTTGTGGATCTGTTTCGAACAGAGGACCAGCAGGAAGGCGTAAAGGCTTTTCTGGAGAAGCGCAAACCGGTCTGGAAAAACCAATGATTGATTCCACACGCCGATGTCAGGCACTCACACTCCAACCAGAGGACACTGGCCATGAGCGATCACCACGCCGATGAACCGGCAGTCATTCTGCGGGAAGACCCACTGGACAAGACCGGTCGTTTCCGTCTGGGACGGGTCACGCTGAATCGGGAGAAATCCCTGAATGCGCTGGGCAAGGACATGATCGACATCCTGCTGCACCAGTTGCCTATCTGGGCAAAGGATCCCACCATCGTGGCCGTCTGGCTCGAGGGTGCCGGTGACAAGGCATTCTGTGCGGGCGGCAATATCGTGCAGGTCTACGAATCCATGAAAACCCACGGCGATGCTGAAAACCCTGCAGCCATTGATTATTTCAGTCACGAGTACCGTCTGGACTACATGATTCACACCTACCCCAAGGCCTTGGTGTGCTGGGGCAACGGCATTGTCATGGGCGGTGGTCTCGGCCTGATGGCGGGCGCAGGCTTCCGCGTGGTCACCGAGCATACCCGCATGGCCATGCCGGAGGTAACCATCAGCCTGTTCCCCGACGTGGGCGCCAGCTGGTTTCTCAATCGCCTGCCCGGCCACACCGGGCGTTTCCTGGGCCTGACAGCGGCCCAGATCAATGGCCCCGATGCCCTGTTTGCCGGTCTGGCCGATCGCTATATCAGTCATGACCTGAGAGACGATGTGATTGACGCCTGTCGCGAGGCCGACTGGCAGGAGGACATGGCTCAGGATCGTCTGATACTGGACCGTATTCTGCGCGAGTTTGAAGGTCACTCCAGATCTGCCTCGCCGCCACCGGAGTCCAATCTGCGCCAGCACCTGGACCGCATCAATGAACTCACCGACCAGCCGACCCTGGTGGAAACCTTCAACGCCATCACCGGAGTGGAAGAAGACGACCCCTGGTTGCAGAAAGCGGCGCGCACGCTCGAGCATGGCAGTCCGACAGCGGTTCACGTCATTGACCGCCAGTTGCGACGGGCCCGCCACTGGTCGCTGGTCGACACCTTTCGCCACGAGCTGGTTCTGGCCACCAATTGCTGTCGCCTGGGGGAATTTCAGGAGGGTGTGCGTGCCCTGCTCATCGACAAGGACAAACAGCCTCAGTGGCGCTTTCCCGACATCGAATCCGTTGATCCGGCGTTTGTTGACGCCCACTTCGAAGAACATTGGCAACAGAATCCACTGGCCAACCTCGATTGATCCGATCGCACAACATAACAAGGACCCGAACTATGCAGGTACACAACTCTGTCATTGCCATCACCGGCAGCGCCCGTGGCCTGGGCCGCGCCATGGCTCTTCGCTTTGCCGCCCAGGGCGCGCGCCTGGCCCTGCTTGATCTCGATACCGAGGCTTTGGAATCGGCCCGGGACGAGTGTCAGGTAGCCGGTGGCGAAGTGATCCCCTATCGCCTGGACATCACGGATGAAGTCGCTGTGGAGCAGACCTTTGCACAAATCAAGCAGGACTTCGGTCAATTGGACGCGCTGATCAACAACGCCGGCATTCTCCAGGACGGCATGCTGATCAAGGTCAAGGAAGGTCGGCTGGAGAAGAAAATGTCAGCTGACCAGTTCCGCAAGGTAGTAGACATCAACCTCACCGGTACCTTTCTGTGTGGCCGTGAAGCGGCGGCCTTGATGGCGCAGGCGGGGGACGGCGGCGTCATTATCAACATGGCCTCGGTATCACGCACGGGCAATATGGGGCAGAGCAATTATTCGGCCTCGAAAGCCGGTGTCTCCGCCATGACAGTGACCTGGGCCAAGGAATTGGCACGTTACGGTATACGAGTCGCCGCCATCGCACCCGGCGCCATTGCCACCGACATGACCGCTCAGATGAAACCCGAGGCCTTGCAGCGCATGGAACAGATGGCCATGCTGGGCCGTCTGGGCGAACAGGAAGAAATCGCCCACAGTGCCCAGTACATCATCGAGAATGATTTCTACACGGGCCGGGTACTGGAAATAGACGGCGGCACCCGAGTCTGATCAGTGCCGCCAGGCGGACACCTGACTACCACATGAGATCGTCGGGGATGGGGAAGTCCTTGTAGGGATCGTCCTCGTCCGGCTGTTCACTGGCCGGATCAGCCAGGAAGATCACCGCCTCGGCAAAGCGCTCGGCCACCTTGTCGGCGACCGCTCGCGGCACCACAAAATAATCGTCCGCATCGGCACAGATGGCCAGCTTGCCCTTGGCCAGCTGGTTCTGAATGTCTTCACTGACATAGAGTCGCTTGATCTTGTTGATGCGGTGGTCGGTAAAGTTGAAACGCACATCGCCGTCCACCTGTTGACGGTTCTGCACCAGCATCTGGCGGGCTTGTGCCTGCATGGCACGGGCCTCTTCTTCGGCCTTGCGCTGGCGGTTGAGCGCCCGATCCCGTTCGGCTTTTTCCTGGCGTTGCTGTTGCAGGCGAGCCGCCTGATCATCTGTCTCGCCCGCCTGACCTTTCAGCTTCTGCTTGGTCTCCTTGCGCTTTTGCTGCTTGACCTGCTTGGCCTTCTTTTCGTCTACCAGGCCTGCGCCCAACAACTGGTCAGCCAGAGATTTAGCCATGTCACCGAACCCTGTATTACTGTGAATTATCAGGCGTCAGTGTAGCATCCGCAGGCATCAACCGGAATTAGCCAAATAGCTTTCAATGGCTGCATTGGCACCCGCACCCGGTGCCAGTCGGCTGCCGATCATCAAGGCATCCCGCGCCTGACTCAGTGCGCCGCTGGCCGACTCGCTGAGGTCTGACGGATCGTTCAATACCTGATCCAATTGCTGGGTCAGGCCTTCCAGGTCACCCCGGCTTTGCTGGGGCAACGTGCCCAGGGCCTCGGCAGAGCGGCCGAGCAGATCAAACAGCCTGCTCTCGCTGCCCTCTTCCTCTGCCAGGCTCATCAGGCTGGCCTGCAATGACTGAATGGCCGTGCCTGTGTCCGCCGCTCCGGCGGGGTTGTCGGGCATGCGGCCGATCAGTTGCTCAGCCTCACTGTCATCAATGAAGTCCAGTTCATGCAGACGCTGGATAAAGGCCGTGGACAGGCTGAAATCCGCACCCATGATGTCGAACTCTTCATTCAGGGCCGCCAGGCGCTCGGCCCGGGTGCTGAATTCGGGTTCATCGCTCCCGGATTCGACCGTGTCCTTGTCGGCCACAGACGGCTGTGTGGCGGCAAGGGCCGACGTGTTGTCTGACGCTTTGGACTGGGGCCCGGTCTGAAATGATGTGGCCGCAGTCGGTGCAATGGGATCCATAGACCGTCTCCTCCTGTCGACTCGACAGATTATCTGGCGGAACGGGTGCGGTCGGCCCTCTGCAGTGGAGCCAGGACGAGACCGGCAACACACTGCCTGGCCCGGCGGCAGGTCTTCGCCGCTTCGCCGGACGAGCCGGACTCGGATCGGTTCAGAGCCTCGCAGCGCCACCCACTTCCTGTGTCATGTCCCAAAGCTTTGCAAGGGCGATGCCAGGTGGCAGACGCCCGACCCGGTTCAGGTAACGGCCTGGCGTGCTTTGTAATCCGGCGAGTTCCAGGTTTCCCGGCGCATGATGTCGTGCAGAATATCCACGGCGTCGGCTATGTCCTGATAGCGCAGATACAGTGGCGCCACGCCAAAGCGGACAATATCCGGGGCACGAAAATCACCGATCACGCCGCGATCAATGAGCGCACGCATGATGGCGTAACCCTCGGGATGATGAAAGGAGACCTGGCTGCCACGCTGATCATCTTCACGTGGCGATGCCAGTTCGAACCCGAAGCGTCCGCAACGGCTTTCAATGCCCTCGATAAGCTGGCGCGTCACGGCCTCTGACTTGTTGCGCAGGGCGTCCATGTCCACATCGGCAAAGAGGTCCAGCCCCACCTCCAGCGCACTGGCCCCCAGCACGCCAGTGGTGCCGGTGAGGGTGCGTTCGAGACCGGCATGGGGTTCATAGTCATCCGACATGGCAAAGGGCTCGGCATGTCCGAACCAGCCGTAAATGGGTTGTTGCAACTTACGCTGGTGATCGGCACGCACATACACAAAGGCCGGCGCGCCCGGTCCGCCGTTAAGGTATTTGTAGCCACAGCCCACGGCCATATCGACGCCGGTGCCACTGAGGTCCACAGGCATGGCACCGGCGGTATGGCTCAGGTCCCACAGCATGAGCGTCCCTGACGCCTGGACCTGCCGGGTGATCTGCGCCATGTCACGACGATGGCCGGTCTTGTAATGTACGTGTGTCAATACCACCAGCGCCGTATCATCATCCAGTGCCGACGGTATGTCTTCCAGAGGCAGAGTCACCAGTTCCGGTTCTCCGGTCATGAAATCACACAGACCCTGCAGGATATAACGGTCGGTTGGAAAGTTGCCGGGTTCGGTTATGATCTTCTGCCTGCCGGGGCGCAGCTTCATGGCCGCAGCCGCCAGCTTGAACAGATTGATAGAAGTGGAGTCGGTCACCAGCACCTCGTCCGCGCTTGCGCCCAGCAGGGGCGCCAGTTTACGGCCCAGGCGCTGGGGCAACTCGATCCAGCCGGCGTCATTCCAACTACGAATAAGGCCCTGCCCCCATTCTTCGGTAATAACCGCTTGCATGCGCGCCACGGTTGCTTTGGGCAGACAGCCCAGGGAATTGCCATCCAGGTAGATGACCCCCTCGGGTATCTGGAAGCGATCCCTGAATGAAGCCAGGGGATCCTGGCGGTCCTGCTCGGCTGGATCAGACATGGTGTTCAACTCCTTCGGGGGTTTGCGTCATGGCGTCTGGTATTTGGCCTTCCATTCCTCATACGGCATCTTGTAGACCTTTTCTCGCGCGGCCTCTTTGCTGACATCCAGCCCGCGCTCCTGGGCCTCTTCCATATACCAGCGACTCAGGCAGTTGCGACAGAAACCCGCCAGATTCATCAGGTCGATATTCTGTACATCCCGGCGGCTGTCCAGATGTTCGATCAGACGGCGAAACGCCGCTGCTTCCAGTTCTGTCTGTGTTGTCTTGTCCATAGTGTCCACCTAGTTTTGAAGTTAAAGCCGTCGTACGCGCACCGATCGCCCCTTGAGTTTGCCTTCGCCCAGCTTATTTAGGGCGGCCTTGGCGGCGGCTCGAGCGACCGCGACAAAAGCCTGTTGCTCGAAGATGGCGATCTTGCCCACATCCTTGCCAGCAATCCCCTGCTCACCCGTGAGCGCCCCCAGAATATCACCCGGACGGATCTTCTGTTTGCGTCCGGCGTCCAGTTGCAGGGTGACCATGGCCGGTGGTGCCACCGAGGTGGGCCGGTATTCCGGCAGGGGTGATTCCGGCAGATGAGTATTCAGGTAGCGTTCCAGCTCGCCCAGTTTGTGCCCTTCACGGTCGCTGAGGAGCGTAAAGGCCGTCCCCTGCTCTCCGGCCCGGCCGGTTCTGCCGACCCGGTGAAGATGTACTTCCGCATCCAGCGCCATATGGTAGTTCACCACCATGTCCAGAGACTCGATATCGATGCCCCGGGCCGCCACATCGGTGGCGACCAGTACATTGATGCTCCGGTTGGCAAAGCGCACCAGCACCTGGTCGCGCTGTTTCTGTTCCAGATCGCCGTTGAGAACCCGGGCACTGAACCCTGCGGCTTTCAGGCCATCGGCCACGGTCTGGGTCGACTCCTTGGTGCGACAGAACACAATGGCGCGTTCCGGTTGCCGGGAAAACAGAATCGACAACAGCACGCGCAGGCGCTCATCGTCATCCTGTACGCGATAGAAGGTCTGCTTGATGGCTGGCGGCTGCTCGTCAGACTCGACACGCGCCATGACCGGCTCGGTCATGACCCGTTCCGCCATTTGCTGAATCTGGGTGGGGTAGGTGGCGCTGAACAGAAGCGTCTGGCGGGCTAACGGAATCTGAGCCAGTATGGCATCCAGGGAATTCTGAAAACCCATATCGAGCATCCGGTCTGCCTCGTCCAGCACCAGGGTGCCCAGATGATCCAGTGACAGGGTGCCCTTGCGCAAATGGTCCTCGATGCGCCCCAGCGTACCCACGATGATGTGCGCACCGTGCGCCAGCGACCCGATCTGGGGACCGATTGGCGCACCACCACACAGGGTCAGTATCTTGATGTTGTGCAGCGACCGCGCCAGGGTGCGCAGGGACTTGGCCACCTGGTCGGCCAGTTCCCGTGTGGGACAGAGCACCAGTGACTGCACTCGCCAGACGGACACATCCAGGCGATGCAACAACCCCAGGCCAAACGCGGCCGTTTTGCCGGAGCCCGTGCGGCCCTGGCCAATCACATCCTTGCCGTCGAGAATGGCCGGCAGGCTGAGCGCCTGTATGGGGGTCATCCGGTCAAAGTTCAGACTTTTCAGGTTGCTCAGCAGTTCTGGCTGAAGCGATAGCTGGGAAAACTCGGTGATGCGGTTCAAATTTTAGACTCTTCTTGCAATGTTCATTCAGAAGTTCTGGTACGCTTTGGACTGGACAGCACTTTAACAAAAATAACCGCAACTGGACTGCTTTTATGATAGAGCGACTGAAAAAACTGGCCGGGCTGCTGGGACTGGCAGGCCTGTCTGTGTTTGCAAATGCGAGCAATCAGGTTCTGGTCCCCTCAGACAGCTACAACGACTACCTGCGCCTGGTGGGCGATAGAGACCCGGTGACCATCACTGACTTCTCCGGGCCAGGCACCGGTCGGGCGGTAGTGGAAATGATTCTGATCCATCAGGCGCTGGCCGAAGCAGAGGTGAACCTCGACATCGAGTTTGTACCTGCCGACAGCTCATCGGAAATCATGGACGCCCTAACCGAGGGGCGAGCCATAGCCGCTGGCAACAGCTACTGGCTGAGGGAACTCACACCTCATTTTCAATCACTGCACATTTCCACAGCGGTATTGAGCCGAGGTGAGTTTGAAGTCGGTTTTTATGTGCATCCCGACGCCGTTGTGTATGGAGAAGACTCGGTCAGCACCCTGCGCCAGATATCCACTCGTCAATGGATGGAAGACTGGGCCAAATTGGAAGAAACCGGTTTCGAAGCGTTGGTACACTGGGATTCTTGGCCGTCCCAGGTGGCCGATGTGCGCTCCGGCGAGATCAGTTTTCTGATTGCCCCCTTCCAGCAAGGCGAGGACATGTTGCTGGAACTGGATGACCGCACCCTGGCACCCGTGCCGGGCATCAAACTCGGCCTGGCTGGCAGCCGACATATGGCGGTATCCCGGGAGCACCCCAATGGAGCCCTGTTCAATTCAGCGCTGCAGTTGGGCCTGCTGCGCCTCAAGGAACAGGGTATTGTGGAGCGGGCCTATATCGACGCCGGGTTTTTACAGCCTGCAGTAGATGACTGGTACTGCATTTCCATTTCCGACAATCACAGCGACTGGCGAATCAACTGACGCTGGCAAGCACCGAAGACAGCCTACAACCAGTTGCGCAGGACCTGCATGGGCGGGGTTCTGACCACCTTCATGGTGGACAGGACGCCGACGGTACCGATCAGCAACCCTCCGGCACCGGGTGCCAGAACCCACAGCCAGGGGTGCCAGCGCGGCGACATGTCGAACACCGTGGTCTGCAGATAAAACAGCACGGCTTCGGTGCCCAGCGCGCCCAGTACACCGGCCAGAGCACCCAGCGCGCCGAACTCGATCCAGAGCGTGCCACGCAACAGCGACGCCGGCGCCCCCATGGTGCGCAGCAGGGCACTCTCACGGAACCTTACATCCAGACTCGACTGAATACCCGCGACGAGCACCAACAGGCCGGAGATCAGCACCAGAAACAGGATAAACTCGATGGCCACCGTGACCTGAGCAATAATGTCCTGAATCTGTTCGATCAGTAGATCCACCTCCAGTACCGCCAGAGTAGGGATCTGCGTGACCAGCTCGTTCAGCACGGGTTTGTCCTCCGGTGAAAGGTGGAAACTGATCAGGTAGAATGCGCCCGAGGCCGTATCCAGCGGCTGATTGAAGATCATGTAGAAGTTGGGATTGAACGATTCCCAATTCAGGGACCGGAGACTGGTTACCTCGGCGCTGATATCCATCCCGCCGACGCTGTAGTAGAGGGTGTCGCCCACATCAATGCCGATACCTCGAGCAAATTCCTCTTCGACCGATACCCGCAGTGGCCCCTCGCCATAGTTGTCCCACCACTCGCCGGCCACAACGACGTTGTCCGTCCCGGGCTCGTCCGACCAGGTCATGTTGAGTTCCCGACGGTAATTCCCCCGGTCGGGCAGATCCCGAGACAAAGCGTCCACCGTCTGTGCGTTGACATGGGTCATGCGGCCGCGGGTCACCGGGTAGGCTGGCGACGGATTGTCCGCATACTCATCCACCCAGGCATTCAGCGCGTCCAGATCCTCGTCGAACACGTTGTAGACAAAATGGTTGGGCGCATCTTCGGGCAACTGCTGCTGCCATTCCGAGAGCAGCGACGTCCGAATCAGCGTCAGGGTGAACAGCAACATCAGAGCGATGGCAAATATCACCACTTGAAGGCCGTTCTGCTGGCTGCGCCGCTGCAGGCTGGCAAGTCCCAACCGCCAGTTGCGACCCAGTCGACTGCCAAACCGGCGCATCATCCAGAGCAGCACCCGGGCAAAAAGAGACGCCCCCCAGACACAGACCAGCCCGCCCAATACAACAACCAGAGTCAACCGCCAGTCGCCGCTGTAAATGAACACGATGGCGAGCACACCCATGGCCCCCCAGGCCTGCCACAGCAGTTTGGGTTGCTGAAACAGGTCGCTGCGAATCACCCGAACCGGGGGCACATCCCGCAGGCGGTAGAAGGGTGGCCAGGCAAACCCCATGAGTGCCACAAACCCGGTAACGGCGCCTATACCGTAGGCATCCCAGCCGTGCTGAGCCAGATTGTCGGGCAAGAGATCCGATAACAATCCGATGATCAATCGATGCGTCAGTTCACCCGCCATCAGACCCAGAGCAATACCCACCACCGCCACGGCGGTTAATCCGAAACCGTAAAGACGGATGATTTGCTTGGGCGTATAACCCAGGGTCTTCATCAGGGCCACACCGTCCACGTGACGAGCGGCATAACGCTGCGCCGACATTGCCAGCGCTACCCCTGCCAGGACCACCGCCAGAGAGCCGGCCAGCAGGAGGAAACTTTCCGCGCGGTCCAGCGCTTCGCCTACGTTTTCATTGGCGCGGCGCGCACTGCGCCAACTGAAATGAGGTTCGCGTTCGCTGCGGATGGCGTCACCCAATTGTCGATGCACATCTTCATCGCCTGCCAGCAGCCACCGGTAGGTCACCCGGCTGCCGGGCTGTATGGCTCGGGTGGCCGGCAGATCTACCATGTTCATCATGGCTCGGGGTTCAACATTGAAAACACTGGAAGACTGATCGGGCTCGGACAATAGAGCCCGGGTCGCTGTCAGGTCAGTGGCACCGACACCGACTTCATCGCCCGGCGAGATATTGAGCAATGGGAACAGGCGCGAAGCCAGCCAGATCTCGCCAGGCGGAGGGCCATGAGCAACGGTTTCGCCCAATCCGAACGGGATGTCAGCTATATCCAGCGTGCCCCGCAGGGGATAGGTGTCCGACACTGCCCGCACTGACCCCAGACGGTTACTGCCGTCACCGAACAGCATACTGGAAAAGCTTACGGTCTGAGCCTGTTCCAGCCCCAGGTCGTTGGCCAGATCGAACCAGTGGGTCGGCATTTCACGTGAGCCCTGCAGGGCA
>LFIK01000265.1_pt1 | contig 38475 bp, 41 predicted proteins | sample 643401 | NCBI WGS metagenome assembly LFIK01 (sample SAMN03777447, study PRJNA286221) | soda lake metagenome | biome: soda lake; feature: Kulunda steppe; material: water; isolation source: sample T5-Br brine of Lake Tanatar-5 | place: Russia: Kulunda steppe | collected 2010-07
CATGGCGGGCCTGACCTGCCATAACCAGAAGGCTGTCAGGCTGAAGCAGAAGTTCCATGTGGCGGGAAGACCTCTGCGAGGCAAACCGCATCACACATGTCGATAGCAAGCTCAGAGAGGCGATTGTCTCTCCAAAGCAGGGTTGGCAGTCGATATGGGCAGAGATGCCTTGTCCGGGCTGGTATTCGTTGACGATGACCTGGTCTGGAACTGCTTGGAAGTGCCCTTCAAAGGTCAACCGTTCCGCCAGATGCTGAAACAGGTCGGGCAGTGGCCCAAGATAATCTTCCCGCCGGGCCTGCCGCGCTTTGTAGTCGTAACGATAGCCGTAATGCTGCACCCGCCGCTTCAGATCGGTGCGCCAGGGTGCTGCGTCGATTTCCTGGACGAATCTGACAGAATCCTCCACCGGTATATAGTTTTCCAGATAGGTCAGCCCGTCCGGCCACTCATCCGGAAAAAACGAAAGTTGCGAACGCGGTGTGGCCATCGGCAGCAGACTCCTCGTTGTCCGTGTTCTGGTGGGTATATCCCAAGTAGTCTTTGGGATCGAAAGTGTAGATCGCCGGTGCCGCAAAACGCGCTTTCCGCGCGGCCTCATCCATTTTGAAAGCGCCCTCGTAGAACGGGCTGTCCACCGTTGAGACGACGACCAGGCCGCCCGGTTTCAGGTGGTTCCTGGCATCTCTGAGAAACCGCGTCACAAGGACATATTTGGGTTTTGCCCGTAGCTTGGGTCGCGTGAGGCCACGTTTGGAAACTGGAAGATGATCGTTCGGAACTGGCGTTTCCCAATGCTGTCGGAGAGACGTGTGGCTTCCACGCCGGTTTTGACGCTGCACCCGAGTTTCAGGAGCTTGCGCGCATTGTCGTAGGCGGTGTCCGTCAGGTCTTCTTCTGCCTCGTATACTGTCGCCAGGATCGAGGACCTTGGAACGTGCGGCCTGCGCGACATCGTCAGAGCAAAGCTCAGATTGCCTTCGCCTACAAACAGAACGCTTCCCATGCGCATGCGGGCGGTGAAATCGAATTTCGCCGCCACTTTGGCCAGCTGCTTCGTCGACAACGCTGGATATCGGAGCGCTTGGTGAACGGCGTCCTGGAGCGTTGTGCCGCGAAATTCGTACATGGTGATACCCGGGCCTGTTTTGCAAAACCCCGGCAGACTGCCGCAGGGCGGTTAATCCCCGGTTAATCATGCGTTCGGTTGCGATCCGCAGGCCTATCCTTGCATAAGCGACTGTGGCGTTGCTTACGTAAGGAAATGCCATGAGAAGCGGGACGCTGGCCATTAGAGCCGGTCTGACAGCCTCTGCACGACATCCATCTTCTCGTGCAGGACTGCAATGATGACGGGAACGTCGATCACGAACCAGAATATGTAGTGATGCTGACACCGGTGGACGCAAACTCCGTCGGGCAGCCTCTGGAATGATCTTGAGCGCACCCGACCATCGCCGATCGCGTCGAGGCAATCTTCGATCTGGTCAAGATACCTATCCGCTTGTTCGGGACCCCAGGAGTCGAGTGTGTACCGCCAGATGCCCCGGAGGTCCTCCTCCGCGGCGAGAGTGATCTGATGACCGGGCATGGAAAAGGTCAGACCCCAGCACGCTTGCGTTCATCGCGCCGAATATCTTCAACTGACTTGCCAGATAGCTGGCCGCGCCGCGCCTGTTCGAGTCTGGGCTCCAAGAAGTTTGCCAGTGCCTTGAAAGCCTCGTCTTCGCTCATGTCGTCGAGGGCAGGGGTATCGCCAAGCGCCCGGCCCAAGACATAGTCCTTGATGCTCTGCCCCTTGAGAGCGGCGATGGCCTTCAATTTCTGGTGTTCTTCCGGCGAGATGTCGATCGACAGTCTTGGCATACTGAGAGGGTAATCGGTCTTGGCCCACTTTACAACATTTGTTGGAATGCTCGGTTCTGTCATGCCACTGCTTCGGGCCAACCCAACCCAAAAACCGCCCTCTACCTGCCTTTGCACGGGGTAGGGTGGCGCGTCACGCATCGTGTGCGTAAGGTGTGCACTGCGGGTCCGTTCCGAATGCTGACGGAGCCGAGGAGATCGCTGAATGCCCAACAACGCAGCCACCGAGGCAGCGCCTTTATCTATTGCGCCGATGATGGACTGGACCGACCGGCATTGCCGGTTTTTCCACCGCCAGATAACCCGCCACGCGACGCTCTATACCGAAATGGTCACTGCGCCCGCGTTGGTACGCGGCGGGGCGCTGCATCTGCTGGCGCATGATCCGATTGAACATCCGCTGGTGCTGCAACTTGGTGGCGCAGAACCCGATGAGCTTGCGCAGGCCGCGGTGCTGGGATGGGAGGCCGGATACCCCGAGATCAACCTCAATTGCGGCTGCCCGTCGGACCGGGTGCAGTCGGGGTGCTTTGGCGCGGCGCTCATGGAACGGCCCGCGCATGTCGCGGCGATCTGCCGCGCCATGATCGCAGCGAGCCCCGCGCGCGTCACGGTCAAGTGCCGCATCGGCGTCGACCATCAGGACCCCGCGCAAGCGCTGCCCGCCTTCCTCGAGGCAGTGGCCGGGGCCGGGGTGCGCCATGTGATCATCCATGCCCGCAAGGCCTGGCTCTCCGGGCTCTCGCCGCGCGAGAACCGCGAGATCCCGCCGCTCGATCATGACATTGTGCTGGCGATGAAGGCGCGCTTTCCGGAACTCGCGATCACGATCAATGGCGGCATTACCACGCTTGCACAGGCGCGGGCCTTCCTCGACGCGGGGCTGGACGGGGTGATGATCGGGCGCGCCGCCTATCAGCGCCCCGGCGATGTGCTGCTGCCCGCCGATGCGCAGATTTTCGGTGCGCCGGGCGGGCGCAGTGCGGCGCAGGTGCTTGACGCGATGCGGCCCTATATCGCGCGTGAACTCGCACAGGGCACGCGGCTTTCGGCGATCACCCGGCACATGCTGGGCCTCTTCGCGGGGCGACCAGGCGCGCAGCACTGGCGGCGCATCCTGTCCGAGCGCGCGCACCGGCCCGGCGCGGGGCTCGAGGTGATCGACGCCGCGTCAGAGGCCGTCTTCAGCCGTACCGACCCGCAGCGCGCCGCGGTCTGAGCCGGGCAGGGGGAACACTGGCGTCGCCGGTGGCAGGCAAAGCTGCGCCTCGTGCAAGAGCGCGGTCAGCACGGCGACATGGCGCGCGGCGCGCCACCCGGCATCGTGGCGGGTGCGCGCACGCTCCAGCGCCTGCTCCATCTCGACCAGGGCGCGCAGTTCTGAACCGGTCGCGCTGACGGCCGGGGCGATCGGGCGGCCAAGCAGCCGCGGCAGCATCGCAGCGCGGTCATACTCCGCCAGCCCGTAGCGCGCCGATACAACCAAAAGGCGAGGCCGCGTCGCTGTTTCGAGATCATGTGGCAGAGCGCTCATATCAATCCTCCGGTTCTGTGTCCGCCGGATCATCGCATTGGATTGTTGGGTGTTGCGCAACAATAACAGGGGTAGCGTGCGCTGGTTTGAAGAGGTCTTAGGGTTTGACGCGCATTCTTGGCCGATGCAAGAAACAGTTAACCTTCCGCTAACCAATACAATTTTAGGTTGCGGAATCGAAAGGGAGCATGGCGACAGAATGTCTGCTCGAAAAGCGATGCCGGATGGTCGCGACTGCGTTCCGGCTGACAGACTTCCGGGATGGGTGCCCGAGGCCGTTCGCCTGTATCTGTCGCACACGGCGCATGGCCGGTCGCTGCGCGCGCTGGCGCGGGACCATGGCTGCCACGCCTCGACCGTCCTGCGCCAGGTGCGCCGGTTCGAAAACCGCCGCGACGACCCGCTGGTCGATGACGCGCTGCGCAAGCTCGACCGCGTGTTGCGATCCCCGCCACAGGCGGATGGCGCGCGGGCCGCGTCGCCCCTGCGCGAGCCGCACGCCCCCGCCGATGTCGTGCGTGCGGGGCGCGACTGTCTGGCCCATCTGGCGCAGGACAACACGCTGCTGATCGTCGCGCCCGACATGCCCAAGGCAGTGATCACCCGCGAGGATGGCAGCGGCGTGCCGCAACGCGTGGCAATCGTGGATCGCTGCGTGGCCGAGGCGATGGCGCTCAAGGACTGGATCACCTGCCGCAGCCAGGGCCGGGTGCTGAGCTATGTCATCTCACCCGCCGGACGCGCGGAGTTGCGCGGCGCCGACGCGGCCCTCGTCACCATCCTGCCCGAGGAGCCGGGAGCCGAGGGTGAGGGGCGGCGCATCCGCTACGGCGCGGCAGAAAGTCCGGTCAGCGTGCTGGCCCGCCGCCGTGACAAGTCGGGCGCGCCCTTCCTGACCAACGATCTGGTGCAGGCGGCAGCGCGTCTGCGCGAGGATTTCGTCATGGCGCAGCTCGATGCGCTTGCGATCTGCCCCGCGCAGGAGGTGCTCGCCGCGCTCGAGGCCCGCGCAGTGCCCGGCCCCAACATCGCATCCCCCGGCACACGCGCGGCGCGCCAGCGTATCCGCGCGGTGCTGCAGGATCTGGGTCCGGGGCTGGGCGACATGGTGTTGCGCTGCTGCTGCTGGCTGGAAGGGGTCGAGTCGGCGGAAACTGCGCTGGGCTGGTCGGCGCGGTCGGGCAAGATCGTGCTGCGCATCGGCCTGCAGCGTCTGTCGCGCCACTATCGCGGGCTGGACGAGGCCGATCTGATGATCGGCTAGCTTGCCTCGTCAAGCGCGGTATCAAGCGCCTCCTGCGCCTTGACCCACAGCGCCTCGGCCCGGTCGAGCGCCTCCATCACCTCGGCGTATTTCGCCTGCCAGACCTGCAATTCATGCGCGCGGGCGTCGTCATACAGGGCCGTGTCGGCGAGTTTCGCCGCCAGTTTGTCGCGCATCTGCTCGAGCTTCTCGACCCGGGTTTCGGACTTGCGCAGCTCCGAGCGCAGCGCAGACACCTCGTCGCGGCTGGCCTTGCGGGCCACCTTGCGCGGGGTCTCGCGCGGGGTGGGGGCATTCTGACGCGCTTCGGGCGCCAGCAGCATGGCGCGGTAGCTTTCCAGATCGCCCTCGTACGGCGTCACACGCCCGCCCGCGACCAGCCACAGCCGGTCGGCGACCAGCGACAGCAGGTGCATGTCGTGACTGACCAGCACCACGGCGCCGGAATAGGCGCTCAGCGCCTCGACCAGCGCCTCACGGCTTTCCATGTCGAGATGGTTCGTCGGCTCGTCGAGGATCAGCAGATGCGGCGCGTCGAGCGTCGCCAGCAGCAGCGACAGCCGCGCCTTCTGCCCGCCCGACAGGCGGCGCACCTCGGTCTCGGCCTGCGCGGCCAGCAGCCCGAAGCCGGCAAGCTGCGCGCGCAGTTTCGGCGGTGCGGTCTCGGGGCGGGCGCGTTGCAGATGTTGCAGGGGCGTCTCGTCCAGTTCCAGCTCGTCCACCTGATGCTGCGCGAAATAGCCCACCCGCAGCTTGGCCGCGCGCGTCACCGTGCCAGTCCCTGCCAGCTTCTCGGCCAGCAGTTTCGAGAGGGTGGACTTGCCTTCACCATTGCGGCCCAGCAGCGCGATGCGGTCGTCCTGGTCGACGCGCAGGTCCAGCCCGCGCAGCACTGGCGGGCCGCCATAGCCAACCGCCGCCTCTTCCAGCCGCAGGATGGGGGGTGAGAGTTCCTCGGGCGCGGGGAAGGTGAAGACGTGGCGCGCGGCCTCGGCGGGCGGGGTGATGGGTTGCAGCTTCTCCAGCATCTTCAGCCGCGACTGCGCCTGTTTCGCCTTGGACGCCTTGGCGCGGAAACGGTCGACGAATTTCTGCATATGCGCCCGCTGGGTGGCGACCTTGGCGGCCTCGGCGGCCAGCACGGCGCGCTGTTCGGCGCGGATGCGCGCGAAGCTGTCATAACCACCCGTGAAGAGCGCGAGCTTGTGGTCCTCGAGATGCAGGATATGGTCCACTGCGCGGTTCAAGAGGCCCCGGTCATGGCTGATGATGATGACCGTGTGCGGATAGCGCGCGAGGTAGCTTTCCAGCCACAGCGCGCCCTCGAGGTCGAGATAGTTCGTCGGCTCGTCCAGAAGCAGCAGGTCGGGCTGCGCGAACAGCACGCCCGCCAGCGCCACCCGCATGCGCCAGCCGCCCGAGAAGTCGGAACAGGGGCGCGCCTGCGCGTCGGCGTCGAACCCCAGCCCCTTGAGGATCGCACTGGCGCGGCCCTCAGCGGACCAGGCGTCGATATCCGTCAGCCGCGTCTGGATGGCGGCGATGCGGTCGGGGTCGATTGCGGTCTCGGCCTCGGCCATCAGGCCCGCGCGCTCGGTGTCGGCGGCGAGCACCGTGTCGAGAAGCGATGTCGCAGATGACGGCACCTCTTGCGCGACGCCGCCGATGCGGGCGCGCGCGGGCAGGGTGATGCTGCCCCCCTCGAGCGCAAGCTCGCCGCGAATCAGCCGGAAGAGCGTGGTCTTGCCCGTGCCATTGCGCCCCACCAGCCCGACCTTGTGCCCCGACGGAATGCGCGCCGAGGCGCCCGAGAAGAGGGCGCGCCCCTCGATGGAGTAGGAGATGTCGGCGATCGTGAGCATGGGTGACAGGTGCCTGCTCGCACCGGCAAGGTCAAGCGCTGGCGGGCAGAAGAGAAGCGCCCATTCAGGGCCCGCCCACCCACACAAATGCCCTTCATGGGCGCTGCCAATGCGCAGGCGCATTGGCGGGCCGGGCCGCTGCGGCGGGGCCCGCTGTCAGATCGCGCGGCGCAGCCCCGCGAAACGGGCGCGCGCGCGCGGGTCCTTGTCGAACAGCGCCGCGAGTTGCTCGGTCATCGCGCCGGCAAGCTGTTCGACATCGGTGATCGTCACCGCGCGCTCGTAATAGCGTGTCACGTCATGGCCGATGCCGATGGCCAGCAACTCGACCTGCTTGCGCCGCTCGACCATGGCGATCACGTCGCGCAGATGCTTCTCGAGGTAGTTCGCCGGGTTCACCGACAGGGTCGAATCATCCACCGGCGCCCCGTCCGAGATGACCATCAGGATGCGCCGCGCCTCGGGGCGGGCGAGCATCCGGCGGTGCGCCCATTCCAGCGCCTCGCCGTCGATATTCTCTTTCAACAGCCCCTCTTTCATCATCAGCCCCAGATTGGGGCGCACCCGGCGCCAGGGGGCATCGGCGTGCTTGTAGATGATGTGGCGCAGATCATTGAGCCGCCCCGGCTGCGGGGTGCGCCCCTCGGCCAGCCAGCGTTCGCGCGATTGCCCGCCTTTCCAGGCCCGCGTCGTGAAGCCAAGGATCTCGACCTTGACGCTGCACCGCTCGAGCGTGCGCGCCAGCACATCGGCGCAGATCGCGGCAATGCTGATCGGTCGCCCGCGCATCGAGCCGGAATTGTCCAGAAGCAGCGTGACGATCGTGTCGCGGAACTCGGTATCGGTTTCCTGCTTGAAGGACAGCGGCGTGGTCGGGTTGGCCACCACCCGCGCCAGCCGCCCGGCATCGAGGATGCCTTCCTCGAGATCGAAATTCCAGGACCGGTTCTGCTGCGCCTGAAGGCGGCGCTGCAGCTTGTTGGCGAGCCGCGACACCGCACCCTTCAGCGGCTCGAGCTGCTGGTCGAGATAGGCGCGCAACCTCTCGAGCTCTGCCGGTTCGGCCAGATCCTCGGCACGCAACTCCTCGTCGAAGGCGGTCGCGAAAACCTTGTAGTCGGGGCTGGCCTCGGAATGCGGCGGGGGCGGGGGCGGCTCGAGCGGGGCCTCGCCCTCGGGCAGCTCGGTCGCATCCGCCATCTCGTCCTCGTCACTGTCATCGGGCGCGACATCGGCCTGCGCGCTGTCCGAGGCGGCGGAGTCCTCGGCGCTGTCGTCGTCGCTGGTGTCCTCTTCCTCGCCCGCGCTGTCGGGGTTTTCGGGGGCGTCGGGTTCCTCCTCGGCGGAATCGTCGTTGCCCTCGTCTTCCTCGCCGGTGTCGTCGGGATCCTCGCCCAACTGGTCGCCATAGCCCAGATCGGCGATCATCTGGCGCGCCAGCTTCGCGAATTCGGCCTGATCGGCCAGCGTGTCTTCCAGTGTCTCGAGCGTCTGGCCGCTGCGCTCCTCGATGAAGCTGCGCCACAGATCGAGGACATGGTCAGCCCCCTCGGGCAGGGCGCGTCCGGTGGCCAGCTGGCGGATCATGTAGCCCGCCGCCACGGGCAAGGGCGCATCCTGCCGGTCGCGGATCTGCGCATAGCCCTTGCGCGTCGCCTCATGCGCGATGCGCGCGTCGATATTGGTCGAGGTGCCGGGCATGTGCCGCGCGCCCACGGCCTCGCACCGGGCGTCTTCCATCGCCTGATACAGGTCGCGCGCCATCTGGCCCTGCGGCATGTAGCGCGCATGGGTGGGGGCGTCGTGGAACCGGTGGCGCAGCGCCAGCGCATCGGCGGTGCCGCGCGCCAGCATCACCTCGTCGCGGGTCATGCGGCGGGTGACCTGCGGCAGGCGCATGGTGTCGCCGCTCATCCCCGGTGGATCGACCGAGTAGGTCACGGTCAGATCGCGCGCATCGGCCATGCTGCGCGACGCCTCGGAGAGGGCTTTCTTGAACGGATCGGCGGGATTGTCGTTGCGGCTCATGCGTGGCGGCTCACCTGCGGGGTCTGGGCAAGGGAATAGCCCAGCGCGGCACGGAAAGAAAGCCGCGCACAGACCCTGTGCGGGCATCGGCGTTTCATTCGCCGCACCGTGGGCGCATTTCTCCCCCCGTAATTCACGCTCATCAGGAGACCAACCATGACCACCACCCCGAAAATCGCCGTGATCCTCGGCGCCACCCGCGACTCGCGCTTCGGCGACACGCCCGCGCAGTGGATCCTCGATCGCGCCCGCGCCCGGGGCGGCTGGGAGGTCGAACTGCTCGACCTGCGCGATTTCGACCTGCCGCTGTTCAACGAGGCCGCCTCGAACGCGTGGATGCCCAGCGAAGACAGCAGCGCGCGCAAATGGCAGCAGGCGCTGGCCCGCTTTGACGGCTTCATCTTCGTGACGCCGGAATACAATCGGTCGATCCCCGGGGCGCTGAAGAACGCGCTCGATCAGGCCTATGTCGAGTGGAACCGCAAGGCGTTCGGCATCGTCAGCTACGGCTCGGTCGGGGGCACGCGCGCGGCAGAGCATCTGCGCACCATAGGGATAGAGCTGCAGATGGCCGCGACCCGGTCGGCCGTGCATATTGGCGGCGGTGATTTCTTCGCCGTGCATCCGCTGGGGGGCGACCCGAAGCCGCTGTCCGAGATCGAGGGCTCGATCGGCGGGTCCGCCGATGCGATGCTGGACGAGTTGGCGTGGTGGACGCGCGCCACGATGACCGCGCGCGCCGCCTGATCGGGATGTCCTTCGCCGGGGGCGGTGCCCCCGGCGAGACCCATGCGCCCGAAGCTGATTCAGATCCGCTCGACCGTGACCTTTGCGGCGTCAAAGGCGAGGTAGCCGCGCAGCTGCGCGGCAGCCTCGGTCGGCGCGGTCAGGGTGTAGCCCGCATTCAAGATCACGCCCTCGGGGCTCGAGACATGGAAATACTCGCCCTCGCCCCGGTCATCACAGACAAATTGACGGTCCGAGGGGTCGAGTACGGCGCTGGCGATATCCTCGCGCGGAAAATAGATCACGAACGGGTAGTCGCGGTGCAGCACTTCCAGCGCGCGGGTGCTTTCGCCGATCACGGCGCCATTGGCGCGAACGGACCAGGTGCCCGCTGCGGGGTAAATCTTCAATTGGCTCATCTTTCCTGTCCTCGGTTCATGCGCGCAGGGGGGTGGGCAGGCCCGGCCACGAGCCCTGCGCAGGCGCCTCGGGCGGCACTATTGCAGGAAACAGCGGCGAACGCAAAGCCCGCGCGTGTTGCTCAGAGCGGGGCGCAGGCTGTCTCGAGCCAGACAGCGGTCTGCGTATCGACCAGCGGGCGCAGCAGCGTCAGCACCCGCGCGTGATAGGCGTCAAGCCACGCCCGCTCGCCCGGCGAGAGCATTTCGCGCAGGATCAGGCGGCGGTCGATGGGGGCGAGGGTCAGCGTCTCGAATTCCAGCCAGTCGCGCGCATCGCCGCCCTCGGGCGGCTCGCCCGCGCGCACGACCACCAGGTTCTCGATGCGGATGCCGAAGCGCCCCTCGCGATAATAGCCGGGCTCGTTCGACAGGATCATCCCGTCGGCCAGCACCTCGGTCGAGATGCGCGACAGCCGCTGCGGCCCTTCATGCACTGACAGGAAAGACCCGACGCCATGCCCGGTGCCGTGATCGTAATCAAGCCCCGCCAGCCACAGCGGATAGCGCGCCAGCGCGTCCAGATGCCCGCCCGCCACGCCGCGCGGGAAGCGCGCGCGTGACAGCGCGATCATGCCCTGCAACACGCGGGTGAAACACTGAGCCTCCAGCGTGCCCACCGGGCCAATGGCGACGGTGCGGGTGATGTCGGTCGTCCCGTCGCGGTATTGCGCGCCCGAATCGACCAGCATCAGATCGCCTGCGATGAGGCGGCGGTTGCTGTCTTCCGTCACGCGGTAGTGGATGATCGCCCCATTCGGCCCCGAGCCCGAGATCGTGTCAAAGGCCAGATCGACAAGCTGGCTGTCGCGGGCGCGGGCCGCTTCCAGATGTCGGGCGATGTCGATCTCGGTCAGCACATGCTCGGGATCATTGACGATCTGCTCGGATTGCGCGTCGAGCCAGCACAGGAAGGCCGCCATGGCCGCCCCGTCGCGCAGATGCGCGGCGCGGGCGCCGGCAAGCTCGGCCTCGGTCTTGCAGGCCTTGGGCCGCGCGCAGGGGTCCTGGCCGAAGGCCATGGTGACGCCCGCCTCGCGCAGCGCGTCCAGCAGGCGCAGCGGCACAGTGGACTTGTCCAGCCGCACCGGGCCTTGCAGCGTGCGCAGCGCGGGCTCGAAGGCTTCGGGCGGGCGCAGATGGACACCGTCCTCCAGCGTCACACCGGTGAATTTGGCGACATGCGCGAAAAGGTCCAGCCGCCCGTCGTCATGGATGATCCCGAAAGCCTGCATCACCGGCAGGCGCGGCAGGTCGGCGCCGCGCAGATTGGTCAGCCAGCACAGGCTGTCGGGCTGGGTCAGCACGGCCGCGCGCTGCCCGGCCGCATGCAGGGCGGTGGCGATCGTCTCGCGCTTAGCGGCACCTGACAGCCCCGCCAGCGCCTCGGGCTGGGCGAAGACGCGGCCCATGGGCGGGCCGGGGCGGTCGGCCCAGAGCGGGTCGATCTGGTTTTCCAGCCGCTTCAGCGTGATGCCGCTGCCCTTGAGCGCGCGCTCCAGCGTCTCGATTTCGTCGGGCGTGTGCAGCCACGGGTCGAAGCCGATCACGGTTTCACCCACGCAGACCTCGCGCAGCCAGTCGCCGGGTTTGGTGTCGGGCCAGGGAACCACTGTGAAGTCGGGGGCGCATTGCAGCCGCGCCTGCACGCGGTAGCGGCCATCGACGAACAGCCCCGCGACCTCGGGCAGCACGATGCAGAACCCCGCCGAGCCGGTGAAGCCGGTCAGCCAGGCCAACCGCTCGTCACAGGGGGCGACATACTCGCCCTGATGCGCGTCACTGCGCGGCGCCAGCCACCCCTGCACGCCAAGTGCCTCGATAGCCGCGCGCAAGGCACGCAGGCGCGGCGGGCCGTCCGCCGGGCGGGTGGTGGCGTCAAAGGACTGAAGCATGGGGGGCGCGACCTGCGAACAAGGGGATTACCCCAGTCGTAGGCAAGCGCGCTGCCAGCGTCAATTGCCCTCGGTCAGCGGCGGCGGTCGCGCCGGGTGTTCATCGGCTGGAAGGCGACGGCGACATGCGCCTCGCAATAGGGCTTGCCGGGCGCCACGGGCAGACCGCAAAACCAGAACTCATTGGTCGCCGGGTCGCCGATCGGCCATTTGCAGGTCCGCTCGGTCAACTCCATCAGCGACAGCTTGCGGGCGGTCTTTTCGACCTCGCGCACTGTGGCCAGCGCCGCAGGGTCAATCTCGTTGGTCGAGGGCTGCGGCGGCAGCGGCTGCCCGGCGGGCGTGATCGGGCGCGGCGTGTAGCTTTGCTCGACCACCTCCTTTTCGGCCGGGGCGGGGACCTCTTCGGTCGGCAGCCTGTCGGCGGTCGCTTCGGGCTCGGCGACCGGGTTGCGGGCGCGCGACGCTTCGCGCGCCGCCTTCGCCTGGGCCAGATCGACAACCGGGGCCTCGGGCTGCGGCGTCGCGGCTTCGGGCGGCGGGGGCGCGGCCTCGGACTCGCCGCCATTGCGGTTCGACAGGCCAAGACGGTGCACCTTGCCGATCACGGCATTGCGGGTCACGCCGCCCAGCTCCTTGGCGATCTGCGAGGCCGAATGCCCCTCGTTCCACATCTTCTTGAGCAGTTCCACACGCTCGTCGGTCCAGGACATGATCTTCTCCGGCAGGTGGACAGGGCAGGGTGGCGCGCAGCCCATTGTCGCGGGCGCGGCCTTGAAATACACCCGCGGCAGGGCAAGTTCAACTCGCAGCAAGCGCAAATCCGCCATCCCGCGCAACAGGAGGCCGACATGGCAGACGAGACCGCACTCCGCTTCGGCCCGGGCGACCGGCGCTTCGGGCGGGTCAACTGGCTGGGGCTTGCCGCGCTGGCCGATCGCGAGATCCGCCGCTTCGTCGTCGTCTGGACACAGACCCTGCTGGCCCCGCTGGTGACGGCGGGGCTGTTCCTCGCGATCTTCGCCCTGGCCATCGGCCCGGCACGGGGCGAGGTGATGGGCGTGCCGTTCCTGGCCTTTCTGGCACCGGGCATCCTGATGATGACGGTGATCCAGAACAGCTTTGCCAATACCTCGTCCTCGATCGTGATCTCCAAGGTGCAGGGTAATATCGTCGACACGCTGATGCCGCCGCTCTCGCCCGCCGAACTGCTGCTGGGCTACCTGGCGGGCGGCGTGGTGCGCGGGCTGGTCGTGGGGCTGGTGATCGTCGCGGCAATGACTCTGCTGCTGGGGCAGGGGGTCGCGCATCCGCTGTGGCTGCTGGTGTTCCTGACGCTGGGGGCCGCACTTCTGGGCGCCATCGGCATCGCGGCGGGCATCTTCTCGAACAAGTTCGACCAGATTGCGGCGATCACCAATTTCGTCGTCGTGCCGCTGTCCTTTCTGTCGGGCACCTTCTATTCCATAGCCACGCTGCCCCCGACTCTGGAGCTTGCCAGCCGCTTCAACCCGGTGTTCTACCTGATCGACGGGGCGCGCTATGGCATGATCGGCGCGTCGGATGCCTCGCCCTGGGTCGGGCTGGCCATCGTGGTCGCGGTGCTGGCGGGGGTGATGGCTCTGGGCTGGCACTGGCTGCGCACCGGTTATCGCTTGAAACCCTGACCCGTCTGCCGCAGATGTGAGGGGTGACGGCCTTGCGCATCGGCTCCGCGCAGGCAATCTGCGTTTCACCCAACCGGCCGCACCCCGGCCCCCAGACCAGAAGGCGCCGACAATGGCCGCACGCATCGCAAGTCTTGCCCTGTTCGCCAGCCTCGCCGCCGCGCCCGTGCTGGCCGACGATCCGCGCTGGCGCGACTGCCGCACCTGCCACGCGGTCACGGCGCCCGATGGCAGCGTGCTAGCCCGTGGCGGGCGCAGCGCGCCCAACCTCTATGGCATCGCGGGGCGTGCCCTGGCCGCCGACCCGGATTTCCGCTTCTACTCGGACGATCTGCGCGCCGCCGCCGCCAGCGGCGCGCGCTGGAGCCAGGAAAACTTTGTCGCCTACATGACCGACCCCGACCAGTTCCTGCGCAGCGTCACCGGCAATCCCGACGCCGAAAGCGGAATGCATGTCGAGCTGCGCAGCGGCGCGCGCGAGGTTTACGAGTTCCTGCGCGGGCTGTCGGACTGACCGGAGCGGGGGTGAGAGGCTGGACAGCGACCCAGACGGGAAATGCTGCGGCTGCTTCCTTCCGGACCTGACCGGGTTGGCAAGGCGTCTGCCCGCGCCAGCCTCTCGCTGTCGGACCTAAGCCCTCGAACGCGACATTGCAAGCACCCTGCGGGCAGGCCCTGTCGCGCCCGCGCGGGTGTGCTACACAAGGCAACAGGGCAGGCACTCCCGAAAGGACGCATATGGCCAAGCGCGGCTATCATCACGGCAATCTGCGCCAGGCGCTGGTCGAGGCGGCGCTGGGGCTGATCGCCGAGAAGGGGCCGCAGGGCTTCACCATGGCCGAGGCTGCCAAGGCCGCCGATGTCTCGGCCGCCGCCCCCTACCGGCATTTCACCGGGCGCGAAGACCTGATCGCCGAGCTTGCCCTGCAGGGGTATGAGCTGTTCGCCGACCTTCTGGAATACGCCTATCGCGATGGCCAGCCCTCGCCGCTGGCGGCGTTCGAATCCGTGGGGCGGGCCTACCTCGCCTTTGCGCGAAAGCATCCGGGCCATTACGTGGCGATGTTCGAATCGGGTGTGTCGCCCAATGCCACGCGCGAACTCGCCGCGGCCTGCGCGCGTGCCAATCAGGTGCTGGTGCGGGCCGCGGATGACCTCTCGCAGCGCCTGCCCGCACACCGGCGCCCGCCGACCGAGATGTTCGCCGCCCATGTCACCGCGATGAGCCACGGCATCGTGGCACTCTATGCGCGCGGGGCGCCGGGGATGCGCGGGCCGTACCCGCCCGAGGAGCTGCTGGAAACCGGCGTCGGCATCTATCTGCGGGGCTTGGGCTTTCTCGAGCCGGATGGCTGAGCGCGCGTCAGCGCGCCGCGTCATGGTCGCGTTTTCGGCAGAGTCGCGTGGGTCGCGAAAACCCGTCCCGATACCCAGTCATCAACTGGAACCTTGATCGAGCCAGATCGTCACGGGGCCGTCATTGACCAGATGCACCGCCATCTCGGCCCCGAACGCACCCGTCTCGACCGGGACCCCAAGTGCTTCGAGGCTGCGGGCGAAATGCAGATACAGCCGCTCGCCCGCGTCGGGCGGGGCAGCGGTCGAGAAGCCGGGGCGATTGCCGCTGCGCGTGTCGGCGGCCAGGGTGAACTGGCTGACCACCAGCACCGCGCCGCCGGTGTCGCGCAGGCTGCGGTTCATCTTGCCCCCCGCATCGCGAAAGATGCGCAGGCGCTGGATCTTGGCGGCGAGCGCCTCGGCCTCGGCCTCGGTGTCGCCGCGCATGGCGCAGACCAGCACCAGCAGGCCCGGCCCGATCTGCCCGACCACGCGGGTATCCACCTCGACCCGCGCTTCGCTGACCCGCTGCACCAGCGCGCGCATCAGCCCCCGCCAAGCTCGGCCAGCCAGAAGGCCAGCGCCAGGAACACCAGCCCCCCGGCCACGGCGGCCGCGATCTTGGCCACCGACCAGGGCCGTTCACCCTGCACACGCCCCGTCTGGCCGTTGATGATGAAACGGTAGGTCTTGCCCCGGTAGCGATAGGCCGCCATCCAGATCGGCAGCAGCAGATGCTTGAAGCGCTCGTCGCTGTAATCGGTGCTCATGGACGAGATGCGCTGGTCGTCGCCTCCGATATCACGGCGGATATCGGCGCGGATCTGCTCTTCCATGCGCTGCTTGGCGATCTCGAACCCGTCGGGCAGATCGACCGTATAGGCCTCGGCCCGGAAGCCCGACAGGTAGTCGGCGCTGTAGGGTTGCAGATCGGCCATCGTCCAGGGCTCGAGCTTGCGGATATTGGCGCGCGGCAGCGACTGCGCGGCCATCACCAGCAGATCGAGGAACTGCCGCCCCACACTGCCCGAAACCGACCGCCAGCGCGTGCGCCGCTGCCGCCGCCGGTTCTTTCCGCGCCCCGAGGTGACATAATAATGCGTGCCCCGTTGGCCGCTGTAGCGCGTGCGGGTGGCGACGTCGAACGCCCAGTAGGGCAGATAAAGCCCGTTCAGCCGCCCCGAACTGCGCGCGTATTTCGCAAGCTCCGACGGCGCGAACCACAGGCTCTTGAGCCAAGCCCCGGCGCGCGCCTGCGCTTCCTGCTCGCTCAGCTTGAAGGGCAGGATGGCATGCGGCTTGATATGGCGGTTGGCGCCCGTGTCGGTGACCACGGGGCTGGCACAGAACGGACATTCCGAGGAATGGACATCACGGTCGAACTCGACCTGCGCGCCGCAGGTGTCGCAACTGACGACGCGGGTCTCCTCGAATTCGTCCTGCGGCAGCGTGTTGGCCACCGCTTCGTGATAGTCGAGCGATTGCAGCGCGGTGACGCGGGTCTCGTCGTCGATCTGCGGGATGTCCTGCTCATGCCCGCAATACTCGCAACTCAGCCGCGCCTGCCCCGGCGCAAACCGCAACGAGGCGCCGCATTGCGCGCAGGGAAAACGGTGTTCGGTTTCGGTCAGTGCCATGGACGTCCCTGCGCGGGTGATTGCCCACCCTGTTCATTTTCTTGCAAAAAATACTCAGATCCGCGGGTAGCCCCGAGCTTCGGTCTCTCAGCCCGGCGGCGGGGGTGGCGGGGGCGGCCGCGCGGCAAAGATCTGCGCCAGCGCCGGAACCTCGCCCGCCTTCAGCCAGCCCGACTGCCCTTCGGTCCAGACCAGCGTCTCGCGGTCGATCTGGGCGGCGAGCTCCGATTGCGGGATCGGCCCGCGCGTCTGGCCGTTCTCGGCGATATGCCACATCGGTTCGGCCGCGGGCGGGGGCGGGGGCGGCGGTGCCGCACCGCCAGCGGGTTGCTGCTGCTGCGCGCCACCCTGCTGCCCCATGTTTTGCGCAAGGCCCTGCGCCATGGCCATGCCCATGCCCATGCCCATACCCGCGCCCATGCCTTCGGCCCCGCCGCCACCGCCCTCGGCGGCCTTCTGCATCGCCTGCGCGGCGGAGAATTGCGTGTACTTGTTCAGATCGCCCGCGATTCCCATGCTGGTGCGCTGGTCGAGCACTTTCTCGACCTCGGGCGGCAGCGAGATGTTCTCGATATACAGCTCGGGCATTTCCAGCCCGTACTCGCCCAGCGTGGGCGAGATCGCCTTGCTGACCACCTCGGACAGATCCTTGGTGTTCGCGGCCATGTCGAGCGCCGGGATACCGCTCGAGGCCAGCACGCGGCTGACCTTCTGCACCACGATGTTGCGGATCTGCCCGGCGATCTTCTCCTGCGTGAAATCGCCATCCGTGCCCACGATCTCGCGCATGAAATTCGACGGCTCGGTCACCCGCACGGCGTAAGAGCCGAAGGCGCGCAGCCGCAGCGGCCCGAATTCGGGGTCGCGGACCATGATCGGGTTCTGCGTGCCCCATTTCAGCCCCGGAAAGCGGCGCGTATTGACGAAATAGACTTCGGACTTGAAGGGCGAGTTGAAGGCGTGGTCCCAGTGCTGCAGCGCTGTCATCAGCGGCATGTTGTTGGTCTCGAGCTGGTAGAGCCCGGGGCCGAACACATCGGCAAGCTGGCCTTCATGGATGAACACCGCCATCTGACCTTCGCGAACGGTCAGCTTGGCCCCATACATGATCGAGTTGCCATATCGCTCGAAGCGATAGACCATGGTGTTGCGGCTGTCATCGGTCCATTCGATGACATCGATGAACTGCCCCTTGAGAAAGCTGAAGACCATGATCCTACCCCTGCAATTGCCGGTCGGGTGACAGTATGACGCATCGGGCCGTTGCCATCAATCCGGTCTGGACGTCTGGCGCGCGCGCCCCTAACTTTGCGCGCCCACCAGTTCGGCGGCGATCTGGCGGATGACCGGGCGGGCCTCGGCCTCGTCCATCCCGGGGCGCAGCCGCGAATCGTAGAGCATCCGCAAAAGCGTCTCGTCGAGGGCGGTCAGCACGGCGAATTCGCCCGTATCGTTGAACAGCGACGGGCGCACGCGCGGGTGGTCATTGGGTAGCCCCATGCCCTGGGCGAGTTCCTCATAATAGCAGGCGCTGCGTGACAGGTCGGGCAATTCGGCGCGGATCACGGCGATGGCGTCCGTGTAGAGGTTCGTGCCCGTGCGCGAGAAGGCCAGCACCAGACAGGACACGCCCAGCGGCAGGTCGCGCACCAACTCCACCGTCACCGGGTCGATCCCCGGCACAAGCTCGCGCAGGCGCGGGGCACTCGCGCGGCGTTCTTCTTCCGAGAGCACGAGGACGTGGAAATTCCCGCCGCTCTCGGTCAGGCGCACCGGATGGCCCGTCAGCCCGCCAAGCCGCGCCGCATAGCCGCGCACCAGCGAGGTGTCGCGCCGCCGCATCTCGGCCGGAACCGAGGCGCCGAATTCCAGCCGCATCCGCACCGGCTGCTGCCAGCGGCGCAGCACGGACGGCGTCGCGCGCTCGATCACGCGCCCATCCTCGAAGGTGTATTCCTCGAACAGCGCGATGCGCACAAAGGCGTCCTCGACGTCGCGCGACGAGAAGGGCAGGTCCGCAGGGGTCCGCTCGCGCCGGAACAGGCCGTTCTGCAGCCGCTGCGCCTCGAGCCGGGCGAAATGCGCCGCGACCGCGCTGTCGGACAATTCGGGCATGGCGATCTCGGTCGCGATCGGCGCATCCGGGCGGGCCTCGGGGGGCGTGTCGGGCGGTGCCGTGTCCGCCATCGGCAGGATCCCGGCGCACCCCGCCAGCACCCCGGCGGCGAGAACCAGCGCCAGCGCCCGCCCCGCTGGCCCGGCTGTCGCGCCGGGGGGCGGCCGGACCTGGCCGCGGGGACGCAGCAGCGAGGCAGTGCGCCGGATCATGCGCTCAGCCTTCCTTCTCCGCCGTGTCCCGCGGCGCGCGCGACTTGGCGGCGGTCAGCGACTGGCGCAATTCGGCTTCCATCCGGGTCAGCTCTTCCTCGGCGGCGGCGCGTTTGCTCCGCCCTTCATCGGCGATTTCCAGACTGTCCTCGATGGTGGCGATCAGCGTCGCATTGGCCTGCTTGACCGCCTCTATATCGAAGACGCCGCGCTCGACCTCCTCGCGCACCTCGCGATTGGCCTCGCGCAGGTTCTCGGCATTCGCGGTCAGAAGCTCGTTGGTCAGGTCATTCGCCTGCCGGACCGCCTGCGCCGCCTCGCGCGAACGCTGGATGGTCAGCGCCTGGGCAAGCTGCGTCTCCCACAGCGGCACGGTGTTCACCAGTGTCGAATTGATCTTGTTCACCAGGCTCTTGTCATTCTCCTGCACCAGCCGGATCGAGGGCAGGCTCTGCATCGTCACCTGGCGGGTGAGCTTGAGGTCATGCACACGCCGCTCCAGATCATCGCGGGCCGAGCGCAGGTCGCGCAACTCCTGCGCGCGCAACACCTGGTCACTCTCGGACGCCTCTTCGACCGCGGCCTCTTTCGCGGGGATCTCGTCGCGGTCGAGTTCGGCGATCCGCGCCTCGCCCGCGGCGATGTAGAGCGCCAGCTCGTCATAGAATTCCAGCGTCTTGTCATAGAGCATGTCGAGCGCCTTGATGTCCTTCAGAAGCGTCGTTTCATGCTGCAGCAAATTGCCGGTGATGCGGTCGATCTGGCTCTGGACCGAGGCATAGCGCTCCTGAAACTTGGCAATCGGGGCGACCTTGCCGGTCAGCCGCTCCCACCAGCTCCGCTCGCGCCGCATGTCGAGTTCCGAGACCGAAAAGCCGCGCAGCGTGCTGACCATCTCGCGCAGCCCGTCACCGGCGGGGCCGAGATCCTTGTTCTTCACATCGGCCAGCATCGACTGGCTGATCTCCTGCAGATCCATCTGCGCGCGGGCGCCGAAGCCGATGATGCTGGAGGTCTGGCTCATGTCGAGTTCGGCCATGCGCTTGCGGATCGCCTCAGCCTCCTCGGGCGGGGCCTTCTCCAGCGGCACCAACTCGCCCGAAGGCTCGGCCAGCGGGGCCTCGGCCAGCGCGTTGATCTCGTCGGTCAGCTTCTCGGCCTCCTTGCGAATGGTCTCGGCCATGCAACTTTCCTCTCTGTCGCTTGCGCCCGGGCTCATGACCCGGCCACGTTGAAAACTCTCGCGCCGGGCGCGGCGCGTCTCAGCCCTGCGGGCGCACCCCTTCGCGCTCCAGCCGTTCGCGCAGCACCTCGATCTCGATATCAAGCTGCGTGCGGTCATCGGCCAGCAACGCCTCGCGCCGCATCTCGAAACGCGATTCGAGGTCGTCGAGCAGCGCCTCGTAATCGGCGCGCGCCGCCGCATCGCGATTGCGCACATAAAGGTCGGCGAATTTCTCGGTCGCGTCGCGCGCGCCGGTCAGATAGATGCCCAGATAGCGGCGCGCCGCGTTCAGCCGCCGCGGGTCGTGCTCGATGACGCGAAACAGCGGGCGGATGCTGGCGCTGAACTGCTCCACCCGTTCGATCAGGGCGCGGTCGCGCGCGCGGCGTATGATGGTCGCGATCTCGGCCAGATGCGCCTCGGCCTCGGCAATGGCGCGCGCGGCGCGGTCGGTCTGGAAGCTGTCGATCCCCTCCATCCCCTTGTCGCGCATCGGATCGAAGCCGAAGGCGCCCAGATGCAGCCCGAAGCCCAGGAGGGCAAAGAGCGCAGCCTCGGCCACGCCCCCGGTAAACGCCGCGATCCCGAGGCCCAGCCCCGTGCACAGCGCCCCGAACGCCTTGCGCGGCACCGCCGGGCGGCGCGCGACCGCGCGCGCGTCATAGGCGGCCTGCGCCACAACGCCGTCGCGCGTCAGCCACGCGCCCAGCATCAGCACACCGAACGCCGCGAGATTGATCGCGAGCCATGTCGCATCGCCGAAGAAACCCCGGATGGCAAAGGCAAAGGGCAGCACGAACATCAGGTTGACCCGCGCGCCCACAGGGTGCGGACGGGCCAGTGGTGCCGGGGCGTCCGGGCTCGCCCCGGGGCTGTAGCGCCCGCCGAAGCGCTTGCTCATCACTTACCCCCCGAGAATCGCGACATAGATCATCAACGCCATCAACAGCGCGGAACAGGTCTTCTGCAAGCCTGTTGACGACATGCGGGCGCACTCCTCTCGGTTCCGCCCGGACTATAGGCGAAGTGTCGCCAGTTTGAAAGACACAGCACCTTGCGGCGCGGCAGGACCGGGCGCGATCAGTGGCTTCTGCGCAGAGCGTCACACCCCCCGGCGCCGGTTCCGGTCGCGGCTGATCCGTGCAGTGCCGCGCGGGCGCGCCTGACTTCGAGGGCGCCCTCGGGTCGTGCCCACCCACCCGCCCTTGCACGCCCCGAGGGCGCTTTGGACATGGTCGCGCCGGGGGGGAAAGCCGCTGGCGATCGGTGCTGATCGGACCCGCGCCGTATCAGTCTCTGCCCTTCGGCCCGGGCTTTCCGCCTTTCGGTTTGGCGCGCGCGCCCGTGCCGGATCGCGCAGGCGCCTTCGTGGTCGCTTGCGGCGTCTCGCCCGGCTTGTGCCGCGCCGTGCCGGGCCGGGCGTCGCGCTGACGCGTCCGATCCTGCCTGTCGGGTCCGTCGCCCGCCTTGCCTGCGCCCGGCGCGCGCCGCTTTGCCTTGGGCGTCTCGCCCGCCTTGTGCGCGCGCGCCGGGCCAGGCTTGGCGCCAGCCCGCCCCTTGCGCGGCGGCATCTGCTCTTCCGCCACCGTCTCGCCAAGCTGCTCGCGCAGGACGCGCGGGCGCACCTCCTCGACCGCGCCCGGCGCCAGCGTGCCCAGCTGAAAGGGGCCGTAACTCACGCGAATCAGCCGGTTCACGGTCAGCCCGATCTCGGCCAGCGCACGGCGGATCTCGCGGTTGCGCCCCTCGCGCAGCCCGATGGTCAGCCAGGCATTCGCACCCTGCTGCCGGTCGATGCCCACCACCATGGGCAGGAACCGCTCGCCCTCGACCACCAGCCCCGCGCGCAGCGGTGCGAGGATCGCCTCCGTCGGCGTACCCTTCACCCGCACGCGGTATTTCCGCAGCCAGCCGGTGCTCGGCAGTTCCAGCCGCCGCTTCAGCGCGCCGTCATTGGTCAGCAGCAGCAACCCTTCGGAATTCAGATCAAGCCGCCCGACCGACATCACCCGCCCCAACTCGGGCGGCAGGGCGTCGAACACCGTCGCGCGCCCCTTCTCGTCGCGGGTCGTGCTCACCAGCCCCACAGGCTTGTGATAAAGCCACAGCCGCGCGGGCGCGGCCTCGGGCAGGGGCGCGCCATCGACTGCGATCCGGTCGCGCGGCCCGACATTCAGCGCCGGGCTGTCCATGCGGCTGCCGTTCACACTTACACGGCCCGCGCGCACCATCGCCTCGGCGTCGCGCCGCGAGGCGACACCTGCCCGCGCCAGCACCTTGGCGATCCGCTCGCCCTCTCGACCCGCCTCTGTCATCGTTGCAAAAATATCCCGGGGGGTTGCAGGGGGCAACGCCCCGCGTCGTTGCAGCAAGGGTCTGCCATGACGTGGCGCGTCATGGCGCCCATTTCAGGAAATTGGCGATCATCCGCAAGCCCGTCGCCTGCGACTTTTCGGGGTGAAACTGCGTGCCGACGATATTGTCGCGCGCCACGACCGCCGTGACCGGCCCGCCATAATCGACATGCGCAAGCAGATGCGCGGGGTCGGCAACATGCATCTGATAGGAATGCACGAAATAGGCATGCGCGCCGGGGGCGACGTCCGCCAGCACCGGGTGGGGCCGGTCGATGACCAGATCGTTCCAGCCCATATGCGGCACTTTCAGCCCGGCATCGCCGGGCGCGATCCGCTCGACCGTGCCGCCGATCCAGCCCAGCCCGGCGACCTCCTCGTATTCGCGGCCCAGATCGGCGAGCATCTGCATGCCCACGCAGATGCCCAGAAACGGCACGCCCCGGCGCAGTACCGCGTCTTCCAGTGCCGCGACCATGCCCGGTACGGCATCCAGCGCGCGGCGGCAGGCGGGGTAGGCGCCGTCGCCGGGCAGCACGATGCGGTCGGCCTTTGCGACATCCTCGGCGCGCGCGCTGACCACGACCTCGCCGCCACCCACCTCGCGCGCCATGCGCTGAAAGGCTTTCGCGGCGGAATGCAGATTGCCGCTCTCGTAATCGACCAGAACCGTCCGCATGGCGCGCTCAGAGCGTCCCCTTGGTCGAGGGGATGGCCCCCGCGCGGCGCGGGTCGGGCTCGACCGCCTCGCGCAGGGCGCGGGCGACGGCCTTGAAACCGGCCTCGGCGATGTGATGCGCGTTGACCCCGTGCAGCAGGTCGAGATGCAGCGTGATGCCGCCATGGGTGGCGAAGGCTTGGAAGAACTCGCGCACCAGCTCGGTGTCGAAGCTGCCAATCTTCGCGGCCGGAAAGCCCACATTCCACACCAGAAAAGGCCGCCCCGACAGATCGAGCGCGCAGCGCATCAGCGCGTCATCCATGGCCAGGTGACACGCCCCGTAGCGGCGGATGCCCGCCTTGTCGCCGAGTGCGTGGGTCAGCGCCTGTCCCAGCACGATGCCGCAATCCTCGACCGTGTGGTGATCGTCGATATGCAGATCGCCGGTGGCGCGGATCTCCAGATCTATCAGCGCGTGGCGGGCGAGCTGGTCGAGCATGTGATCGAAGAACCCGACCCCGGTGTGGCAGTCGCTGCGCCCGGTGCCGTCGAGGCCGAGGCTGACGGTGATCTCGGTCTCGGCGGTCTGGCGCGAAAGCGTCGCCTGTCGCATGGCTGTCATCCCTCCTGGCCCGGTCGCGTCGGTGCTGTGGCGCGGCCGCCCCGTCTATAGGCGCTTGCGTGCAGTGGGGGAAGGGGGCAATCTCGCGCGGCACGATCCGCAAGGGCAGGGGACGACATGACCATTCATATCGGGGCCGAGCCGGGCGCGATTGCCGAGACCGTTCTGATGCCGGGCGACCCGCTGCGGGCGCGCTGGGCGGCGGAGACCTTTCTCGACGATCCTGTCTGCATCAACCAAATTCGCGGGATGCTGGGCTATACCGGCACCTGGCGCGGGCATCGGGTGACGATCCACGGCTCGGGCATGGGAATGCCGTCGCTCTCGATCTACGCCAACGAACTCATCCGCGACTATGGCGTCCGGACGCTGATCCGGGTCGGCTCGGCGGGGGCGATGCAGCGCGATGTGGGCTTGCGCGACATCGTGCTGGCGCAGACGGCGAGCACACTTTCGACCCCCTCGCGCGGGATGCTGCGCGAGATCGGCTTCGCGCCCTGCGCGGATTTCGGGCTGCTTTCCGCTGCCCATGCGGCCGGTCACGCGCGCGGAGCGCGGCTGCATGTGGGGGGCATCTACTCGTCGGACGTGTTCTATGACGAGCGCCCGGACCTCAACGAGATCATGACCCGTCACGGCATTCTGTGCGTCGAGATGGAGGCCGCGGAACTCTACATTCTCGCTGCGCGTCACAAGGTCCGCGCGCTTGCCGTGCTCACCATTTCCGACCATCTGCTGACGGGCGAGAAGCTTGATGCGCAGGCGCGCGAGCGCAGCTTCGGCGAGATGATCGAGATCGCGCTGGCGGCGGCGTTCGACGGGTGATGCGGCCGGGCGGCGCGCGGTGGCGGGGGCGTGGATGGGGGCTCTGACGCCCCAGTCTGTGCGGGCCCCCCCCCCAGGATATTTTGGCAAAGATGAAACAGTGCAGGCAGTTGCCTGCACGCGCCGGAAATGGTGCGGAGGGAAGCGCGGTGGTGCTGCTGGAGAGATTTGAACTCTCGACCTCTCCCTTACCAAGGGAGTGCTCTGCCCCTGAGCTACAGCAGCATCTGGGCGCGGTGCGTAGTCCGAAACGCCGGGGCGCGCAAGCCCAATCTGGACGGTTTTCCGAAGTTGCGCTAGGAGAGGGCATGGGCAGGAACCATCCCCCCGCAGCGCCGCGCGCGCCCGATCCCGCTGATGCCCGCGCAGCACGGTTGAAAGCCGCGCTGAAAGCGAATATCGCCCGGCGAAAGGCGCAGGCCAAGGCACGGTCATCGGGGCCGGATTCCGGGGCGGGGCCGGAACCCGGGGCAGGGCAGGTCAGGCGCGACACCAGCGAGTAAGGGGCAGGGCAGATGGATTCGATCGTCGTTGCGGGGAACGGCCCGCTGAACGGGCAGATCCCGATCGCGGGTGCCAAGAATGCCTGCCTCGCGCTGATGCCCGCCACGCTGCTGACCGACGCGCCGCTGACGCTGACCAACGCGCCGCGGCTGTCGGATATCCGCACCATGGCCGAGCTTCTGGGCTCGCTCGGGGCAGAGGTCGCCAGCCTGCAGGGCGGGCAGGTGCTCGCACTCTCAAGCCATGATCTGACCTCGCACCGCGCCGATTACGAGATCGTGCGCAAGATGCGTGCCTCGATCCTGGTGTTGGGGCCCATGCTGGCGCGTGACGGACACGCAGTGGTGTCGCTGCCCGGCGGCTGCGCCATCGGTGCGCGCCCCGTGGACCTGCATCTGCGCGCGCTCGAGGCGATGGGGGCGGAGCTGGACCTGCGCGACGGCTATGTGCACGCGAAGGCGCCCGGCGGGCTGAAGGGCGCGCGGTTCACCTTCCCGCTGGTCTCGGTCGGGGCCACGGAGAATGCGCTGATGGCGGCGACGCTGGCCAAGGGCACGACCGTGCTGGAGAACGCCGCGCGCGAGCCCGAGATCGTGGACCTGGCCCGCTGCCTGCGCGCGATGGGCGCCGAGATCGCGGGCGAGGGCACATCGACCCTGACCATTCACGGCGTCGACCGGCTGGGCGGGGCCACGCATCAGGTGGTCACCGACCGGATCGAGCTTGGCACCTACATGCTTGCCCCCGCCATCGCCGGGGGATCGGTCGAATGCCTGGGCGGGCGGCTCGATCTGGTCGCGGCCTTTGCCGAGCGGCTGGTCGAGGCCGGGGTCGAGATCGAGGAGACCGCGCGCGGGCTGCGCGTTAGCCGCAAGTCCGACCGGCTGCGCCCCGTCAATGTTGCGACCGCGCCGTTTCCCGGCTTTCCGACTGATCTGCAGGCGCAGTTCATGGCGGCGATGTGCGGCGCCGACGGGGTGTCGGTGCTCGAGGAGCACATCTTCGAGAATCGTTTCATGCACGCGCCCGAATTGATGCGCATGGGCGCGCAGATCGAGGTGCAGGGCGGCACGGCGCGCGTCACCGGGGTCGAGAAACTGCGCGGAGCGCCAGTGATGGCGACGGATCTGCGCGCCTCGGTGTCGCTGATCCTGGCGGCGCTGGCCGCCGAGGGCGAGACCATCGTCAACCGCGTCTATCACCTCGACCGCGGCTATGAGCATGTCGAGGACAAGCTCGGCGCCTGTGGCGCGCGCATCGAGCGGGTACACGGATGAGCCGGGGGCAGGGCCATGAGTGACGCACGCTTCGAGGATGGCGCCGAGGCCCCGTTGCGGCTGGCCGCGCAGGACGCCGAGAGCCTTGCCGTGCTTTCGGCGCTGGTGCAGGACGCAGTGCTGAGCGCCTCGGACATGCGCTACATGCCCCGGCAGCGGCGTTTCGCGCTGCTGGTGAACCGCTTCCGCTGGGAGGCGGCCTCGACGCCCGAGCGGGTGCGCGCGCTGCTGATCTTCGACGATGTGCAGGCAGCGGCGACCTCTGGCTTCGACCGCGGCGATGCGGATCTGGTGCTCTCGCTGCTGTCGGTCGACTTCGCGCCCGAGGACGAGGGCGCGGTCGGCGGCGAGATCACCCTGACGCTGGCGGGCGACGGGGCGGTGCGGCTGGTGGTCGAATGTGTCGAGGCCAGCCTGCGCGATGTGACCCGGCCCTGGCCCACAAGCCGCACCCCGGCCCACAAGCTGGAGGACTGACGCCATGCGTTTCCTCGACAGCCGCGCGCCCGGGTTCGCGGATGATTTCGCCGCACTGATCAGCGCCAAGCGCGAAGAGGCGGTCGATGTCGATGACACGGTCGCCGCCATCATCGCCGATGTGCGCGCGCGCGGCGACGCGGCGCTGATCGCGCTGACGGCGCGCTTCGACAGGCTGGAGCTGACGCCCGGCACGCTCGCCTTCAGCGCCGAAGAGATCGCCGTGCAGGTCGCGCAGGTGCCCGCCGCCGAGGCCGAGGCGCTGGAGTTGGCCGCCGCGCGCATCCGCGCCTATCACGCCCGCCAGCGCCCCGAGGATGCGCGCTGGACCGATGACACCGGCGCCGAGCTTGGCTGGCGCTGGGGGCCGGTCACGGCGGCGGGGCTGTATGTGCCGGGGGGGCTTGCGAGCTATCCCTCCTCGGTGCTGATGAACGCGATCCCGGCGCAGGTGGCGGGGGTCGAGCGGCTGGTGATCGCCTGTCCGACGCCGGACGGGGTGGTCAACCCGCTGGTGTTGCTGGCCGCACAGCTTGCCGGCGTGGATACGATATATCGGGTGGGCGGGGCGCAGGCGATTGCCGCGCTGGCCTACGGGACCGAGACCATCGCGCCGGTCGACAAGATCACCGGCCCCGGAAATGCCTATGTCGCCGCCGCCAAGCGTCGCGTCTTCGGGCGGGTGGGGATCGACATGATCGCGGGGCCGTCGGAGATCCTGGTGATCGCCGATGGCGAGAGCGACCCGGACTGGATCGCGCTGGACCTCATGTCCCAAGCCGAACACGACGAAAGCGCGCAGGCGATCCTCATCACGCCGGATGCGGAGTTCGGGCAGGCGGTGGCGCGCGCGGTCGCGGCGCGGCTGAAAACGCTCGCGCGCCGCGCGATCGCGGGGGCAAGCTGGCGCGACCACGGCGCGGTGATCGTGGTGCGCGATCTGGACGAGGCGGCCGCGCTTTCGGACCGTATCGCGCCCGAGCATCTGGAACTCTGTGTCGCCGACCCCGACGCGCTGCTGGGCCGGATCCGGCACGCTGGCGCGGTGTTCCTGGGCCACTGGACGCCCGAGGCCATTGGCGATTATGTCGGCGGGCCGAACCATGTGCTGCCCACGGCGCGTTCGGCGCGGTTTTCCTCGGGGCTGTCGGTCCTCGATTTCATGAAGCGCACGACGCTTGCGCGGATGACGCCCGAGGCGCTGCGCGCGATCGGCCCCGCCGCCGCGGGTCTGGCGGCGTCGGAAAGCCTCGAGGCGCACGGGCTGAGCGTTACGGCACGGCTGGACAGGCTCAATCGCTGAGGGCTCGCGCCTGGGCCGGCCCGGTCGATTGAGTATTTCCGGCAAGAAAATGGGGCGGGGGTTCTGCGTGTCGTGATGGTGCGGCAGGACTGCCCTGCCAGGTCTGGGGGAGAGGGCAATGCCCTATGTCACGGCGCCCGACGGGGCGGAACTCTACTATAGCGACGAGGGGCATGGCCGGGTGCTGCTTTGCCTGCCGGGGCTGACCCGTTCGGGGCGCGATTTCGACTACCTTGCCCCGCATCTGCCGCCCTTGCGGCTGGTTCGGCTGGATTATCGCGGGCGGGGCGGGTCGCAATGGACAGGCGCCGAGAGTTATACTGTCCCGCAGGAAGCCGCCGATGTGCTGGCGCTGCTCGATCATCTGGGGGTCGATCAGGCGGCGGTGCTGGGCACGTCGCGCGGCGGGCTGATCGGGATGTATCTGGCCGCTGTGGCGAAGGACCGGCTGCGCGGGCTGTGCCTGAACGATGTGGGCCCGGTGATCGAGGCGGCGGGGCTTGCGCGGATCTCGGAGTATATCGGACGCACGCCCACGGCGCGGACCCATGCCGCGGCCGCCGCCGCGCTGGAACGCGCCATGCCCGAGTTCTCGGATGTGCCCAGGGGGCGATGGCTGCAGGAAGCGCAGCGCCAGTTCACCGAGACGGCGCAGGGCCTGGATCTGCGCTATGACCCGGCGTTGCGGCAGGCGTTTCTTGCCGCGATGGAAGGCGAGGCGGGCGATCTGTGGCCCCTCTTCGACGCCTGCGCGGGCCTGCCGCTGGGGCTGATCCGGGGGGCCGAATCGCAACTGCTGAGCGCTGCGACGGCCGAGGAGATGCAGCGCCGCCGCCCCGACATGGTGTTCGCCGAGGTGCCGGGGCGGGGGCATGTGCCGTTCCTGGATGAGCCCGAGGCACGGCAAGCGGTGCATGAATGGCTGGGCCAGTGTCTGTGACCGAGGCCGTCGTTATCGCCCGGATCGAGGCCGCGCGCGCCCGCATCAGGGCGCATGTGCGCCACACGCCGATCCTCTCCGCGCCTGCGCTTGACGCACTTGCCGGGCGGCGGGTGCTGGTCAAGGCCGAGGCGCTGCAGCACACCGGCAGCTTCAAGGCGCGCGGGGGGTGGGCGGCGCTCTCGACGCTACCTGCGGGCACGCGCGGGGTGCTGGCGCTGTCCTCGGGCAATCACGCTCAAGGGGTGGCGCGGGCGGCGCAGGCGCTGGGGCTGGCGGCGGTGATCGTCATGCCGCGCGACGCGCCCGCCGCCAAGATCGCCGCCACCCGCGCGCTGGGGGCGGAACTGGTGCTCTACGACCGCGCGACCGAGGACCGTGCGGCGCTGGCGGCGGGGCTGGCCGAGGACCGCGGGCTGGCGCTGATCCCGCCCTTCGACCACCCCGAGGTGATCGCGGGCCAGGGCAGTGTGGGGCTGGAACTGGCCGACGACCTTGGCGACATGCCCGCCGAGGTGCTGGTCTGCTGCGGCGGCGGGGGGCTCAGCGCGGGCATCGCGCTGGCGCTTGCGGCGCACGCGCCGCAGATGCGCGTCCGCCCGGTCGAGCCCGAGGGATTCGACGACACGACCCGTGCGCTGGCCACGAGCGCGATCACGCCCAACACCGCGCGCACGGGTCTGTGCGACGCGCTGCTGACGCCGGAACCGGGTCGGCTCACCTTTCCGATCCTGCGCCGCCTGGCCGGGCCCGGGGTGGTGGTCAGCGATACCGAGGCGCAGCGTGCCATGGCGCTGGCCTTTCGTCACCTCAAGCTGGTGCTCGAGCCGGGCGGGGCCGTGGCACTGGCAGCGGCGCTGTTTCATGGCGATGAGATGGCGGGCGAGACGCTTGTCGTCATCGCCTCGGGGGGGAATGTGGATGCGGCGGTGTTCGCGCAGGCCCTGGCGGAGGGCGCGCGCCATGGCGATTGCTGAGCGCGGCCACACTGGGCGCGATGGCGCGTGCGGCAGGGCGTGGCGCATTTGAGACGGCCGGGCACGGTCATGCGCGGCGCTTGCCCGCGCGGCAATTGCCTCCGCGCCGCGGTCATGCAATGCGTTGCCCGCGCTTTGCGCTGCGATATTGACACAGACCAGTTTCACGGGGTGCGTAGATGAAACTCAAGGATTTCCGTCTCGACTTCGAAGCGATGCTGTCGAACGTCGTCTATGGTCATGGCTATCTGCATTATGGCTATTTCCCGGACGGGCCGCCCGCCACCCCGTCATTGCAGGCCCTGGGGGCAGCGCAGCAGGCCTGGTTCGAACGGATGGTGGCCGAGATCCCGCCACAGGTGCGCACGATCCTAGATGTGGGGTCGGGCACCGGGGCGAATGCTGCGGGGCTTCTCGCGCGGGGCTATCAGCTAGAGTGCCTGAGCCCCTCGACCCAGCTCAACGCGATGGCGCGCGCCAAGCTGCCCGAAAGCGTGCCGGTGCATGACATCGCCTTCGAGGACTTCGACGTTCCGCGCCAGTTCGACATGTGCCTTTTCGGCGAAAGCTTTCACTACCTGCAGCTTGGCCCGGCGCTGAGCGCGATCGATCGCTACGCGACGCACAGCGCGATACTCTTCGGGCTGTTCCGCCGCGCGGGCGCGAAGCGCGGGGACGATGCGGCCGAGGGACGCCGCCTGAGCCATGCCGAATTCCTCGAAGAACTCGCGCGCCATCCCGACTGGCAGATCGCCTGCGACGAAGATGTGACCGAGGCGATCCTGCCCACCTTTGTCATCCTCGATCATGTCAAGCACGCCCATATCGCCCCGTTCCTGACCCGGTTCCGGCGTGAATTCCGGCGCAGTCGCCCGATTCTGGGGCGGCTGGCCGAATGGGGGTTCGGGCGGCGCCTCGACCGGATGATGCAGCGCCCCCCGCGCGCCGGGCGCTTTGCCGAGAACTGGGAATACCGGCTGATCCGGCTGGACCGGCGCGCGGCGGCATGACGCGGGCCGCAGGGGTGCAATTCCTGTTTCCCATCCCCCGGACCCCGCGCTAGACTTCGCCGCATGACCGATCCCCAGAGCCCCTATCAGGTCCTCGCGCGGAAATACCGGCCCGAGAGTTTTGCCGATCTGATCGGGCAGGACGCTATGGTGCGCACGCTGCGCAACGCTTTTGCGAGTGACCGCATCCACCACGCGTTCGTGATGACGGGCATCCGCGGCACCGGCAAGACGACCACAGCGCGGATCATCGCCAAGGGGCTGAACTGCATCGGCGCGGACGGGCAGGGCGGCCCGACCACCGACCCGTGCGGGGTGTGCGAGCATTGCGTGGCCATCGCGGCGGGACGCCATGTCGATGTGCTGGAGATGGATGCGGCCTCGCGCACAGGCGTCGATGATATCCGCGAGATCATCGCCTCGGTCGCCTATCGCGCGGCCTCGGCGCGCTACAAGATCTACATCATCGACGAAGTGCACATGCTCTCGACCAATGCCTTCAACGCGCTGCTGAAGACGCTGGAGGAGCCGCCAGCGCATGTGAAATTCATCTTCGCCACCACCGAGATCCGCAAGGTTCCGGTCACGGTGCTGTCGCGTTGTCAGCGGTTCGACCTGCGCCGGGTCGAGCCCGAGGTGATGATGGCGCATCTGGCGCGCATCGCGCAGGCCGAGGGCGGGCAGGTCGCCGAGGATGCGCTGGCGCTGATCACGCGGGCGGCCGAGGGCTCGGTGCGCGATGCGCTGTCGCTTCTGGATCAGGCGATCAGCCACGGCGCGGGCGAGACCACGGCCGATCAGGTGCGCGCCATGCTCGGGCTAGCCGACCGGGGCCGGGTGCTCGACCTTTTCGAGCATGTCATGCGCGGCGCGGCGGCAGAGGCGCTGCAGGAGTTGTCCGCGCAATACGCCGACGGCGCAGACCCGCTGGCCGTGCTGCGCGATCTGGCCGAGATCACCCATTGGCTGAGTGTGAGCCAGATCACCCCCGAGGCCAGCGCCGATCCCACCCTCTCGCCCGAGGAGCGCGACCGTGGCGCGCAACTCGCGCAGGCGCTGCCCATGCGGGTGTTGACGCGGGCCTGGCAGATGCTGCTGAAGGCGCTGGAAGAGGTGGCGCAATCGCCAAGCCCCATGATGGCCGCCGAGATGGCGATCATCCGCCTGACCCATGTCGCCGACCTGCCGGGGCCCGAGGAGATCCTGCGCCGCTGGGAGAACGCCGCACCCGCGCCCGGTGGCGGTGCGGCCAAACCTCCCGCAGGCAGTGCCGGGACCAGCAGCGCTGCCCCCCGGCCCGCTGTCGTCCCGCAGACCCGCCCCGTCGCGCGTGGCTCTGGCCCGGCCCTGGCGCGGGCGGACGCGGCCCCGGCGCTTGCGGCCTATGCGCAATTTGACGATGTGGTGGCGCTGATCCGCGAGAAGCGCGACATGGCGCTTCTCTATGAGGTCGAGACCTGCCTGCGGCTGGTGCGCTACAGCCCCGGTCGCATTGAGTTCACGCCCACCGAGACGGCCGCGCCGGATCTCGCGCAGCGTCTTGGTGCGCGGTTGCAGGGCTGGACCGGTGCGCGCTGGGCGGTCACGGTCGTCGCGGGCGGCGGCGCGACACTGGCCGAAGCGGCAAGCGCTGCGCAGGACGCCGCCGCCGAGGCCGCGCGCGACCACCCGGTCGTCGCCGCAGTCTTCGCGCATTTCCCGCAGGCGCGCATCCGCGCCGTGCGCGCACTGCACGCGTCCGACCCGGAAGAGACGCCTGCCGAGACACCGTTCGATCCCGTCGAGTCCGACTGGGACCCCTTTGAAGACACATGAAGAAAGGCTGACAAGATGCTGAAAGGTATGGGTGGAATGGCCGACATGGCCAAGATGATGAAGGCCGCGCAAGAGATGCAGGGCAAGATGACCCAGCTTCAGGAGGACCTGAAGGCCATCACTGTGACGGGCGAGTCGGGCGCAGGCCTGGTGCGCGCGACAGCGACCGCCAAGGGCGAGTTGACCGCGCTCGAGATCGACCCCTCGATCTTCAACCCTGACGAGAAAGAGGTTGTCGAGGACCTGATCCTCGCCGCGATCAAGGACGCGCAGTCGCGGGCCGAGGCGCGGTCGCGCGACGAGATGGGCAAGCTCGCCGAAAGCATGGGCCTGCCGCGCGACATGATGCCGCCGATGTGAGGCGCGCTTGTCCGAGCCTCCCAATGAGATCGAGGCGCTGATCGCGCAGATGGCGCGGCTGCCGGGTCTGGGCCCGCGCTCGGCCCGCCGTGCGGTGCTGCACCTCATCCAGACGCGCGAGCGCAGCCTGCGCCCGCTGCTGGCGGCGCTGTCACGCGTGGCCGAGACCGCGCAGATCTGCCAATCCTGCGGCAATATCTCGGGCGCGGCCCTGTGCCCGATCTGCACCGACCCGCGCCGCGCGACGGGCGAGATCTGCGTGGTCGAGGATGTCGCGGACCTCTGGGCGATGGAGCGCGGGCAGGCCTTTGGCGGGCGCTACCATGTGCTCGGCGGCACGCTCTCGGCGCTCGATGCGGTGGGGCCCGAGGATCTGCGCATCCCCGACCTTGTCGCCCGCGTGCGCGCGGACGGGGTGCGCGAGGTGATCCTCGCGCTTGGCGCGACTGTCGATGGCCAGACGACGGCGCATTACATCGCCGAGGCGCTGGAGGGCTGCGAGGTGACCGTGACCGCGCTTGCCCAGGGCGTGCCGATCGGGGGCGCGCTGGACTTCCTCGATGACGGCACCATCGGCGCCGCCCTGCGCGCCCGCCGCACGCTGTAGCGCAAGCGGGGTCGGGGGCTCTGCCCCCGTCGCGCGTGACGCGCGACTACCCCCCGGGATATTCGGGCCCCGGGATATTCGGGCAAAGGTGAACGGGCAGAGGGGCGTATTCCGGGCCTGCGGTCTGCATCGGCTCGGCCAGTTTCACCCCCTTCGTCATCAAGATGTCGCTGCAAAGGCGCGGATAACCGGCAGGGGACCCGCTCCTGCGGGCTCAGAGCGTGCTGTCGATGGCGCCGGGCTGTTGCCGGATCGGACCGCCAAGCGTCGGTGACGCTGCAAAGCCGCGCTGGGATACGCCGATGACCCGATACCGCGCGATGATCGCACAGATCGGGACCGGAATACCGGCGCGGCTGCCGACGGTGCCGCGCAACGGGATGGAGAGCAAGACGCACGCGTTCACACGCCGCCTGCGCCGGAAAGTGCGCGCCTGGCGGGCGGCGGGCTGGGAAACAGCCGGTTCCGGGCTGATTAGCAGAGCGCAGGAGGGGTCTTTGCGTCGGTCGGGACTGTCGGGACATCGGCGCAGGTGGCTGTTTCCCCCCCAGCCCCGCCCACGGCGGGAATCGTTGCACGACCAAGGCGTGCAAGCTACCCTCGTCCCCAATATCGCATTCTCCAAGCGAGGCACCCCATGCCCCACACGGTTACCCGGATCATCGGCGAGGCCGAGGTCAGCATCATCACCGACGGCACGTTCAGCTTCACCCCCGACCTGTTTCCCGGCACCGAGCCCGCGCGGATCGACTCGCTGCTGGACGCCGCCGGAACGTCCGAGATCGCGACCAATTTCAACGCCGTGCTGATCCGGCAGGGCGCGCGCCTGATCCTCGCCGATGCCGGGCCGCGCGACCTGTTCGGCCCGACCTGCGGCAATCTTCTCGCCGGGCTGGCCGAGCGTGGGGTCACGCCCGAGCAGATCGACACGCTGATCGCCACACATCTGCACCCCGACCACATTGCCGGCATGATCACCCCCGAGGGGGCGGCCGTGTTCCCCAACGCGACCCTGCATGTGACCGAGGCCGACCGCGCCTTCTGGTCGGATGAAAGCCGGTTCACCGGAGCGCTGGCGGATATCGCCGACTGGTCGCGCCTCGCGCAGGCGGTGCTGGCAGCCTATGGCGACCGGCTGGAGATGCTGGGCGACGGGCAGCAGGTGGCGCCGGGGCTCTCGGGCATGGCGCTGCCGGGCCACACGCCGGGGCATTTCGGCTGGCGCCTCGACAGCGCGGGGGAAAGCCTGCTGCATGTCGGCGATATCGTCCACGCCCCGACGCTGCAACTCGCCGACCCCGGGATCGCCATCAGCTTCGATCTGGACGCCGACATGGCGCGCCAGACCCGCAAGCGCCTGCTCGACCAGCTTGCCAGCGACAGGGTGCTGTTCACTGGCGGGCATATGCTGCAACCGGCCTTCAATCGGCTGGAGCGCGCGGGGACGGGCTATCGGCTGAGCCAGCCCGATTGAGCGCACGGCGCGCGCCCGCAGCCGCAGCGACAGCGGCGCGAACCCGACCCGGAACAAAGAGGCCCCGGCCCTGCAGGGGCCCGCGCCCGCGAGCGGGCCATTGAGGGGGGGGTGGGCGGGGCCACGAGCGGGCGCTTCTGCGCGGCGGGGTCACTGCGCCCCGCCCGCGACAGTGCCTTGGTGCCAGCGTCACGGTGCGGCGCGCTGACGGGACGGGGCCTGCGCCAGACCGCTTGCTGCCGCGCGGGCGGCCATGGCCCATGCGCGACGCGCCCTTGCACCTGCTGCGCGGCAGTGCCAGATAGATTGCAACAGGTCAGGGAGACGCGACATGCTCGACAAGCGGCAGTTCTACATCAACGGCACCTGGTGCGACCCGGTCGCCGGACAGGATTTCGATGTCATCGACCCCTCGACCGAAGAGCCCTGCGCGGTGATCTCGCTTGGCGGTGCGGCCGATACCGACGGTGCTGTTGCCGCAGCCAAAGCGGCCCTGCCCGGCTGGATGCACAGCGACCCGGCCGAGCGGCTGGCCCTCGCCAAGCGAATCCTTGCGGAATACAAGGCCCGCGCCGACGATATGGCGCAGGCGATCAGCCTCGAGATGGGCGCGCCAATCGACCTCTCGCGCGCGAGCCAGGTGGCGGCAGGGGTCGGCAACATCTCGGCCTTCATCTCGGCCTTTGACCAGATCGAGTTCATCACGCCCCTGGGCGATCACGCCCCCGATGACCGCATCATCCGCGAGGCGGTGGGTGTCTGCGCGCTGATCACGCCGTGGAACTGGCCGATGAACCAGGTCACGCTCAAGGTCATTCCGGCGCTGCTGGCGGGCTGCACGATGGTTCTCAAACCCTCGGAAATCGCGCCGCTGTCCTCGGTCGTCTGGACCGAGATCATGGATGCGGCCGGCACGCCCAAGGGCGTCTACAACATGGTGCAGGGCGACGGGCCGGGGGCCGGCTCGCAGCTTTCGGGGCATAGGGACGTCGATATGGTCAGCTTCACCGGCTCGACCCGCGCAGGCATCGCCATCTCGAAGAACGCGGCCGAGACGCTCAAGCGCGTGCATCTGGAACTCGGCGGCAAGGGCGCGAACCTGATCTTCGCCGATGCCGACGAGAAGGCCGTCAAGCGCGGCGTGATGCACTGCTTTCAGAACACCGGCCAGTCCTGCAACGCGCCGACCCGGATGCTGGTCGAGCGCTCGATCTATGACCGCACGGTCGAGCAGGCGCGCGAACTGGCCGAGGCGACCAGGGTCGGGCCTGCGTCGGAACCCGGCCGCCATATCGGCCCGGTCGTCAGCCAGACGCAGTTCGACAAGATCCAGGATCTGATCCAGACGGGCATGGATGAGGGCGCGCGCCTTGTCGCCGGGGGGCTTGGCCGCCCCGAGGGCGTCAATCGCGGTTATTTCGTCCGCCCCACGGTCTTTGCCGATGTCACCAACGACATGACCATCGCGCGCGAGGAGATCTTCGGCCCGGTGCTGTCGATCCTGCCCTTCGAGAATGAGGACGAAGCCGTCGCCATCGCCAATGACACGGTCTACGGGCTGACCAACTATGTGCAGAGCGAGGATGGCGCGCGGCGCAACCGCCTCGCGCGCCAGCTGCGGTCGGGCATGGTCGAGATGAACGGCAAGAGCCGCGGCGCGGGCTCGCCCTTTGGCGGGATGAAACAGTCGGGCAACGGACGCGAGGGCGGCGTCTGGGGGATCGAGGACTTCCTCGAGGTCAAGGCCGTCTCGGGCTGGGCCACGGCAGCGGAGTGAGCGCGATGGACTATATCTACGACGATCAGAACATCTTCGCGAAGATCCTGCGCGGCGAGTTGCCCTGCAACAAGGTACACGAGACCGAGCATAGCCTCGCCTTCGCCGACATCGCCCCCAAGGCGCCGCATCATGTGCTGGTCATCCCCAAGGGCCCCTATGTCAGCTATGATCATTTCGCGCGCGCGGCGTCCGAGGCCGAAATCCTCGATTACACCCGCGCCGTGGGCGAGGTGATCGCGAAACTGGGTGTCGGCCCGGGCGATGGCGGCAACGGCTATCGCGTCATCAGCAATTCCGGCAGCGACGGGGTGCAGGAAGTGCCGCATCTGCATGTGCACATCCTTGCCGGGCGCAATATCGGTCCGCTGGTCGTGAACCAGCCTTGACGCTGCGCCCGCGCGGGCCTAAGCACGCTGGGCACGAGGCGAGTTGGCGGAGTGGTTACGCAGCGGACTGCAAATCCGTGTACACCGGTTCGATTCCGGTACTCGCCTCCATTATTCTCACTAATAGATTGAAAGATTGAGAAAAATTGAAAGACGTGCCATTGCGGCACCCCTTCAACCCGCCCTTATGGTGTTGCTGCGATGAAACACTATGAAAGCTATTTTCATGAAGCGCTTAGCGACGATGATTACAGGGCTGTGGGTCGCGTGCTGGTTACATTTGCGCACCTGGAACACGCGCTTGTTCGCGCGGGTATGGTTCTTTCCGGCGTTCTCGGTGCCGATGAAGGCACAACTCGAAGCGCTGTGGCAACGGGTGTGGAAAAGACATTCAAAGGGCGTTGCAAGTATTTCAGAAATGCTTACCGCAAAGCACTTGGCGATGATGACTGGATCAAGTCGTTTGAAGAATCCATGAGCTACGCAACCAGAATGCGTGACCATTTTGTTCATGGCCAATGGGACAAGCTGCCAGATGGTCGGTTGACGGTCGAATTCTTTGCAAGGCAAGCAATCCGCGAAGGTGCGCCTTCCTATGTCATGGATATGACAAGCGCTGATTTGGACAAACTATCCGAAAGCAATAAGCGCAACGTGAAGTTGCTGGATGATCGCTTCCCCGCTGTCAGCAAATGGCCGCCCAAGGACGCACCCTAAGCGGCTTTCGCTTCTATCTGAAACCGCTCCGGACTGTAGCTGTGCAACACGGCTTGTGGGTCAACCTGCGCCAAGTGACAGACTGCCACAAAGTCGCGTGAGCCTATCCATGCCGCATCTTTCGGTTCTGTCTGACGCGCCGCATCCATCAAGCCCGCGTGCAACACGGCCCGCCATAGATGTAATTCAGCGCTCTGCGCCATCATCAGGTCGCGAGACAGCATTCAGTTGGCCACCCCGCCACCGAGCGGGGGCAAACGCACTGCGAGGATCGAAACACGCAAGGTCGTCTGGAGCAGCGTCGCACGGACAGGGACAGGTCGGACAAAGCGCCGCATCTGTTGCACGGCGCGCGTGTATCACGCAATGCAGGACGGAAAAGCCGTGGTGAAAGTGCGGCACGGCGCAATCTCGCCTCTATCGTCCGGGGCGTACGCGCGCCTGACACATGAAACAAAGGTCTTGAATTCGGCGGGTGGACTGAAGAGTGTCATCGGCGCCGACAATTTAACCGGAGATGGTCTCTCCGGGAGGTCGGCGGGGGACTCGGTCATGAAA
>LFIK01000266.1_pt1 | contig 38468 bp, 37 predicted proteins | sample 643401 | NCBI WGS metagenome assembly LFIK01 (sample SAMN03777447, study PRJNA286221) | soda lake metagenome | biome: soda lake; feature: Kulunda steppe; material: water; isolation source: sample T5-Br brine of Lake Tanatar-5 | place: Russia: Kulunda steppe | collected 2010-07
GGCCCCGGATCAGCGAAGCAACATTGCATGTTGCATCGCGTCCGGGGCAGGGGAATTCTTTGCGGCGCTGCCCCGTTCTGGAAACTCAGAACGCTCACGGGACGATCAGGGCGTGGAGATTACCATTCCTCCTATCGGTGCCGATGTGTGAACACCGTAGATCTATCCCCGGGAACGCAGATCGTCTATCCGCAATCAACACATTGCGGGGCCGTGTTATCGGCTGCCGCATGGGCCGGCGTTACCGTCAGGACGGCGCCGGTGATGTCGTTTGGCCGATAGGTCGTACAACTCTTGCAGCCCAGCGCATAGGCGCGGCGATAGACATTCTTGAACCGGTCGAACGGAATGTCCCGCGGGCAGTTGATGGTCTTGCTGATTGAACTGTCGATATAGCGCTGCGCCGCCGCCTGGATGGCCAGATGGTCTTCCGGCGCCAAACTCTGGGCGTCGACAAAAACCGCGGGCAAGTCTTCGGGCGTCGGTGTCCGGCCGATATGGTCGGCATAGCGCTGCACTGCCGGGTGATTCATAGCTTCGGTCGTGCGGGATCCGTCAGGTTCGAGCACGGCGCGATCGTAGTTGAAGGCAAAGACCGGTTCGATCCCGGAAGACACCGCATTGGCAAACAGGGAAATGGTGCCGGTCGGCGCGATCGATGTGAGCAGCGCGTTGCGGATGCCATGCTCGGCGATCATTCCCCTTGTCTCGGCGTCGAGATCGCGGATCATTGGCCGGTCCATGAAGGCGTCGGCGTCGAATTTCGGGAAGGCGCCCTTTTCCGCCGCCAATCGGGCCGAAGCGCGATAGGCCTCGCGCCTTAGGATATCGAGCCAGCGCTCGGTCAGGTGGATGGAGTCCGGTGACCCATAGCGGACGTTGCAATAGATCAGGGCGTCGGCCAGCCCGGTTACACCGAGCCCGATCCGGCGTTTGAGCCGGGCCTCTTCAGCCTGTTGGGGCAGTGGAAACCGCGAACAGTCGATCGCATTGTCCAACATTCTGACCGCCGTCGGCACCAGGTCCGACAGGGCTTGTTCGTCCAACCGGGCATTGTCGGTGAACGGGTCCCGGACCAACTGCGAAAGATTGATCGACCCGAGAAGGCAGGCGCCATAAGGCGGTAGGGGCTGTTCGCCACAGGGATTCGTCGCGGCGATCGTTTCGCAATAGGCGAGTGTGTTGGCGGCGTTGATCCGGTCGATGAAGATGACACCCGGCTCGGCGTAATCATAGGTCGCCCGCATGATGCGGTCCCAGAGCTGCCGGGCGCTGACGGTGCGATAAACGTGACCGTCGAAGATCAGCGGCCACGGATCATCGTTGTCGACAGCCTCGATGAAAGCGTCGGTGACGAGGACCGAGATATTGAACATGCGCAGCCGGCCCGGGTCGGCCTTGGCGTCGATGAAGGTTTCGATATCGGGGTGGTCGCAGCGCAACGTCGCCATCATGGCGCCCCGGCGGGAACCGGCGCTCATGATCGTGCGGCACATGGAGTCCCAGACATCCATGAATGATACCGGTCCGGACGCGTCGGCGCCGACACCCTGTACCACGGCGCCCTTGGGCCGAAGGGTCGAAAAGTCGTAGCCGATACCGCCGCCATATTGAAGCGTGATCGCTGCCTCGCGCAGATGGGCGAAAATCGAGCCCATATCGTCTTCGATGGTTCCCATCACGAAGCAATTGAACAGCGTGACCCGACGATCGCTGCCTGCGCCGGAAATGATCCGTCCGGCCGGAAGAAACTTGAAATCGGTCAGGGCTTCGAAAAATCGGTGCGCCCATATGCCATCCGGATCCGTTGCCGATTCTGGGGCCGCCAGGGCCCGCGCGATACGGCGCCATGTTTCATCAACCGTCGCATCCACCGGCGTCCCGTCGGCCGACCGGAGGCGGTATTTCATGTCCCAGATGCGATTGGAGACGGGATTGTGGCCGTCCATGGTGTCGAGATCCACAGGTCAAAAGGTCAGGGGCACACAACATATAGAGTTTCGACTATGGGCATTTGCCGTCAGGGCGTCAACGCCGGTCGTTCGCGGTGCCGGATATCCGCCTCGGCTTCGGATGCGAGCCGGTCGGACGCCTCTTCAAGCGCGGGGCGAAGCCGCTCGGCCAGACCGTCTCGGCCAAGACCGGGGGGAATGGCTTCGAGGAATTGCACCGTAATGGTTCCCGAATGCTTGCGAAAAGCCCGCCGGCCCCAGAAGACGCCGGAATTCAGGGCCATGGGGACGACCGGCAGGTCGAGCGTTTCGTAAAGCGCGAAGATCCCGGATCGATAGGGGTGATCCTGTCCAGGCGTTACCCGCGTGCCCTGCGGAAAAATCACAATGGGCCGATTCTGGGCGATGATGCGACGGCTGCCTTCGATGAGGCTGGCGACGGCGCGTCCCTTGCCGCCGCGGTCGACGGCGATCAGGTCGGCTTTGCGGGCGTACCACCCCCAAAGTGGAATCTTCAGGAGTTCGCGTTTCAGGATAACGGCCGGATCGTCGAGGATGAGATGAAGCTTCATCGTCTCCCACATTGATTGATGCTTGGCGGCGATCAAAACCGGCCCTTCGGGCAGGTTCTCCAGCCCCTCGACACGATAATCAAGCCCCAGGACCGTCTTCTCGAGAAAGGTCAGTGTCCGGAGATACCATCGGATGACGGCGAGAAATCCAGCCTTGGGCAACAACAAGGCCCATAGCAACAGGACACACAGCAGACCCGTCCACGAGAACATCAAGATGTTGAACAAGAGCGAGCGCAAGGCAGTCATAGCAACCGTCGATTGGAAGGTGGGCTCAGGCGGATACGGCCAGCCCGATCGACGAACCGATCCAGCGCAGATAGGACCGCAAGCTGGCATATAGGAATTTGTTGTATTCGGCAACGACCAGCCGCGTCGTTCCGGGCCAGCGCCACCAGCCATCGAGATGGACCTCGGGGCTGGCGACCGGATAGGGAGTGATGTCCAGCTTTGGCATGGTTTGACGGAATTCGACGACGGAACGGGGCATATGATAATTCGATGTGACGAGCCAGATCGAGGCAAACCCATGCGTTTCAGCCCAGGCTGCGGCTTCTGACGCATTGCCGACGGTATCGCGGGCGGCATGGCCGAGATCGACGCAGCAGCCGGCCAATTCCGGCGGCAAGGGCCCGCGGTCCATCAAATCGCCCAGGCCGACATCGCCATGGACACCGGAAACCAGGAGTGCTTGTCCCTTTCCTTCGGAAAGCATGACGAAAGCGGCCGGCAGCCGCTCACGGCCGCCTGTAAGGACGACGATCGCGTCTTTTGAGGGAAGTTCGGTGATCGAACCGGGGTTGTCGTCACGAATGATCTGGGCAAAAAGGAACAGACCGACGACCCAAAGTACGACCGCTGCGATAATGGGTGCCCCAACAATCAGGACACGCCTCAAGGCACCGCTCGGAGGCCGCGATGCGGGGGTCGGCAATGGCGCCGCAAGCCGGTCGGCGCCCGACCGGGGCAGCGATACGGGGACTTCGGACCGCATGGATGAAACTCTTCGCGCGCTCGCGGCACGGGCGATAAAAAGCACTGCCGTCGCCTTGGAATCTTCTTACCACAGTTGACGAAGCCGGTGGGCAAAAATCGCGGCGCAGGTCAGCGCGGCCAATAGCGCGGCGATCGGCGGCAGAATGAAGACGGCGGCCAGGTGCCACCATTGCGGATCCAGCAATCCGCCGAATATGCTGCCCGTATCGAAGGGCGCGGCCGTGATTGGCGGCGCGGGTTGAAGACCGGTCAGAACGAACGACAGACCGATGCCGATCAGCCCTCCCGCAGCGGCGCCGGCAAGGACGGCCAAAGAAAAATTCCAGGCCATCGGTGCGGCGATCCGGCTTTCGTCGGCACCCAGCCTGTGCATTTCGCGCATGGCCGGACGCCAAACGGCTTCGATCATCGTTGCCATGACGGTCACCGCTGCGCCGAAGGCAACCGTGGCGGCCAGGAAGACGACCCAGGCCGATAGCCTCAACGTCGCGGCCGTCGAGGCGACATCGGCCGACCACGCCCGATGATCGTCGAGTTGCGCGTCGGCGACCGTCTGGTTCAGGGCCTGCTCGAGCGCCATGATGTCGATTTCGGCCGCGTCGGCAACAGTGACGTCGATCAACGCCGGCAGCGGCAAAGCCCCCAAATCCTGCGTTCCGCCGAACCAGGGGGCGAGAAGCGCCTCGACCCGGTCGCGGTCGATCGGCTCGGCGGCGGCGATGCCGGGCCAGTCATTGAGCAGCGCCAGGGTTTGTCCGATTTCGATAGCCTGATCGACGACATTGTCGGTTGCCGGCAACTCGACGGTCATGCGGCCCGACAAACCGGAAAGCAGCCGCGATTCGCCCGACCAAACGGCGAGAATGGCAAGAAGGGCCAGCGTGGCGACGGCCACGATCGGACACACGACCAGCCCCACACGACCGACGGCCATGCTGGGGCCGCGGGCGAAGCGCGGCCGGGCCGGGCGTGGAAGGCGCAGCCGCGCCAGCATGCCGATCAGCCGGCGCCGTTGGCCGGATCGACCGGGCGTCCGACGCCTCTTTGAGGCCGGCGCCGCCTCAGCCGTCGAAACCACGTCATCCTCGGCATCATCACGCGCGGGTTCGGAGGGAGGCGCGGGCCGGGACTCTGTCGTCGACGAATCAGCCTCATTCATGGAATCAGAAGGAGCGCTTTCCCGAGCCGCGGCGGCGGGATCGGTTTCGCGACCATCTTTGTCAACACCGTCATTCGCCCGGCGCGCATTTTCCTGGCGCGGCGCCGAACCGGATGAGGTGCGGCGAAGGCGTTGAACGAGCGTATTTCGCCGATTTGATGCCATATGCGGGTTCCGATATGCCCTCAAGCCTTTGCGGACCGAACGGTGCGTCGCCCGCGCCCGCCCAGATCCGTGACTGGATGGGATTGCGCTTGCAGAAATGCGGGGTCGTTGGTCGCAACGATGATCGTGGTTCCTTGACGATGCAGTTGTTCGATAAGACCCATCATGCGCCAAGCGGCGCGTTCGTCGAGTCCCCGGGTCGGATCGTCGGCTATCAGGATTTCCGGGCGCCTTATCAATGCGCGCGCCAAAGCGAGACACCGCGATTCTCCGCCGGAAAGGCTGTCGGCCTGGTCCTGATCACGACCGGCCAGACCGACCCAATGCAGAAGTTCCCGTGCCGCCGCCTCGGGGTTTTCCGGAGCGGTGCCGTCCCACGCTTCGCCCCGCTTTCTTGTGGTGGCAGCGGGTGGCGTTGCCCGTTCTTCAATGATGCTTGCGGGAAGCAGGACGGTTTCCAGGACCGTGGCCCCGGGCAGCGGTGTCAAATGCTGAAATACCCCGCCGATCCGGCGGCGAAGCGCTTTTCGTGTTGCCCGATCTGCCGCGATGCCGGATCGGGATTGGGGCGACCTTCTGGAAATCTCGTGACCGAGAATCCATAGGCGTCCGGCGACTGGCGGCGCCGCCAGCGCCAGAACGGCGATCAAAGCGGATTTGCCGGACCCGTTCGACCCGGTGACGATATGAAAGCCGCCCTGCGGCACCGTCGCCGAAAAAGGCCCGATCCGGTGAGCAGCCGACGGTACCTTGCCCTCAGCCAAGTCGGTCGGACAGCCGGCGACTTGAAGGTCTTCGATCCGAATGGCATCGGCCGGGCCTTCGGTCTCTGCGTTCGGTTGCGTCGTGCGTTGGTAATTCATGCTTCCGGGCGTGGCGGATTGGACAAAGTCGGCGGTCTCGGTCATCGATTCCGGTCTGCGTGTAGCGCCTTGGTGTTCTGGACGTCGATCGACACCCTGGCAATGCCATGAAACCGGTTATTTTCATAAAGATTATGCGTGAAGACGCCAATACGATTGCGGTTCCTTGCGTCGGTCCGACTGGCCCTCTATAACGATTCGTATCTTTGTGTCCTCCGCACCCCCGTGTGCCCATGATATTGAACTGTCCATCCTGTAATGCACGTTACAATGTCGATCCGACAAAACTCGGGCCGGCGGGACGGCGTGTGCGTTGCGCAAGTTGCGGTCATGTTTGGCGGCAAGAGCCGGTCACCGCCGATCCGACGGGGACGGATGTCCCGCCGCAAGGCCGGGCGGCGCATTCGGGCGGCGGTGAGGCCCGTGGCGCGGATCAATCCCCGAACCCGCCCAAAGATCAGGCCGCTCAGCCATCGGAAACCCCTTCCGAGCGGGTGCGAGCCAGCGATACCGGATTTTACCGTGAAACCGGCACCGGCCGCGAAGCCTATGCCGGTGGCAATATGGGCGCCAGCACGACCGGTGCCTATGGTGGAAGGACTTTGGACAAGCCGGCGCGCCGTGGCGGCGGTGCGGCGGTTCTTCTTTGGATTCTCGTGCTTGGAAGCGTTGCCGTGGCGGCGCTTTATGTGGGGCGAGACCATGTCGTTGACACCTGGCCGCCGTCCTATCGGGTCTATCAACAGCTAGGCATTGATGTTGCGACCCCCACGATCGCCGGTCCGGGACTGACGGTCCGTCGCGTGACCTCCGAACGGCTGGAAGGCGAGGGGCAAAGCCCGCCCCGCCTTGTCGTGACCGGAGAGCTGGTCAATGACAGTGACTTCGTCCGTCCGACCCCCCGTTTGATGGCAACGTTGTTCGACAATGACGATAGATCATTGTTCGACTGGAGTTTCGGCGTCGAACGGGAGCGACTCGAACCTGGAGAATCCATCCGTTTCGCAACAGCGTTGGACAATCCGGATGATTCGGCCACACGACTGGAAATCACCGTCGCCGAGAATTAAGTCTTGAGTCTCGCTGAGGTCGGTAGCCGGCAGATTAGGCCGGGTCGAGATCAGGGCTTACTGCAGAATCTGGTACCGCAGAGTCTGGTATCGCAGAATCTGGGACGAATGCCCGCCACGGGCCGAAGGGCAGAAGGGGCGTCTGACAATGGAAAAGACCGTGCAGCGCGTGCTGATTGTCGACGACGAAGAACCGGTGCGGGAATTCGTCGCCCGGGCCCTGACCCATGCCGGATATGAAACCCAGCAAGCCGATGATGGCCTGACCGCCCTCGATGTGCTGGATCAGAATCGGTTCGATCTCGTCATAACCGATATCGTCATGCCGGGGATGGATGGCATCGCCTTAGCATTGAAACTGGCCAAGGAACAGCCCGACTTGCGCATTCTGTTGATGACGGGTTACGCAGCGGAAAAGCAACGCGCCTATGGCCTTGATTCATTTATACACGAGGTTGTCGGCAAGCCATTTACGCTTAAACAGATCATCGACGCCGTTCGACGCGCCCTGAAAGACACCCCCTCGAAAAACGCCACCTAAAAGGCCGCTATTGCCCCTCGGCACGCCTGATCAAGGGCGAGGCAAGCGAAGGCAGGCTTACATTCGTTATGCGATTCAGAACCGTTCCAGAAGGCGGTTGACGTAGTCTCGCTCGAGGGCGGGGCGATCCTGGTCGCTGGCCCGGCGGCGCAATTCCTCGAGGATGGCGCGCGCGCGTTCGGTGGCGTCGGCATTGGGCAGGTCGGTGTCGTCATCCGCATAGGGTCCGCTGCCGTTGGTCGGTCTGCCCAGAGGATCGCGCCCGGCGCCGCCCATGCCGTTTCCGGCCCCCGGCATCAAGGCGCCTTCGCCGCCGCCGGCCATTTGATCCATGACTGAGTTCAAGAAGCTTTCGGCGCCCTGACGCAATTGTTCGAGCGCTTGCTCCTGCTGGCCGAGCGACCCGTCGGCATCGCCGTCGGTCAACGCATCGCCGGAACCGCGCATCGATTGCTCGGCCGCCCCGAGTTCGCCGGGAATGGTTCCCATCATCTCGCCCATCTGGCGCATCATCTCGCCCAGGTCGCGCCTTATCTGGTCCTGTTGCCCGGCAAGGTCGGACAAATCCTCGGGGCTGGCCTCGGGGCCGGAATCGGGGCTGGACGGCGTGCTGTCGGGCTCCTGGCCGGGAATCCCGCCCAGTGACGGGCCCATTTGCGGGCCGCCGCCAAACGGTTCCATGTCGCCGGACGGGCCGGGCGCCATGGGCTGGCCGTGTTCGCCACCCGTTGCGTCGCCGTGTTCGTGGGTACTGTCGAACAGCGCCTGCTGATTGGACATGATGGATTGCATGTCATCCATCATGGCATTCAAGGCTTCCATGGCCTGATTCTGTTCGACGGCTTGGGATCCGCTTTGAAGCGCTTCCAGCATATCCTGAAGATTGGACAGCATTTGCTGCGCCTGGTCGCGGGCGCCGCTTTCACTCATGGCGCGCATGGCGTCGATCATATCGCCGAAATCGCTGCGGTTCATCGATGAGAACGGCGAGATCGAACCGGGATCCTGGTCGCCGGCGGTTTCGCCGTCGGTATGGCGGGCCATATCGCGGGCCAGGGCATCCAGATACCGGTCCAGTGCCGCTTCCAGCCGGTCGGTCAGTTCCTCGATTTCCGCGTCGGATGCATCGCTGACCAAGGCGCGGCGGAGGTCTTCCTGAGCGGCCCGGAGTTCGCGTTCGATCAGCGACAGATCGCCGTCCTCAATCCTAAGCGCGGTGTCCCAAAGCAAGCCGGCCACCGGATCAATCGCCTCGTCGATCCGGTGTTCTGCGAAGATTAGCCGGCGGGCGGCCGTTCGAAGCGACAGGAATACGACCGTATCGCCGTCATAGCGGTCGAGTTGCCCGGACAAGCCTTCGAGGTTGGTGGCGACGGTATCGGCGCTGTCGATGTCGCGTATCAAGGTTCGACGCTGATCGATGATCGCTTGAGCCATCGGGTGCTGGAACTCGCGTTCGGGCAATTGGACGAGCTTTTGCGCCGACTGACCGGTATTGCCGGCATTGTCCGTCGCGGCCAGGCGAATTCGCACGGGCTCACCGGCCCAGGGATGAGCGGTGAGGTCATGGAACGACACCCCCTCGACCTGGCGGGCATTGCGCCCGGGCGGCGGCAATTCCAGGGTCATCGGTTCGCGTTCCAGCGTCGATGCGGCGTCGAGCTCCAGTCGCAAAGTGGCGGATACCGACACGATTCCATAATCGTCTTCGCCTTCATAGGCGAGGCGCAGGGCGTTGCGCTCGGTGCCGCGGGGTGGTTCGGTGAAGTCGATCTGGGGTGCAAGATCCGGGATGACGCGGATATTCCAGATGCCGAGTGTTGTGCCGCCCTGGCTGATGGTAATCGTGCTGCCGCTGTCGATCGACTGTTCGATCTCGAAGCCATCATCGCCCAGCGCGTCGAAATCGGTGCGTTCGCCGCCGACCGCCAGGACGGGCTGTTCCGCGCCGGCGGACACCCGGGCCAGCAAAGTAGAGCCGGCAGGAATGCTCACGGTACCGGGCGGTGCGGTCGGGGGGGCATTTTCCGGGGCATTTTCGGCCCGTTCGGGCCGCAGATAGATCGGTGGTTCGCCGGTATAGTCCGGTGGCGATACCGACACGTCCAGAGAAGGGGGCGTCGGGTCGGGCGTGCCGGCGAAGGCGGGGACGAAATTGCGCTCGAACCGTTCGCCCCATTCAGGGCCGCCGATGACGATCGAGATTACCAGCAGGAGACCGACCCAGGCGCGCATGGCATAGGGATCTTGCGCGGCAAGATTGGGCCGCGGCAGACTGACCAGCCATCGGGACGCCGACGATCGTACACGCAGAAGATGGGCGTTCCACAGCAGTCGGCTGCCGGGGTCGGTGGTGCCGGCGATCTGGTCGTCCTCCATCGCGGTCAGCGGGCGGTGTTCGAACCCGCTGTCGCGTTCGAGGCGGCGTCGCGCTTCGGATCGTCCCGGCCAACTGGCGCCGGCCAATCCGGCCCAAAGCAGCACGACGGTTCCGGCAAGGATAGCGGTCAGCGCGGCGGCGTGGAGCCAAGGCGGCAGAAGCGTGAAAGCGTCGAGGAGGACCAAGGCAAGGGTGACGCCAATAACGGCCGTGGCGGGCCAGAGGCGCGGCCAAAGCCGCTCCCATGCCAGCGCGGCCCAGGCCCCCCAAAGGCGCATGCCCGGTTCCCAAGGGCGCGGACCCCGCGCCTTTTCATTCGCCGACCGGGTTGATCGCCGGTGGCGCTGTTTCGGCAAGGAGTCGGTGCCTGTGTCGGCGGCGTGCCTGGGGGGTCTGGTCATTCGTCTCCGACGCCGGTTAAGCGCCTTCTGTCGTCTTGGGACTGGTCAGCCAGGGTGGTATGCTCTCATTTTCGATTGTCTGTTCGAATGTTGGCCGATTTCTGACAATGGCGATCTTGGTTCCGTCGATCATGACTTCTGCGGCACCTGGTCGCGCATTGTAGCGTGATGCCATGACCGCCCCATAGGCGCCGGCATGGCGGAAGGCGACGATATCTCCTGATGACAATGGGGGCAGATGCCGCTGCCGGGCAAAAGTGTCGCCGGTTTCACAGATCGGGCCGACGATGTCGTAGGCCTTTGAAGGCGAGGCGCCGGGGCTTTCGGCATTGGATGGCTCGCGCACGGTGTCGATATCGTGCCATGCCTCGTAGAGTGCTGGTCGAATGAGATCGTTCATGCCCGCATCCAGAATGGCGAAGGTTCGGCTGCCGCCATCCTTGACATAGAGCACGGTCGCCAGAAGAACACCGGCGGACCCTGCGATGGAGCGACCCGGTTCGATCGTTAGGTGGCACCCCAGCTCCCCCACTGTCCGTTCGATCAAAGCCGCATAGGCATCCATGGGGGGAATGGCTTCGCCTTGATAAGGAATGCCGAGGCCGCCGCCCAGATCGATCGACGACAGCGCTATGCCGTCGCGGCGAAGCGCGAGAACCAAGTCGGCGACACGGCGATAGGCGGCCTCGAACGGCGCAAGGTTGGTCAATTGGCTGCCGATATGGACGGCGACCCCGATCGGATCGACATGGGTCATGGCTGCGGCTTCGGCAAACACGGCCGGCGCCACATCGATGTCGATGCCGAATTTGTTTTCCTTTCGTCCGGTGGTGATCTTGTCATGGGTGCCGGCATCGACGTCCGGATTGACCCGGATTGCGATCGGCGCCATTTTGCCCAGAGATCCGGCCACGGCGTCGATCGTTTTCAGCTCGGGAATGCTTTCCACATTGATCTGCGCGATCCCGGTTTCAATCGCGAGGCGGATGTCGTCGGGGCTCTTGCCGACACCGGAAAAAATGATCGACGACGCCGGTATTCCCGCCGCTAGGGCCCGCTTGAGTTCACCGGCCGAGACGACATCGGCCCCGGCACCCTCGGCGGCCAGCGTCCGGATGACGGCAAGAGAGTCGTTGGCCTTCAGCGCGTAGCAGATCCGGACCGACAGCCGGTCCAGCGCATCGGCATAGGCCCGGTAATTGGCGATCAGGGCGCGCCGGGAATAGACATAGGCCGGGGTTCCGACCGTCGCGGCGATGGTGTCGAGCGGGGTATCCTCGGCATGCAGCACCCCATCCCGGTAGCAGAAAAACGTCATGAACTCGGATAACTCCGGGGAAACGGGTCGCTGTCCTGAACGCTTTCAGGGGGGAGAACGTCGCCGGGCCGCTTGCCGCAAGCCGTGACGCCGCCCAATACGATGGCGCCGATGGCAAGGAGGACGAAAATGCGGGCGGGCGTCGATGTCGACCTCGCTCCGGCGCGCGGGGCAAAGGCGGGTCCGCCGGTCATGGATACGGTCATAAATAGCGCTCCCGGGCTTGGGCGACGGCCTCTTTGACCCGATCGGGCGCCGTGCCGCCATAGCTGGTTCGGCTTGCGACCGACGCCTCGACCGTCAAGACGGCATAGACATCGGCTGTGATTCGGCTATCGACGGATTGCATCGCGTCCAAGGGTACATCCTCGAGTTTGATATCCCGCTCCTCGGCGATCCGGACGATCCGGCCCGTTACGTGATGGGCCTCGCGGAAGGGCAGACCCGCAACCCGAACCAGCCAGTCGGCCAGATCGGTCGCCGTTGGAAATCCGGCCGAAACGGCCGCCCGCATGGCTTTGGGGTTGGCGCTCAGATCGCTGATCATGCCCGTCATCGCCGCGACCATCAGGGCCAAGCTGTCATCGGCGTCGAAGACCGGCTCTTTGTCCTCCTGCATGTCCTTTTGATAGGCCAGGGGCAGTCCCTTCATCACGGTGAGAAGGCCGATCAAATGGCCGAAGATGCGGCCGGTCTTGGCCCGCGTCAATTCCGCCGCGTCCGGGTTGCGTTTCTGCGGCATGATCGATGACCCGGTCGTATAGCCGTCGGACAGCCGAACGAACCGGAACGCGTCGCTGGTCCAGATGACCAGCTCTTCGGCCAAGCGGGAAAGGTGCATGGCCGTTATGGCGACCGTGTTGAGATATTCGATGGCAAAATCGCGATCGGAAACACTGTCGAGCGAGTTGCGTGTCGGCGAATCGAATCCCAGAGCGGCGGCGGTCATATGGCGATCGATCGGAAACGGCGTACCCGCAAGGGCGGCGGCGCCCAGCGGGCATTCGTTCAGCCGTTTGCGGCAATCCGCCGCGCGTCCGCGATCCCGCCCAAGCATTTCGACATAGGCCATCATGTGGTGGCCGAAGGTCACGGGCTGGGCGGATTGAAGATGGGTGAAGCCGGGCATGATGGTGTCGGCATGCCGGTCGGCCTGGTCGATCAGGGCGGCTTGTAGCCCCTTGAGGCCGTGATCCAAGCGGTCGATCGCGTCGCGCACCCAAAGCCGAAAGTCGGTGGCGACTTGGTCGTTGCGCGATCGGGCGGTATGCAGGCGCCCGGCGGCTTCGCCGATATCGGCGGCCAGGGCGCTTTCGACATTCATGTGGATATCTTCCAGCGCACGGCTGAAAGCGAATCGGCCCTCGGCGATGGCGTGGCCGATCGTCTCCAGGCCCCCGATGATCGCCTCGGCGTCGGCCTCGGTGATGATGTTCTGTGCCGCCAGCATCCGGGCATGGGCTTGGGAGCCGGCGATGTCCTGGGCCGCCAGACGTTTGTCGAAATCGATGGAAGCGTTGATCCGCTCCATCACGGCATCCGGCCCTGAGGCAAAGCGTCCACCCCAAAGGCTGTTGACGGTCGGGGGCGTGTCGGAAACAGTCTCGTGCGTCATGGTTGGGATCACTATGGTCCGATGTGTGTCAAAGGTCCGGGCTGGTCATGCCCCAGCTCGGTCGCGCGCGTTCGTGTCCGGTTATGAAGCACGATCAAAGGAGGTTTTAGCGTGAGCCGTCGTTCGATCATAGGGGTCAGTGTGGTTATGGCCGGGATTTCCGCCGCTGCATTGGTGTTGGCTGTCGGTTCCTTGCCCGGGTCCGGCCCGGAATCGGCGGCGGCCCACGCGATCGACTATCCCGGCTTCGACGTTCACGATCCGCCTGCGGCCGTTCCGGCGCTGACGTTCAATGACGTCGAAGGCGGCGAGGTTGCCTTGTCGTCCTTCGAGGGCCGGGTCGTGCTGGTCAATCTCTGGGCCACCTGGTGCCCCCCTTGTGTCGAAGAAATGCCGGCGCTCGACAATCTGCAGGCGCAGCTCGGCGGCGACGATTTCGAAGTGGTCGCCCTATCGATCGACCGAGAGGGCGCCGATGTCGTGCTGCCGTTTTTCGAAACGCAGGGGCTCGAACATTTGCCGGTATATCTCGATCCCGACGCCTACGGGCCGCGGGCATTTCAGGCCCGGGGATTTCCGACATCCATCCTGCTCGATCGACAGGGGCGGCGTGTAGCGACCTATGAAGGTGAGCTAGCGTGGGATGCTCCAGAAGTGGTGGACATGTTACGCCGGGTTGTGGAAAACTAGGATGCCAACGTCCCCGTGCATTGCAGAAAACGCTGCCTGTGCCCTTGGATCACCCGATCGGGCGTGCCCAGCCCATTTGATCGACCGACTGTATGAATATGGGTGCGCGCTACTCAGCGGTGCATAGAAATAATGCCGCTTGCTTAAGGTTGCAAGTTTCCTTATGATGCTTCATAATTGAAGTGTCGGCACCGTGATGCGCAACCCGCGTGTGGCCGACGGAGTCACGCCGATACCGGAAGACGCCATGACGATTTATTCCGGTTGGCAAGCAAGTGAGGGATAGAATGGCCATATCCTCCAAGATCGGCGCATTGCCGGAGTCGGTAGCAAACCCTGTCGGTGGTATGCGGGGGCAGTTGGCGCGGGTTGATGGCGCGATAGAATGGGGCCAGTTCGACAAATTTCTCCACTGGCTTAAGGCTGAATGCGTCACTCAGTTCGGGTGCCAGCCTTTGGTGATGTTCAAGGCACTGCTGCTCAAGGAGTGGTTTCAGCTTCGGGCCCATGATTTCGAATTGGAAGTCGCCGACCGTGCATCATTTCGGTCTTTCATCGGGCTGTCGCCAACGGATGCGGTTCCGTGTCACGCCGATGTTTCCATTTTCGGCAACCTTCTTTGGGAACGCGGCATCGGCGAGGATCTGTTCGGTGAACTGACACGCCAACTGATCGAGAAGCGGTTTCGATTCGATCCGGAAAGCGAAGATCCCGCCGACTTGCAAGGCGACGGATCAGGGTCCGACGGCGTGCCGGATATGGGATTGGAATATTTCGGCGCCCAGATCAATTTCCTAAGGCATGGCGTCGAGACTCGTCCTTCCGAGTGGCGAGAGATCGAATCGCAATTTTCGGCATTCTGGCATCAGCGGGCGCAAAATGGGCGATATCCCCTCCTGTCCGAGGTCAAGATCAGCGAGACCGGCCTTCTCCGGCCGCATTTGGCCTTGATCCGTGTCGTGAATGACGGAGAGGATTTTTCCTACGAATATGTTGGCGCACGCATTGAGGAGCGGAACGGCCGCATGCTCGTCGGGAGCTCTCTGCGTCAAAAAGCCGCAGAAAATCTCAAAGCCTATGGGACGTGTGGGTTACAGGGCGAACTGTTTTCATTGTTCCGCAGCGCCTTGATCAAGGGGCGCCCCCTTGGTTCCTCCGCCTATTTCACCAACCCGGCCGGTCAAAAATGTCATCTTTGGTCGACCGTCGCCCCGTTGGCCGACGAAGCCGAGCGTGTGACCATGCTCCTCGGCGCCGCCTATATCGAGCATGTCGTTGTGAACTGACAACTAAGCGAATTACGAGGATTGCCGAAAAGCCCCTAGGCGAAGCGTCGGGTGCCGGGGGTAATTCCGGAGGTTTTTTTGCGGGGGCTTGATGCCGGTGTGCTGCGCTGGCGCATCTGCAGCACGTGTCGGCATTTGCCCCCTTTTCGTCGTCTGATCAACTCTGGTCTTTGCTTTGTGGTCTTTGTACCGGCCTTCACTAAGTACCGGCCTTCACTGAGCGGCCCCTGGTTCCGGGGGGCACGGACACAAATGGGTTTTTCCGGCAGGGTTCGTCCTATTCTGCTTCTGCGCGATGCCTGATGAAATTTATTCCGCAGCAACTGCGAATTGAGCATCGAAGAGCCAATCCCGCAAATGCATGTTGACGAGATCGGGCGCTTCAAGAGGCGGCAGATGGCCGGCATTGGGAATGACGTTGAATGTGGCGTGCGGGATCATATTGGCAATTTGCAGATGGCAGGCGACCGGCGTGGCGACGTCGCCTTCGCCGGCGATGATTGTCGTCGGGCAGGTGACGGATTGTGCGACCGGCGAATAGTCGGGCCGGCCGGCCATGGCAATCTGATGCTTGCAAAAGGCTTCGGCCCCTACCTCGAAGGTCATGCGCACCAATCGATCCAGAAATGCCTTGTCCTGCGCCCGGTCGGGATGGACCATGCGTTCCATGGCTTCGCGCCATGTCTTGAGGACCCCATGCTGTCGGGCGCGCCGAACCATTAGCCGGCGCCGACGGGCCAGTGCTGTATCGTCGGCGCTGACCGAGGTAGACATGAGTCCCAGCTTCAAGAACCGTTCCGGAGCACGTTTGTACATCTCGAAGCAGATATAGCCGCCCATCGATAGCCCGACTGCGGCGAACTGTGCCGGTGCTTCCGCGAGGATTTCTTCGGCAATGCGGCCCAGATCGTCAAGTTCCGGCAAGGGAGCTACCCAAGTTTCGGCGTAATCGTCAAAGTAGTTAAGTTGGTTTTCCCACAGTCCGCGATTGCATGAAAGTCCAGGGACAAAGAGGAGTGGCAGTTTTTCGGTCATGGCACGTCTCCAATAGATTCAAAATTATCGTGAATTCTCAGGCTGGTTACCCAAACCTGGAATCAGTATCGCACCTAAACTTTTGACGGGAAATGAGTTTCAAAAAACACGTATAAATTGCATATCATCTCGGCAAGTCTCGAAGTACGCTTAGATAGGCGACCTAAGAATAGGAAAATGCCGACCGGGAATGCGGGTTCGGCTTTCCTGACGGCGTCAAAAAGAGTATCCTGGGTGACGAACAGGAGATGACGCCATGGCTGAGAACTTCGATACTTCCGACCCGACCCGACTTCGCTTGATCGACTTGGTTGAACGTCACGGCACCAATCTGGCCGTCGTGTCGCGTGCGATCGGGCGCAATCATGCTTATCTTCATCAGTTCGTAAACCGGGGTACACCCAAACGCCTGTCGTATGAGGTCTGTCAGGCTCTGGGCGACTATTTCGATGTCGACTGGAGCGTCTTCTGGGAAGGGGGGCGCCGGCCGGTTTCAAGACCGGCGGGCAGCCGAAACTCCCAAGCCGGCAGCAAGGCCGCCGATGGCGGCAACGACCAGTCTTTTGTTGTGCGCCTGTCGCTCGCCCGATTGACGTCTCCCTATAAAACGCCGGCACAATTCAGCGCGGCTATGGGAATTGACCGATCGCGCTATGCAGATCTTGAGGACGGGGTAGAGGAACCATCGATTGGGGAGCTGGATAGGATATCAAAGATTTCCGGCAAATCGCTCGATTGGCTGATCAGAGGATTAGAGCAAGGCGTAAGTGACACTTCCAAGCGCGGTAAGCGGTCTGAGTCTCGCTTGCACGGTGTGGATCTGACGGATTCCGGCCAATTCGGTATCGATTCATCGGATTCAGCTACTGCAACGAGCGATTGGAGCGATGGCGGACACGGACGCATAAAATAGGAAAAAAATAGGTGGACCCCTATAAGCTGTAGGTGTACACTTAGAGGCACAATGAAACGGTAGGACGCTCTACCGTAGGAAGAGACAGATTGGAGATGTGCCGTGGTTGCCACCGACAGCTTGGCTGGGATCAGCGCAGTGAAAGAATCTAACACGATTTCACCCGAATCATCTAAGAGAGGTCCGCATCCGGTTGATTCGCATGTTGGACGCCGAATTCGCCAGCGGCGCATGCTGATGGGCATGAGTCAGGAAAAGCTGGGCGAAGCGATTGGTCTTACCTTTCAGCAGGTTCAGAAATATGAACGGGCTGCGAATAGGATCAGCGCCAGCAAGCTGTATGACATCAGCCGAGCCTTGGATGTGCCGGTCTCGTTCTTCTTTGAAGATGTCGATCCATTGAGTGGCGGTGCGGTGGCCTCGGAAGTTGGCGGGGTGGCTGGCGAAGCACCGGAAAATGCGATGGATAAGCGCGAGACCCTGGAACTGGTTCGGGCGTTCTACCGCATTGAGAACCCCTCGGTACGCAAGCGGTTGATCGATTTCGTCCGCTCGTTGGAAGGCGAGACAGCCACCCATTAAGGGCTGTGTTCGGCCCCAATCGGTGGCGAGGGCTACTAGCAGACGACAAAGGCGCCTCTGGCAAGGAGGCGCCTTTGCTGTTTTCTGCTGCTCCCACTCGCCCCGATGCCATTTCCCTAGCGGGTCGGTGTCGGCGTGTCGCCGGAATAATCATAAAACCCACGGCCGACCTTTCGGCCCAGCCATCCGGCTTCGACATATTTGACCAGAAGCGGGCAGGGACGGTACTTGCTGTCGGCCAATCCGTCGTACAGCACATTCATGATCGAAAGGCATGTGTCCAAGCCGATGAAATCCGCGAGTTCCAAGGGCCCCATCGGGTGGTTGGCGCCCAGCTTCATCGCCGTGTCGATGCCCTCGACGGATCCGACACCTTCGTAAAGTGTGTAGACGGCCTCATTGATCATCGGCAAAAGGATTCGATTGACGATAAAGGCCGGGAAGTCTTCGGCGACAGCGGTGGTTTTACCCATATCGCCGGCCAACTGGTTGATGACCTTGAAGGTGGATTCGCTGGTGGCGATCCCGCGGATGATTTCGACCAGTTTCATGACCGGAACCGGGTTCATGAAATGCATGCCGATGAACTGTTCCGGCCGATCAGTCGTGGCGGCAAGACGCGTGATTGAAATCGACGACGTATTGGTCGCGATTATGGCATCCGCCTTCAAGTTCGGTACAAGCGATTTGAAGATGGAACGCTTGATTTCTTCGTTTTCGGTGGCTGCCTCGATTACGAGATCACAGGCGCCGAAATCAGCATAGTCGGTCGTTCCTGTGATCCGGCCAAGCAGGTCTTTTCGCTCGTCCTCGGTCATGCGGCCTTTGCCGACCAGCTTGCCGGTTTGAGCGCTGATGCTCTTTATTCCGGCATCCACCCGCTCCTGGCTAACATCGAGAAATATAATGTCATGACCATGGGCGGCAGCGATTTGAGCGATCCCGCTTCCCATCTGGCCTGCGCCGATTACGCCGATTTTGTCGATCATATTCGCTTCCACCTAAGCTCTGGAAAGTTAAGCTCTCCGGAAACCGCAAAGCCTGATTCATTGGCGCCAGCCGTGGCGTCAGGCTGACGCATACGCCGCAACCCATCTCCACCGCCACGCTGCACCGCAGCATAGCAGGTGTGACGGTAAGAGATGCGCAGATTCGTGTCAATCTGCCTGCGGTTTCATCAGTTCAGGCGAAGTCGCGTCCCCACGGGTCACCGATGTTGACCCGGAACCCACAGGACATCGCCCCCTTGGTCCTTGTTGAGCCACCGGGACATAACGAAATGATGATCGGACAGCCGGTTGATATATTTCATCGCCGAATCCGACACCGGTTCTTCGATTGCCAGCGCAACCATCGCCCGTTCGGCTCGCCGCGCGACGGTTCGGGCGAGATGAAGATATGTCGATGCAGGAGACCCGCCGGGGAGGATGAAGCTCTTGAGGGGTTCCAACTCGGCGTTCATGCTATCGATTTCTTGCTCGAGCCGGGTCACCTGAGAATCGGCGATTCGCAAGGGCGGGTATTCCGGCGCCTCTTGTTCCGGTGTGCACAAATCGGCACCGAGATCGAATAGATCGTTTTGAATTCGTGAAAGGATGCGGTCCGTCTCGGAGTCCGCTTGGGTATGGAGCCGGACGGTGCCGATGATGGCGTTCAATTCGTCTACTGTGCCATAGGACTCCACTCGGATCGACGTTTTCGGCACCCGGCTTCCGTCGCCAAGGGAGGTCTTGCCGGCGTCGCCGCCGCGCGTGTAGATCCGGGTCAACTGTACCATCTGGGTTCCTGTTCCGCGTTACGTGTGTTTTATGCCATGATGGCAATTGCAAAGAATAGCAGTGCCAGCCCCTGAAGGGCGACGCGCGCTTGCATGAGTTTGTTTCCGTACCGCCGATTGAAATCGCCACCGCGTGCCATGCCGATCAAACCGACACCCAGGCAGACAAGCACCGCTATCGCGGTGATGATGCCCAATATTAAGAATGTTACAGCCATGATCTGAAGATATAGGGCCGCTTCAGCGCCGCCAAAGGCTTTCTTAGCAAGAATTGCGGTCGGTCCGCATTACAGTACCACGGGTTCCGTGGATCGGCCCAACGACAGGCCTTTTAATTCGATAGGGGAGACCCCAGGACGTGTCCCGGAAGATGAGCGCCATGGACGACCATCAGCAACAGCCGAATCCGCCGACGGATTGCCGGCCGCCAAGGGCGCTGGTCGCGGCGTCGCTTGCCGTGGGGCTTGCCTTCATTGTCCAAGAGGTCGTCATTTTTGCCGAACAGCCTTGGTCGATGGCGTCGACGGGATTGGTCGCCACCTATCTGATCGTCGCCCTGGCACGGGTGGTCGGATATTTTGTCGCACCGTTCATGATCGGCCGTGGTCAATGGCTCAGCTTCGGGGCGGGGATATTGCTGGCGCCGGCTCTTGCAAGTTGGATTCTGATGTTTTTGCCGGCAATGCTGACGGATCCGGTCGTCGCGGTCTTGGCGGCGCTTAGCGGCATTGTCTTGCTCGCGCTCTATGTCACCGTTTTCCGGCACTTCTTTGTCGAGTTCCTGGAAAACCGCGATATCGGCCGCGGGAACCGGCATTCCTGATAACCGGACCGCCCCAATAAAGGGCGGTCCTTCGTCATCAGGTGGAAGGCTTCGGTTGAGGTTGGGGAAAGCTGGTCAGGCGTTCAGGCACCGGGTTGAGCGTCGGCGGTTCCGCTTGGGCCGATAGTGGGGCGTCGGCGGTACCCGAACTCGGTTCAGATTCTGAATCTGCTTCTGTTGCGGCGGCCATTTCGGGGTCGGCCGGTGACTCCGCTGGGCGCGACGGTGGCGGTGAGGGCCGGGGCTCCGGGCTTGGGAAGCCCGCCAGTTGGGCCGGAACCGCGGTTGCAGCGTCCTGACTGTCATCCTCGATGCCAGCGCGCCCGGTTTCGGGTCCAGTCTCGGGCCGATGCGACGGGAACGGGGCGACGATGGGCGGTGCAGCCTCGGTATCGGCGGCGACCGCATCACCGTTATCGGAGTCGGCCTCATCGGCCGTGCTGGGCGCGGTCTCGCCGGATGGTGCGTCGGAAACTGTTGGGGGCGGCGCAACGGACGGCGGTTCGGGTTGGATCTGGGGTTGGGGTGGCGTCAAGGCCATTTGCGGTATGTCGATCGTCGGCACACCGGCCAAACGCGCCGGTACCGGCGCGTTCGATGATACTTCGGGGCGAGACCCGGGGGGCGGAATCATCAGTTGCTCGCCGCCAAGGGTATTGTTGCCGTCCGCCAAGGCCCAACTTCCCGACCCGGTCCGACAGCCACTGGCCGATTTCTGGCCGACATCGGACAGATTGACGACAAATTCGCGACAGATGGCGGGATCGGTGTGCGTGTCGACGATCATCATGGTGCCGCGGCCTGACGGCAGCGAATTCTCGGCGTCGGTCGTCGCTGTTTCCAGGAAGGTCTCGATCGCTTGCGCATCTTCGGAATCGACATCACTGAATGTGAATCCGTTCGCGCCCGAGGCGGCGCCGGCCACGATCAGGAAACAGGCGCTCAGGCCTAAACGGCGCGCCGACCGTCCGGAGTGCTGGGCGGGTCTGGGAACTGAATGAGTGGGTGCCGCTATCTGCCGGTATGTCATCGGACCTCGATTCGGGGACTTCGGAGGAAGTCCGGTGTCGTTCTGCGAATAGTAGAATGCCGTAGCATCGGGCTTCGGGCTGTGACAATACCCGCTTCGCCCTTGCGGCGCGAGCGGAACTGTTAAAGGACAATGCTATCGGGTTCCAGGTTCCTGTTTCTCAGCGGATCCTCCCCTTCGAAGCGTCCGGTGTCGTTGCCGGTTGCCGGATTTGCTGTTACGACCCATTCGCCCGTCCCCAACCTGGAACACAAAATCCCGTGATCCGATCTCTTTACAATTTCACGCTTGATCTGGCGGCGCACCGGTATGCGGTTGCGGCATTGATGATCGTTGCATTCGTCGAAAGCAGCGTGTTTCCGATACCGCCGGATGTCATGTTGATCCCCATGATCATGGCCGCGCGCGACCAAGCCTGGAAATTGGCGGCGCTTTGCACCGTGGCCTCGGTCGCGGGTGGAATGGCCGGTTATGGTTTGGGCTTTTTTCTGTTCGAGGCGGTCGCCCGGCAAATCTTGGAATTCTATGGCTATATCGAGCAATTCCATACGTTTCAGGCAAACTACAACGAGTGGGGCGGCTGGATCGTGTTTGTCTTCGGCGTGACACCGTTTCCTTATAAGGTCATCACATTGGCCAGCGGGGCAACCGAGCTGAACCCCATGGTCTTCATGATCGCCAGTGTCTTGTCGCGAGGATTGCGTTTCTTCGTCGTGGCCGCTTTGATCTGGTATTTCGGCCCTCCCATACGGGCCTTCATCGAGCGTCGCTTGGGGCTGGTCTTTGTTGTGGGCTGCGTGTTGCTGGTCGGGGGGTTCGTCTCGCTTCGGTACCTAATCTGAGGTTATTGCAGGGTGAATACTATGCCGGGCTCATCGTCGCCGATTGCGCTCTTTTATCGGTTTGCGCCGCACAGCCTGCTCGCCGCGAGCATTTTGGTGCTCGGAACGGCGATCGCATCCGAGCGATGGGGCGGCTTGCTGCCCTGTCCCTTATGCCTCTGGCAGCGCTGGCCGTATTGGGCGGCGATCGCGCTGATGCTGGTCGCGATCATGGTGCCGGCACGGGCGATGAAGGGAAGGGTGCGGACCGGTTTCTTGGCCGTTGTCGGCGTGGTGTTCGTCATTAGTGCCGGGCTGGCCGGATATCATGTCGGGGTCGAGCAGGGATGGTGGCCCGGACTGGCATCATGCGGCGTCGCCGGGCCGGCATTGCAATCGGGTCTGGGCAGCGCCGATCTTCGCCAGCAGCTCTTGGACACGCCGGTCATTCGGTGCGACGTTCCGGCCTGGACGCTCTTCGGGATTTCCATGGCCGGTTATAATTTTGCCGTGTCGATCGTGCTGGGATGGGCGGCTTTTGCCGCCGCGCTCAGGACGGCCCGGCTTGGCGGGTGACGCCGCAGATCATCAGGAGAAGGGGGCAGCGATGAGACCGGCCGGTATTTCCGAGGCAGCGGTGAGGCCCACGGGCGTGGCAGAGGTTCATCTGATCATGGTCGGCAGTGATGGTGCCGATGGCGGTATCCCCGTCGCGGTCGTGCCGGATGCGTCTGTCATTCCCTTGTCTGCCCGCCAGAATCTCGCGGCCCGGGTCGGTGTCTCAGATACTGTATTTGTCGATGGCGCCGTCGGCGACATGCTGACCGTCTCTGCCTTTCATCCTTCCCGGGTTTCCCATGCTGCCGGTCCGGCCCATATCGCGGCGGCATGGTTTCATTGGGCGCGCCAGCGGGCGCCGCTGAGGCCCGTGCGATGCCGAATCCCGTCCGGAATCGTGCCGGTGGGGCTCGCGGCCGATGGCGTCCTGGGCTTGCGGTTTCCCGTTGCGGCCATATCGGCGCCTGAGCAAACGCCCGCCTTTCAGGCGGTGTTGTCGCGGATCGGCTGCGGGCCTGTCAGCCATCCGGCAATGGCCGATAATGGCAGCCGATTTCTATTGGTCACGGTTGACGAGGCCGCGGCGATCGAGGCCATTGCCGAAAACCCGACGCTTTTGGCCGATTGCTGCGCCGAGGCCAATCTTCAGGGTGTTTGTGCGGTTTATCCCGACGACACCGGCATCACGGTGTTTGACGGAGCCCAAGGTCGATCGGTGGCCGCCCGGTTCCTGTCGCCGGCTTCGATCCCGGCGTCAAGTCTCGCAGCCGTCGCCGCTCTCGCCCAGTGGGTGTCCAAGACGCGGACCGCGGCGGCTACCGACGAGGGTGAAGAGGCCGGCGGCGATGTGATCACCGTCCGCCAGGACCCATCGACGCCCGCCAGCCGGGTATGTCATTTGCGTGCCGATATCCGGCGGGAGGCCGGCGGCTCGGCGCCGACTGCCATCGATGTGGGCGGCTATTGCCACCACACCCTTGCGACCAGCTTCAGTTGGTAGCACCCAGGCCGCCGCTGATGAACGGGCGGATGGGCTGGGGCAGCGACGGATTTGACGTCACCAGGGGTCGAGTTCGGAGTCCCAATAAAGAAAATCCCGCCAACTTTCGTGGAGGAAGTTTGGCGGGAAGGCGCGGCCATTCAATTGAAGTTCGATCGTGGTTGGCTGTTTCGTGGTTTTGCTTAATGCCAAGCCACTTTCCTTTAGGCTCTTGCTGCCTTTTCGAAGGTTGCAGGCCGAGCATGCGGTGACCACATTCGTCCATGTCGTTCGCCCGCCATGGGCTCGGGGCACGACATGATCAAATGTCAGCTCGTGGGTTGGGAACCGAACCGAGCAGTACTGGCAGGTGAACTTGTCGCGAAGGAAAACATTGAATCGGGTGAAAGCCGGGCGGCGGTTGGCCGGTACGAATTCCTTCAGCGAAATCACACTCGGCAGCGCCATCTCGAAAGACGGGCTATGCACATAGCGGTCGTACTCGGCGACGATGTTGACGCGGTCGAGGAAAACCGCTTTGACCGCTTCCTGCCAGGGCCAAAGCGACAAAGGAAAATAGCTCAGGGGCCGAAAATCGGCATTCAGCACCAGAGCCGGGCAACTCTCAGCAGGGGGTGTCAAGGACCCGCTCCTTTGGTTGTTAACCCGAAACGGTTGCCGCCACGCGGCATCCATCCTCTATAGCCTTAGCCGCTTCCGTGGATCAGCGCAATATGTTGTGCCGCAATAAACCCATATTGTCATTCAGTTGTAAGAAAGCGGCCCTGGCTATCCGTGCAGGGTTTCAGCGCATCGATCAATTGCGCCTACCCGAGAACTTGTTTGAGGAATGATGCGCCGGCTTGTACGCCTTCGCCATCTATTCCATGAGCCAGACCCGGACGCATCACGGTTGCAACAGGGACTTGTAAAGATTCTAGGGCCATTTGGGCCTGCGTCAATGCCTGCGGGGGGACCACCTCGTCACCGTCGCCGTGGACCAGCAGCACAGGTGGGCGCGATTTGATTTCCTGGGCCAGGCTCTCCGGATCGATCAACGCCCCGGAGAATGCCGCAATGCCTGCTACCGGCTCGGGCCGGCGCAACGCCGTGTGCAGGGCCATCATGGATCCCTGGCTGAAGCCGAACAGCACGATATCGGCGGGTTGGAGGCCGGTTTCCTGCAAGAGAGAATCGATTGTCCGGTCGAGAAAGGGCGCTGCTTCGCGCACGCCGCTGGTGATCGATCCGGGCGACGCCCCGTTCAAGGAAAACCACTGAAACCCGGACGGGGCCATATCGCAGTCGAACGGCGCATTGGGGGCAACGAACAGCGTGTCCGGGAACAACGGCGCGAGATGCGGCGCCAGCCCCATCAGATCATTGCCATCGGCACCCAATCCGTGCAGGAAAAGGATGATATTGCGGGCGGGGCCACCGGAAGCCGGTTCGGTGCGGGGGCCGGTCAGGATCATATCTGTCATAAGGCGTTTGTGACGGCATTTGCCCTTGATTGTCAATTGGTCGCGAGACGAAGGGGCGGTCGGAACCCGCGCCGGCGAGTCCGTCTTTCCCCGTGATTTGTCCCAGTGATTTGAGTTGCTTATGGTTGAGTCGACTGCGGTTGAATTCCTAGGCGGTCCTGCGCCGCTTGATCCGATCCAGGCGGTGACGCGGTTTGCGCCCAGCCCCACCGGCCATCTTCATTTGGGTCATGTCTTTGCCGCCCACTGCGCCCGCCGCCGGTCTCGTGGTCCGGTCCAAGGCAGCGCTTCGGCATCCGGCGACGGGCGGGTGGGAACGTATCTGGTTCGGATCGAGGACATTGACATCGCAAGGTCGCGCCCGGAATGGGAAGACCTGCTGTTGAGTGAACTCGATTGGCTGGGGCTTGGATCCGACGGCTCCGTGATCCGGCAGTCCGAGCGGCTCGAGCGCTATCATGATGCCGTCTTGGTCTTGGCCGATCAGGGGGCGGTTTATCCATGTTTCTGTACGCGCAAGGAGATCGAGGCCGAAGTTCGGGCCATGGCTTCGGCGCCTCACGGCTCCCCCCAGGGCTCCCCCCAGGGCTCTCCCCAACCCCCCCGCCAGGGTCCACATGGCGCGCTCTATCCGGGAACATGCCGTCGCCTGACCGAGTCCCAGCGCGCCGCACGCAAGGCCGAAGGCCGGCCGTATTCGCTGCGTTTGGATGCCGCCCGCGCCGCCCGGACGGTCGGGCCGCTGACATGGACCGAGGAAAGCTTTGATGGCGACTGTCCGGCCGCCGATGGTCTGCCGCGCGCGACGGCCGTAACGGTCGACCCCCATCTCTTGGGCGATGTCATCCTTGCTCGCAAGGATGCCCCAACCAGCTATCACATTGCCGTCGTGGTCGACGATGCCGATCAGGGAATCACCGTCGTCACGCGGGGTGCGGACCTCTATTCGGCGACCCATGTGCACAGAGTGTTGCAGGCATTATTGGGATTGCCGGCGCCGCGATACCTCCACCACCCGCTATTGGCCGATGCCGACGGCAAACGGCTTGCCAAACGGGCCGACAGCCTTTCGGTCGCGTCGCTGCGTGACCAAGGGTACGGGCCGGACGATCTTATCAAGATGGCGCGTACGGGGCCGTTCGTCGCCGGTTGACCTGGTGTACGCCTTATGCTCAAGCCATCCTATTCGGATCGACTCTCAGGCATTCCTTCGCTCGCAAGAACAAACTTTCGACAGTATGGCGGAATAATATGATCACTCGGACGTTGTTTTAAGAAGAATTGCAGACGCGGTACCGGGTCTAAATTCTCAGCTATGCATTAGGAGGTTTATTGTGATGTCACAATCACCATTATGGCGAGTGGTCCTTGCGCCTTCGCTCTTCGGTCTTCTTCTGGCCTTTTCCGGAAATGTCGGCGCGGCAGAGCCAGTCAAAACTGGGACTGTGATGGCAAACAGCGACCAGGGCGGGATTGTTCTTGCAAGCGGTGAACGGCAAGTCTTCACGGATACCGAGCGGCGAATTCTGCGAGGAATTCTGGACGAGATGTCACCATCGGAAACCCGAGAGGCTGACCGCGATCGACAGGGCCGGGGCCCGCAAGCGAGGGGCGGACCCCCAGGACGTTCAGGCGGGCTTCCGCCCGGCATAGCCATGAACCTGGAGCGCGGCAAGCCGCTCCCTCCTGGTATTGCAAAACGCTACCCTGCGCCTGCGGTCCAGAGCCGATTGCCCGAACGCACCGACCATGAAATTGTGATCATCAACGACGATGCCTATCTCATCGGCCGGGCGACGGGCGTCATCGTCGATATCCTCCTCGGCAATCGGTGAGGTGAACCTGACCGTTCAAGACCCCCGCCGAACGGTCACTCAGATATCAACGCCTTGGTGTAGTCCGAGGGTCATTTCCTGGTAGTCCGGGTGATCGGGGCCAATATGGCCGTGCCGAATGAGAAAGTCGACGATCACCGGAGCCACATTGAATTTGAAGGCCTCGCTGCCCTTGATGCGTTCGATGACGTCGTCAATGCGCATCAGTGAGAAATCCGCGACTTCGCCGTCGGTGTTGACCGGACATAGGGTGGCCGGCAGGGCCAGGTCGTAGATGAACAACACATCGCGCCGAACGCCGGTGCCGTTGGCCTCGACGTCATGGGTGGTATAGCTGATCGTGCCGGCCGGACGCGCCGTTCGGGCGACGGAAGCCGGCAGGCCCGCCTCTTCATAGGCTTCCTTGACCAAGGTTTCTTCTGCCGTCAACCCGCCGCCAATGCCGCCGGCCACGATGTTATCGAGCTTTCCCGGTGCGATTGCCCGATCGGCACTGCGCCTTGCGACCCAGAGCCGGCGATTGCCGTCGTCGTCGTCGGTGTAGCCGTTGACATGCACGCCGAAGGCAAGAAACCCAAACGCTGTCATTGCCGCGCGATCCACCCTGGCCGCCGGTGTTTCGCCCCACTTGTTGACGACCTCATAAATCTCGGACCGGCGGCGGCGGATCACGCCGGTCTCGATCATGCGATCGACGGCCGCTTCCAATGATGCGCTGCGTGCCCGAACACGGTCTTCTTCCGGCAGGGCTGGATCCGTATCGAGGCTGACCCCCTGTTGGCTGGCGGAAAACGGCGCACCGGTGCTGGACAGACTCCCAAGGGCGCGTTCACCGAGCAGGCCGTACCGAACGCCGTCAATCAGAAAAGGGGTGACTGACGCTCGGTCGAAACGGGTACAAGCCCGGATACGGTCGACGAGGCTCATGCGCCTGCCTGAACCGCTGGAACCCAGGTTTGTTCAAGGGGTGTCAAGGAAAGCGCCACTGTCTCGACCCCGAAAATACCGCGCATTCGTTCCGAAGCCGTGCGGGCCTGGTCGGCCGTCAACCCGCGAAAGGTCAGGCTGACCGTCATTCGTTCGCGTTCATCGGTTTCGGCAACGCACCGTTGGGGGGCGATATCCATCCGGGCGACGGTCTCCAATGCGCGGGGAAGCAGGCCGGCATGGGCGGTGGCCACCAGATCGAATCGGCATTCGAAATCGCAATCCGGTCCGTCTTCGGCCGAATGGGTGTTCATGAGATTGAATTGAAGGCTCATTATCGGTCTCGCGTCGGTCAGGCCACGGGTCGGGCCATGGGTCGGGAAAAGAATATAACGGTGTTCTGCCGGCGCCTTGGTCAGGTCGCCGGGCCGATAATTCGACCTATTCCGATTACGAGCCGTCTATACGCCATGATAGCATGCAATGTAGGGAGTGGACGCGGCTGCGTCAATATCGCGGACGCGCCAAAGCGGCCGTACACTTTGTTGTGCTCGTACCTGCGTCGGGTTCTTGCGTTGCCGGTTACGGTTGGCTATAAGTCGTGCGTCGCGGTCGGTGATGGCTGGCGGCATGCGGGCGTGGCGGAATTGGTAGACGCGCTAGACTCAAAATCTAGTTCTGGTGACAGAGTGTCGGTTCGAGTCCGACCGCCCGCACCAACACTATCGTGCTCGATAAATCGTGCGCCAATGCTATGATGGGGAATCGGGTCGAACCGATGCCGATTGTTTTGTGTTGGACGCTTGGCCGAGCCAGCTGCCAACCCCCCGTCGTTGCCCTGGCAGGACAACCGATATGACCGCTGCCAACACATATGCGGACTATATGAATTTCCTGCGGTCCTGGATAGCGGATCCGAGTGCCGTTTCGGCGGTCGCCCCGTCGAGTAGCGCCCTTGCGCGGCTCATCACGCGGGAATTGGTGCCCGCCCATGCTCCGGTCATGGAGCTTGGCCCCGGCACAGGCGTCTTCACGCGGGCAATCCTTGAGCGCGGCATCGCCGAGGCCGATCTGACGCTTGTCGAATACGGTTCGGACTTCGCGCGCAGCCTGGAATCACGCTTTCCCCAGGCTCGAGTCCTGCAGATGGATGCCGCGCGCCTGGGTCAGCGCCGGCTTTACGAGGACGCTCCGTTGGGGGCGGTGGTTAGCGGCTTGCCCATGCTCTCGTTTTCGCCCCGGATGATCATGTCGATCCTGTCGGGCGTCTTCCAATATATGCGACCGGGCGGTGCCTTCTATCAGTTCACCTATGGCCCCCGCTGTCCGGTTCCCCGCCGCATTCTGGATCGCCTTGGCCTGAAGGCCACCTTCATCGGCCGGGCGGTGCGCAATATCCCGCCGGCCGCTGTTTATCGAATCAGCCGCCGGCGCCCGCATCCGGCCGTTTAAGGCGCCAATTCGGGTTCTTTTGACCGCTCCGGGCCAGTGTCTTCAGGGCCAGTGTCGCCGGTGTCGTCTGTGTCGCCGGCAAGGTCTTCCAGAATGGGGCAGTCCGGTCGAGCGTCGCCCTGACAACAATGCGCCAGGTGCTCAAGGGTTCTTCGCATGGCCTCGAGCTCATCAATCCGCCGCCGCAACTCGTCGACATGATCGAGCGCGATTCGTTTGACCTCGGCACTCGACCGATCCTGATCCTGCCAAAGCCGCACAAGCCGCCCGATGCGCTCGACCGAAAAGCCGAGGCGTCGCGCCCGCTTGATAAAGCTCAGAGTATGCGCGTCCGCCTGAGTATAATGACGGTAGCCGTTGGCGCCGCGTTTGGCCGCCGGAATCAGGCCAATACTCTCGTAATAGCGGATCATCTTGGCGGACACGCCGGATCGGCGTGCCGCATCGCCTATTGTCATCATCTCAGTTGCCCTTTGAAGGTTAAGCGGCCTTGGATACGGGTTCGGAAGCCGGGGCAGTCTCACCCCGGATGGCGACCGGAGGCGTAAACCGGCGGAGACGCAACGCATTGGTCAGAACGCAAATGCTCGACGCCGCCATGGCCGCGGCGGCAAATACCGGCGAAAGCAGAATGCCGAATGCCGGATAGAGGACGCCGGCAGCGACCGGGATCAACACCGTATTATAAGCGAACGCCCAGAACAGGTTTTCCTTGATGTTCCAGATCGTTGCCCGCGACAGGGCGATGGCGTTCGGCACATTGCGCAGGTCGCCCGACATCAAAACGAGATCCGCCGATTCGATCGCAATATCGGTGCCGGTGCCGATCGCGATCCCGACATCGGCGCGGGCGAGGGCAGGGGCATCGTTGATGCCGTCACCGACAAAGGCCACCCGCGCGCCGGATTTCTGAAGCCGGGCAATGGCGTCGAGCTTTTCGTTGGGCAGAACTTCGGCCACCACGTCGTCGATACCGAGCTGGCGGGCGATGGCGTCGGCCGTGCGCCGGTTGTCGCCGGTGATCATGACCACCCTAAGTCCCTGTTCCTTAAGGGTTGTGACGGCTTCGGGCGTGGAGTCCTTGATCGTGTCGGCGACGGCGATGAGCGCTGCCGCTTTGCCGTCGATCGCGACATAGAGCAGGGTCTTTCCGTCGCCGGTCAGGGCGGCGGCGTTGTCCGCAAAGCTGGCGACCGGGATCGAGAGCAACGTCATATAGCGCTCGGCGCCGACCGCGACGCGCCGTCCGTCGACCATGGCGCTGACACCGTATCCAGGTTCGGCGTGGAAGTCCTGAACGTCTGGCGGCGCCAATCCCGCCGCAGCTTCGACGACTGCCCGGGCGACGGGGTGCTCGGACCGCTGCTCGACCGCCGCGACCCAGCGCAGCGTTTCGGTCTTGTCCCGGCCTTCGAGGGGGATGATATCGGTCAGCACCGGGCGGCCCTTGGTCAGGGTGCCGGTCTTGTCCAAGGCAACGGTATCCACGTCGCGCAAAGCCTGGAGCGCGTCGCCCTTGCGGAACAACATGCCGAATTCCGCCGCCTTGCCCGTCCCGACCATGATCGAGGTTGGGGTCGCCAGTCCCATCGCGCAGGGGCAGGCAATGATGAGAACGGCGACCGCGTTCACCAAGGCAAAGGTCAAGGCCGGTGTCGGTCCGAAAGCCAGCCATATGGCGAAGGTGAGGACGGCGATGGCCATGACGGCCGGTACGAAGACCGCGGTCACCCGGTCGACCAGGGATTGGATCGGCAGTTTTGCCCCTTGCGCCTGTTCGACCATGCGAACGATCTGGGCCAGCACCGTGTCCTGTCCGACCTTGGTGGCGGTGAAGGTGAAGCCGCCGGACTGGTTGACGGTCCCGCCGACGATCTCGGACCCGGCAGACTTTTCGGCGGGGATCGGTTCGCCCGTAATCATCGATTCGTCGACGAACGAGGTGCCGTCCAGCACGGTCCCGTCGACCGGAATCCGCTCGCCCGGCCGCACGGTGACGATGTCCCCTGAGACAACGGACTCCACGGGGATCTCAATGTCGGCGCCGTCGCGCCGCACCCGGGCCGTCCGCGCTTGAAGGTCGAGAAGGCGGCGGATGGCCTGGCTGGTTCGGCCTTTGGCAACGGCCTCAAGATAGCGCCCCACCAGAACCAGGGTAATGATGACCGCCGAGGCCTCGAAATAGACATTGGCGGTACCGGCCGGCAGAACGGTGGGCAGGAATGTTGCCACCACCGAATATCCCCAGGCAGCGGATGTACCGATCATCACCAGAGTATTCATATCCGGCGCCCGGCGCATCAAAGCCGGCCACCCCTTCTGATAAAAGCGCAACCCCGGACCGAACTGAACCACGGTGGCAAGCACGAAAAAGATATAATACAGCGCCGGCATGCCGATTGCCGAATGAAGAAAATCGTGGAAGGGCGGGATGAAATGACCGCCCATGTCGAGAACGAAGATCGGCAGCGTCAATCCGGCCGCCAGAAAGACCGAGCGCTTTAGCCGTTCAACTTCCACGTCGTTCGGGTTCGGCCGGTCAGCACGGGATTCGCCCTCGTCCTCGGCTTCGGCGGCATAGCCAGCCTTGGTCACGGTTTCCGCCAGAGCTTGGGGCGTCGTCGTCCTCGACCGCGCCGTGATCGTGGCCTTGCCGGTCGCCAGATTGGCCGTCGCATCCACGACGCCATCGGCGTTCTTCAGGGCCTTTTCCACCCGGCCGACGCAGGACGCGCAACTCATCCCGTCGACACGGATCGTATGGGTGACGATTTCTTGAGTGCCCGCGCTTGGGGCGTCCGTTTTCGGGGTGGTTGGTCCGTGCGTGCCTGCTGCCATGATGAGTCCCTTGGTCGCAATGCTGGATAAAGCCAGCGTCTCATTACCTAGATAATGCGTTAGATGGGGCTTCCAATCATGGGAAGGTCAAGAGCGTTGTGCGGAGGGGTGCATTGTGGACCCGTGGACCGCATGCTGATATCGCATCACAACTCATAGGGATAAGATGCCCGGAACCCGGGCAGCAGGCCTTTTTGCGGAAAGCCGGACCATGATTCACTATCTTTACCTTGGCATCGCGATCGTGTTCGAGGTGATCGGCACGAGCGCGTTGCAGGCGTCTCAACAGTTCACCCGGCTTGGGCCGTCGATCATCGTGGTGACGTCCTATGCGCTGGCCTTTTATTTTCTTTCCATGACGCTGGCTGTCATTCCCGTTGGGATCGCCTATGCGATCTGGAGCGGTCTCGGCATTGTGCTGATTTCGGTCATTGGGGTCCTTTTGTTTCACCAGACGCTGGATTGGCCGGCGATTCTGGGGTTGGGCCTGATCATTGCCGGTGTCTTGGTGGTGAACGTATTCTCGAAATCGGTGGGGCACTGAACGGCTGCCATTTTTTCATTCATTTTTCAGCATTGTTCCGGATAAAGGAGAATGTTGGGCCGGTTCGAATTCGGTGTATAACCAACCGTGCCCGACGCTGGAGCCGACCGCTGATCGCGAGCACGAAAAAAAGGCAAAACAATAGATGGGGGCTAAAATCATGTCGTCAAAATCGCCACTCGCTACACGGTTGGCCGCCGGCGCCGCAGTCGGCGCCATCGCCATTGCCGCCGGCCCCGCCTTGGCGCAGGTCGGGATGACCGGCTACAGCTTGAGCGGGGGCTTCGCACCGGCACCTCAGGTGCTGGATCTCACAGCGCGCGGCGCCGATCCGGCCTCCGATCATGTCCGCGGCTGTCCGGGCTATGCCAATCTCGAAGATCGCGGGTTCCGGCTGACCTTCCGCGATGGCTATTTGCCGCTCCGGTTCTATCTGGATTCGACCGTGAGCCCGGGCCTGTTGCTGCGCGGCCCTGATGGCATCAGCCGATGCGCGGCAGTCGATGACCAGGGTATCGCGCGTGTGGTCATGGGCAGCACCCTTGACGGCGACTACGAGATCTGGCCGCTTTCTGCCGCGCCGGACGAACCGGTCGACACCCGCGTTCTGGTTTCGGAATACGAATTGTCGGATTGGGAGATCAGGCCGCCGGTGCCCCCCAATCCGGACGACTTCGATCCGCCGGTATTCGGCACCGTCGAAATCGATCCGTCTATGGATGATGGCGTCCAGACCTTGGCCTCCGGCACTTATACCGGCAGCATCAGCGCCTGGGATCTGTCGCCCCACTGTCCGGGGCATATCGATGAGGCGGGCGCCCATGTCGCTGTCGATTTGACGGCTCCGGCCGACGAACTCAGTTTGAATATCGAGGCCGTTGCCGACGGTACGATGATGGTGCTGACGCCCGACGGGGAATGGCTGTGCAACGATGATTACTATGGTCTCCATCCGGCTGTGACGGTTTCGCCGGCACCGGAAGGCCGGTATTATGTGCTGGGTGGGACGTTCGGCCAGGATGTCACCACCGAAGCCACGTTCTACGCCAATCTCGGCCTGCCGGTCTGGAGCGATGGGCATGAGGGTGACGGCTTCGGGGGCGACTTCGGCGACGATTTTCATGATGATTCCGGTGACGGCCTCGCCTTCGGCGCCGAGCCGGCATTCGACTGGATTTTCTTGCCGGACGAGGGTGAGGACCCGGTCACGTCGGCCATGACTCTGAGCGGGCGGTCGGCGGCCTCGGATTTCCAAGCCGGTTGCCGGGGTCAGATCAACCCCGAGCGCCCGGATTTCGTCGTCGTGTTGCCGGAAGATGGGGTGCCGGTGGCGATGCGGGCGCGCTCTGACGCCGATACGACATTGGTGGTGGTCGACCCCTCCGGTTTGATCCATTGCGACGACGACACCTATGGTCTCGACCCGGAGATTCATTTTCCGACCGGTCAAATGGGCGAATACGATGTCTGGGTCGGTTCATGGGGCAGCGGCGACAACCGTCCCGCCACTCTGACCGTTTCGCGTGAGCCGGGCGCATCAGAGGGGGATTTCGACGATTCGATTTTCGACGAGTCGATCGCGGACTCAACGCTGCCGCCGGTTTCAGCCAGTCTGGGCTTGGACGAAGCGCCGGCCTTTGACCGAATTGCCCTTGCCGAAGATGGGGCCGCGCCGGTAACGGCCGACATGACGCTGACCGGAGACTCAGCCGCGTCAGACATCCAGTCGGGTTGCTGGGGGCAAATCAACTTGGATCGTCCGGATTTCGTGGTCGATCATGGGCTGGACGCATCACCCGTGACGATGCGGGTCCACTCCGACGCCGACACGACCCTGCTTGTGGTCGATCCCGCCGGTGTGATCCATTGCGACGATGATACCTATGGGCTCGATCCGGAGATCCACATCCCGTCGGGCTCGGCGGGCGACTATCAGATCTGGGTCGGCTCATGGGGGGCCGGCAGCGGCCGCCCGGCGACCTTGACCGTCTCTCAAGAACGCGAAGGGTCCGATGTCGGGCAGGCCGATCCGTTCGCTACGGAAATCGACGACATTTTCGCAGGCGTCGAAACAATGGCGGACGTCTGGGATGCCATGGTCGCTGATATGGCGGTGTTCGGCACGGATGTCACGGTCGACTCGATCTCAGCCGACGGACCGGAGAGTCTTGAACTCGGCGGCATCACGATCAATGACCAGGATTTTTCCGAGCCGGTGTCGATTGCCTCGGCGCGGGTCAATGCTTTTGACGTGGCCGGTCTGCGGGAAATCGGGGAGCCGTCCTATTTCGACGTCGAGATCGTCGACATCGATTATATGCCGGTCGCAGAATTGGCAGCCTCGGATGCCGGCATGCCGATCGGCGATATGGAGACGGCCCTTGCGTCCGTCGCGCTGCGCTTCATGCCGGGCGACGGCATGACCGATATCGGGCTGACGCTGGAGCTTTCCGATGCGATCAGCGTTACTCTCGATGCAATCGTGTCCGGTGAACAGCAGGGGATTGAAGCTCTGCAATACGCCCCCATCGAGAGCTTCGAACTTTCTATTGTCGATAGTGGCTTCATCGCTGAACTGATCGACACCCAGGCCCCGATGTTCGGGATGTCCGGCGATGATCTCCTGGCCTTGTATGATGAAGGCATGCTCGAGGCGCCGTTCCCGATCACCGACGAGGATCCCCGCGGGGCGGTGTTTGTCGCGCTTCGTGCGCTGATCGCAGAGCGCGACACGGGGGGCACGTTCGCCCTTTCCTTTACGCCCGACCAACCGATGACCATGGACGAAGTCGGCATGATCATGGAAGGCGCGGTGCCAATCGGTGATGGTCTTGGCCTGCGCGCATCGTATACGTCCAACGCATCGGCCGATTGATAGGTTTGGCTGATCGCCACCGGTACCCATCGCGTCTGACGTGTGCCGGTGGCGGCGTTTTTTAACCCTCTTTCAAACCGTTATTGCGGCGCCTCAAATGGATACGTTGCTATCTAAGACAACCGATGGCAGCATGGCGGCAATGCATGGTCTGGATAGCTGGGCTGTGCGCAATGGTTGAATACAGGGGAAATTACGATGAAAAAAGTATCCGTTGTTGCGATGACGGCGATGGTCTCGATCCTGACAAGTGCTGCCAATGCCGATACGGTGCGATGGGCGCGATCGGGCGACAGTTTGACCCTTGATCCGCATGCCCAGAACGAGGGGCCGACACATAACGTGTCCCATCAGCTTTACGACCCGCTAGTGTATCGCGACATCAATCTGGATCTGACGCCGGGTTTGGCGACCGAATGGGGGGTTACCGACGATCCCAATATTTGGGAATTCACAATTCGCGAAGGCGTCACCTTCCACGAGGGGCAGGCCCTGACGGCCGATGACGTCGCTTTTTCGCTGAACAGGGCGCGGCACGACAACTCCGACATGAAGGGGCTCTTGTCTTCCGTCGTTGATGTGCGGGCGGTTGACGACTTTACCGTTCATATCGAAACCGATGGTCCGAACCCGCTTTTGCCCAACAATTTGACCAATATGTTCATCATGAGCCGGGAATGGGCCGAGAGCAACGAGGTCGAGACGCCGCAGGATTATGCGGGCGGCGAGGAAACCTATGCGGTCCGTAACGCCAACGGAACCGGGGCGTTCCGCTTGGTCAGCCGCGAACCCGATGTCCGCACGGTCATGGAGCGTAACGACGACTATTGGGGCATGGATATCTATCCGATGGAGGTGTCTGAGATCATCTTCACCCCCATTCAGTCACAAGCGACTCAGGTGGCCGCCATCTTGTCGGGTGAGATCGATTTTCTGATGGAGCCGCCGGTTCAGGACGTCGAACGCCTGAGCCAGGCCGAGGGCCTGAAGGTCGAGACGGGGCCGGAGAACCGGACGATCTTCTTCGGCATGCATCAAGGCAAGGATGAACTCGAATACTCCAGCGCCGACGGCAACCCCTTCGCCCATCGGGAAGTGCGCGAGGCAATGTCGCTGGCGATCGACGCCGACACCATCCAGCGAGTGGTCATGCGCGGGTTCTCTGATCCCACGGGTGCCATGTTGCCGCCATTCGTCAATGGCTGGACCGAAGAAATGAACGAGCGTCCGGCGGTCGATATGGATCGGGCCCGGGAATTGATGGCCGAGGCCGGCTATGCGGACGGCTTCGACATTACCATGCACTGCCCGAATGATCGCTACGTCAATGACGAGGCCATTTGCCAGGCGGTGACCGGTATGCTCGGCCAGATCGGCATTGATGTTACGCTTGACAGCCGGACACGCAGCCTGCATTTCGCGGATCTGCAGAACGGCGAGTTGGAATTCTATCTGCTGGGCTGGGGTGTGCCGCCGCTGGATTCCGACTATGTCTTCAACTTCCTGTATCATACCAATACGGGTGACCGGGGCTCCTGGAACCATACCGGCTTCTCCAACGAGCGGGTCGACGAGTTGACGGTGGGCATCTCGCAGGAGGTCGATCTGGACCTTCGAAACGAAATGATCGCGGAAATCTGGGAAATCGTGAATGACGATATCACCTATCTGCCGATCCATAATCAGGTGCTGGCCTGGGCGATGCGGGACAACATCGAGTTTCCGGTTCAAAGCGAGAACACTCCCATGTTCAAATACCTGGAGTTCTCCAACTAGCCTTCGTGGCTGAACCTTAAGACAGCGCCACCTTGTTTCCGTTTCGAGACGTACGGACAAGGTGGCGCCTGTCGTTTAACCGTTTGCATGCAGTGATACCGGCGGATTTTGTTGAATGATCGCGTATAGCCTCCGTCGATTGATCCAAGCGTTTTTCGTCATGCTGGCGGTGGCGCTGATCTCATTTACTTTGTTTCAATTCGTCGGTGACCCGATCAACAACATGGTGGGTCAGGAAGCGACGACCGCCGAACGCGACGCTTTGCGCGATCGTCTCGGCCTGAATGACCCGATTCCGGTTCAATTCCTGCGCTTTGCCGGCAATGCGGTTCAGGGCGAGTTCGGCATTTCCTATCGATCGAATCGGCCCGTTTCCGATCTGATCATCGAGCGGCTGCCGGCGACATTGGAACTTGCACTGGTATCCGCCGTTTTTGCGGTCGTGCTGGGCATTTCCATGGGCGTCTATACGGCATTGCGGCGCAATGGCTGGCTCAGCCGCGCGATCATGACGATTTCGCTTATCGGGGTATCTCTGCCCACCTTTCTGATCGGAATTCTGCTGATTTATGTATTCGCGGTCGAATTGGGGTGGCTTCCGCCTTTCGGGCGCGGCAACACGGTCGACCTGGGTGGCTGGACGACAGGGTTCCTGACGACCAGCGGCCTGCGTTCATTGGTGCTTCCGGCGATTACGCTTGGCTTGTTCCAGTTGACCCTGATCATGCGGCTGGTTCGTGCTGAGATGCTGGAAGTTCTGCGCACCGACTATATCCGGTTCGCCCGGGCGCGGGGTTTGCCCAACCGTGTCGTCAATTTCGGCCATGCCCTGAAGAACACGCTGGTGCCGGTGATCACCATTACCGGTTTGCAATTGGGGTCGATCATTGCGTTTGCGATCATCACCGAAACCGTATTCCAGTGGCCCGGCGTCGGGTTGCTGTTCATCAACGCCGTGCGGTTCGTCGATGTGCCGGTGATGTCGGCCTATCTGGTCTTTATTGGCCTGGTTTTCGTGACCATCAATCTGCTCGTCGACCTATTATACTATGCCGTCGATCCGCGTCTGCGGGTCGGTTCGGCGGTCGGCCGCTGACAGAATCTGCTCCTTTACCGTGTCAAGAGACGACGCCATGACCAATCCGCCCGACCCGTCCGGATCACCCCCGTCAGGATCGACCCCCCCGGCTTCGACCCCCCCGGCTTCGACC
>LFIK01000267.1_pt1 | contig 38411 bp, 33 predicted proteins | sample 643401 | NCBI WGS metagenome assembly LFIK01 (sample SAMN03777447, study PRJNA286221) | soda lake metagenome | biome: soda lake; feature: Kulunda steppe; material: water; isolation source: sample T5-Br brine of Lake Tanatar-5 | place: Russia: Kulunda steppe | collected 2010-07
CACAAAATCCAGGGGAATCCCCCTCGCTTGACGCGCCCGTCACGGGACCGGGTTGGCGAGGTCCCCGGACACCGCAACGTCGACCGAGTCCCGCTGCGCCCATGAGGGTGGCGGGACTTCGTCATGCCCGGACCCCGCGTGCCGGGATGCGGGCGAGCCGGAGCCGGAGCCGGTAGCGGGATCGGGGTCGGCGGACGAGGCTGCCACGGTCGAGGCAGGCGATGCGGTGGGCCCGGTCGCGGCTGCTGCACCCCCGCTGCCCGAGGTGGTCGCCCGGGACATCTGCTTTCCTGAGCATCCGCGCGACGTTGCCGGGCGAAGGACGCGATCAGAGGGCGAGAGGTGGTCCATCCACGCAGGTTCGATCCCGACGATCCGTGGCTGGCACGGGTCCGGTCCCTGGCCCTGGCGTTGCCGGGTGCCGACGAGAAGGCATCGCACGGGCGGCCGGCCTTTTTCACGACGAAGGTGTTCGCCTACTACGGCGCGGCGGCACGGAGCGACGGCGAGTGGGTCGAGCACGGGCAGGCGCTCGTGTTCTTGCCAGCCCCGGACGAGCGTCCCGCCCTGGAGGCCGACCCGCGTTTCTGGGTGCCGGCCTACCTCGGTCCAGCCGGATGGCTCGGATTGGACCTCGACGAGCGGACCGACTTCGGGGAGGTGGCCGAGTTGCTCGAGGACTCGTTTCGGCTGACCGCCCCTGTGCGCCTCGTCTCGGCCCTCGACCACCCCGGGTCGTGAGGAGCCCCGGGCGAACGCCGTCAGGGCGGTCACCGGTGTCCGACGTTGAGCCCACCCGTGGCAGACGCGGTCATGCGTCGAAGAACCAGATGTAGGCGGCCAGCCCGAGCCCTCCCACGCCGACCAGCGCCGCGAACCACGGTCCGGCGGTCTCGAAGAAGCGCACCATCATGGGCCCCGTGGTCGGGCGCTGGCCGGTCTCCTTGAGGCGGAATCGCGCAAGACGTGCCACCCGCGCGTACATCCACGGGATCACCCCGGCGACGACGCCGGTGATCAACAGAATGTACAGGGTCTTGTAGGTGCGTTCCGCCAGTGCGACATCGCCGCCGAACAGCGGCAGGGTTCGCTCGCCGACGATGGTCAGCAGCACGAGCGCGCCGGCGCAGAACCCCGCGAACCAGATCGGGCGCACCGGACCTCCCCAGCCGTGCCGCGCACATCGTAGTGATGGCTCGGCAACGGGTACATGGGTGTGTCACGGGGCGGCGAACGGCGCCCGAACAACGAGGGCTGGGACGCAGTTTCGGGGCGAGACTTCGTACTCGACGCGCCGCACCGAACGGGGGTGTCCGCGCGGGCAGTCGCTCGGTGCTTCCGCGGAAGCACCGAGCGCCGGTGACACGGGCACCGACGCGGCTCGCCTGCTCGCATCTAGGCTTCGGGGGCATGACGACACTCGATGACATCAAGAGCTTCGCGGCCGACCTGAGCCCCTGGGCGCACCTGGCCACGGTCGGTGCCGACGATGAGCCCGACGTCACGCCGGTGCATCCGTGCTGGGACGGGGACGTGTTGTGGATCATGTGCGGGACCAGCTCGGTCAAGGCCCGCAACGTCGCCAACAATCCCCGGGTCGCCCTGCATTGGCAGGTCACCGAGGTCGGTGACGGCGTCGAGGTATGGGGGACCGCCGAGGTCGTCGATGACCGCGACACCAAGCGTCGCCTCTGGAACGGGGTGTTCGACTACGACCTCGATGCCTTCGCGCCGGGTGGTCCCGACGACTCGCCGGGCACCGGCTTCATGGCCGTTCACCCGACGCGCGCGCTGCTGCTCCGCGGGTACGGGCGAGGCGGGGCGGAGCGCTGGACGGCCTGATCCGGTCGACCGTAGGGAGCCGGCCCGTCACCCCGATCCCGGCGATGGACGTCGCACCCCGCTCATGCGCCGCCGGAGGCGGTTTCGGCGGCCGGTACCTCGACGTCCGCCTCGAGGTCCTGATCGGGGGGCGGAGCTGACGGTCCGTCGCTGCGCAGCTCGTCGATCGCCTCGCCGATCACCGCGGCGACCGGGACGGCGAGGAAGGCACCGAGGATGCCCAGCGTGACCGCACCGGTGGTGATCGCGAGCAGCACGACCAGTGGATGCAGGTTGATGGCGTGGCCGAGGATCAGCGGCTCCAACACGTTGCCCTCGAGCTGCTGGACGGCCAGGACCAGCCCGAACACGATCAGGCCGGTGGTCAACCCGCCATCGGCCAGCGCGACCAGCACCGCGAGCGCTCCCGTCGTCACCGCCCCGACGATGGGGAACAGGCCGCCGAAGAAGATCAGCACGGCCAGTGGGATCGCGAGGGGCACGCCCAGGATCAGGAGGCCGACGCCGATCACCAACGCGTCGACCAGGGCGACCAGCAGTTGGCCCCGGAAGTAGGAGCCGATCGTGTCCCAGGCCCGCAGCCCGATCGCGCGCGTCCGCTCGCGGAACCGCGAGGGCACCACCGAGAGCACGCCCGCGCCGAGCCGGCTGCCGTCCTTGAGGTAGAAGAAGAGCACGACGAGCAGGATGAGCAGCCCGGCCACGAACTCGAAGGCCAGGACCGCGGCCGCGAACGCCTGCGGTGCCAGCTCGCCGGCCTCCCCCACCTGTTCGCCGACCGCATCCACGACGTCGGCGAACCCGGTCAGGCCGATGCCCAGGGGGTCGTCCTCGAGGACGCCCTCGATCTGCTCGAGCCCCTCGCTCGCGGACGCGGTGAGCTCAGGTAGTTGCGCCACGACCAGCGTCGCGATGATCGCCAACGTGCCGAGCACCAGCACGATCGCCGCCAGGATGGTCGTGATCGACGCCACGGCGGCCGGCGTCCCCCGACGTTCCAGGAACCGTGCGACCGGGATCAGCAGCGTGGCCGGGAACAGCGCGAGCAGCAGCGGGATGACGACCAGCGGGATCTGGGACAGCGCCAACGCCACGGCCACCGCGAGCACCAGGATGCCGGTCACCGACCAGCTGGTACGCCCCGCCTGCCACAGCTTGGACTGCTCCGGGGCCGGGGGGCCGGTCAGCGCCTCGTCCTGGCCTCGCGTCGATCCCATGCCCGGCTTCTCGGTCACGTCGCTCCCCGTCGGGACGACGCACCTGTCGCCACATCCCCGGAGGCTCGGAGCACCGGGTGATGGTGGCGCAGTACCTCGTCCAATCGATGAACGTAGATCGCCCTGCGTGTGCGTCGACCGAGGTGGTGGGGGCGGACGGACGCCGACCTTGACCAGCTGATCGCGGTCGATGCGTCCGGTCCGCACGGCACTCGCTCAGGCCTCGATGTCCGTGCCGGCATCCGGTTCGCCGGCGGCGTCCGGCACGGTGTCGCCCAGCGGTGTCGTGTCCAACTCCAGCTGCAGTTCGTCACCACCGGCGTCCGCGTAGCGCTCTTCCGCGAGGTGGAGCAGGCGCTGGGCCTGCACGACGAGCGTGCGTCGCAGCCCCTTCGACACCTTGCGCTCCGAGGCGACCTTGGACAGCTGCCAGATCGTCTGGGCGCGGCGCGCGAGCCGGACGTCGGGGTGTTCGTTGCGCCCCGCCCAGCCCGCCGGGGCGATGACGTGGCGGTGGGACGGGGGCAGCTCGACGCGGTCCATGGGGTGGATGTCGCCCTCGTTGAGCACCGCCTCGAAGCGTGAGGCGCGGACCGCGTCCTCGTAGACGGTCCATTCGGCCCGGTTGAGGTGGGCCTTCGCGTCTCCATCACCGGCCGGGCGTGTTTCCAGTGCCCAGAACGGCCACATCCGCACGCTGTGGACCTCGAAGGGATCGAGCACGAACATGGCGACGGCGTCGGTGCGCTGGTTCGTGAGATGACGCCGGATCCGGGTGCGTAGCTGCTCGCGCGTCTGGCCGACGTAGATCGGCTCACCGTCGAAGTCGTAGAAGCAGTAGACGCCGAACCTGGCGTCACCCCACCGACGACCCTCGTCGTCGACGGCGTCGAGCGCGGCACCGATGTTCGTGTACAGCGCCTGGACCTCGGGTGGTGGGCCCAGGCTCATGACCCGCGGCCCGGGTCGGCAGCCGGTCGGGTCAGCAGCCGGTCGAGGTAGTGGGTGGCGAGCCAGCTGACGGCGGGCACCACGACGGCATCACCGAAGCCGAAGTAGATCTGGTTGTCCCGGAAGCCGTCGATCGGGTAGTTGGCGGCCCCCATCAGCGCGGCGTATTCACCGGGGGTCATCCAGCGCACCCGCACCTGCCCCGCACCGGCCTCCACGACCGCCTGCTTGGAGGATCCACCCCGCACCGTGCGCAGGCAGCCGGCGATCTCGTCGGCACGGATCTCCCACGCCGGCCGCCCCGCACGGCTGCGCCGGTAGGCGGTGCGCCAGGACAACCCCGGGGCCGTGCGCATCGCCTCGAGCCGCCGTTGCTGGATGGCGGACAGCTCACGCTCGAAGCGTGCGACCCGTCCGCGCGGCCACCAGCGGGGGTCGTCACCCGCGAGCTGTTCGACCGCGCCCACGAGGGTGTCGGGCCCGTCGGGTAGGGCGGGCAGATCGGGTCGGAAGATCTTGACGTCGAGACGCTCGAGCCGGTCGGTCAGCCAGGTCGGGCGGGCCTGGTGCCCGTCGCCGGACTCCAGCAGCCCGTTGGTCGCACGGGTGGCGACGATGAACAGCCGCGGTCGTGACTGGGCGACGAAGTGACGCCCGTCGATCGCGAGCACGTCGACGAGGTAGTCGAGTTCGTCGAGACTGTGCAGCAGCGCCTCGAGGTCGCGCCCCTGATTGGAGGTCGCGAGACCCAGGACGTTCTCGGCGACGACGACCCGGGGCAGCTCGTCGAGGGCACGGAGCCGGTCGATGAATGCCCACCACGTGCCGGATTCCGCGCCGGCCAGACCCTCGCGGTCCCCCGCCAACGACACGTCCGTGCACGGAAAGGAGGCCCAGGCGAGATCGACGCCGGTCGGCAGTTCGGTCGGGTCGATCTCGTCGACGTCCCGCACGAGCAGATGGTCGGCCGGGCCGGTGCCGAATCTGGCCCGGTACAGACGGGCCTTGTCGGCATCGATGTCGTTGGCCCAGGTGACGTCGAAGCGTCCGGTCGCTTCCAGGCCCAGACGCGCCAGGCCGGCCCCGGCGAAGAACTCCGCGGCGCGGTGGCGCGTCCGTGCTGTGGCCATCTCGACGTCCCGTCCGTGTGCACCGCTGACCGGCCCGTCGAGGGTACGTCGACGGGCCCCTGATACCGCGGTGGCGAAACTAGGGCCGGGGTGTGACGGCCGGCCCCCCCGGGGTCCGGCGTCGGTGTGCGCGTCAGCCGACCCTGCGCCCGTCCGGGTGCGCGGTGCCCTTCACCGCGCCGGGTTCGCCGACGACGAAGTCCTCCCGCAGGTAGTCGAGCACCTGCCGGGTCGACAGCACCTTGGCGACCGTGCCGTTGGCCACGGTCAGGGCCGACTCGTGGTGGGAGGTGGCCGTGGCGACCGCGTCCTCGACGACCACGACGTCGTAACCCCGCGAGCTGCCGGCGTAGGCCGTACTGAGGACGCATTCGTCGGTCCACAACCCGACGATGACGATCGTGTCGATGTCCAGGGCCTTGAGCTTGCCGTCGAGGTAGGACTCGCCGTGTTCGTCGAAGGTCCAGAACATGTCGAGGTGCTTGCCGAGGTAGAACCAGCCGTCCGCCCGCTCCTGGTGGGTCGGGGCGATCTCGCGCAGGGGTTCGAGCCCGGCCGCACCGGTGAACACGTAGGCCGCGTTCTCGGGCTGCTCGGGGCGCAGACCCCGGGGGCCGTACCACCGGTCCATCGCGTTCGAGATGCCATCGTCGAACATCCGGCTCCAGGCACTCCAGGCGATGGCGACGCCATCGTTGCCCGCGCGGACCGCCCGGAACGCCTCGACCAGCTGTTCGAGGTTGGGCAGGATCGGCTCGGCGTAGGGCCGGTACTCCTCCTGGCAGTCGTCGACCAGCAGCGCGATGCGCCGGGGGCGGTCGGCCAGTTCCCAGGCGGCCCAGAACCCGATCGGCTGCCCATGGGGGCCGTCGGGGGTCGAGCTGTAGTTGGGCATCGGCTCCATCGCGAGATCCATGTCGCGATGGGCACGGGGTTCGGCCACGGCCTCCTCGAGCGTGCGAAACGGCTGCTGGTCCGGTGGCATCGGGCGATCCTCGGTCGACGGGCGGGTCCCTCGGAGCTTCGCGCCGGCGTGCGCCCCGTACGCCTCGCCCGTGGACGACGCCCCGACGGTCGACGCACATCCCGGACGAACCCCGGGTCCGCCACGGCCGGACGCGTGCTGGTTCCGCGCGACCCCATGGACCACGAACGCGCGCCTTGGCCGGCTCCCAGAGCGGGTGACGCACGCATTGGCCGACGGACCGTAGGCGCTCAGGTGCGTGGAGTCACTGATCTGCCGGATCCGTGAGATCGTCACCGATCAGCTACCGCAACGTGGTCGGCGGGGGTTACCGTCCTGCGCTGGTCGACCGTCGGTCGACGCGGGGCAGGACGATCACGGGGCAATCGGTTGCTGCGCCTCCTCGGCGTGGTCACCGGCCGCGGACAGGAGTGGGCATGAACAGTCGCACACGACGCGCGGGACGGATCCCGCTGGTCGGGGTCATGGCGCTGGCGCTCGCCCTGGCGGCCGCACCGGTCGCGGCCGACGTCGACGCGGTCGATGCGGGGTTGCAGACGAGCAGCGCCGCGGCGAACGCCGCGCGCGTCATGGCCTTCCAGACGGTCGTCTGCGCGGACTACGGATCGGTCCGTGGGAATCGCGCCGGGAGTGGACCGGACGACACCGCCCGGGACAGCGCGGACGTCGGTGCCCCCGTCGAAGACCGTGAGCTGCCGATCGAACTGTTGCCCTCCGCGCCGGACGGCTGCCACTTCGAGCCGGACGTCGTCGACTTCCGTTTGACCCTGGGGTCCGACGAGTTCGTCCTGTCCGACGACACGGAGGGGCTCCACCGGGATGACCATCTCGGTGTGAGTCGCATCACGACCGGGGCGTTCTTCGATCCGTCCCGGGGCGTGGGCGAGTTGAATCTGGAGATCCGGGCGATCGTGCCGCAGGAGACGCTGTTCGGCGCGCTGCAGTGCTACGACGATGCGCGCAACGCGGACAACCTCGAGATCATCTCGGTGCCGCCGAACCTGGAGGGGGGCGGCTTCGTGTGTGTGCTGTTCCTGGTCGACGATGCAGCGGACACCGGCAGCGGGGAGGAGACGGGCGGGGAGTCCGGCGACGAGTCGGACGACCAGGCTCCGCCTGCCGGATCACCTCCGGCGGTGATCACCCCGGACACCCAGGTGCTTGGTGACCAACAGGTCGTGCAGGAGCGCAACGGTCAGACGGTCACGGCGTCCGGTCCGGCCACCGGTGACATCCGGATCGCGTTCGGTCCCGACGAGGATCTGGCCACCGACGCCGCCGTGATCGCGGCGTGCGACGTGCTCGTCGACGAGGTCGACGGTCTCGTCCGTCAGGCACCCAACGTGGTGGTCATCGACCCGACCGGCTTCGCGCCGGGTGACGAGATCGAGGTCTCGACCCTGATCCCGGCCGCTGCTGTCCAACAGGCTGCCGACTGGTCGACGGTGCCGACGGGGGACCTGCAGGTCGGCGAGACCGACGCGGACGTGGCCTTCGTGACGCCCGAGCAGATCCTCGAGCGGCTCCAACAGATCCGTACCAACCGCGGCCTTCCCGCCGAACCCGACTCGGACGCGTTGTGGGTCGAACGGATCCTCGCGGGGACCGCGACCATCGGCGACGCCCGCACCGCGATCTCGGCGAAGGCCGCCTACTGGTCCGCGGACGCCCATGGCGTGTGCTTCGCAGGGGAGAAGTCCGAGGTCGGATCCCTGACCGGCCTGCCACCGCTCCAGGGCACGGCGCTGTTCGGGCCGGTGCTGCTGGGCCCGTGCACCGAGGAGACCGGGGCACCGTGCATCGATGCGCGGACCGGGGATGACGACGGCAACGTGATCATCGACTACCGGATCCCCGCCGAGGATCCCTGGATGCGCTGACCCCCCGGCCCATCGACGACGTCGCCCGACACCCACCGGTGTCGGGCGACGTCGTTCGGTCGCGCACGACCGCCACCGGACCGGTCGTGGCGGCCGGCGAAGGTCCCACCGAGGTCGGGACTCTCGGCGATCGTCTGGTGGCTTGTGGCTCGTGGCAGGGCCTTGCGGACCGAGCATCATGCAGTCAACAAAGCAAGGGGCCCCGCAACCGCCCCGGCAGGTCCTGGAACCCAGGTCAGCACGCTTCGCACCGAGGTCGGATGAGCTGGCCTCACGAGCCCACACAATGAGGTGATCGGGTATGGCTACCACCACAGAGCGCACCATCGAGAAGATCGACGCCCCCGCGATCGAGGGGCACGCAGGCAAGGCACGACTGTTCGCGGCCATCGCACTCGCAGCGATCGTGGTCGGCGCGTTCTCCGCGCTCGGCGGCATCGGCGGGGCGATCTACACCTACCAGTCCGCAGCGGTCGAGAACATCAACACCCCCGGTGACGCCGTCATCGCAGACGCACCGGTCCGGGGCCCGCTGACGATGTGGGCGCAGTCCGACATCATCACCCAGCACCAGCTCGACCGGACCGAAGGTCTGCGCTACGCGGAGATGGAGCGGCTGGTTCCGCAGGTCGACGAGAACGGGGCCGTGGTGCTCGACGAAGCCGGCGAGCCGGTCATGGTCAACAACGACGTCCGACTGTCCTGGATCGACGCGACCGCGCTGACCACGGTGCTCGGCATGGGCATCCTGGCCTACGCCTTCTCCGCCTTCGCCCTGGTGGTCGGGATCGTGCTGATGGGTCTCGGGTACGTGGTCCTGCAGCTGCGCAAGACCTCGGCCATCCTGGCCTGAGGACCAGCCGGGCAACCGGCGAGCACCGACACCGATCGGCGGCCCACACGGGCCGCCGATCGGCCTGTGTCCGGACCTGCCCGTCGGGGCCGGGTGCCGCCCGGTCTCGTCAGGAGTCGACGCGGTCGGCGTCGGCGTCGTTGTCGTCGCCGTCCGTCGCGTCGCGGGACGAGCCCGAGGTCGAGGCGTCGCCAGGCTCGGTCCTGCCGTCCGTGTCCGTCGTGTCACCGTTGCCGCCGGCGGCACCGCCATCGGTGCCCCCGCCGTCGGCCCCGTTGCCGGCGCTCCCGTTGTCGTCGGCACCGTCATCGCGCGACGTGTCGCCATCGCGGGGAGTGTCGCCGTCGCGGGGAGCGTCACCCCCGCTCCCGTCATCCGCGTCCGGCGGGGCGGGAGCGTCGTCGTCGCCGTCGTCCGCCGCGTCGAGATCCTCGGGCGCGTCGTCGTCGGCGGGATCGTCATCGGCACCGGTGCCGTCGGATTCGTCGAGCGGCTCGGGCGACGTCACGGACGGGCGCGGGGAACGCGACGGGGACGGCTGGCCGCACCCCGGTGGCTCGACCACGGCGGCGGCCAGCGGTCGGTCGTCGTCGAAGGCGAAGCAGCTGTCGGCGGGTGCGTGCAGGCTGGCCGGGGCGTCGGGTGGTAGCTGATCGCAGGCGACGGGAGGCAGGAGGCGTCGGGTCTGCCCCGTCCGGCCCTCACCGTCCGCTGCGGTGATGGTCACCGTGATGCGACCGGGGATGGTGCCGCAGGGTGCGGCCGGCGCGACCCGCAGCGCGAAGCTGCGACGGTCCAGGTCCTCGACGGCGAGCAGATGACGTTGCCGGGGGAGCTGGATCCAGCCGCGCGCGGCGGGTACCAGCTCGAGGGCGAGCTCGACCTGGATCATCGTCCGCGTCCCGCGGCCGACGTCGTCGCCGCCGACGAGTCCGATGGTCATGCTGGTCGTGGAGCCGGCCTGCAGGACGTCGGGGAGCTCGATGGCCGGGCTGAAGGTCGGTGCCCCGGAGCCCTGGGCGAGCACCGCGGGGTCGCCATCGGGTTCGTCGGCCATGACCACGTCCATCGAGCCGCTGGTCATCGTCGCGATCGAGCCGACCGCCGCGAGCGTGATGGCCACGCTGAAGCCGATGCACCAGGCTTGGCGCAGGTCCATGATCCGACCCCCGTCGGGATCCGCGCAGGGTCGGATCGTCGTTGGACCCACCATCGGTCATCGCCCGGGACGCGTCCACCGGCGCGCACGGGTCGTGCGAACAGCTGGCCGAACGGCCGTCACCGAACCGTCAGCACCAACTTGCCCGTCGCCCGGCGCTCGTCGATCGCCGTCAGCGCCTCGGCGGCCCGCTCCAGCGGGAAGCGACCCCCGATGGGCGGTTGGAGCAACCCGGCCTCGAGGTGGGGCAGGAGGGCGCTCCACTGCGTGTGTGGATAGGCGAGGTCGCTCTGCCAGAACGCCCCCCAGCCGACGCCCACCACCTCGATGTTGTTGAGCAGCAGACGATTGACCTTCACCGTGGGGATGTCGCCGGCCGTGAACCCGATGACCAGCAGGCGGCCCTCGACGGCCAGGCTGCGCAGCGAGTCCGTCATCCGGTCGCCGCCGACGGGGTCGACCACGACGTCGACGCCGCGCCCGCCGGTCAGTTCGGCCACCGCGTCCTTGAACCCGTCGACGGCCACGACCTCGTCGGCCCCGGCGGCCCGGGCGACCTCGGCCTTCGCCGGTGTCGAGGTGACGGCGATGACGCGGGCACCGAGCGCGGACGCCAGCTGGATGGCGGCGACGCCGATGCCACCGGCGGCACCGTGGACGAGCACCGTCTCACCGGCCCGCAGCCGCCCGCGGCGGATGAGCGCGAACTGGACCGTCAACAGATTCATGGGCAGCCCCGCACCGACGTCGAGCGGTACCGCGTCGGGGAGCGGGAACACCAGATTGGTGCCCACCTGCACGACCTCGGCGAACCCACCGAACACGGGGAAGGCCACGACCCGGTCACCCACGTTGACGCCGGCACCCGCAGGAGCGGAGCGCACGATCCCGGCGACCTCGGAGCCCGGCACGAACGGCGGGTCGGGCTTGATCTGGTATTGCCCGCGGGTCACCAGCACGTCGGGGAAGCAGATGCCGGCGGCGTGGACGTCGACGATCACCCCCTCGCTGGTGGGCTCGTCGATGTCGTTGATCTCGACGGCGTCGGGGCCGTCGAGTCGGGTCACCTGCACGGCACGCATGGTCGCTCCGGGTTCGAGATCGTGTCGGCGTTCGGCCGGCGGGTGAACGGTAGTCACCGGACCACAGCCATCGCGACCATATGTCCGGACATTTGCTACGGTGGGGTGTTCGACGATCGGCTCCACCGGTCGACCACGTGGCAGGAAGGTCATCGCGATGGACGCACTGACGCCCGACATGCTGCTCGTGCTCGCCGTGCTGACCGGCGCGATCGCGTTGTTCGTGACGGAGATCGTGCGCATCGACGTCGCGGCGATCCTCATCATGGTCGTCGTCGGGCTGCTCGGGCTGGTCCCGCGGGAGCAGGTCTTCGCCGGCTTCGCGTCCAACGCGGTCATCTCCATCATCGCCGTCATGATCCTCGGTGCGGGCCTCGATCGCGTCGGGGTGATGCGCAGCGTCGCGGCGGGGATCCTGCGCGTCTCCGGGACCACGGAACGGCGGATCACGACGTCGATCGCGACGGCGGTGGGCGTCATCAGCGCCTTCATGCAGAACATCGGGGCGGCCGCCCTGTTCCTCCCCGTCGTCGAACGGATCGGCGAGCGGACCGGCGTGGCCGTGTCGCGGCTGTTGATGCCGATGGGGTTCGCCGCGATCCTGGGCGGGACGTTGACCCTGGTCGCGTCGGGTCCCCTGATCCTGCTCAACGACCTGCTCGCCACCTCCGCCGAGTCGCTGGGCGTGGAGATCGAGCCCTACGGCCTCTTCGCGCCGCTGCCGGTGGGGCTCGCGCTGCTCGCTGCGGGAATCGCGGTGTTCGCGGTCGGCGGACGGTGGTTGCTGCCCGGGGGTGTGGTCCCGACGGCATCGGAGGAACTGGCCGGGATCGGCGAGCGCTACGGGCTGCAGGCCACCCACCGCTGTGCGACGGTTCCCGCTGCCTCGCCGTTGGTCGGGCAGACCGTCGAGGCGACGGAGGCCACCGAGGAAGGGGTGCTCGTCACGGCCATCCGAGCTGCGCAGGGGCTGCAGGTCGGTCCCGCCCGCGAGGTGGTCATCGAGCCGGGCGCGGTGCTCGGGCTGCGGGCGACGCCGGACGACCTCGATGCCTTCGTGTCCCGCTTCGGGTTGCAGTCGCACGAGGATGCGGCCATCGATGCGGTCGTGGACGGTGAGGACCGGATGACCGTGGAGGCGGTCGTGCGGCCCGGTGGCCCGGCCGACGGGGCGGTCGTGCGGGATCTGCGGCTGCGTGCCCAGCGTCGTCTCACCCTGCTGGCGCTGCATCACCAGGGGGAGGTCACCGGATCGCGGCTCCGTGACCGTCGGCTGGTGGGCGGGGACGTCCTGGTGCTGTCGGGGTCGTTCGATGCCCTGCGGGCGCTCGACGGTCCGGAGCTGGTGCTGTTCGACGACGAGTTGCGCGAGCCGCCCCGAACGGGCAAACGTTGGTGGGCGCTGGCGGCATTCGCCGTCGCACTGGGACTCGTGATCGCCACCGACCTGCAGCTGTCGTTGGCGCTGATGGTCGGGGCCATCGGGGTTCTGCTCAGCGGTGTGCTCACCCCTGACGAGGCCTACGGCGCGGTGTCCTGGAAGACGGTCTTCCTGCTGGCTGCCCTGATTCCGCTGGGGCGGGCGGTCGAACAGACCGGCACCGCCGCCTGGTTGGCCGACGGGGTGATCAGTGCGAGCGCCGGCCTCCCGGTCTGGGGGATCCTGCTGGTGGTCGGCGCGCTCGGCACCGTGTTCACCCTGGTGGTCTCCAACGTCGGCGCGACCGTGTTGCTGGTGCCTCTGGCCGTGAACGTCGCGGTGGGTCTCGACGCCGACCCGGCCATGTTCGGACTGATGATCGCCATCGCCGCCTCCAACGCCTTCCTGTTGCCCACCCACCAGGTCAACGCCCTGCTGATGGGGCCGGGGGGCTACCGGGTGCGCGACTTCCTGCGGGCCGGCACGGTCATGAGCGTGGTGTTCCTGGCGGTGGCCACGCCGATGGTCCTGCTCGTGGGGTGATGCCCATCGTCAGCAGGCATTTGCAGGCTGGACAATTTGTCCGTACATTTGCGCCACCGAACGACCCACGTGACGATCCGAGGAACCAACGATGAATCAGACGACCTCCTGTGTCGTACCCAGCGAGCTGACGGGCGACCTGCGCTCGTACGAGCTCATCGACGTCCGCACGCCCGGCGAGTTCGAGTCGAGCCGGTTGCCGCACTCCGCGAACCGACCGCTCGACCAGCTCGACGACCACGTCGACGAGTTGCGCGGACTGCACGACCAGGGCCGTCAGGTCGTGCTCGTCTGTCAGTCCGGCAACCGTGCGACGCAGGCCCAGGCCAAGCTCGCCGAAGCCGGGATCCGCGCCGATGTCCTGACCGGCGGTGTCGAGGGTTGGCGCAATGAGGGTCGCGACGTGGTCGTGGACGTCATGCGCTGGGACATGAACCGCCAGGTCCGGCTCGTGGCGGGCGGGCTCGTCGTGACCGCGGTCGCCGCGAGTGTCGTGGTCCCGGGAGCCCAGTACGTGGCCGGGGCGATCGGTGCCGGGTTGGTCTTCTCCGCGGTCACGAACACGTGCACGATGGCCCTGCTGCTCGCCAAGCTGCCCTACAACCGCCCGCGCGGGGCCTGAGAGCCACGACGATGTCACGAACGGACGCGTCACCCCCGGGTTCCCGCCGCTCCGCCCTGCCGAGCTGGGTGGAGCGCCGGGTGCCCCTGCTGCGCTGGCTGCGTGAGGCGGACGCCGGTTCGTACCGGTCCGACCTGCTGGCGGGGCTGACGGTCGCGGCGATGCTGGTCCCCCAGGGGATGGCCTACGCCGCACTGGCCGGGATGCCGCCGGTGACGGGGCTGTACGCCGCCACGGTGCCGCTGGTCGTCTACGCCCTGCTCGGGACCTCCGGCCAGCTCGCGGTCGGTCCGGTCGCGATCGTGTCGCTGCTGACCGCCTCCACCCTGGCACCCGTCGCGGACGGCGATCCGACCCGGTACGTGGCGCTCGCCGGCATGCTGGCCGCCATGGTCGGTGCCATCCAGCTGACCCTCGGCCTGCTGCGCGCCGGACGGTTGACGACGCTGCTCTCCCACCCGGTGATCAGCGGGTTCACCTCCGCGGCCGCCATCGTGATCGCGACCAGCCAGCTCGACAAGTTGTTCGGCCTCCGACTCGGCGAGGTCGACGGTTGGTTGCCGCGTATCGGTGCGATCCTCACCGGGTTGGACGGCACGCATCTGCTCACCCTGGCGGTGGGTGTCGCAGCCATCGCGCTGCTCGTGGTGGGCAGGCGGCTGGGCAACCGGGTTCCGACGCCCCTGCTCGTGGTCGTGCTCGCCACGGCGGCCGTGCCACTGTTCGATCTCGAATCGCGCGGGGTGGCCGTGCTCGGCGAGGTCCCCGGGGGCTTCCCGGTCCCCGCGTTGCCGGCCGCGCCCCTGGAAGCGATCCTGGCGTTGCTGCCCGGCGCGATCATCATCGCGTTGCTGTCCTATCTCGAAGGCATCAGCGTGGCCCGTGCGATCGCGAGCCGGACCCGCGACCGCATCGATCCCGATCAGGAGCTGATCGCCTCCGGTGCCGCCAACCTGGCCGCGAGTGTCGTGCAGGCCTTCCCCGTCGCCGGCGGCTTCTCCCGCACCGCGGTCAACCACGCCGCGGGGGCGCGCACGCCGCTGGCCAGCATCGTCACCGCGGCCGGGGTGCTGCTGGCCCTGCTGGTGCTCGCCCCGCTGTTCACGACCCTGCCGCAGGTGGTGCTCGCCGCCGTCGTGCTGGTCGCGGTCGCCAAGCTCGTCGACGTGCGCGAGGCGATCCACGCCTGGCAGGTCGAGCGCACCGACGGGTTGGCGCTGGCCATCACCTTCCTGGCCACCCTGCTGATCGGGGTGGAACTCGGGATCGGCATCGGGATCGCCGCGAGTCTGGTGCTGTCGTTGTGGCGGGTCGGCGTGCCCCGCGTCGCGCTCGGCGACAGCGGCGACGACCCGGCACGGCACCTGCTGCACGTCGAGGGCGACCTGCTCCCCGCCAGCGGGATCCGGCTGCTGGAACACGTCGACGCCCACCTCACCGCCCACGGCGACGGACTCGAGGTGCTGGTCCTGGAGCTGTCCGGGGTGCCGAGCGCCGACAGCTCGGGCGTGCACGCCCTGGCGACGATCGACGAGGCGTGCCGAGCGGCTGATGTCGAGCTGCTCCTGGACGGGCTGCGTCCCGGGGTCCTCGATCCGCTGTGTCGGGCCCACCTCGACGCGCGTTTCGCCGGGCGCCTGCGACGCGGAATGTCCGGACAATTTGACGCGTTCTCCTGGACGAGCGTGAACGACCCCACGACCATGACCGATACGTCACCACGAGGTGCAGCATGAAGATCCACACCATCGAGACGCCGTCGCTCGGCGACCGCAGCTACATCGTCCACGACGACGCCGGCACGGCCGCCGTCATCGATCCGCAGCGGGACATCGACCGCGTCCTGGCACTGGTCGAGCAGCATGGGCTGCAGGTCACCCACGTGCTCGAGACCCACAACCACAACGACTACGTCACGGGCGGTGTGGAGCTCGCGCGGCTCACCGGTGCGCGCTATGTCATGTCGGCCGCCGAGGACATGCTGATCGACGTTCATGGCGTCGAGGACGGTGACGAGCTGACCGTCGGCGCGATCACCATCCGGGCCATGCACACGCCCGGCCACACCCCGACCCACATGTCCTACGTCGCCACCGACGGTGACCAGCAGGCCGTCTTCACCGGCGGGTCGCTGCTCTACGGCTCGGTCGGTCGGACCGACCTGATCTCCAAGGCTGCGACCGAGGAGCTCACCCGCGCCCAGTTCGCCACCGCCCAGCGGCTGGCGACCGAGCTGCCCGACGACACCACGGTGCTGCCCACGCACGGGTTCGGCAGCTTCTGTTCCTCGGCCGCGGCCGACGAGCAGACCGCCACCGTCGACGCGAAGTACGGGGTCGAGACCTCCACGATCGCCGATCAGAAGCGCGCCAACGTCGCGCTGACGATCACCGACGAGCAGGAGTTCGTCGAGCTGCTGATCAGCGGGCTCGACGCCTACCCGCGCTACTACGCGCACATGGCCGGGCGCAACAAGGTCGGACCGTCGGGTGTCGACCTGTCGCCCGCCACGGAGGCCGACCCGACCGAACTCGCCCGTCGCATGCACGCGGGTGAGTGGATCGTGGATCTGCGCACGCGGACCGCCTTCGCCGCGGGACACGTCACCGGGACCGTCAACGTCGAGGTCGGGAACTCGTTCATCACCTACCTCGCCTGGATCATCCCCTGGGGAACACCGGTCACGTTGGTCGGCGACACCCAGGACGAGGTCGGCGAGGCCCAGCGTCAGCTCGTCCGGGTCGGGATCGACCGCCCCGCGGCGCAGGCCACGGGCGGCGTCGACACCTACGGCATCGGCCTGGAGCAGGGCAGCTACCGCACCGCGGACTTCGAGGCACTGGCGAAGCGTCTCGCCGACGGCGACGGGGTCCACGTGCTGGACGTCCGTCGCGATGGTGAACGTGCCGGTGGTGGCCTGGCCGGCTCCATCCACATCCCGCTGCACGAGCTGGTCACGCGCGTCGACGAGCTGCCCTCCGACGGCGACATCTGGGTGCACTGCCAGTCCGGGTACCGGGCCGGCATCGCGGCATCCATCGTCGCGCGGGCCGGTCGGCGTCCGGTCCTGGTCGACGACGACGCCAATCGGATGGCCGAGCTGGCGATGGAGATCGTCACCACCTGACACCACGCACACCCGGGACCACGGCCGCCATCTACGCTGTCCCCGTCGCGAGAGGACAGCGTTGATGGCCACGGACCCCACCCCGCCACCACTGCAGGGTGGGAAGGGTGAACCGCCCCTGTGGCAGCAGGTGCTCGACGACCTCGAGCAGCGCATCGCCGACGGCGACATCACCGACCGCTTCCCCACCGACCGGGAGCTGACCGATCGCTACGGCGTCAGTCGGCACACCGTGCGCGAAGCGGTGCGGCGGCTGCGGACCCGTGGGCTGGTCGATCGTCACCGTGGCCGGGGCAGTGTGCTCAACAGCGAACGGCTCACCCAGCCGCTCGGGGGGCTGTACTCGTTGTTCCGGGCGGTGGAGGAGCAGGGGCTCGAGCAGCGCTCCGAGGTGCTGGACCTCGACGTCGTCACCGATGCCGATGCCGCGGCCCGACTCGACCTCGACGCCGGGGCCGAGCTGGTCCGGCTCGAGCGGCTGCGGTTCGCCGGCGAGGACCCCCTCGCCGTCGACGTGGTGTTCCTGCCGCTGGACATCGGCCAGCCCCTGTTCGGTGTCGACCTGTCCCGCACGGCGCTCTACGACCAACTCGCGCAGCGGGTCGACACCCGGATCACCGCGGTGGAGGAGTCGCTCGAGCCGATCGTCCCCGATGCGCTGCACCGGCACCTGTTGCAGCTGCATGCCGACGAGGCGCTGTTCCGGGTGCGGCGACTGGGCCGTAGCGGGGACCGGCCCGTCGAGTGCCGCGTCACCCTGATCCGGGGTCAACGCTTCGTCTACACGAGCTCGTGGCGGGCGGACGGCCACCCGCAGGGCGCGACCACCTTCGTGGCGGCCGGTTCCGACGCGACGACCGCGGGCCGCTGACCACCGCCGGCGGGGGCCGAACGGTCCGCCGATCGCCCCGCGATGCGTCCCACACCGGGACGTGTCGCGATACCGTACGTCGACTCCCATCCGCGTCCGCAACCGCGTGTGCTCCCGTGCGCCTGTTGCGCCGAACGTCACCGAGACCTTGACTCGACGACGTCGACGCCGAAGCTACTCCCATGCGCGCTCCGCTCCCCGCCACGCTCCCCGCCTCCCTGGCCGACTATCTGCCCGGGCGTGTGGTCGTCGTGCCCGAGGAGCTGTGGGACGTGCCCGAACTGGACCTCACCACCGGGGTTCGCACGGAGGTGCCGCGCTACGGCCTGGAGCTGCGCAGCCGTGAGGTCGTCATCGATCCCGCCCGCGTCACGTGGCTGGCCGAGCGGGCGACGGTGCGGCCGCTCGACAGCCGGCTGGTCGACGTGGTGCACCACCGCGGGCTGCTGCACGTGGTCGGTCGCCACCACGAACTCGCCGCCCACCTGATCACCGGCTCCGAGCGGATCCCGGTCCGGCTCGCCCGTCAGACCGTCGCGGCACCCGCCGCCGTCTGAGCCCCCGTTCGGGGTGTCAGCCGCGCCGATCGCCGTCGGCGGCACCACGTCGCGCACCCGGGGCACGCGACATCAGCCCGCGCAGCGTCGTGCCGTGCAGGTCGCCGTCGCGCAGCGGGTGCTTGGGCGAATCGATGCGCTGCGCGCCGTAGATGCCCCGATGCGACGCGAACACGTAGGCGACGACACAGCCGACGGCGAGGTAGGGGAAGGCCCCGATCCCGAACAGCTCGAGGCCCATGATCGTGCAGGCCAGTGGCGTGTTGGTGGCGGCGGCGAACACGGCCACGAACCCGATCGAGGCCAGCAGCGCCGGTGGGACACCGAGCGGGCCGGCGAGCACCGCGCCGAGGGTCGCGCCGATCGCGAACAGCGGGGTCACCTCGCCGCCCTGGAAGCCGGCCCCGAGCGTCAGGCTGGTCAGTAGCAACTTGGCGGCGAACGCGTACCAGACCACCGACGTGCCCGACAGGGCGTCACCGATCAGCGGCAACGACAGGCCCAGGTACCGCTCGCCGTCGGGCAGGGCCAGCGCCACGCCGGCGACCACGAGCCCACCAACGAACGGTCGCAGGGGCGGCCACGCCAGGGTGACCCGGTACAGACGGGTGATCCCGGCGGTCAACTCCGCGAACAGCACCGCCGCCAGCGCGAACACCAGACCGGCGACGGCGACTGCGCCGAGCAGCGCGAGGCTCAGGGCGGTCTCGGGCAGCTCGAACGCCGGGGTCACGTCGTGGGGCAGATCCAGCCACTGGAACACCAGATGGCCCGTGAGCGCCGCGGTCGCGGCCGGCACGATCGCGTCGTAGCGGATCCGGCCGATCGAGCGCACCTCCAGCCCGAACACGAACCCGGCCATCGGCACGCCGAACACGGCGGCGAAGCCGCCGGACACCGCGGCGACGAGCAGCAGGCGTCGGTCGGGTGACGGGATCCGGGCCAGGCGGCAGAAGCCGTCCGTCAGGGAGCCGGACATCTGGATGGCCGTGCCCTCCCGGCCCGCGGAACCGCCGAACAGGTGCGTGACCCAGGTTCCGACGAGCACCAGGCCGGCCAGCCGTCGCGGGACGTAGGTCCGGACCGCAGCCGGGTCCCGGGGGCCGTCACCGGCCATGGCCGGTTCGAGTCCGTGGATCTGATCGAGGATCAGGTTGTTGCCACCGGCGGAGCGGTCACCGAGATAGTGGTAGAGCAGGCCGACGACCAGACCGCCGACGGGGAGCAGCGCGAGCAGCCACGGGTTGTCGATCCGGGTCTCGGTGACCACCTGCAGCCCCCACAGGAACACCGCGGACGACACCCCGGCGAGCGTCCCGACCACGCTGCCGAGCACGATCCCGCGCACCAGGTAGCTCCCGAGCGCGAGATGTTCCCGCACATCCACCCGCACCAGATCACGGAGCAGGGTCAGCAGCGTGCGGGCCGATCCGCGGCCCACCACGTCGGCCGGCGTGAACGGGCGGTCGCAGCCCGGGCACCGGTCGTCGTCGGCGATCCGGTCGCAGCGGGGACAGCGGTGGACGGACACGATGGGCGCTCCTCCGGCCGGCGGGCGGTCCGGAGGGTCGCGCCCACCCGGACCGGGCCACACGGATCGAACCGTGTGACTCGTTCGAGGTAGGCGCCATCAGCTCGGGCGCTCGATGTCGGTACCCGTGGCGGGCATCGACGGCGAGTGTCCGGGCGGTCGAGGGCGGGCACCATCGCCACCGTCGCGGAGCCTAGCCTGCCCGTCCGGACGGAAGCCGCCCGCACGAGGAGCTGGCCGTGGGACTGCTCGTCGCGCTCGTGCTCGGCATCGTGCAGGGCGTGTTCATGTTCGTCCCGGTGTCGTCCACCAGCCATCTGGTGCTCACGCAGACGCTGCTGCGCGATCGGGGCGTCGCGCTGCCGTCACCGGACAGCCCGGAGCTGATCCTGTTCGACCTGGTGGTGCACGTGGGCACGCTGGTGTCCGTCGTCATCGTCATGGGCGACGGCCTGCAGGAGTTGTGGCACGGCGTGCGGGCCGATGTCGGCGCACGCCGTCGGGGCGTGACGCGGGCCCCGTCCCTGGTGGACGGTCCGGCCACGCTGGGTGACGGAGCCTCGATCCGACTCGTGGGGCTCATGGTGCTGTCGGTCGCCGTGACCGGGGTCCTGGGCCTGATCTTCCAGGAGGTGCTCACGGGGCTGTTCGGCGCACCCGCTCTGGTCGCCGGTGCGCTGATCGTCACCGGTGCCCTGCTGTGGTGGACCGATGCGATGACCCCGGCGCGCAGCGGGCGACGACTGCGGTTCGGCTGGCGGGGCCCGACCCAGGTCACCGTGTCGGTGGCCGTCCTCATCGGCCTCGCCCAGGCCGTCGCGCTGGCCCCGGGCATCTCGCGCAGTGGCACCACCATCTTCGCGGCCCTGCTGCTCGGGATGCAGCGCACGCTTGCCGCCCGGTACTCGTTCTACATCGCGATCCCGACGATCCTGGCCGCGACCGGGGCCCAGGCGCTGCTCGTCGTGCTGGGCGACGGGTTCGGCACCATCAGCTGGGCGGCGATGGCGGTCGGGTTCGTCGTCGCGGCCGTGGTCGGCACGGCGGCCCTGTGGCTCGTCCTCCGCCTGCTGGAGGCGGCCCGGTTCCGGGCGTTCTCGATCTACGTGTGGCTGCTGGCCGCCGTGGTGCTGGTGACCGGGCTCGGTTGAGCGCGACTCGACCGGGCCGCGTGACCCGGGCCGCACGACCGGGCCGTTCAGCCGCAGCGTTGCGGCGTGGAACCCGCCGGGGGGTCGTCCTGCTCGGCCACCGCCGCGCCCCGGTTGTCGTCCCCCGACCCGGCTGTTGCCGAGTCGTCGGCCGTCCCGCCGTCGTCCATGGCGGAGGTGCTCGCCGGATCGCCGCGTTCGAGCCAGGTGAACAGATCGTCGGCCGCCTCGGCGTCGGGGCGCAGCAACCACGCCTCGGTGTTGGCCGCGCGTTCGCCGGGAACGGTGCGGGCGTCGATGTCGGCCCGCAGGGTCGATCGGTGGGCGGTGACCAGCTGTCGGATGCGGTTGAGCGTGAGCCGGTCATCGAGTTCGACGGCGCTGGCAATCGCCTCGGCGGTCCGGATGAGCCGGACCGAGTCGGTCAGGACACCGGCCTCGCCGAGTTCGGCCCGGATCTCGGCGATGAGCCGCTGCTGGCGGGCGATCCGGCCGAAGTCGTTGTCGATCCCCCGGGCGCGGGCGAAGGCCAGGGCGTCGGCGCCGTCGAGTCGCTGGCAGCCGGCACGGAGATCGAGGTTGGCGTTGTCGTCCTGCAGGGGCTCGTCGAGGTGGAACTCGACGCCACCGAGCGCGTCGACGATGTCCACGAACCCGCGGAAGTCGACCTTCATGGCGTGGTCGATCGACAGGCCGCTCCAGTCCGTCAGGGTCGAGACCACACAGCTCATCCCGCCCACACCCATGTTCTCACCGATGGTGTAGGCGGCGTTGATCCGGCCGCGACTGCCGTTGCACCGGGTCACCAGCGTGTCCCGGGGCACGTTGAGCATCCGCAGCTCGTCGGCGTTGGGGTCGAACCGCACCAGCGCCACGACCTCCGTCCGTTCCCCGAAGGCGTTGCCGGTACCGAGTTCGACCCGCTCCTCGGCGGTGAGCGTCTGACGGGTGTCCGAGCCCAGCACGAGCACGGTCACCGGGTCGACGTTGAAGTCGACGGTGACCTCGCGGTCGTCGGTGGTGGCTGGTGCCTCGTCGTCCTCGGCAGCGCCACCGGCGCTCGGCTCACCGATGGCGTCGGTCGGCCCGTCGTCGGTCGGTCCGCTGTCGGCGAGCCCGTCGACCTCGACGCGGTCGATCGAGCGGTCGATGTTGATGATCACCCCGGCGAGCACCAGCAGTGCGAGCACGACGAGACCGGCGACGACGGTGATCACCCGGTGCCAGCGCTGCCAGAGGCGGCGCAGCCCCGACGGTGCCTGCCCGGTCTCCGCTCGGGTGTCCTGCTCGGTCGACGACACCCGACCTCCAGTCGTGTTCGTGGGATGCGGTCCGGACGGTGTGGTCCGGGCGGCGTTCCCGGCCCGGGGGCCGCGCGCCGGATCCGCAGGGGCTTGCAGGGTAGGAGCTCCGCCGGGTGCCACCTCGCCCGGATGGCCGTACCCGGGTCCGACGCCGCGTCGGCATCGGGTGTGCGATGCGGACGTCCGTCCGGCGGCGGTGGTGACGGAGCGGGTAACGTCGTGATTCGTGCCGCTTGGTTCCGACCGGGCGGCGTCGTCGTTCGTGCGGTGGTGACGGTCGATCCTCACGCGTCCCCGCTACGACGTCCCCGACCCTGGAGTGATGCGCCGTGTCCGCTGTGCACGTGGAGGCGGCCCGCCGCCGGACCTTCGCGATCATCTCGCACCCGGACGCGGGCAAGACCACCCTGACCGAGAAGTTCCTGCTCTATTCCGGAGCCATCCAGCAGGCGGGTGCCGTGCAGAGCCGCAAGGCGGACCGCTCGACGACGTCCGACTGGCTGGAGCTCGAGCAGAAGCGTGGCATCTCCGTCACCTCCGCGGTGGCGCGGTTCGAACATGGCGGCATCGTGCTGAACCTGCTCGACACCCCCGGCCACCGCGACTTCTCCGAGGACACCTACCGCGTGCTGTCGGGGGTCGACGCGGCGGTGATGGTCATCGACGCCGCCCGTGGGGTGGAGCCGCAGACCGAGAAGCTCTACGCCGTCTGCAGGGCGCGGGGCACGCCGATCATCACGTTCGTCAACAAGATGGACCGGCCCACCCCGGAGCCGCTCGAGATCCTCGACGACCTGGAGGCCAAGCTCGGGCTCACGGGCCTGCCGGTGACCTGGCCGATCAAGCCCGAGGGCCGGTTCGAGGGGGTCGTGGACCGGCGCACCGCGCGGACCTACCGGTTCGAGGCGAACACGCCCGGCGGTGCCCGGATCGCCCAGGAGGACCAGGGCGAGGTCGACGGCATCGCCGAGGTCGTGCAGGAGGAGCTCGAACTGCTCGACGCGATCGGGGCCGACGTCGACGTGGAGGCGTTCCTCGGCGGGATCGCCACACCGGTCTTCTTCGGCTCGGCCCTGTCGAACTTCGGTGTCCGGCTGCTGCTCGACGCCGTGGTCGAACTGGCCCCACCACCGACCGCGCGGCTGGACGTCGACGACGAACCGCGGCCCGTCGACGGGGCGTTCAGCGGGCTCGTGTTCAAGGTCCAGGCCAACCTCGATCCCCGCCATCGGGACCGGCTCGCGTTCGTGCGGGTCTGCTCGGGACGGTTCGAACGGGGCTCCACCCTGGTCAACGCGCGCACCGGCAAGAAGGTCGTGGCCAAGTACGCGCATGCGGTGTTCGGCCGTGATCGCGAGACCGTGGACGAGGCCTTCCCGGGCGACGTGATCGGTCTGGTCAACGCCACCGACCTGCGCGCCGGCGACACGCTGCACGACGAGGACGCACCGGTCACCTTCCCGCCGATCCCGACGTTCACGCCGGAGCACTTCGCGACCGCCCACCCCGTCGACCGCAGCCGCGTCAAGCAGTTCCGGCGCGGGGTCCAGCAGCTCGACGAGGAGGGCGTCGTCCAGGTGCTGCGCCACGATCAGCTCGGCGATCAGGCCCCGATCTGGGCGGCGGTCGGGCAGTTGCAGTTCGAGGTGGCCTCCTGGCGGATGGAGCACGAGTTCGGCTCGCCCGTCCGGCTCGAGGGCACGCGGTTCGACACCGCCCGGGCGACCGACGAGCCCGGGGCCGACGCGTTGGAGGCCATGCGCGACGTCGACATCTACCGGCGCGAGAACGGTTCGCCGTTGGCGCTGTTCCGCAGTCGCTACGTCGCCGAACGGATCGAACGCGACCATCCGGAGATCACCCTGACCACCCTCGTGCTGAGCTGAGCTTTCGTGTTCGCCTCCCTCATCGCCGGACCGACCCCACCGCGTCGGACGACCACCTTCTCCGGGTGGCGCATCGTGGCGTTCGCCGCCATCGGGCTGGGCATGTCCGGGCCGGGGCAGACGGTCGGCATCAGCGTCTTCATCGACCCGATGATGGCCGCGCTCGAACTGACCCGGTCCGAGGTCTCGACCGCCTACCTCGTCGGCACTCTCATCGGGTCGTTCGCGCTGCCGCGACTCGGACGGGTCATCGACGACCGCGGTGCCAGGCTCGCCATGGCGCTGGTCGGTGGGCTGTTCGGGGTGATGCTCGCCGGCATGGCGGGCGTGGTCGGGTTGATCACGCTGGGGATCGGGTTCACCGGCATCCGGATGCTGGGACAGGGCGCCCTGACGCTGGTGTCCACCACCGCGGTGGCTCCCTGGTTCGACCGTCGGCGGGGCTTCGCCATGGGCGTCACCACCGCGGTCGGGTCCGCCCTGCTGTCGCTGATCCCGTTGCTGTCGAATCGGATCATCGGGGAGTTCGGTTGGCGGTGGGCCTGGGTCGCGATGGCGTTCATCGTCTGGGTGGTCATCCTGCCCATCGCGCTGCGGGGCATGATCGACCGGCCGTCCGACGTCGGCCAGCGGCCGGACGGGGACGCACCGCTGGGGGTCGAGGCCCAGCAGGCGGCCGACGAAGCGGTCTTCCGGGGGTCGTTCACCCGGTCCGAGGCGATGCGCACCCCGATGTTCTGGGCCGTGGTCGGCGCGGTCGCCGCCACCGGCATGATCGGCACCGGTCTGGCGTTCCACCAGATCGACCTGCTCGGTGAACAGGGTCTGACCGCGGCACAGGCGGCCGCCAACTTCATCCCCCAGACGGTGGCGGCGCTGACCACCACGTTGGCCGTCGGCAGCCTGGTCGACCGGATCGCCGCCAAGTGGGTGCTCGCCGGATCGATGGGGCTGCTCGCCGGCGCGATGCTGGCGGTGCCGTTCGTGACGCCCGGTCTGGCCGCCATCGGCTACGGGATGGCCGTCGGTGCCGCGGGTTCCGCCGCCCGGGCGCTGGAGGCCGCGTCGTTCCCGAAACTGTTCGGGCTCCGGCACGTGGGCAGCATCCGGGGCGTGGTCAGCGCGGTCGGTGCGGCCTCCACCGCCTTCGGGCCGTTGGCCCTGTCGATCGGCCGCGACCTGACGGGCAGCTACGTCCAGGTCCTGTTGTGGCTGCTGCTGATCCCGATCGCGGTCACGCTCGTCGGTCTGGTCGCCAAGGTGCCCACCCGGCCCGCGCAGCCGCCCGTGCCGCCGCCCGCGCAGCCCCCCGAGTGACCCACGGCCGGATCCGCCTCCGAAGGGCCCACGTGACGTGACGGACTACCGTGCGCGGCTGACGACGCCCGGCACGTCCACCCCGGTCGCCGGTGATGCACCGGTCCGCCTCCCGCCACGAGATGACGGATGCTCGACGGTCTGCTCCCCCTGTCCGACCCCGGTGCCGTCTTCGCGGTGCTGTTCCTCATCGTGCTGCTGGGGCCGTTGGCCGCCGAACGCGCCCGGTTGCCGTCCATCATCGGGCTGGTCGTCGCCGGGATGCTCGTCGGGCCGAACGTGCTCGGCGTGCTCGACCAGAACACCTTCATCGAGACGCTCGGGTACGTCGGACTGCTCTATCTGATGTTCCAGGGTGGTCTGGACCTGGATCTCGACGGGTTCCAGAAGCGGCGGCGTGAGTCGGTCGTGTTCGGGGTGATCACCCTGGTCGTGCCGATGGCCATCGTCACCGGTGTCGCCGTGCTGCTCGACATCGACCTGCTCGCGGCCATCATCATCGGGTCCGCGTTCACGAGCCACACGCTGCTCAGCTACCAGGTGGTCACCGACTACGGGTTGACCAAGAACCGGGCGGTGACGGCGACGCTCGGCGCCACGTTGATCTGCACGGTGGCGGCCCTGCTGATCCTCGCCGTCGCGGCCGCCGCGGCGAGTGGCCAGGCCGGCTGGTTGTTCTGGACCGCCTTCCTGCTCGGGCTCGTCGGCTACCTCGTCGTCGTCCTGGTCGGCCTGCCCCGCTTCACCCGGTGGTTCTTCACCGGGCTCGGCCAGGACCGGCAGGTCCGGTTGACCTTCCTGCTGTCCGGGATGGGCATCGCCGCGGTGGTTGCGGGTGTGGTCGGGATCGAACCCATCGTCGGCGCATTCCTGGCCGGACTGGCCCTCAACCGCTTCGTCCCCCTGGGCACCGTGATCGACGACCGGGTGCGGGTGCTCGGTCGCAGTGTGTTCATCCCCGCGTTCCTGATCTCCACCGGGATGATCCTCGATCCGATCAGCCTGTTCGCCGACCCGCGCACCCTGCTGCTCGGCGGGGCGTTCGTGGTCGCGGAGGTCGTGTCGAAGTGGCTCGCTGCGGACGTCTCGGGACGGATCATGCAGGTCTCGCGGCCGGAGCGGGGCCTGATGTTCTCGCTGTCGGTCGGGCAGGCGGCCGGTGCCTTGGCGGCCGTCATCGTGGCGCAGGATCTGCAGCTGATCGGCGACAGCGAGGTCAATGCGGTCGTGCTCGTGATCCTCGTCTCCGCGCTGATCGCCGGGGTCACCGGCGACCGGTTCGCCCCCATGATCGAGGCACCGGAACGTCAGGACGCGTCGTTGGGCAACCGGGTCGTGGTCCCGGTGTCCAACCCCCGCTCGGTGCAGCAACTGGTCCGGGTCGCGGCGCAGGTCGCCGCCCCGGACGCCGGTGCCGTGGTGGCGGTCAACGTCCTGCCGTTCGACGCCCGCCCGGATCAGCTCAAGACCCACAAGGAACTCGCGGCGAGCGCCGAGAAGGTCGCGTTGGCCGCCGGCTCGGAGGTGTCCACCTCGGTGCGGATCGACTCCTCGACCGCCGGCGGGGTGCTGCACACGGTCGTCGAGCAGGCGGGGACCTGTCTGGTGATGGGGTGGAAGGGCTATGCCAATGCCCGTGAGGGGCTGTTCGGCAGCATCATCGACCAGTGCGTGTCCCAGTCGCCGGTCCCCGTGCTGGTCTGCCGACCGGGGACCGACGATGTCACGTCCCGGGTGGTGGTGGTCGTGACCAGCGACGAGCTCGATCCGGGGGCGCAGCTCGGTGCGCAGCTGTCGTTCGAGATCGCCGACCGGATCGCCTCCCAGGCCGAGGTGGAGCTGGTCATCCTCAGCGAGGTGGCCGCGACCGACCTGCGACCGGTCCTCACGGGTTGGGGGGTCCAGGGCTCGCAGCGGGCGGAGATCATCTCGGTGGAGGGCGTGATCGGACGTCTCAACCGGATCCTGGAACCCGGCGATCTCGTCATCACCGGCGTCCCGCCGACCACCAGCCGGCTCGGCAAGGGGGCCCGGCGCCTCGCCCGCGCCGCCGGTGACCGGACCGTGGTCGTGGCCGTCCCGCGGTGAGCGCGCGGCGGCCGGCGTCGGCCGGCCGTGGGTGCCGACTCAGGCAGCCGAGCGACAGCGGGCACAGCGGCCGCTGACCACCAGCTCGATCCGCGTGGCCTCGAAGCCATGGCCCTCGTCGAGGTGCCCGCGGATCGACGACACCAACGAGCCGACGTGGTGATCCACCTCGCCACACACCTCGCAGACGAGGTGGAAGTGCTCGTCGGGATGGGCGAGTTCCCAGTGGCTGGCGTCCGAGTCGCCCAGTCGGGAGGCCCGGGCGAGCCCGAGTTCCTCGAACAGCGCGAGCGTCCGGTAGACCGAGGCGAGATCGATGTCGTGGCCGAGCGTGGCCGTACGGGCGAGGACCTGCTCGACCGTCAGATGCCCCTCGGCCGACTGCAGCACGTCCCAGACGGCCCGACGGGGCTGGGTGACGCGGTGGCCGTGTTCCCGTAGTGCCGCGTCGAGCTCGGTCTGGTGCACGTCGTCCATGGGCCGGTTCCGTCGGTCGTGCGGTGGGTTCACTGCACCGTGAAGGTGACCTCGTCGTACTCGACCCGGTCGCCGGTCGCCGCATCGTCGACGAAGATCACCACCGTCCAGTCGCCCGGGGTCCAGTAGGTCTCCTCGAAGCTGAACTCGCCCCAGTTCCCCAGTGTTCCCCCCTCGGTGAACCCGCTCAGGGTCGGGGTGGTGTCCTGGCCGTGGAACGCGTCGTACTGGATGTTGGCCTCGAACGAATCCGAACAGCCGACCACCTCGACGGTCACCGGACCGGGACCGGCATCGAGCCAGCTCGGGTCGTCGTCCGACGGGAAGGTGATGATCGCCCCCGGTGGGTCGGCGGTCACCGCGTCGCAGTCGGGTTCGCCGGCCGCGGGCGGCCGGTGCTCGCCGGGTGCGCCACCCGCGGGCGCGTCGTCCGCGTCCTGCCCGGCGTCCCCGTCGTCCGATGCGTCGTCCCCGGTCGCGGCGTCGTCGTCGTCGTCCGCGCCTCCGGGGTCGTCGGTGTCGTCGGCGGTGCCGTCCTCGACGCTGATCCCGGCCGCCTCACCGTCGGCGTCGTCGGTGCCGCAGGCGGCGAGCAGCAGCGCGAACGCCGCCGCGACGACGACGCCGCGCCGGCGTGACGGGGCCCGGCCGGTCGGGTGCTCACGGAACGATCGGGCCTTCATCACCACTCCACGGTCGGACGTCTCAGCGGTTGGGACACCACCGTAGTCGGTGGGTCACCAGCGCCCCCGTCAGCCGGTGACCCGCCCCGCCCGCGATGCGGAGGTCGGGATCAACCGGGTCGACGCGGCACCAGGAACACCCCGGAGCGGAGTTTGGGGCCGAGGTAGGTGCTCTTGGCGGGCAGCGTGGCACCGGCCATGGCGGCACCGATGAGCGTGTCGACGTCCGGCGGGTGCAGCCGGACGAGCGCGGTCCCCGGGTCCGGTGTGGGCGGGACCTCGCCGGGACCGGCCGCGGCTGCGGGAACGGGCTCGACGACCACGGCCGGGACCCGGGCGGCCAGCGGGGTCAGCAGGATCCGTTCCACGACGGCGGCGTCGATGTTGCCGAGCGGACCCCCCGTCAGCACGTCGTGCAGCGGGACCGACCACCACCGCCGGTCCATCCCGAGTTGCGCGACGTGGCGCGACGGTCGGGTCGTCGGCGGCGCGATGGGTGTCGGCGTGATCCCGGCGGCCGCCAGGACCGGGAGGACGTGGGTGGTGGCCTCGGCACCGACGATGCGTCGATCGAAGGCACTGACCGTCAGCCCGGACGCCGGGAACGCGGCCACCAGCAGCCGGTCGGCGGCGCGGCCGGGACCGTGTGCCGCCGCGAAGGCCGCTGCTGCCGCCACCCGATGGTGACCGTCGGCGATGGTCAGACCGGCGACCTCCGCGAACGCCCGGCGGAGTTCGTCCTGCGCCACCTCGTCGTCGACCAGCCACACCCGCAGGCGCACGTCGCCGTCCAGCGTCACGTCCAGATCGGGGTCGGCGCGGCGCATGACGGCGGCCGATGCCGCCGCGGTGTCCGTATCGTCGCGGTGCACCAGGGCGATCGGGCTGGACGCGGTGCCGACGACCTCGAGGTAGCGGACGAGCTGTTCCACACGGGCGGGCCGGACCTGTTCGTGGGTGCGGATCGCGCCCGAGGCGAAGGCCGCCACCGCGATGTCACCGACGACGCCGACCGTCCGGCTGCCGGCGTGGTCGAGGCGGAGTACCGCCAGACACGGTCCTGGCAGCGGCGTGAAGCGTCCCCCGCGGCGCAGCTCGTCCAGCGCCGTGCGGTTGGCCCGCAGCTCGGCCCCGTCGGCGTCGCCCGCCGTGCCCGCGGGCAGGACCCGCAGGAAGCTGTCCGGGCGGGCGGCCGCGGCGGCCCGCCGTTCGTCGGCGTCGAGCCGGTCGTAGGGCGGGGCGATGACCGCGGCGGCGTGCCGCGGGTCGACGATCGCCCCGTCGAACGGCTCGAGACGGACCATGCTCAGATCCGATCGATCCAGCGGTCGGCGAGCCGCTGGCGCGTCTCGAGATCACGGATCGTGGCCTCCCCGATCGAGGTGATGCCGGCCTCCCGGTTGAGGGTGGCGTTGATCACCTCGGGGCTGGAGCCGGTCAGATGGGTGAGCATCCGGACCCGGTCGCTGTTGGCCTGACGCAGCTCGCGCTTGCGCTGGGTGCGGCTGACCGTGATCGTCGCGCCCGCCCCGGCCGCGCCGTCGTCGCCGCCCCCGCCGCCCAGCGGGGGCGGGGCCGCCAGCTCGATCTCGAGGCTGAGGTCCTCGGTCGCGTCGACGATGAGGTCCTCCGGGTGCGCGTCGTCGAACACACTGCTCGGGTCGTTGTCCGGACCGTCCAGCGGGGTCGCGGAGATGGCCTGGAACAGCGACAACTGGTCGTCGGCCTCCGCGGGGAGCGCGTCGAGTTCGACCGGCGGCTGGTCGCCGTCGTCCTCGCGCCGCTTGAGCGAGTGGGTGCGTCGTTCGGCGATCTGGCCGGAGAAGCTGCGCAGTCGGGCGTCGTCGGGCACGAACATGAAGGCCTTCTGCCGGCGCAGCGGCCCGTGCCAGCGGACCAGTCGACCGACGGCCTGACGGAAGAACAGCTCGGTGACCGTGTTGGTGGCGTACACGCCGACCCGGAGACGGGGGACGTCGACGCCTTCGGAGACCATCCGTACGGCGACGATCCAGGGCTCGGTCCCACCCGCGAAGTCGGCGATGTGCTCGCTGGCCAGCGGATCATCCGAGGTGGCGACGGTCGCGGCGATGCCGTGTCGCCGGCGCAGCAGCTCCGCGATCGCGCGGGCGTGGTCGACGTCCATCGCGATCACCAGCCCGCCGGCGTCCGGCTGGATCTCGCGCAGGCGCGCCAGTTCCGCATGGGCCTGGTCGAGCACGGCCGGCAGCCACTCGCCGTCCGGCGACAGCGCGGTGCGCAGGCGCTGGGCCGCCAGGGTCCGGTCGAGCTGATCGTCGAAGGTGGCGCTCATGGCCGTGCCGTCGGGACTGGTCCACTCCATGTGGCCACCGAGCGCCGGGAAGAACACCGGGCGCACGACCCCGCCGTCACGCAGGGCCTCGCCGTAGTCGTAGACGTAGTGCGCCACGGCCTCGTCGAAGTCGTAGCTGACGAACGGGATCGGGTTCTGGTCGCTGCGGAACGGGGTGCCGGACAACGACAGGCGCTGCGCCGCGAACTCGAAGGCCTCCGCAATGCCGTCGCCCCAGGCCCGTTCCGCGCCGGCGTGGTGGATCTCGTCGAGCACGACGAACGCGTCGTCGGCCGGGCCCCGCAGCGCCCGGGCCGAGCTGGCCACCTGCTGGTAGGTGACGACGACGCCGTGCATGTCGCGGGGGAAGGGGTCCGCGGACCGCCACAGCGGTTCGAGTTGGAGCCCGAAGGTGGCGGCGGCAGCCGCCCACTGGTGCTTGAGGTGCTGGGTCGGGGCCACCACGATGACGCGCCGGTGCGGATGGGCACCGAGGTCGCGGACCGCGGCCGTCAGGGCGAACGTCGTCTTGCCGGCACCGGGCGTGGCCACGGCGAGGAAGTCCCGACCGGCGTGCCGCTCGAAGACGTCCAGCGCATCCTTCTGCCACCGGCGCAGACGGAGTCGGTGTCGCACGGCGGTCGGTTCCTCGTCTCGGCGTCGGGGCGGCGGCGACCCTACCGGGGTCCCGTGACGCCTAGGTTGCGGGCCTGGATCGACGACGGCGAGGGAGCAGCATGCGGACCGCGGTGGTGACCGGCGCGAGTCGGGGGCTCGGCGAGGCGTTGGCCCGGATGTTCGCCGAGGAGGGTTGTGCGCTGGTGCTCGCGGCGCGTGACACGGGTCAGCTCGCCGTGGTCGCCGCCGAGATCGAGGCCGCGCACGGCACGCCCGTGGTGACCCGGGCGTGCGACGTCACGGACAGCGACGACCTCGCGGCACTGTGCGCGATCGCGCTCGAGCGCTTCGGTCGTGTCGACATCGTGGTCGCCAACGCGGGCATCGGTGCCTTCGGGTCGCTCGCCGAGTTCGACGAGGAGCGGTTCCGCGCCATCCTCGACGTCAACGTGCTCGGGGTGTGGCGCACGATGCGGGCCTTCGCCACGGCGTTGACGGCGGCACCGACCACCGGCCTGCTGTTGGTCGTGTCCTCGGACGTCTCCGCCCGGGTGTTCCCCGACGGCGGGCCCTATGTGGCGAGCAAGCATGCGGTGCGCGCACTGGCCCGGACCTTCCAGCAGGAGCATCCCCAGCTGCGGGTGTGCGAGCTGCGCCCCGGTTCCACCCGCACCGCGTTCAACGAGGCCGACCCCGACGCGCCGGCCGATGCGGGTCAGCTGACGGCCGATGAGGTGGCGCAGGCCGTGCGGGTGGTCGTGCAGGCCCCCGACGGGGTCCGCATCGAGGAACTGGCGCTGCGGTCGGTCGGGCAGGCACCGAGCTACTGACCGCGGCTGTCCATCGGTGGGCGGCGGATCGTCCCGGACCGTGCGCAGGTCGTGTGAAGCCGACGTGAAGATGCACGCGGAGCGTGAGGAGCGACTACAGACAGTGGCGACACCTGCCGACATGGAGGGGAGACCGACCGCGGGTGGCGCCCGAGTCGCACGGGGACGTGGATCGGTCGCTCCGCTCGCCGCCACGGCTGGCGGGCCAGTCGAGGGAGGTGGCCCGGATGACCAACGTTTCCGGTTTCGGTGTCCGGTTCGCAGTGATCATGGGCCTGCTCGTCGCGCTCGCGGCACCGGCCGTGGTCGCGGCCGCCGCAGCGCCCACCGTCGCGCCCACCGCCGAGGAGATCCGCGTCGTGGTCCAGACCGGTGACGCGGACGGAGCGGCGGCGCTCGTCGCGGCCCACGGTGGTCAGGTGGCGACCCGACTGCCGCTGATCGGTGCGGTCGCGGCGACCCTCACCCCGGCTGAGGTCGAGCGACTCGACGCGCGTGACGGGGTGGTGGTGACCCCCGACCTGGTCGTGGACTTCGCATCCACCTCCCTCGGCGCGCCGCCGGCCGGCGATCTGCAGCTCGAGGCGCTCAACCCCCCGGCCGACTGGTCGCCGGCGACCGGGTCCGGGGTCGGCGTCGCACTCATCGACACCGGGGTGGCCGACGTCGATGCGCTCGAGGGTCGGGTCATCCACGGCCCCGACTACAGCGGGGAGGGCGACGGCATCGACCGGTTCGGGCACGGCACGTTCATGGCCGGACTGATCGCCGCGGACGGTCGGCCCACCACCGCGGGCGATCCCGTGTACGGGGTGGCTCCGGGGGCGCACATCGTGTCGGTCAAGGTGGCGGGGGCCGATGGGGTCACCCACCTGTCGACCCTGCTCGACGCGATCGGCTGGGTGGTCGTGCACCAGGACGACCATGGCATCCGGGTGCTGAACCTGTCGGTCGCCGTCACGCTGCCGATGGCACCCGCGGCCGATCCCCTCGCCCAGGCCGTGGAGGCCGCGTGGGCCTCCGGGATCACGGTCGTCGCCGCCGCCGGGAACGACGGTGCCGCCGGGGTCAGCTCACCGGGTCACTCCCCCTGGGTCCTGACGGTCGGCTCGACCGACACCAACGGCACCGTGTCGGTGGCCGACGACGCCCTCGCCCCCTGGTCGGGTCATGGCCGGGTCATGGGACGCCACCGGCCCGACGTGCTGGCCCCCGGGGTGAGCACGATCTCGTTGCGGGCCCCTGAGTCCGCGGTGGACCGACGGTTCGCCGAGGCGCGGGTGGGCGACGACCACTTCCGGGGCAGTGGCACCTCGATGTCGACGGCACTGACCGCGGGTGCCGCGGCGGCGCTGCTCGAGTGGCGACCCGGAGCGACACCCGACGACGTCAAGGCCGCGCTGGTCACGACCGCCGTGCCCGTCACCGGCAGCACGGCCGGTGCGGTGGATCTGGCCGCTGCCGACGCTGTCGAGCCGACCCGCGGTTGGCGGCAGCAGCACCCGATCGCGGCGCGGACGCCCGAGGGACGACCGATGCGGGTCATGCCCTTCAACGCACGCGGTGCGGCCGGTCCGGACGAGACCTGGCAGCGGCTGCGGTGGGTCGATGGTGACTGGCAGCGGTTGCGGTGGGTCGACAGCGACTGGCAGCGGTTGCGGTGGGTCGACGACGAGTGGGCCCGGCTGCGGTGGGTCGATGCGAACCTGGCCCGGCTGCGGTGGGTCGACCAGAACTGGGCCCGGCTGCGGTGGGTGGAGCAGGACTGGGCCCGGCTGCGGTGGGTGGACCAGAACTGGGCCCGGCTGCGCTGGGTGGAGCAGGACTGGGCCCGGCTGCGCTGGGTGGACGCCGCCTGGACCGCGGCCGAGTGGTCCGGAACGGATTCGCCGTGACGCCCGCGCGCCGGCGCATCGTCGCTCTGGTGGTGCTCGAGCTGACGCTGCTCGCGGGCGGCCTGCTCATCCTCGTGCCTCGGTCCTCCGCGACGTGGCACGACGACCCCCGGCTGTTCGTCGGCTACGCGGTGGTGATGACGATCCTGGCGCTCCTGCCGCGCATCACGATCGAGCACCGGAACCACGGCACGTGGTTGACCCCGACCGACAGTGCGATCGTGGTGGGCCTGTTCCTGCTCGGGCCGCTCGGTTTCGTGGCCGCGGCGTCACTCGGCGACGTCGCGCTCGCGCTGCGGGAACGCCAGTCACCGCTCAAGACGCTGTTCAACCTGGCCAGTGGCCTCGGGGGCTACACGACCGCCGCCGTCGTCTTCGTCCTGCTCGGCCGCAGCGATCCGCTCGACCCGGTCGCGTGGCTGGGTGCGCTCCTGGCGCTGGCCGCCTGTTCGCTGTGGGACCTGGTGTCCACCGCGGCCGTGCTCGCGATCGCGGAGGGGCAGCAGTTCCTGAGCCTGTTCCGGGTCAGTGGACTCCCCGTGCTGGTGAGTCTGATCCTGTCGGGGATCCTGGCGATCCCGGCCCTGGTGCTGTTCAGCGAGTCGCCGCTGCTGGTGCTGCTCCTGGCACCGGTGCTGGGGATCCTGCTGGTCAGTACCCGGGGCATGTCGTTGCAGCGCGCCGAGCGCGTGCGCTTCGAGCGCCTCTACGACGCCGCGTCACGACTCACGCAGCTCACCAACCTGCAGGAGACGCTGGGCCGGGGTGCCGACGAGGCGCGGACCCTGGCCAACGGCGCCATCGGGTTGTCGATCGCCGTCGGTGCCGACGGTGATCCCACCGGGATGCTCGTCGACGGCGACGGGATCGGTGCCGCCCCGCCGGCGCTCATGGCCGAGGTGCTCGACCGGCTGTCCACCGCCGATCGGGGCACGCTCGACGCGGACGCATTCGGGCCGGTGACCCGGCGGCGACTTCCGGACGTGGTCACCATGGTGTGGGCGCGACGCCCGATCGGTGCCGACGCGGACCTGCTGATCGCGGTCTTCCGCGAGCTCCGGGCCGACGAACCGGACGACTACCGCGCCGACGTGCTCGCCGCCTTCGCGACCCAGGCGGCCACCGTGGTCGCCAACGTCGAACTCCACGAGGACGTCCAACGCTCGCTCGGCCACCAGCTGGAGCTGAACCGACAGAAGAGCGAGTTCGTGGCGGCGGTGTCCCACGAGCTGCGCACACCGCTGGCCAGCATCCTCAGTGCCGTGCAGACGGTCCAACGACTCGACGAGCGCATGAGCCCGGACCAGCGGGCGCACGTCCTGGAGCTCGGATGGTCGCAGGGCAAGCGACTGCACGGGTTGATCGAGGATCTGCTGCTGGTCGCCGCGGCCGATCACCGTGAGGTTCCGTGCGAGCAGCGGCCCGTCGACCTCGCCGCGCTCGTCGGTGACCTGGAGCGGGAGCTGCAGGCGGTGGTGGACGACCGGTTGGTGATCGACCTCGCCGCGGATGCGACGCAGCTGATCAGCGACGAGGACAAGGTGCGGCGCATCCTGATCAACCTCGTCACCAACGCCGGCAAGTACGCCCCGACCGGACCGATCGTGCTCAGCTCGCAGATCGACGGTGACGATCTGGTCGTCGCGGTCACCGACCGGGGGCCGGGCATCCCGGCCGATGACGTCGAGCGGATCTTCGACCGTTTCGTCCAGCTCGACCAGTCCTCGACCCGGTCGCAGGGTGGCACCGGGTTGGGGCTGCACCTGTCCCGGCAGCTCGCCGAGTTGCTGGGTGCCGACCTCGCGCTGTGCGCCGGCACGACCGGCGGTGCACGCTTCGAACTCCGCTTCCCGCAGGCATCGACCGGGAGTGCCGACGGACCGTCGGGCGGGTCGGGCCGGTCGGCGGATGCGGAGCCGGTGGACCGCGTCGGTCGTGCGCCGGCCGGCTCCGGCATCGTCGGCCGCCCGGACACATCGCATCGTCGTGAGGACGCCCGGTTGGCGACCGTGGCACGAGAGGGATGAGATCATGACCAGCTGCTGTGAGCACGCCCGCATCCAGCGGGTCCTCGTCGTCGACGACGATGCGATCATCCGCGATCTGGTCGCGTTCAACCTCGAGGCGGAGGGCATGGACGTGACCACCGCGGGCGACGGGGACACCGCCTTCGGCCTGGCCCGGACGACCGCGCCGGACCTGATCATCCTCGACGTGATGATGCCGGGACGCGACGGGTTGAGCACGCTCGGGCTGCTGCGCGCGGATCCGCGCACCGCCACCATCCCCGTCGCGCTACTGACGGCCCGGGCCACCGACGACCAGGTGTGGGAGGGCTGGGCCGCCGGTGCCGACTACTACATCGTCAAGCCGTTCGACATCGACGAGATCCTGGCGTTCATCGAGTATCTCTCCCGGACCGCGCCGCTGTCGACGCCTTGACGGGGCCGACCTACGGTGGCGCGCCCGTGAGGCCGTACCGGTGAGTTGATGGAGTCCGCCCCGCCATGAGGATCGTGCGTCGTCCGACCCCCACCGGCCCGGCGTGGGGTGTGGTCGACGGTGACGTCGTCCTGGCCACGACCGGCCGCCCGTTCGTGGATCTCGAGCCGACCGTGCCCGTCGGCCGGCTCGACGAACTCGCGCTGCTCGCGCCGGTGACGCCGTCCACCGTGATGTGCGTCGGACGCAACTATGCGGCGCACGCGGCGGAGCTCGGCAACGCGGTGCCGGCGGCACCGCTGCTGTTCCTCAAGCCCCCGGCGGCGATCATCGGACCCGACGCGCCGATCGTCCGACCGCACGACGCCGGACGGGTCGACCACGAGGCGGAACTGGTCGTGGTCATCGGACGCACCGCATGGCGGGTCGACGCGGCCGACGCCATGGACGTCGTCGGCGGCTACACCTGCGGCAACGACGTCACCGCCCGGGAGCTGCAGCGCAGCGACCCCGGCGGTCAGTGGACCCGCGCCAAGGGATTCGACACGTTCGCGCCGATGGGGCCGTGGATCGAGACCGAGCTCGATCCGTCCGCGCTGCGGATCACCTGCGCGGTCGACGACGATCCGCGGCAGGACGCCCGCACCGACCAGCTGCTCGTCGACATCCCGACGCTGATCGCCCACATCTCGGCGTTCACCCGTCTCGAGCCGGGTGACGTCATCATGACCGGCACCCCGGCGGGTGTGGGGCCGTTGCAGGCGGGCCAGCGGGTGACGGTCACCATCGAGGGGATCGGGAGCCTCACCAACCCCGTGGTCGCCGACCGGTCGTGAGCCACCCGGGGCGTGCGCGGTGGCGTTCACGGATGGGCGGCCACGAGATCCAGGACGTCGTCGCCGAATCGTTCCAGTTTCGCCGGTCCGACCCCGGGACAGCCGGCCAACGCACGCAGCGTGTCCGGTTTGCGGGCCGCGATGACCCGCAGGGCGCGGTCGTGGAAGACGAGGTAGGCGGGAACGCCGGTCTCGCCCGCGATCCGGCCGCGCCAGGCCCGCAGTGCCTCGAACAGTGCCTCGTCGACCTCCTCGGCGTCGACGTCGAGCAGCCGGTCGCCGTCCCCGGAGCGGCCCCCGGACGTGGACGTGGCGGGATCCGACCCCCCGGCCCGGCCGCGCGACCGGCGACGCGCCCGGGCCCGCAGCGCGAGCGGCTCACCGTCGATGCGGACCGACTCCCCGAACGGGACGCGCGAGTGTCCGCCGAGGGCCAGCTCGACCACGGCGTGGTCGGCGTGCACCGCGCTGATCCTTCCCGCCAGACCACCAGCCAGGACGACCTGCAGGCCGACGTCGGCACGGACGCCGTCCTCGGTCCGCACCGCGTCGGGGGCCGCACCGGGGCCGGCCTCGGTGCGTGCTGCCGCCGCCGCGCGCGTCGTCGCCTGCGCCAGCTCCGCGACGAAGGGGCTGGTCCGGGACCGGTCCGCGATGATGTCGACCCCGCGCTGACACCGGGTGATCGCCACGTGGAACACGCGGCGTTCCTCCTCGACGTCGTCGGCCAGTCGGTGCGGGAACAGCCCCTGGTTCGCGGCGACCACCACCACGTGGGGCCACTCCATGCCCTTGACCCG
>LFIK01000268.1_pt1 | contig 38383 bp, 34 predicted proteins | sample 643401 | NCBI WGS metagenome assembly LFIK01 (sample SAMN03777447, study PRJNA286221) | soda lake metagenome | biome: soda lake; feature: Kulunda steppe; material: water; isolation source: sample T5-Br brine of Lake Tanatar-5 | place: Russia: Kulunda steppe | collected 2010-07
CCCAGCGCGACCGGCGGGCTGATGCCGAACGTAAACGGGATGAGCACCGCCAAGCCAACAGTCGTTGTCAGTCCGGGCATGGCGCCGACGATAACGCCGGCGAAGGTGCCGACGATCATCGCTGCAAAAATTTCCAGCGCAAGTAGTGAAAAAAGAGCATTTATAAATATTTCAACCATATCTCGCGCCTATACGAACATACTGATTATTAAGTCATTGGGCAAATGCCGGCGGAGCAGAACGACGAAAACGATATATGCAAATAAAACGAAGCCGATAGATGACGCTATGGCCGCCATCGGACGACCCGCACCTATACCAAACACAAAAAGTGGTATGAAGATAAGTGTCGCCGTAAAATATCCAATGGTAGGAAATGTCGCAATATAAGCAATTATAAGTGTTAAGCACACAAAAAAACGGAATGGATTGACGAATAAGCTTTCTTCTTCTTTTTTTTTTCTTCGGCGGAAGCCTTTTTTCTCGCCTTTAGTCCTATGCCTGCGTAAGCGAGCGTTCGCAATAAGTAGGCGGCGCTCAGTGCAGCCAGCGTTCCAAGCGCCAGACGCGGGAACATGGCAGCTTCTGCCGACAGCCCTTGGGTTTGCTGCCATCCAAGACCGGCAAGGCCCATCAGCAAAAGGGCGGTCATGATGTCTTTAGCGGTGACACTCAATACGAAAGGCCCCCAAAGTCCCCGTTCATCATAGAGTTATTGGTATGCGATGACTTTTATTGTATGTAGGCTACACGGTTCGCGAAGTGAGTCAAACGTTTTGAGGCGGCTGCAAATATGGAAAGGCGCGCGAAATCCATGATCGATGGCAGCCCGGAAGATGTGCCGAACGCTTCCGGTATGCCGAATGACGGTATTGACCAACGGCTTTTCGTTAGCGGCCTCGCCAAGGGATTAAAAATCCTAGAAATATTGGGAGAACAACAGTCACCGATGAGTTTGACGGAGATAGCTCAAAAATCATCTTTTGGCAGAAGCGGGACTCAGCGATTAATATATACGTTGTCGGCGTTAGGATATATTAAGAAGGATGATAGTACGCGAAGATATAAACTATCACAAAAAATATTGGGCTTTGCTGGAGGGTATTTACGCAGTGGTGGATTGCCGGAAAAAGCGTTTCCTTATTTGCTGGAAGCCAATAAAATGACTGATGAAACCGTAAATTTAACAGAAATTGACGGCTCCGATATCATCTACGTCGCGCGTTTTCCGAGCCGTAATATAATTACTTCCGACATTACAATCGGATCTCGCCTCCCGATTTTTTGCACCGCGCCGGGGCAGGCGATGCTATCGCTCATGCCTCGGGATCGGGCGATGGCTATCCTTGAATCCGCACCGCGAGAACCCCGCACTCCTTACACGATTACCGATATCGACAAGCTTTTTGCGAAGCTGAATGAGGCACACAATCAAGGTTTCGCCCTGGCGGAGCAGGAAGCATTCATTGGCGAGGTCTCGGTGGCATCGGCCGTAATATATGGCGACGGCGACGTAGCCGGGTCCGTGAACATCGCCGTTTCACTGCTTCGCTGGAGCCTTGCGGACGTGAAGAAAGTATTGGCGCCGGTTGTTATGGAGATCGCAGCAGCCATCTCAAGAACATTGCGCTGATCACGGGAAAGCGTCATCAGTACGGGACTTTTCGGGATACAATAAATCTCACCAAATGATTTGATTGCGGCCCCCGAATCGATCTCGGATTCCCGCACACCCTATCGCGGCACCGTGTCTTGGTGTATCGTTATCACCACATTCTCGATCAACTTGGCCGTGTTTCAGAATGCTCGATTCAGAGCAGGGCGCGGCAGTCGGAGGCCTTTATGGTTGAATTTTCCCTTACAAATCCTACCCGCATTGCGTTTGGCAAGGGCAGCATTGCCTCGCTTTCCGAACTGGTTCCGGCTGGAACCAAGGTTCTGCTGCTTTATGGCGGTGGCAGCATCAAGCGCAACGGAATCTATGATCAGGTCGTCAAATCCCTCTCGGCTGCTTCGGTGGTGGAATTTGGAGGGATAGAGGTAAACCCGCATTATGAAACGATCATGGACGCCGTGAAACTGGCGCGGAACGAGGCTGTCGACCTCGTTCTCGCCGTCGGGGGCGGCTCGGTCGTGGATGCGGGGAAGTTTCTGGCGGCGGCGGCCCGTGCAGACGGCGATGACCCATGGGATCAGCTTTTCGAGGGCAAGTATCCCAGCAATCCGCTTCCTGTCGGCGCGGTGTTGACGCTGCCGGCCACCGGATCGGAAAGCAATCCCGTTTCGGTGATCACCAGCACGAAGCGCAAGTTGAAGGTGCCGTTCGCGAGCGACTCCGTGCGCCCGAAATTCGCCATCCTGGATCCGGAGACAATGGCGACTCTGGATCGCCGGCAGCTCAGCAATGGCACGGTGGATGCGTTCACCCATGTTCTGGAACAGTATGTGACGATCAAAGGAAATACGCCGATCCAGTACGGTTTCAGCGAGTCGATTCTCGAGACCCTGATTGAATGGGGGCCGGTCCTGGTTGAGAAGAATACGCCGGAAGCTCGGGAAAACATCATGTGGGCGGCCAATCAGGCATTGAATGGACTCATCGGCGCCGGCGTCCGGCAAGATTGGTCGACCCATATGATCGGTCATGCACTGACCGAGCTTTACGGGGTCGATCATGCGCGCTCATTGTCTGTGATCATGGGGTCGGTCTTGCGATACAAGCTCGACCAGAAGCAGGCCATGTTGGCCCGCTACGGCCGAAGGGTCTGGAAGCTCGAAGGCGAAGACGATGCCGAGGTGGCACGATCCGCGATCGATCTGACGGAGGATTTCTTCCGCCGTATGGAGGTGCCGGTCGGTCTGGCGAGCTTGGACTCTGTCGATGTCGATGCCAATGATGTGGTTTCGCACCTTGAGCGCGCCGGTCAGACGGCTTTGGGCGAAGCCGGGGATATCGGCCCCGAGCAGGTCAGAGCGATCCTGGATATAGCGGCTGCAGGCGATGCTCGGGCGAGCGCCATGCAGGACGCGGCCCGCTCGGCGTAGGGCGCCGCATTCGACGAGAGCCGACGCGCCGGTTTTCCGCCCCCGCGGAAAATTTGGCGCGGGTGGCGCCCGAGGCGAGAATCAATCTTTGTCGTGCTTTGGAACTGGGTTTATGGGGCTGCAGCCCTAAAGCCAAGATTGTCTCGCACCTAAAAGCATTTTAAAAATCATGGGGAGCGGGCGTTCCGGCCGAGCAGCGGCGGTGCGATGGGCCCTATCGTCCTGAAATCCCGCGATTCTTACAAATGAACGCTTCACGGGCGTGGAAGATCAGATGATTAGGCGTGCGTTTTTGTTCCTTAAATCAATTGACACTTCAACGCATTGAGAAGAATGATATTAAAAAAACGATTCACCGATCCGAGGTGCCCAACCCTGCCCGACCATATTGGGGCGGGTGCAGTCTGTCTCTCACATCATAATGAATCCGGGAGGAAACAATGAAAAAATCCAGCCTTTTGATACGCGCCGCCGCGATTGCCATGGCTTTTCCGATGTCCGCGCATGCCTTCCCTGAGGATGGCCGTGTGATTACCATGATCGTGCCTTCCTCGGCTGGCGGGGGTACCGATACGGTTGCCCGTTTGATTGGGCCTCTGATGCAGGAAGATTTGGGCATTCCGGTCGAAATCGAAAACCGACCAGGGGCATCGATGCAGATTGGCCTGACCTATGCCGCCAATGCCGAGCCTGATGGATATACCCTGGTCTGGACCGTTTTGCCGACCGCGCAAAGCATCTACTTGGACGAGGATCGTGATGGAACATTTCATCGCGATGACGTGCGCCCAATCGGGATGGTCTACGGCGCTCCGTTCGCCGTTTCGGTCAATGCCGATAGCGAATGGGAATCCATCGACGATTTGATCGCTTCAGCCCAGGAGAATCCCGGCGGGGTTCGCAGCGGCACCACAGGCTTCATGTCGACCGGGCATTTCGCCAATATCGAATTCCAGCGTGGCGCCGACGTCGAGATGGCGACCGTCAACTTCCAGGGAGGCGGGCCGCAATTGACCGCTTTGCTTGGCGAGCATATTGATGTCGGATTCAACTCGATCGGCGAATTGCTGGCACATGTCGACGCCGGGAACATTCGCGTTCTGGCAGTCATGGATGACGAACGCAGCGATTTCCTTCCCGATGTGCCGACGCTCAGAGAAGCGGGGGTCGACGCCAATCCGGTCGGCAGCTATATCGGCTTGTCGGCCCCGGTCGATGTTTCGGACGACGTTATCGAGGTATTGGCGGATTCGCTCAGGGACGCCGTGCAGGATGAAGGCTTCCGGGAACGGATGGCCGAATTGGGCAACACGATCATGTATTACGATCCCGACGATTATACCGCGTTCTGGGACGCTGCCGATGAGTCCCTGATCCCGTTGATCGAAATCGCCAAGACTCAGACAGAATAAGGCGATTTAAGGAGCTCTATGCGGGCCCGGTTCTCTTGCGCTTGACTATAATGATCCGCGAGAACCGGGCATTCGCATGCTATCGTGCTCGCAACCGATCCAGTGCCAAACGGAATTTCGATCATGAATATGCGCAGACCTTACCAGATAACCGGTGCGGTCATACTTGCCTGTGCGCTTTATTTTATGATCGAATCTCTTAGATTTCGATACTTCACGGCTATTGGTCCGGGGCCGGGTTTTTTTCCGTATTGGTTGTCCGTCATTCTGGCGGTGCTCGCCGGATTGATGATACTCCAGGCGACGTTCGGCCAACCGGAACCGATGCCTGAAAATTTCTTTGCGGAGCGCTCCGGATACTTCCGAATTGGTGCAGTTCTTGCTGCCATACTCGGGACCATATTGGTTCTGGAGTTCCTCGGCTTCCGGCTAACCATGCTCCTAATGTTCCTGTTCGTGTTGCTGACGGTCGGGCGATACAGCCTCTTGGTTTCAATTTCGCTGGCGCTTGTCGGTGCGTTCGGCGGCCATCTCCTGTTTGTCTATTGGTTGGGACTCCGCTTGCCCCGCGGTGTGTTCGGTTTGTGAGTGACCGAGGGCGATACGCCTTAGTCGTCTCCGGGCGGGTTAGAATAATGGAGTAGTGTCCTGGAAGCACTTAATTTCCTTATGGGCGGATTCGCCAATGTTCTGCATCCGTCACTTTTGATTTATGCAGTGATTGGATGCATGCTAGGCAATCTTGTCGGCGTGCTGCCGGGTATCGGACCCGCTGCCGGAACCGCCATTCTTATCCCAATCACAGCCGGTCTGGATCCGACCGGTTCGATCATTATGCTGGCGTCGATCTATTACGGGGCCATCTACGGCGGAACGATCACCTCGGTCTTGCTTAATACGCCGGGTGAGCCGTCATCAGCGGTTACATGTCTTGACGGCTATCCGATGGCCCGTGCCGGCCGGGCCGGGCCGGCGCTTGCAATCGCGGCGATAGGGTCGTTTTTCGGCGGAACGGTTGCGACCATGGGGTTGGTGTTGCTGGCCCTGCCGCTGACGCAAGTCGCGCTGACCTTCGGGCCGCCGGAAGTATTCGCCCTGTTGGTCATCGGCTTGACCATGGTCACCGGGCTGGCCAGCCGGTCGGTTCTGAGGGCATTGATTGCCGCCATCATCGGTTTGCTGCTGGCGCAGATCGGCACCGATCCGGTCATGGGCGCCCAGCGTTTCACGTTTGGCTTTCTTCCGCTGATGGATGGCCTATCGATCGTGGCCGTGGTCATGGGATTGTTCGGCATTGCGGAAATCCTGCGCAACATCGAGGTGCGGTCGTCGTCAGTTTTTGCCGCGAAAGTCGGCCGGCTGTTTTTGTCGAAATCCGACATCAAGCGGTCTGTGGGGCCAATCGGGCGAGGCACAACCATCGGTTTCTTCCTCGGGCTGATCCCGGGTCTCGGTTCGATGATCCCGGCATTCCTTTCATATTCTCTGGAAAAGCGCATCTCCAAGAATCCAAAGGGTTTCGGAACCGGCGTGATCGAAGGGGTCGCCGCGCCGGAATCGGCCAATAACGCTTATGCCAATTCGGCGCTGATCCCCCTATTCACGCTTGGCATCCCGAGTTCGCCGACCATTGCGGTGTTGATGGGCGCCTTCATGATGAATGGATTGATCCCCGGCCCCTCGCTGTTCATCGATCACCCAGCCTTTGTCTGGAGCGTAATCGCCAGCCTCGTTGTGGGAAATGCAATCCTATTGATTCTAAATCTGCCTTTCATCCCGGTTTGGGTCGCACTCCTGAAAATCCCTTACACGATTTTGATCACCTTCGTTATCGCGTTCTGCGTCATTGGAATATACAGCCTCAACAATAGCGTGTTCGACATCTATGTTATGTTATTTTTCGGAGTAGTGGGATATTTCTTCAAGAAGCTCGATATCCCGCCTGCGCCTTTGGTTTTGACCCTAATTCTCGGACCGATGATGGAGCAAGGGTTGCGACAGTCTCTCGAAATCTCCGGAGGGGATCCGATGATCTTCTTCAGCCGGCCGATTTCGGCAACACTCTTGGCTCTGGCGGGGTTGATCATCATTCTGTCGATGGTTCGGGCCCTGCAACCGGTGCGCGGTTCATCGAACGAAGACTAGTCCGCGAATGGCCGGTTCCGCACGCGAAGCTGGCTTTCGAAAACGGCCGCGACGCTGACGATCCCTTTCGACGACCGCTCTTAGAGAAGTGCGGCGACCTCCAATGCCCGGTTTTGATGAAACGTTTCTTGACAGTCAGGTTGACGCCGGATACCCATAAATTAATCACGTCCAAAACCTAGGATCATGCCCGTTCGCATGGTCGCCTATCGACCGACGCTCCGGTTCGGGAATCCACAAGTCGGCGGGTGATGGATCGACAACGCGATACCAGGGAGGAAACGTGTGCCTGAGATCATTGGCGAAGGCGACTATACCTATCGCGTAGATCGGAACTGGGGCAACCTGCCCGATGGCTGGCGTATGGGCGATGTCGCGGCGATCGGCGTCGATCGCAATGACCATGTCTATGTCTTTCATCGTGGCGAACATCCGATGCTGGTGTTCGACCGTGAGGGCAATTTTCTGAAATCATGGGGCGAAGGCGTCTTCCTGCGGCCGCATGGCATTCATATTGCCCCTGACGACACTATTTTTTGCACCGATGATGGCGATCACAGCGTGCGGCGTTGCACGTTGGACGGCGACGTGCTTTTGACATTGGGCACACCGGGCAAGCCGGCGCCGCAGCTTAGCGGTGCGCCTTTTCACCGATGCACGCATACGGCCCTATCGCCGGACGGCGACATCTATGTGACCGATGGCTATGGCAATGCCCGAGTCCACAAATTCTCGCCCGACGGCCGGCTGATCATGTCCTGGGGCGAAACCGGAAGCGATCCGGGCCAGTTCAACCTGCCGCATAACGTTCATTGCGACGCCGACGGTTGGGTCTATGTGGCCGATCGCGAAAACCACCGCATCCAGGTGTTCGACGGCGACGGCCGTTTCCAGACGCAATGGCATGATCTGCACCGCCCGAGCTGCTTTTGCTTCTGCGGGGGTAATTGTCCGATTTGCGTGGTTGGCGAGATCGGCCCCTATTACGACTTCAGCCGTGAATACACTAATCTGGGCCCACGGTTGAGTATCCTCGATATGAATGGCAAGCGGCTGGCGCGCCTGGGGATCGGCAAAGGGACGGGGGCCGGGAATTTCCTGTCGCCCCACGGGATCGCGGTTGATAGCCGCGGCGACATTTATGTCGGCGATGTCGGTTTCACGGCCTGGCCGTCGCTGTTTCCGGACAAGCCCGTTCCCGAGGATCTGCGCTGCCTCCAGAAACTGATACGGACGGCCGCCTAGCGGCTCGACATTCGCAGGCGACCGGTTCGGCACAAATTCAAGGAGTTCACGGGTGAAAATCGACCTGAACGGAAAAAAGGCCCTGGTAACCGGCGGCAGCCGCGGATTGGGGCTGGCCATGTGTGAACGTTTCGCCGCTTCGGGCGGCGAGGTGATTGCCGTTGCCCGCGACAAGGCGGTGCTGGATTCCGCAGTCGCGGATGTAGCGAGCAGAACGGGCGGAAAGATTTCCGGCTATGTCTGCGACATGTCCGACGAAAAGAAAATCCGCAGTACTTGGGCGGAAATCGAGAAGGACCACGGGGGTGTCGACATCCTTGTCAATAATGCCGGATCGTCGGTGAAGGACGAGTTCCTCAAGGTCTCGGCCTCGATGTTCCGCGATGATATGGAACTGAAGGTCACCGGGGCGATGATCCTGTCGCAACTGGCCACCCCGCATATGCAGAAGAACCGATGGGGACGGATCATCAACGTCCTGGCGATCATCGCCAAGGTTCCGCCCGGTGGTACGATCCCGACGTCCATGAGCCGGGCGGCCGGCATGTCCATGACCAAGATCATGTCCAAGGAGTTGGCGCCCGACAATATTCTGGTCAATGCTCTGCTCGTCGGTGTCATCGAGAGCGGCCAATGGCAGCGCCGTTACGAAGCGTCGGGAAAATCGGAATCCTATGAGGAATTTCTGGCCCGAAACGGCGCGCATGTGCCGCTGGGCCGGATGGGCCGCGCGGAAGAATTCGCATCGGCGGCCTGTTTTCTGGCGTCGGACGCCGCGTCTTACATCTCCGGTACGGCGATCAATGTCGATGGCGGTTTGTGCGCCGTCGTCTGAGCGCCGCCGGTCAAGGAGTTTCGGAAAATGGAAATGGCGCTTCACGGAAAGACGGCGCTGGTAACGGGGGGCAGTCGGGGGTTGGGGCTTGCGGTCTGCCATCGGTTTGCGGCTTCGGGCGCGCGGGTGATCATGGTCGCCCGCAGGCGTGATGTTCTGGATCAATCAAGGGACGAGGTCGCCAAAGCAACCGGTGGTGATGTGGTCGGCTTTACCTGCGATGTCGGCCGGAAATCCGATATCGACGCGCTTGCCGCCGATATGGCCGCGGCCGGGGAGACGGTCGATGTCCTTGTGAACAATGCGGGCACATCGGCGCGGCGCCATATCAGCGCGTTAGACGGTCAACTCGTCCTTGATGATATCGAACAGAAGGTCGTCGGCGCGACCCGCCTTACACAAATGGCGTTGCCGCATATGCAGTCCCGCAAATGGGGGCGCATCATCAACATCGTCAGTACCTTCGGCAAGGCACCCAATGCGGCGGCAGCGCCGACGGCTGTCAGCCGGGCGGCAGGCATTGCGCTCACCAAGACGATGGCGTTCGACCTTGCGCCCCATAACATTTTGGTCAACGCGTTATGTATCGGGTCGATCATCAGCGACCAATGGGAGAAGAAATACACCGCATTGAAAGACAAGGGGTCTTACGAAGAATATCTGGCCGAACAGGGTAAACCGGTTCCGATCGGCCGCCTCGGCAAGCCCGAGGAGTTGGCGGCGATGGCGCTGTTCCTGGCGTCGGACGCATCCTCTTATATCACCGGCACAGCGATCAATGTCGACGGCGGTTTGGCGCCGGTCGTCTGACGATCCGCAGTTTCGGACCAAAGGCAAAATTCAAGACTTATCGCAGGCGTTTTCGGGGGGCGAGGAATGATCAGTGCGGGTCGGTTTATCGTAAAATTCCTGGAAGCCCGCGGCGTCGACCGTGCGTATTGTGTGCCGGGAGAGAGTTTCCTGCCCGTTCTCGATGCCTTCATCGACAGCGGCATTGATGTCATCACCACGCACCACGAAAGCGCCGCTGGGTTCATGGCGCTGGCTGACGGCCGAATGACAGGACGTCCGGGCATCTGCATGGTCAGCCGGGGGCCCGGCGCGACCAATGCAGCCATTGCCATGCATACCGCCGACCAGGACTGCGTCCCGATGATCATGTTGGTCGGCCAGGTCGCGCGTAAGAATTTGCGCCGAGGATCGTTTCAGGAAATCGACTATGGCGCAATGTACGGCACGATCGCGCGCTGGACGGTCGAGGTCAGCGATCCCGAACGTTTGCCCGAGGCGATGACGCGGGCTTGGCACGCCGCCGTCGACGGTTCGCCCGGACCGGTCGTGGTCGCAATGCCGGAAGACATGCTCGAAGACATGCTCGAGGATCGGGCCGTACCCGCCTATCGGCCGACGGCGACCCATGTTAATCTCGAGGCGGTCGAGCAGGCCGCAGCGCTGTTGCGCGCCGCCAAACGGCCATTGATCATTGCGGGGGCGGGGCTTGACCGCGGTGACGGACGGGCCGTATTGCGGAAGTTCGCCGAGGAAACCTCGATCCCGGTTGTCGTCAGCTTTCGGCGCCATGATCTTTTCCCCAATGATCACCCGCTCTATGGCGGCGATCTTGGCGTTACGAACACGCCTGAGCAAATGGCGGCCTTCGACGACTGCGACGTCATTCTGGCCATCGGCACCCGCCTGGGCGATTTGACCACGCATGGATACACCTTTCCCAAAATCCCCTGGCCGACTCAAAAGCTGATCCATGTCTATGACGACGCCGATGTGATCGGCGCTAGCTTTGAGCCAACGGTCGGTGCTGCCTGCGATCCTGCGGCTTTCCTCGAGGCTTTGGCGGTGGCCGATGCAGGTACGCCCAACGCCGTGCGCCAGGATCACGCGAAAAAACTCTCCGGCATTCAGGCGTCGATCGGCAAATGGACGCCGCGTCAGGCCGAAGACGGCGTCGTTTTCGGAAACGTCATTGCCGCATTGAGCGATCGGCTCGACGATGACGGCATCGTCGTGCCCGATGCCGGGATCTCGGCCGCGCTCGTCTATCGGCATTTTGTGTTTCGGCCTCCCCAGCGCCTGTTCGCGACGGTCACCGGCGTCATGGGATTCGGCGTTCCCGGCGCGATCGCGGTCGCCATGCGCAACCCCGGCAGACACGTCGTTTCGCTATTGGGCGACGGCGGTTTCCTTATGACGGGCAATGAATTGGCGATCGCGGTGGACCGGAAACTGCCGATTCTGTTCATTTTGTCCAACAACCGCAGCCTGGGAACGATCCGTGCCTATCAGGAACGAATGTATCCCGGCCGCCCGGTTGCGACCGATCTGACGACCCCGGATTTTGAAATCCTCGGCCGCGCCTTTGGCTGCAAGACCATTGTCGTCACAAGCGAAGACCAGGTTGGCCCAGCACTAGAGGCCGGATTCGCCCATCGCGGCGGACCCGTGCTCGTCGAGATCAGAACCAGCATTTCAGCCATACTGCCAAGCCGCGTCTAGTTTCGGGCGCGGGCCGGGCTCAGTCTCCCGCCGCTATTTTCGCGGCCATGGATCGATAGATGCGAAAAATGAACGGTGCAAGGGACATCACGATCACCATCCGGACAACGTGAAAGGCGGCGACGATCGAGGCGTCCAGATCCATGGCGACGGCCGTCACCGACATTTCGGGCGTGCCGCCCGGGGCATTTGCCAAGACGAACAGCGCAAAACTGTCATCGAAGAAAACGATCAACCCGGCGGCAAGGGCGAATGCCAGCGCCAGCAGGACCAGGCTGACGATCAGGCCGGGCAAGACGAAACTTATCGCCGCCAACACGGTTCGCCGGTCAAACATAGCCCCCAATGCGACACCGATCGCCACCTGCCCGGCCGCGATCAGGGACACGGGAATGGCCGAAAGCGGCGCCCCCGACATCGTGGCGAGGCCGACGGCGACCAATGATCCCAGGAAAAAGGGGTTGATGATACCGATACGTTTCGCGATCAGGCCGCCAGCAAGTGCGACGATTGCACAGAGCAGCAATCCCTGTGGGATGATGACCTGCGACCGGGCGCCCATCTCCGCCATGTCCATGCCGCCGAGTATCAATATCGGCGGAATAAGGATAACCGTAACGGCGACACGCGTGGTTTGCGAAAAGGCGACGACACCGGCATTGCCGCCGTAATGCTGACTGAGGGCGGCCATCTCGATGGGACCGCCCGGCAAGGTCGCAAAGACGGCGGTTGCCATGTCCGCGTCCTTCAACCTTATGATCATGGTCGCCATGGTCAGGCTGAGCACGATGGTTGCGACTGCCGAGATCAGCATCGGGACGAGATAGACCAGCATCGTCGACACGGCTTCGGGCGTCAGATTCAATCCCACAGCGGCACCGATCACCGATTGACCGGACCAGCGCTGAATGTTGCCGACGAGCGGTGCGCCGAAGCAGATCGAAATTGCGCCTGTGCTGATCAGGGGGCCGATTATCCATGACAATGGAACACCAAGCGCGGTGAACAACCAACCAGACGCCACTCCCAGGCCAATCGCGAGAGCGAGATACCGCAGATGCGGTCGGGACCGGAAAAAATTCAATAATATCATAGGACTCTTGTTAATGGCCAACAGGCGGCCGATCAGGTGGGGCCGGGCCACGAAGCATGTCGGCGGCGCCAGAGCGGGGTGAGAGTCGAAATTTTGATGAACCGATTCATTGACAGTTTATCGCTATGGTGATACCGATTACAAGAAGACAATAAAATGAAGGCGGTCTGACGGATCTCAAGCTTTGTCGTTTATATTTATAAAACGGCAAGAAATTTGCCTGAGATGACGCTGTAAATCCGCCAAAAATAAGGTGAGGAACGATGCCCAATATCAATGCGGTCAAGCAAGCGCTTGCCGACGGGACAACTGTAACCGGCGTTCACTTCACATTTGCGTCTACACAAGTTCTGGAATTTCTTGGACGCATAGGCCTTGATTTTGTTTATTTCGACGGTGAGCATGGAACGTTCAATCGTGAAAATTTGGAACCGTCTTGTGCGTTGGCGGAGAAATTCGGAATTACGCCGATTGCGCGCGTGCCGTCCAATTCGGTCGCTGCAATAACGCAATTTCTTGATGCCGGCGTCAAGGGCATCGTCGTTCCGCATGTCGAAAGCGTCGAAGAAGCGAGGGCCGCCCTTGCGGCGACTTATTTTGCCCCGCTGGGCGATCGCTCTTTCGGGGCCGGCCGGCCTGAATACGCCATCGGCGTCGGCGATCTTCCTGCCTACTTGGCCGATATCAATGCCGGAACGTCGCTTTGCTTGATGATCGAGAGCCAGGCCGGACTCGATTCGGTTGAAAAGATCGCCGCGTTGGACGGTGTCGATTATTTGAGTTTCGGCATGATGGATTTGTCCCAAAGTCTCGGGCATGCGGGAAATCCAAGTCATCCCGAGGTTCAAGAAAAAGTCGCGTTGGCATCGGAGACGATCCGGAAGGCTGGCAAGAAGGTCCGGGAAGACTTCATGAACTACTGTTGGATACGCGATCTTGTCGTCGCTGGCGCCGCCACGAAGCTTGGCATCGCGCCCCAACGTTAGTGCCCCCAATAGCTAACTCACAATAAACTAACTCCGGGAGGAAAATAATGAAATCCACCTTGAAGTCTACGGGTCTGCTGAGCGCAGTCCTCATGACTGTCGGTGCTGGGGCGGCTTTTGCCGATTACCCGACCCAGCCGATTGAAATGATCGTGCCCTTCCCGCCTGGGGGCGGGACCGATCTGTCCGCGCGTATTCTTGCGCCGGCGATGGAACGCTATTTGCCCGACGGCGCAAGCATCGTCGTGGTGAACCGTGCGGGCGGTGGCGGTGAGGTCGGCGCGACGGCGATCGCCCAGGCCGATCCCGACGGCTACACGATCGGCATGATGAACGTGCCGAATACGATGATGAAGCCGCATGAGCGCGAAACGTTTTTCGATGTTCACAGTTTCGAGCCGATCGCCAATATGGTGTTCGACCCCGCTGCCCTGGCGACCGGTCCGGACAGCCCGTTTGAAACGCTGGAAGACCTTGTGCAAGCGGCACGCGAAAGACCCGGCGAGATCACCGTGGCGTCGGCGGGTATCGGATCGAACACCCATCTCGATGTGATCGTTTTGGAAACCGCCGCTGATATCGATCTCGTCCATGTGCCGTTCGAGGGCGGCGCAAATGCGCGTAACGCCCTTTTGGGCGGCCATACCGACCTGCTCGCGACGGCTTTGGGCGATTCGGTTCGGTTCCACGAAGAAGGCGAACTTCGCATTCTCGGCGTGATGACCGAAGAGCGGTCGCCGCTGATACCCGATATCCCCACCTACACCGAACAGGGGTATCCCGGTCTTGGCGGATCGGCGCGTGGCTTCGTCGCGCCTTTGGGGACGCCTCAAGACGTCATCGACATGTTGGCGGAGGCGATTGAATTGGCTCTGCAGGACCAGGAGCTTCTCGATCAAGCCGAAGAAATGGGTTTGCCGCTACTCTTTATGGGTACAGAAGAATACACGCAATATCTTTTGGATTCCGACGCAGAGCTGGCCGAAATATGGGCCAATAATCCCTGGACTGAAGACGAGTAAGGTAGATGATAAATGCGGGCGCGAATATTTTCGGGGCATTGTTAATTCTCGCGTTTGTAGCGTTCGCATGGCAGTTAACTGGTGAGTTTCGGCGCGGGTCAGGGTTTTTTCCATATATAGTTCTTACCCTGCTCGGGGCAACGTCGTTGCTTTGGCTGCTTCGATCTCTGATCGAATTGCGGCTGAGCCGAAAATCCGTCGCCGGGGCCTTCCCGGGTGGCGGCGGCAATGCCGGCGAGGACGGTGATCAACCGTCCTCTGCCGACGCCAGTCTCGGCAGTGTTGGCGGGTATGCAGTGTTGGGCGTGACGCTGCTCTATGGCGCAGCGGTCGTCAATATCGGTTACGTCTATCCGTCGATTGTCTACTTGCTGCTGGTTTCTTTAATGCTTGGCGGGCGGCAATATCTGACAATCGCGGCTATTTCGGTCGGTTTTCCCTTGGCCGTCTATTACTTTCTTGCGGTCGGGTTCAACCGGCCTTTGCCCTTCTGAACCCAAGGCGATCGCTGATGATCGAGCACCTCACCTCCGCCATTCCTGCGGCATTCAGTCTGTACAACCTGATGGTCATGGTTCTGGGCGTCATCGGCGGTATCGCCGTTGGGGCCATGCCTGGTGTGAATGCGACCATGGCGATCGCCATGCTGTTGCCGATTACGTTTACGATGGAGCCGCTTGCGGCGCTTGGCGCCATCGCTGGAATCTATAACGGCGCCATGTATGGCGGGGCGATTCCGGCAATCCTCCTTCGCATTCCGGGAACCCCGGCAGCCATCGCAACGACATTCGATGGATATCCGATGTCCAAGCGCGGCGAAGCCGGGATGGCGCTGGAGATCTCGTCTTATTCGTCGGCCATCGGGGGCATGACGGGCGCTTTGGTCTTGCTGCTGGTGGCGCCGCCCCTGTCGCGTGTGGCTTTGTCTTTCGGGCCTCCGGAAATGTTCTGGGTCGGCATTTTCGGGATCATGTCACTGGCGTTGCTCTTGGGCAGCGACATTCTCAAAGGGCTTATCAGCGCCGGTATCGGTCTTTTCCTGGGGTGCATCGGCACCGATCTTGTCACCGGGCAAGAGCGCTATGCCTTCGGATCGGTCAATCTGGTCGGGGGCCTAGATATTGCCGTGGTGCTGATCGGACTGTTTGCGATACCGCCAACCCTGCAATTGGCCGAGGACAGCCTTCGCAAGCATAAAGTCTATGACTTGCCCGTCATTTCTGCGGCCATGGGGCTATTTCCGGCAATCAAACGGTTCTGGAGTGTATGGATTCAAGCTTCTATTGTTGGCGTCATCATCGGCATTCTTCCGGGCGCCGGTGGCAATCTGGCCGCCATTATAGCCTATAATGAAGTCAAGCGCCGCGCTCCCGACCCGGAAAACTACGGCACCGGCAAACCCGAAGGGGTTGCGGCTTCGGAATGCGCGAACAACGCCGATAATGGGGCGGCTTTGATCCCGGCTCTGACACTGGGTGTCCCCGGAACGATGGTGGCCGCCCTGATCATCGGCGCGCTCATGATCCAGGGCATGCAGCCGGGTCCGCAGCTGTTCCGCAGCGAACCGGTGATTGTCTATGGTTTCATGCTGCAGATGCTGTTCACCGCGTTGTTGATCATTCCGCTTGGCGGGCTTGTCGCATCGCGGATCTTTTCGAAAGTGCTGTTGGTTCCGCCCTATATGCTGGTGCCGCTGATCCTGTCGCTGAGTGTGGCCGGCGTTTTCTCGATCAACAATAATGTGTTTGATATCGGCGTTTTATTTGCGGTCGGTTTGCTTGGTTACCTCATGGAGAAATTGCAAATCCCGCTGGCGCCCGCATCGCTGGGCCTGATCCTGGGGCCGATCGTCGAAGAGAATATGCGCATTTCCTTGATCCTGTCGCGCGGCGATTGGTCGATTTTCGTAACCCGGCCCGTATCGCTGGCCATCGTCGCCCTGCTGCTGATTGTGATCGCCTTGCCGATCATAGGGCGGTTGCGGCGGCACTTTCAAAGAAGGGGGTTCGCGTGACAACCGAAACCATCATTTCACGACTTACCGCAGCAGAAACCGGTATGGTCTCCGACGCAATGGGCCGCCTTCGTCTCGAAGGCTGGATGGATGAGGTGCGGGCGTTGAAAACGCCGCAGCCCATGACCGCGGGCCGTGCCCGACCGCTCTTGATGGCGCCCCGGCGGGGCGACGGCGCTTGGCCGCACAGCATGTATGCGACGATTGACATGCTCGACCCCGGTGATGTGCTGATCTTGGCGACGGGCGGCAGTTTTCAGAACGTGTTGGGCGACAATATGGTGAATTTCGCCCGGTCCCGCGGGCTGAACGGCATCGTGACCGATGCGCCGGTTCGCGATGTCGCGGCGATCCGAATGCTGGATATGCCGGTCTTCGCGCGCAGCCCGGCCACGCGCATTCCGCTGAATCTCGAACCGGTGGCCCTTGATATCCCTGTTATTTGCGGCGGCGCGCAGGTACGTCCGGGCGACTACATCGTCGGCGACGACGACGGTGTGATCGTCGTGCCCGACGCCCGCGCCGAGGATGTGCTGTTCCAGCTTGAAGACATCCAGACCGTGGAATCGGCGCTGGCGAACGCCATCCGGTCGGGCGCGTCGGTCGGGGAAATCGAGGAATTGATCAAGCGCAAGAAAGCGTTGCGGTCAGCGTGACGGCGTGACCCGCTTGGAAAGGGCGAAACTGAAACATGATGATGAAGACCTGGAACCATTATATTGATGGCAGTTTCGTTGAGCCGGCAAACGGGGCCCATATCGAGGAGTTCAATCCGCGCACCCGTAAGCCCGTCTACGCAATCGCCCGCGGGGGCGAGCGTGATATCGACTCTGCCGTCGCCGCCGCCCAGGCGGCATTCCCGGCGTGGCGCGACCTGCGGCCGATCAAGCGCGGACGGCTCCTGCTCAAGATCGCAGACAAGATCCGCGAAAAGCGCCACGAGCTTGGCCGGATCGAGCAAAACGAAACCGGCCGTCCGCCTTGGCATGCTATGGTCGAGATGGAAGTCGCGGCCCAGTATTTCGAATTCTATGGCGGCCTCGTGAACACCTTTGGCGGCGAAGTAATCAATCTCGGGGCCGGGTATCATTCCTTTACGCGCCGGGAACCTTTTGGCGTGGTGGGCATCATTCTGCCGTGGAATGGGCCGTTGAATCAGGCCGGGCGCGGGATCGCACCGGCATTGGCCGCTGGAAACACCGTTGTCGCCAAGCCGTCGGAATTCACGTCCTGCACATTGCTCGAAGCAGCCCGACTGGCTGTCGAGGAATGCGGGCTTCCGCCCGGTGTCTTGAACGTCGTCACCGGTAACGGCCCCGAAGCGGGGGTGGCGTTGGTCAATCACCAAGCGGTGCGCAAGATCGCCTTTACCGGATCATTGAGAGCCGGACGCGAGATCGGCCGGATGGCGGCGGAACGCATTTTGCCCCTTGGTCTAGAGCTTGGCGGGAAATCGCCGAACATCGTCTTTGGCGATGCCGATCAGGCGCAGGCCGTCGCCGGGGCCGTCAAGGCATTTACGACCAATGCCGGACAGGTGTGCTCCGCGGGTACCCGATGTCTGGTGGAACGACCGATCTTCGACGGTTTCTTGAAAAAGCTTCGTCAGGCCGTGGCGGATGTTCGCATCGGTACCGATGATCAATCCATGATGGGCCCGATCATCACCGAGGCGCAATTCGCCAAGGTGGCGGAGTATGAAAGAGTTGCGGATGCCGAAGGTGCCGATGTTTTCATCGGCGGCAGCATCGCAGACGAGGCGGCGTTCGAAGAAGGCTGGTTCGTGCGGCCGTTGATCCTGACCAATGTGACGAACGACTCACGCATTGCACGCGAGGAAGTGTTCGGCCCGGTCATCACAGTCCTTCCCTTCGACGGTGAAGACGAGGCCGTGCGAATCGCCAACGATAGCGATTACGGCTTGGTCGCCGGATTGTGGACCCGCGATCTGGGCCGCGCCCACAGGGTAGCCGCGGCTCTGGAAGCTGGGCAGGTTTTTGTCAACGAATATTTTGCTGGTGGTGTCGAAACACCATTCGGCGGTTACAAGAACAGCGGTCACGGCCGCGAAAAAGGGATCGAGGCGTTGCATCATTACACCCAGTTGAAATGTGTAACGATGAAGATTTGAGGTGCTGAGTCTCGGCCGGAAATTGCAAAATGTTGATGGGAATTCGGTTGCTCGCAGCTTCTAATGCGTTATCTCACCGTGAGTAGTCGCCGTATTGCGAATGGAATCGTGGGCAATGGCGGCTTGATTTTCTGGCGAAAGCTTGTACGAGCCATGCGCCGAGGTGAAGCGAGGGTGATACGGATGCGGCGAACTGCAGGAAATAATGGCAACCCCACGATCAAGGATGTCGCAAAGAAGGCCGGTGTTTCGGTGGGAACCGTTTCCCGCGTCTTGAACCGGCATGAGAAGATTGGGAAGGCCATTCGGACCAAGGTCGAAATAGCGATCGAAGAACTGAATTACTCGCCGAACACGGTGGCGCAGAGCATGCGCAACCGCTCAACCATGACTGTCGGCTGCGTCATCAGGAAAATAAGCATTCCGGCTTTGGCGGCATTCGTCAGGGCGGCGCATTCGATCCTGGACGATGCCGGATTTTCGCTTCTCATTTCGAATTCCGACGGGCGGTTGGAGCGAGAAAGAGAGTTGTTGAAGCGGTTAACCCGGCGGCGCATCGACGGCATCATGATTGGGCCCTATGCAGAAGTCGACTCGGCATTCGAAGATTTTTTGCGGGAGTTGGGCGTCCCCATCGTTCTTGTCGATCGCGACAGACCGCAATGGGTCGATGCCGTAATGACGGATCATGCCTCCGGTGTCCGCCAGGCGACGGAGCATTTGCTCAATCTGGGCCATGAAAGGATCGCGTTGTTAACGGGAGCCGAGCATCTCTACCCGGCGCGCGAGCGCCTTAGAGGCTATCGCGAAGCTTTTGAGGCCCGCCGCTTGAAAGTCGATCCGCGATATCTGAACGCCAGCAGTTTTTTGGCATCCAGCGGGTTCCGCAATACATCGTCGCTTCTGGCCAGTCAGGACCGGCCAACCGCCATCATCGCCGGCGGCATCGATATGCTGCCTGGCATCATTCGTGCCGTTCGGGTTCGGGGACTGATCATTCCCGACGATATTTCGATCATCGCCGCCGGCGATTCCGAACTGGCGGAGCTGCACATTCCGGGCATAAGCGTCCAACGCTGGGATCAGGCGGAGGTGGGCCGGGCTGCGGCTGATCTGCTCTTGGACCGGATCAAGCAGCGCGGCAGTCCGGAGCCGCGGCATATTCTTTTGCCGAATGAATTCTACGACCGAGCGTCGACGGCGTCGCCGCCGGCGCATACCCGGACATGACATTCTGAGCTCTGGCGCTTCTCGAGAGTTTGATGGCGTGTCCGTTCTTTCAATCCTCGGGAGGACTCCAGATGACCCAAAAACCCAATTTTGACGAGTTCGGCGGACGGCGTGTGTTGATCACCGGCGCCAGCCTGGGCATTGGCGCGGCCGTGGCCAAGGCCTTCGGCGCCTGCGGATCTTTGGTCGGTGTGCATTACAACCGCAGCGCCGAAGCGGCCAAAGAGGTGGCCGCCGACATTGACGCGTCGGGAGGCAAGGCAGTCTTGCTGCAAGCCGATCTGGGCGATCCGAACAGCTATGAACCTTTCGTCGCCGACGTGCTGAAGCAGATGGGCGGGGTTGATGTGCTGATCAACAATGCCGGCGCCATGATTGCCCGCAGGCCATTCGAAGATGTCGATGATGCGTTTTATATGAAGTTGTTCGACATCAATGTCCGTCAGATCGTCGGCATCACGAACCGACTGGTCGGGCCGTTATCCGAGGCACCGGGCGGCGGGGTGATCATCAATACCACCTCGGTCGCGGTGAAGACGGGCGGCGCGCAGGGATCGATGATCTATGCGGCGACCAAGGGGGCGTTGCATTCCATGTCGATTGGCATGTCGAAAGAATTGGCGGCAAAGAAGATCAGGGTGAATTGTGTCGCGCCCAGCCTGATTGCGACGCCGTTTCACGACGGCATTACCGGACCCGAGACTCTCGAGAAGGTTCGTGCCCAGGTTCCGCTTGGCCGGCTGGGCGAGGCCGAAGACTGCGTCGGCGCGTATCTCTACCTGGCCTCCAACGGTCTGGCCGGTTATGTCAGCGGTGCAGTCATTGAAATTACCGGCGCTCGATAGCGGTTCTTCGACGCTATCGGGATGCGGCCGTTAAAGCCGCGTCCCGGCGGGGCGGCGCATAGTCCGCCCCGCCGCTTGCTACCACCGATAGGCGACGGCCACGCGGCCGGTATGGCCGGTGTCGTCCCGGCCGAACGACCCTTCATAGGCGGCTTGCAACGCCACGCTGCGGCCGGCGCTTAGTGATTGCTCCCAGGACAGGCCGGTATTCACTTCGAGGCTGTGCCGGGTGTCATTGTCGGGCTGGAGCGTAAAGCTGTTGCCCGACGTGTCCCCGGCCAGCGAGACCCGGGTCGACCCACCCGATTGCGCCGCCATGCCCCAGCCAAGGCCGCCGAACAGCGAAAACGCCGTTTCTTCGTCATCAACCACGGTAAACGCGGTGTCAACGCCAAGAGACGTTTGCCATACGGTCTGGCTTTGGCTGCCATAGGTCATGGTCAGCGGGGTGTCGCCCCGTTCGGTATAGCTGGACTGCCGGACCCAGCTATGGGTTGCCTGCGCCGTGGGGGCGACTTCCCAGCGATCGGTGACGTCGAAGGCATAGCGCCCCCCGGCCGAGACGGAAATCTCGCGGCTGTTGTTGGTGCCTTCGACGGTTTCTCTCGTGACCCCGACGATGGTCCGCCTGTTTTCGTTGCGCCCGAACCCGGCAATGACGCTGGCGTTCAGGCTGACAGGCCCCTCATACCAGGCGGCGTACAGACCGGTGCTGGTGCTGCCCGTCTCGACCTTGGCCGAGGCGGCGTCATCGCCGTCGACGACACTGCGCCCGGCGCCGAACAGCACCCCGGCGAGCAGGTTTTCGTTGATGCGATAGTCGACACCGACCAGCCCGCCATGGAGATCGTAATCGAACGAGGGGCCGTGGCCGCGTCCGATATATCCTTCTGCCCAGGAACTGATCTGCCCGACCGCCGAACCGCCTTGGAAGGACATGGTCGATGCCAGGGCCGCCAGATCGCCGGTGTCGCGGCCGTCAAATCCGGCGGAGGGCCCGATGGCGGAATCGCCGGCTCGGGCATCGGCCAAGCTTGGGGCCGCATTGGGGCTGCCAAGATCGGCCATGGCGTATTGGACCCGTTCGCCGGCCAGTGTCGTCGTGGTGCCTGCATCAGAACCGCCGCCGCCGGCCCTATTCAGCCGGCTGCCCAGGGTGGACAGTGTCGATCGTGTCATCTGGCGGCCGGCAGCCTGCAGCCCGGACCGGCTGACATTCGAACTCATGCTTTCGACGAATACCCGGCGCTGCTCTTCGGACAAGGACGCAAACGGGATCAGCGCGCCGAAGATTTCGCCGTCGCGATCGGTGACCTCGACGATCTTGTCGAGATAGGCCCCGCCCGGTTGCTGCGGCCGGCCGGAAACCGGCTCTTCGAACAGGGCGGCCAGCAAACCTTCTTCTCCGACCAGCACACCGCCCGGACCGTAAACGAAGAATCTTAGTGGAAACGGCAGGTCTCTGTCCGAGTTGTACGTCGAAATGACGATGTGGTATTGTTCGCCTTCTTCCAGATCGGCGCCGACGACCGGGCATTTGCCCGGATCCGGCGTATCACTCGTCGTGCAGCTCACGATTGAAATTCCGGGCGGGAGAACGCCATCCCACGTCGACCCCGCACTTTTGAAACTGTCAGCCCCTCCATCGTAATCGTCATTAAAGGCAAGAAAGTTCTCGCCGGGATTGTCAGGGTCGAAACTACCCTTATAGACGATGAGAACCGTGTCCACCGGTGCTTCCGTTTGGCCGAATATGTAATTCCCGGAGACGGATGGCGTAAAAAACTGTGTTGCATAGTTAAAAATATTGTCACCAGATTTAATTGTATCAGTTTCGTCCTCAAAAACGTTATCAAAGAATGTTTTGCCAAGGTTCGAATTATTGATAGAAAATTGATTTATAGAACTGTTGCTGGAATCAAGCGTAAAATTCGTCGTTTCCTGCGCAAGGGCTGTACCGCCGGTGACCCCCAACACGGCCGCGGAGGTAATGAGCGCGCCCTTTATCGTAGCGTTACGGCGAAGGGCCGGTGTGCTTCCGCGTTTCAGGGCTGGCAGGAAATTCAGCGGCATGATGGTTTCCCTTGATTGGATATAGGGTGAGCGATTGGATTGATCTATGGTAGCGCCAGTGTAACGGCACCATCGCGAAAAATCACTAATGGCATCTTAACGAGATTAGATTAAATTTCTTAACAAGGGGTGCCTCCTGACGAAAACGGAGGTGTCCTGAGGGCGAGGGGGTAGCGAATTATGTCGCGGGCCAACCGGCTTTTCGATCTGCTCCAGGCGCTTCGCCGCCGCCGCCGCCCTGTCAGCGGCGCCGAGTTGGCGCGGGAAACGGGGGTTTCGCTGCGCACGCTGTACCGCGACATCGCCGCCCTCCAAGCGCTCGGCGCGGAAATCACCGGCGAACCGGGTGTCGGTTATGTTCTGAAGCCGGGCTTCATGATGCCGCCGCTCATGTTCTCTTCCGACGAGATCGAGGCGCTGGCGCTCGGCGCGAAATGGGTGTCCCGGCGGACCGACACGGCCTTGGCTGCCGCGGCCGAGAACGCAATTGCCAAGATCAAGGCCGTCCTGCCGCCCGATCTGCATCGCAGGCTGGACGATCCGGCAATGATGGTGGCGCGCGGCCGGCCGGTGTCGCCCGAGGTCGATCTTAGGGTTCTGCGCCGGGCTGTCTGGGATGAACGCAAGCTGCGCATTGACTATGTCGACGAGCGCGGGCGGCGAACGACCCGCACGATATGGCCCTTTGCCCTGTCGTTCATGGACGCGGTGCGCATCGTCATCGGATGGTGCGAGTTGCGCCGGGATTTCCGGTTCTTCCGCAGTGACAGAATTCAGGCGGCCGAGATGATGGCCGATCGATATCCTCGTCGGCGACACGCGCTGCTGAAAGCGTGGCAGGCCACGATGCTGCCAGAATCTGACAGTGGCGGGTCCTATGCTCGCGACGTTGATCCAAAGCGTAAGGAGGGCCCGATGGCCGAAGAGATCGTATTCTATACCAATCCCTGGTCCCGTGGCGGCATCGTGCATTGGATGCTCGAAGAAGTGGCGGCGCCCTATCGCATGGAGGTGCTCGACTATGGCACGACCATGAAGGCGCCCGACTATCTGGCGATCAATCCGATGGGCAAGGTGCCGGCCATCAAGCATGGCGATGTCGTGGTGACCGAAGCGGCGGCGATCTGCGCGTATCTCGCCGACGCCTTCCCCAAGGCCGGACTGGCGCCGCCTTTGGCCGAGCGCGGCGCCTATTACCGCTGGCTGTTCTTTGCCGCCGGGCCGGTCGAGGCGGCGGTCTGCAACGAAAGTCTCGACATCAAACTGACGCCCGAGCAGGAAATGCGAACCGGCTATGGGTCTTTACAGGCGGTCATCGACACATTGGCAAAGGCCGTCGACGGGCGCCGCTATATTGCCGGCGATCGCTTCACAGCGGCGGATGTCTATGTCGGCGCACAGATCGGCTGGGGCATGCGGTTCGGGACCTTGGAAAAACGCCCTGAATTCGAGGCCTATTGGGATGGGCTTAAAGACCGCCCCGCCCATCGCCGGATGGCAAGCCATGTCGATGCTGCTACCGCCCAGAAGATGGGGGCAGACGGGTAGGCGGGTCGGCCCGGCCGCTGGCAGCCTCGCTGCCTGGGCCGATTAAGCAACGAAGCCAAAATGATGAGGTACCAGCCGCAAGATCGGCTAATGTGTCGAAAGCTATTGTTCAGCGACCGACCCATCATTTGAAGCGGATTCCCATGGAACCATCCAACCCCATTGCCGCCCTTGCACGCCATAGCGCCCAAACCAGCCCCGACGCCATGCCGGCCGACGCGGTTTCCAAAACCAAGGCCTTCCTGCTCGATACGCTCGGTGTCGGCATTGCCGGCGCCTCGGGGGCAGGGGTCGACAACCTGGTGGCCGCAGCGGCATCCTGGGGTCGGGGCGACGAGGCCCAAGTTTGGAACACCGGGCATCGGCTGCCGGCGGCGTCGGCGGCGATCGTCAACGCCTATCTGATCCATTGCCAGGAATTCGATTGCGTGCACGAAGATGCCGTCGTCCATCCGATGGCCTCGATCGCATCGGCGGCATTGGCCCGGTGTCAGATGCTCAGCGCCGCCGGCCGCCCGGTCAGCGGGCGGACCCTGTTGGCGGCACTGGCGGTCGGGGTGGACGTGGCGACGTTCATCGGCATGGCGGCCAATGGGCCGGTTCGGTTCTACCGCCCCGCGACAGCCGGCGGGTTCGGATCGACGGCGGCCGTCGCCCGGATCGAGGGTCTGGACGAGGACCAAATCGCAAGCGCGCTTGGATCGGTCTACAGCCAGACCTCGGGAACGTTGCAGCCGCATCTGGAAGGTTCGATCCTGGTCGGGCTGCAGATTGGGTTCAATGCCCGGGCGGCGCTGACGGCGGTCGATTTGGCAATGGCCGGTGTCGATGGGCCGCGCGATGTCCTGACCGGCAAATATGGCTTTTACGCATTGTACGAGCAGGACGACTACGACCTGGCGCCGGCCTTTGCCCAGTTGGGCGCTGTCTGGCAGGTCACCCGGCTGTCGCAGAAACCCTATCCGACCGGACGGCTGACCCATGGCGTGGTCGACGGTCTCGCCCGTCTGATGGCCGAACATAGGTTCGCAGCCGACGCGATCGAGGCCGTCAAGGTCGAGGCACCGCCGCTGATCTGCCGGCTGGTGGGCCGGCCGTCAATACCGCAGCCCTCGACGACCTATGCCAAACTGTGCCTGCCCTTTGTCGCCGGCACCTTTCTGGCGCGGGGCCGCGTCGACATTCCGGACTTTGTCGGGCCGGCGGTGTTGAGCGATCCCCGCGTCCAGCACTTCGCCGCCAAAGTCACCGTCGTACAGGACACCAATGCCGACGAGAATGCGCTGAACCCGCAAACGGTGCACGTACGGTTGACGGATGGGCACGAGCACGCGGTCATGCTGCCGTCGGTGTTCGGCCATCCCGATGCTCCGTTGTCGGCGGAACAGCAGCGCGACAAGCTCGAACGCTGCTGTACGCATGGCCGCAACCCGCTGAATGGCCAGCAAGTACAGCGCATGGTCGACATGGTCGACGGCCTGGAAAATCTCGCCGACGCTGCCGACCTGGTCACGGCCACCATACCATAGTCACCAGTCCTGGCACGGATCGGCAACGGGGAAATACTGGGTTGGCATAAAGGCAGGTCAGTCGTTCAGTAAGCCAAGATCTTGGTCCGTCGCGGCCTGACCGTACTTATCCCGGGGCGGCCAGGGCCGCTTAGCCCAGTGCGGCTCGAAGGTAAAACTCGATACCGAACGACCATCGGGAAGGGCGCCGTTGCCGGCCCCGAGCGCATAGTCGTAATAGAGCTTGACGATCTGCTCGCGGCTTACCTGTTGTGCCGACGGATGTGCAAGGCATGCATCGCGCCATCGGCGGACGCGGGCGTACTCCTCTGATTCCGGCAAGTCGAAATTCTCGTAATACTCGAGAAAGTGGAACCGGATGAACATCGGTGTGAATACCGTCTCGGCGAGGCCGAATGCGTCGAAGAGGAACAGGCCTTCGGGATTGTGTCGACGCAAAAAGGCATCGAGCTTGGCGTATTCGTCCAGCATCCGGGCGACGAACCCCGCACGGGCCGAGGGGTCGCGGTTCATGACGAACCGGTAGCCACAGGTGGTAAAGGTCCCTTCGTGCGTGATCAGCATCCGTTCGATGGCGCGCTCGAACGGATCTCGCCGCGCAATTTCCGGCATGGGGAAGCGTTCCTCGAGATAGCGCAGGATCACGAGGCTTTCTTTGATGACTCCGCCTTCCGGGGTCAGCAGGACCGGCATTGCGGTGCTGCCGCCCGTGCGCTCGAGCAACCAGTCCGGCCGGGGGCGGGTGATGTCCACAACATGAAAGTCGACCACGCCGGCCAGACCCTTGAGCGACAGAAGGATCTCTAGCCGCTGGGAGAAGGGACAGACGGGAATGTTGCATACAAGCGGGCGCGTCGTGTCCGGCATGGCGTTTTCTCCCTGGCAGTCGCAATGGGGGCGCGCATGGTATGTAACTGCGGCCCCGGTATACGCGAACAGGACCGGTTTGGTCAAAGACCGGCCGGGTTTCGATCATTCCAGTCGGTCGCCTGTTCGAAAGCGCGGGCGATTCTGAGGATACGAGGTTCGTCGAAAGCCCGGCCGATGACCTGAATCGACAGCGGCAGCCCGCCTTGTTGATCGGTGCCGGCCGGAACGGCGATGGCGCATTGCTCGAGATAGTTGCTCGAGCGTGTGATCAGGCTCATTGGCGACTGGGATTCGTCGACCGCGTCGAGGGGCCGGGCCGACGAAACGGTGGTCGGTGTGATCATGGCGTCGAAATCGGCCATGAACGCATCGAAGGCGGCGATGTTCTGCCGACGCCGGTCCAGAATGTCGATATAGGCGGCGGCATCGATGTCGCGCCCCAGCAGAATTCGGCGGCGCACGGCCGGATCGAATTGCTTGGTTTCGTCATCGATCCAGTCCTTGTGGATGGCATAGCTTTCGGCGGACAGGATTTTTCCGCCGTCGGCGGCGACATCGATCAGGGAGGCCGGCGGTTTGGCCGTGTCGACGCGCGCGCCCAGATCGCGGAATGTCTGCAGCGCGGCGTCATAGGCGGCGTTGACCGCGTCGGAACAATGGGCCCGGTCGGCGTCCTCCATAGCCAGCAGGCGCAGGCCTTTGACACCTTTGGTCAGACCGTCGAGGGGCGCGCAGGGCGTAACCCCCAATGTGGATCGATCACGCGGATCGGGCCCCTGCAGGACGTCGAAAAGAAGGGCGGCATCGGCGACCGATCGCACCATCGGCCCGATGGTGTCGACCGTCGGGCTGAGATACAGCGTTCCAGCACGGGTGATCCGCCCGACGGTCGTCTTTAGGCCGACGATCCCGCAAAGCGATGCCGGGATGCGGACCGAGCCGCCGGAATCCGTCCCGATCGCCGCCGGCACCATGCCCGCTGCGACGGCGACGGCCGATCCGCTGCTGGAGCCGCCGCAGATCCGATGCGTCGTCATATCCCACGGATTCCATGGCGCGCCCTGATGGGCGTTCGTGCCCCAAGCGCCATAGGCGAATTCGACCATATGCGTCTTGCCGATGACGATCATACCGGCGGCTTCGAGTTTCTCGACCAGCGCCGCCGTCTCGTCGGAGATCCGGTCGCGCCATTCCGCCGAACCGCCGGTGGTGCGCTTGCCCTTGATTTCCACCAGGTCCTTGAGCGCGATTGGAATGCCATGCAGCGGACCGATGCGTTTGCCGGCGGCGATCAGCCGATCATGGGCCTCTGCGATGACCAGGGCGTCGTCGGTATAGACGTCGATGAAGGCGTGGAGCCGATCGTTCAGCAAGGCGATCCGCTTCAGGCAGTCGGCGACCAGCGTGCTCGGCTTCAATGCCCCGGATGCGATCAGGCCGGACAGGGTCTCGATCGAGGCATAGGGGCCGTAATCGTCCGGTGTTGCGGGTGTCATTTCTGGGTCTCCCAATTCATTGTTCATTCATTCGTCAGTCAGCGATCATTGAGTAGAAAGACGATGGCGAAAGTGGCCGATGACCCCTGACGCCATGGCGATGCCGATGGCGGTGAGGGCCATGCCGGTCCATTCCACGGGGCCGGGGACTTCGCCGAGGATTGGAATGCTTAAAAGCCCCGACAGCGGCGGCACGCCGGCCATAAACACCGCAGTCACCGTGGCGCCCAGCGTCTGAAGGGATTTCGCCATCAAGAGCAGCGAGGCCACGCTGACAAGCAGGCCCTGATACCCTCCTTGAAGCAGGATTTCCCCAAGCGGGGCTTCGTAAATGGTGCTGGGGAAGACCGTCAGCCAAAGAGGCACGAACCCCAGCGCGCTGAACAGCGGCACGACCACGATGATTTCGCGCAGGCTCACCTGCCATGCCCGGACCGCCACCATGTAAAAGGCGAGCATAACGCCGGCCAGAAGAAACAGCAGATGTCCGCGCCAGGCCTCTTCCAACCCCCCGCCCATTGGGCTGCCTGCTCCGCTTGCGGCCATAAAGGTGATGGCGGCGGCGCCGATGACGATCAAAATCATGCCGATCCGCCTCAGCGGGCTTACCCTTTCCCCGAGCCAAAGCCAACTGACCAGGGCGGCGAATATCGGCAACAGCCCGTTGATGAAAACGCCGGCATGGGCAGCGGGGGCGAACTGCATTCCGCCCACCGCCGTCAGCGCATAGGGTGCTCCGGTCGAGACGGCAATCACCACCATCAGGTTGGGGCGGCGAAGCCAAGCCCGGTCGACGATGGCAAAGGGCAGAACGACGATGGCGGCGACGCCAAACCGCAGCGCGGTGATATCATAGACGGTTAAGGTCTGCTGTACCCCGAACCGGGAAATCACGATCCAGCCGGACCAGATCAACGTTACCGACAGGCCGCAGACAAGCCCGATTAACACCGTGCGGGATGTCTTGGTGGGTGGGTCGGGAGGAGGGGAGCTCAATTTTCGGCCATTTCGGTTCGGCGCTTTCCCGTCGTCAGGCGATGGCGTAGACTTTCAATACTAATTTATGAAAGCCAAAGGAAGCCTGACGCAAGCATCGACCTAAACGCCCGAATTCTGTCCACATCGCGCTGATGGTAGTTACACGAGTTTCTTGAAGCCTTGCGGCTGTTTGCACCCCATGCTATATAATGACAATTATATACTTGGAGGCCGATATGCAGACGCTCAAAGTCACCACCGTGGGAGCCTCGTCGGGAGTGATCCTGACCAAAGAGGTCATGGCGCATCTGAAAGTCAAGAAGGGTGACACACTCTATCTGACCGAGGCGGCAGACGGCGGTTATCGCTTGACGCCTTATAATCCGGAATTCGCGCGGCAGATGTCGCTTGCCGAAGATATCATGCACGATGATCGTGAAGTTCTGCGCGCGCTGGCAAAGTGAGCGGTCCATCCGATCCACCACCCCGGAAAGACTGGCGCTGGATCGACCCGGCCGTGATTGGCGCTGTCCATGATCGGCAGATTGCTGAACATGGCGGCTCCGAGGGTGTACGGGATGCCGGCGGCATCGAAAGCGCGCTCGCCCGCCCTGTCAATCTCGCACACTATGGCGCGCCCGATGCGGCTGATCTGGCCGCTGCCTATGCTTTTGGCCTTGCGAAGAATCACGGCTTTGTAGACGGCAACAAGCGTACCGCCTGGATCGCGGCACGCCTATTTCTGGCCGATAACGGCTACCGCCTTAATTTCGATCCTCTCGACGCAATCCGCACCATGGAAGGTGTTGCAGGTGGCGTTGTGAAGGAGGCCGGACTCGCCGGATGGTTTCGTGACCGGCTGCTGAAATAATTTGTGAAAAAGACAGTGCGGGTTTGCCGGGCACGGCATTGTTCAAAATCGGGCTCTTTTTTCGGTCGGTTCCCCGCTTTCCCGTCGGCAGGCGATGGCGTAGACTTTCAATACTAATTTATGAAAGCCAAAGGAAGCCTGACGCATGCATCATTCAATCACGTTCGACTGTGATGGCCGCAGCCTGACAATGCCGGTCAAGACGGCGATTGCCGCCGGCTTCACCGGCCGCGATCGGGCGGCGATCGACCATCATATCGAGGAATTGCGCGCGATCGGCGTTGCACCGCCGCCCAGCGTGCCGATCTTGTTTCCGTTGATCCCGACCCTGGTGACCAATGCCGAGCATGTTTGCGTGTATCTGGAGTCGACGACACCGGAAATCGAAGTCGCGTTCATCCGCTATCAGGGCCGGGACTATGTGACCGTTGCCAGCGACCAGACCGACCGCAAGCTCGAAGTCCAGTCGATCGAACTGTCGAAGAACGTGTGCCCGAAAATTCTGGGCCGGACGGTCTGGCCCCTTGAGGCCGCCGCCGATCGCTGGGATAGCCTGCGGCTGATTTCGACCTGCGGCGATACCGTCCTTCAGGACGGCACGCTCAGCCAGATGCTGCCCTTTCAGAAGATCTTCGATTTCGTCGAAAAGACGGCCCCAGGCGACGATCGCGAAGGCATGGTCCTGCTCAGCGGCACGATCCCGACAAAGGCGGAGCCGCCGAAGGAAGGGGCGACGGTATCCCTGCGTCTGGTCGATCCGGCCGAGAACGGCTTGGGCACCATCCGCCATGACTATACAATCAAGGTTCTGCGCCCCTATTTCTGATCGCAAGCCCGCATTTCACCCGGAAATGCGGGCTATCCGCTGGCCATTTGCGGGATGAACAGGGCGATCTGCGGGAACATGATCAACAGGATCACCATGCCGAACATGGCGATGACGAACGGGATCGCCCCGACCATGACGTCGGTCAGGTTTCCACGTTTTCGAACGCCCTGAACGACATACAGGTTCAGGCCGATCGGGGGCGTGATCAGCGCCATCTCGATCAGGACGATCAGCAGAATGCCGAACCAGACCGGGTCGTAGCCCAATTGTGCCATTAGCGGCGCGACGATCGGGATGGTTATGATCATCAGTGACAGGGTCTCCACGAAGAACCCCAGCACGATGTAGAAGAGGATGATCGCCAGCAGCGTTTGAAACGGCGTCAGATTGAGCGTGTCGATAAAGGTCAGCAGCTGATCGGTCAGGCCGATCGACGCCAAAACGAAATTCAGGAAATTGGCCGCCAGCAGGATCAGCATGATCATGGCGGTGGTGCGCATCGTGCCTTCCAGCGCGGCGCCCATCATGCGCCAAGACAGGCCGCCGGCGTGCCAAGCCAAACCAAGGGCAGCGATGGTGCCGACAGCCGCAGCCTCCGTCGGTGTCGCCCAGCCGCCATAGATCGATCCGATGATGAAGGCAAACAGGATCAGCACGGGGACCAGATGCACGAGATTGCGAAAGCGCGTTCCCATATCGGAACTGCGCCGGGTCCCGCCCCAGGCCGGCCGCCACCAGCACATGATCAAAATGATCAGCATGAACATAAACGCCAGCCCCAAACCCGGAATGATGCCCGCAAGGAACAGCTGCGGTATCGATGTCTGGGCCAGAAAGCCGAAAATGATCAGGTTGATCGATGGCGGGATAAGGATTCCCAGCGTGCCGCCGGCGGCGATCGATCCGGCGAAAAATCGCTCGTCATACCCCAGTCGTAGACCCTGGGGTAGAGCGATCGTGCCGACCGTCGCCGACGTCGCGACACTGGAGCCGGACGTCGCGGAGAACATGGTCGCCGTGCCGATATTGGCGTGCATCAGCCCGCCCGGCATCCAGGAAAGCCAACTGTCCAGGGATTCATAGACCTTGGTTGCGATCCCCGAGCGCAGCAGGATTTCGCCGATCATGATGAAAAGCGGAATGGCGACCAGAATAAAGCTGGTGCTCGTATTCCAGAGCTGATTGGGCAACGCGGCGGTCAGCGGCGGCGCCGCGAATTGCCAGTCCAAGATCAGCGCCAGAATGAACATGACGGCGGCGACCGGAATGCTGACGGCCAGCAGAACCAACAGCACGATGATTGTGGTCAGCAGCATTATCGATTTCTTCCCGCGCTGTTCCCGGCCCCGTCCTTAGCGGCCGTCCCTGGAACGTTTTCGATCGAGGCTTCGATGTCTTCTTCAAGCAGTTGAGCCCCGGCATAGCGATCGACCGGTTCGCGGTTGCGCTCGACCAAAAGCGCGAATGCCACGCGCAGAAGCAAAATGGCGCTGACAAACGCGAAGAATGCGAACCCCGCCAGCCACAAGCCCTGGGGTATCCAAAGCGGCGTGGCCATGGTCGTGATGGATGTGGAGCCACGCTGCCAGGAGCGCTCAAGCAGATTGAAAACGGCGGCCGTGGCCATGAAGGCAAAGACGGACATGCCGATCAGGGCAACGACGTCGCAAGCCACCCGGAAGGGGGTCGCGAATTGCTGCGTCAGCGCGTCGATGCGTATATGGGCTTTGACCAGCAAGGCATAGGCGAACGCCCAACTGGTCGAAACCGCAAGGGCGTAATAGGAAAATTCACCCGTGCCCCAAGTCGAAAGCTGAAGCACACGGCGGAAGACCACGTCGATGGTGATGCCGACGGCCGAGATCAGCATCAGGCTGCCGCCGATGATCACGGCAACGCGGGATACGACGAATAGTCCACTGAGGAGGCTGTCGAAATGCCGGGCGGCGCGATCAGCGAAGGCCATGAGGGGTGCCAATCTCCGGATGGGAAAGAAGGCAACGGCCGGCCGGCCCTAAGGAAAAAGGGCCGGCCGCCGCACCGCGCAATTAGCGTCAGTCGTATTGGGCGGAATAAATCGCGCCGATACCTTCTTCCCAGCTTGCCGTGCATTCCTCGCCGCAACGCTCGAACCAGGACGGCAGAACCTGTTCCTGAACCCGCTCGGCCGCAAAGGCCAAGTCCTCGTCGGTGACTTCGACCAGGGTCAGGGAATGGGCATCGCCGATCGGGCAGTCTCCGCCGGTGTTGCAGGCGACGCCGGCAACGGTCAAATCGGCGGCATCGCCCCAGACCATGTCTTCGAAGGCGGCGAATTCATCAAGCAGGAAGCTTTGGGTTTCCTCGCTCAGGCCATTCCATGTCGTGTTGGAAAACACGATGCCGACATGGTCCCAGCCACCGGCCGGCAGCGGATAGAAATGGGTGGACACTTCGGTCCATCCGGCCAGATAGCCCGACAGCGCCCCGGTGATGCCGCAGTCGATGACGCCGCGCTCAAGCGCGATCGGCACTTCGTTGAAGCTGACCGACTGGGCGCTGCCGCCGACGGCTTCGATAAAGTCCATGGTCATGCGGCCGCTGCCGCGTATCTGCAACCCTTCCAGATCTGCAAGACCGTTGATCTCGGTGTTGCAGTACACGACCTGAGAGGTGAACGGCACGATCGACACCAAGTGTGAATCGTAAACGTCGTTGAACGCTTCGGCCAGCGTGTCGCGATAGGCGTCGATCAACTCGCGGGAAAAATCGGGATCGGCGATGGCCGGCAAGTCGTGCCCCTCAAAGCGCGGGTCTTCGCCTGCCAAATAGCCGATCACGGTCGCGCCGGAGTCATAAACGCCCTGCTCGACCAGTTCGTAGACTTCCCCGCCGGCCAGACCAAGCTGGTCGAACGCCGAAATCTCCGCGGTCAGCAAACCGCCGGAGGCTTCGGGCAGAGTCTCGGTCCAGAACGGCACTTCATAATCGGGATAAAGGTTGGAGGTGCTCCAACTGCCCACGACATTGAAAGCCCGTTCATCGAGATGATCGTCAGCGACAACCGGCGCCGCCATGAACAGCGCCGCGCCCAGAACCGGCAATGCCGCCGTGCGGAGCAATCCGCGTCGAATGGATACCATAGTATGCCTCCTGTTGATGTTTAGGTCTAAGGGGGCCGGTCTTGTTGCGATTGCCGGCCCCTGTTGCTTGAGATTTCATGGGTCGAATTGTGTCTATAGGATCGCCAGATCCCGGTTGAGCAGATCCGTTACCAGCATGTGCCCTGGTGTATGGGTGATGCAAATCTCGGGCCGCGCTTGCTCGATGGCGGCTTGGGGCGTAACGCCGCACGCCCAGAAGACAGGGATCTCGCCTGGCCGCATGCTAGGCGGGTCGCCCCAGTCCGGTTTTTCCAAATCCTTGATGCCCAGCAATTCGGGTTCAGCCAGATGGACCGGCGCGCCATGCACTGACGGATACCGTGTCGTGATCTGCACCGCCCGGATCGCGTGATCCGGCCGCAACGGACGCATCGAAACGACCATCGGACCGCCGAATGGCCCGGCCGGGGTGGTTTTGATATTCGTCCGGTACATCGGCACGATGGTGCCTTCGGAAATATGGCGCAGGGGAATCCCCTCGGCCAGGAGAGGCCCCTCGAACGAAAAGGAGCATCCCAGCACGAAACTGACGAAATCGTCCTGCCACAAGGCGTCGAGGTCGGAGACCTGTTCGGCCAGAACGCCGTCGCGATAGACATTATAGCTGGGAATATCCCGGCGAATGTCGATATCGCCCAGGGCTGGCAGCGCCGGGTCGCCGGGTTCGCTGACGCCGAGCAGAGGGCAGGGTTTCGGATTGCCGTGACAAAAGGATAGAAAGTCGTAGGCCAGCGCTTTGGGCAGGATGACCAGATTGCCCTGCACGTGCGCAGGGGCCAAGTTGGCCGTCGTTCCGGTAATCTCACCGGCAGCGATCCGTCGGCGAACATCACCCGGCGTATCGGTGTTGGCGGTCTTTGGGGGAAGATTCACTGCATTCATAAAGGTGTCCTTTTGCTCGTCGTAAAACTAAACAGAAACGACGACTAGCTAGACTGACGTGCAAAAAATGCTCTTTAGCATTTCAAAAATCAGAGTTAAGTGGTTCACTCTGACGCTACCCCATCGTTATATTCCTAAGAATCGAGATTAGTGCACGCCTCCGGCCGTGTCAAACGCCTATCAGGGCCCGATTTCGGGCACCACTCTCGGACGTATCGAACAAAAAACGAGCAACGCGGCATAGATGCAGATTACGGATAAATGGATTCTCGGAACGGTCGTGATGCTTGCGGCGGTATCCCTGGGGGCGGCACTGGAATTGGGCGGGGCCGATCCGGCCCTGGCGCGCGGGGCCGGGCTGGTGATGTTTGTCATTGGGTTCTGGGCGCTGGGCGTCTTGCCGGAAGCACTGACCAGCATGATTTTCCTGGTCGCCGTTGTCCTGGGGGGAATCGTGACACCCGCCGTCGCCTTTTCCGGATTTACCACAGCGGCGTTTTGGCTGATTTTTTCGGGGTTGATCCTGGGCGCGGCGGTCACCCGAACCGGGCTGGCGTCCTGGGCGGCGGCAAAGATCCTGCCGCCCGACATCGATGCCGGCGATGGCGATGCGCTGGGATACGGACGGATCGTTGCGCTTGTGGTCGTGCTTTCGGCGGGGCTGGCGCTGGTCTTGCCGTCGACGATGGGACGTATCGTGCTGCTGATCCCGATCATCGCCGCGCTGGCACCAAAGCTCGGCTATCGCCAAGGCAGCCGCGGGCATGCGGGGCTGGTTCTTGCCGCCGGCATAGGGACCTATGTTGTCGCGACGACATTCCTGCCCGCCAATCTGCCCAATATCGTGCTGGCCGGCTCTCTGGAATCCATCCACGGTGTCGACCTGACCTATGGGTCGTATTTCCTCCTGCATTTCCCGGTCGTCGGGCTGATCAAGGGGGTGGGCCTCATCATCCTGATCACCGCCCTCTTTCGCGAACGACCAAGCGCGCCTGGTGATCTATCTGACCAGAAGGCCCAGTCCACGCTGTCGCCGGCCGGACAACGGCTGGCCTTTGTCCTTCTGGTCACTTTGGGATTATGGGCGAGCGACGTGCTTCACGGGATCGCGGCCGCCTGGGTCGGCATGACGGCGGCGATTCTTTGCCTGCTGCCGATAGCCCGAATCCTGCCATTCGGTGTGTTTGCGGAAAAGGTTCAACTGCCGACCCTGCTCTATCTTGGGGCCGTGCTGAGCTTGGCTTCTGTCATGACCGCCACCGGGGCGGGGCAGGCATTCGGTGACTGGCTCTTGTCGACGGTACCGTTGGGTGAAGCCGGCAATTTTGCCGTACTCGCCGCAATGGGCGGGCTGGCCGCGATCACCGGGCTGGTGGCGACCATGCCCGGCGCACCGGCCATCGCCGCACCGCTCTTCGGCGATATTGCGGCGATGACCGGTTGGTCGATCGAGGCCGTCGGTCTGGCGCAAGTGCTGGGCTATGCGACCCCCTTGCTGCCCTATCAGGTGCCGCCGCTGGTGGTCGCGCTGGGGATGACGGGTGTCCGCGCCGCCGACGCGACGCGGGTTCTGCTGCTTTTGGCCGTCACCACCACACCGGTCGTGCTGCCGGTGGCCTATCTTTGGTGGTCGCTGTTGGGCTGGATGCCGGGGTGATGCAAGATCCGATCAGGTGCCGGCGGTATCGCGGACGATGCAGGCGCACAATCCGCCCCCCGGCGGCGCTTGTTGGACGGTGTCGGCCGAGATGAAGCTTCGTGTCGTGCCGATGATCGAATGAACAAGCCCCGTTGCCGCTGCGCGCATGGGATTGTCGGGATCCATTTGCGACGTCCGCATGGTTGTCCGGCGTCCCCGGATGGTCCCATCCGCTGCAATGCCGAGCTTGGAGAAAAAAGCAACGATGCGCTCGGGGTCCTGAACGTCGCCATACCGGTCCAAGGGACAACCCGCTTCTTCGAGCATCCGCCGCATCGACTTGCCGTCCAACAGGTCCTTGACCTGGGTGGCATGGGCAATCAATCCGCTGCCGGCGCCCGGCCGGTTACCAAAGACAATGACATCGACATAATCGACTTCGGCGCCCGAGAACGACATGGCCCGCCGCGAATAAATCGACGGATCGGCGTGAATCGACTCCTGCGTCACATCGGCCATATCGACTTCGCCTAGGGCAACACCGGCGCCGAGCGCGCCGACCGCCTTTGACCGCGATGGCGAGATGCGCGGAGCGCTGCGTTCTGGATCCTCGGTCGCCGGAACCAGCGCCATGACCGGATTTTTGACGATGACAAAGGCGACTTGATCCGCCGTTAATCCCGCATCGGCCATGCCGGCTGTGACCGTGTCGGCGACGAGTTGAACATGACCCGGCGTTCCGACGTCGTTCAACGCGACCCGGCGGCTTCGGGCGATGCCCATGGCGAGATTGGGCCGATCCCCCCCTCTGGCCTGATTGGCTGCGGGTTTCGGGCTATCTTCCGTGGTTCGCAGGAAGTAATAGCCGAACGGCGTATAGGCTCCCTCCGCTCCTGTGGAAAACAGCAATGCGGCGTGGTCGACCAAGCGATCGCCACCGATCTCGCGCAGCGCCAATTGGGCGGACAGCAAGCCGTATTCGCGTGAATAGTCGTTGATCTCGGCGTTGCCCTCGGTCTTGACCAGCAGCGCGAGACGGTCCATCCGAGCAGGGTCGAAAGGCGCAAGCTGGCGTTTCAGATCGTCCATATCGCCGGGATGCGCGGTGTCGAAAGCACCAATATGCAAGCCCATACGAACCTCCTTTTGTGTAGACTTTTTTTCGGGTCTTAATTGGGCTCTGGCGTTGCCGCCAGAACCGCAGAAATATCCGGAAAACCCGGGTGAAGTGCCGCTACGCTTTCGGCGATGGCGGCGGCGGCCTGCAGCAATCGGGCATCGCATCCGTTGGCCGCCATCAGGTGAAAGCCAATAGGCACATTCCCATCGGGATGACGCCCGATGGGCAGTGTGAGGGCCGGACAGTCGCCGGCATTGGCGGGCCGGACGAAGATATTGCGCGCCGGATCGATCGCTGTCTCAACGCCGCCGATCTGCGTGGTCGTGGCGTGGATCTCAGGGGCTGGAAAAGGCCATGCCGGGCTGGCAATCACGCCGTCGGGGTAATTGTGCTGCAGGGCGGCAATCTCGGCTTTGAAGGCATCCGCTTTGGCGCGCGCCGCGGTGATGTCGGCGGGCGATATCGCCAGTCCGGCGGCCTTGCGTGCCCGCAATGCCGGACCCAGTTGGTCTTCGTCGAGATTGTCCAAGGCGCGGCTGCCTTCGGCCTGTGAAATGATCCCGGCGGCGGCATCGGCCTCGGCCCAACTTGCGACCGTGATCGGTGTGACCGTCATGCCGCTTTGGGCGCATATGTCCAGGGCTGCCGCAAAAAGGTCGCGGGTGATCGGTTCGCATCGGGCGTCGATCAGGGACCAGGGAACCAGCAATTGGGGCGGCGTGTTCGACGGGCCGGCTTCCGGCACCCCCATCGCCGTCAGGATGAGGCGGATGTCGTTGATGTCGCGCGCAATCAGCGCCGGCGTGTCGAGGCTTGGGGCATAGATCGGCAGGCCGTCGCGGGGAAGAATGCCCATGGTCGGCTTGAATCCCACAACGCCGCAGTGAGCCG
>LFIK01000269.1_pt1 | contig 38379 bp, 39 predicted proteins | sample 643401 | NCBI WGS metagenome assembly LFIK01 (sample SAMN03777447, study PRJNA286221) | soda lake metagenome | biome: soda lake; feature: Kulunda steppe; material: water; isolation source: sample T5-Br brine of Lake Tanatar-5 | place: Russia: Kulunda steppe | collected 2010-07
CAAGCCAAATGCTATCCGTGTTTGTGCTGCCCAAAGCCAGGATTGTCCAACGATGAAAACCTTCAGCGAAACTGATGATTGAGGAGCCGGATGCGTCAATCGCGCACGTCCGGATCTGTGGGGGGCCAGGTCGAGTAATCGCCCGGTCTACCCGACCGATAACTCTCGACAACATTCTCATTACCTATAATATCCTCGGTGATGCGAAAATCAGCCGGTTGCGGGCATTGGCGGATCAGGTATATGATCTGGCGGTGGTTGCTGATAATGACGTCGTTCTGAAGGGCTTGTCGGAGTCATTCTCCGGCGCCGCCCGCGATCTGGACGTCCTGATAGAATGCGATACCGGCGCGGGCCGCTGTGGTGTCCAGACGCCCGAGCAGGCGGTGAGTCTGGCAAAGACAATAGACCGGCTCCCGGGGCTCCACTTGCGTGGATTAATGACATACCCCGCGCCATACCATGAAGAAACGGTGCAGACGTGGTTCAGTGAGACGGCAGCGCTTGCCGCCGATGCCGGTATCAAACTGGCGGTGTTCAGCAGCGGCGGTACACCGAGCATGTGGGAGCTTGCCAAGGCTCCGATTGTCAACGAATACCGCATTGGGACGTACGTGTATCAGGATCGTTCACGGGTAGCCGCAGGGGCCTGCGAGACCAAGGATTGTGCGCTGACGGTTCTGGCAATGGTCATAAGCACTCCGGTGCCCGGGCGGGTCATCATCGACGCAGGCAGCAAGGCCCTCACATCGGACCTTCTGGGGCAGACTGGCTTCGGCCAAGTGGTCGGCTTTCCGGACGCTCAGGTTGTCGCCCTGAGTGAAGAGCACGGTATATTGAACGTCCCGGCGGGGGCGAAACAGCCGGCGCTGGGAGACCGTGTGCAGATCATTCCGAATCATGCATGTCCGGTCTCCAACCTGTTTGATGAGGTGCATTTTGTCCGGGCGGGTCGATGGGTCCATACCCAGGCGGTAGCGGCTCGGGGCAAGGTGTCATGAGGCAAACATCATGAGCAGACCCTATGACATCATTGCCCTGGGTGAATCCCTGCTTCGCCTCACACCGCCTCAGTTGCAGCGGCTGGGTCAGAGCAGTCATTTGAGCGTCCATGTGGGGGGTAGCGAGTCCAATACCGCCATTGCCATGTCTCGACTGGGGCTCAACTGTGCCTGGCTGTCGCGGCTGCCCGACAATGAACTGGGCGACATGGTTCTCGGGGCACTCCGGCAACACAATGTCGATGTTCAGTACGTGGCACAAGGCGGTGACGACCGACTGGGGTTGTACTTCTATGAGCCCGGGCGACCGCCGCACAGGAGCCAGGTCATTTACGACCGCAACGACTCCGCGATGGCGAAAATGCAGCCCACAGAGCTGCCGGATGCGCTGTTTCATGCAGACAGGGCGCGCCTGTTTCATACCTCGGGGATCACCCTGGGTATCAGCCAGTCGGCCCGTGCGACCGTTACTCGAGCCCTGCAGTTGTCCAGAGAGGGCGGAGTACTCACCAGCCTGGATATCAATTATCGGCACAAGATATGGTCTGCGGAGGAGGCGCGCCAATGCCTGGAACCATTAATGCGCCAGTTGGACATCATTCTGGTTGCCGAGCGCGACATAGCAACTTTGTGGCCTGAACTGAGGCAGGCTTCGCCGGAAGCCACCCTTAGGGAGTTTCGAAGCCTGGCCCCGGCTGCCAACCTGGTAATGACGAGGGGGCAGTTAGGCGCTGCGGCCTTGACGTCGGAGGGTGAATTTGCCGACGCCGGCGCTTTTAAGGCAGAAGAAGTTGAAAGAGTAGGGGGCGGTGATGCCTTCTCCGCCGGATTTCTGACCGCGTGACTCGAGAACAGGACTTGTGGCGAGGCGTTGTCATGGGGCACCGCGGTCGCTGCATTCAAATACGCCACCCCCGGGGATACAGCCTGGGTCAGCCGAGCCCAGGTCGAGTCTCTGATTTCCGATGCATCCAGCCAGCAAGTTCTTCGATAGAACTACCATCTGGATCGGTTAGGAAAAAGACAGAGAGACAATCGAACAGTCCGGATCGCCGACACAAAAGAATGGCGGTCCGGGCAACTCAATACTTTATTGATACCAGAGAGAGACATATGACTTACTCGATACAGGAAATAATGGATCAGGCCTTTCCTGTGATGCCGGTTCTTGCGGTAGACAATGTTGAGGACGCGGTTCCCCTGGCCGAGGCGTTGAAAGCGGGCGGATTGACTGTGCTGGAGGTCACACTGCGAACAGACGCCGCACTGGATGTCATCAAGGCCATGAAAGACGTCGATGGCATCATTGTAGGCGCGGGAACGGTTGCCAATGTCCGGCAATTGATCGAACTTGACGAAATCGGTGCGGATTTTGCGGTCAGCCCGGGGGCGACCCCGCAACTACTGGAGGCGGGCCGCATTTATTCCATACCTTATCTCCCCGCTGTATCCAGTGTTTCGGAAATGCTGAAGGGTATTGAAGTCGGGTACCAGAGTTTTAAATTCTTCCCGGCTGAAGTCTCTGGCGGAACAGCTGCACTGAAGGCATTTCGCGGGCCGCTGCCCCATTTGAACTTCTGCCCAACGGGCGGTATTTCAGAGAAGAATTTTATGGACTACCTGGCGCTACCCAATGTCACGTGCGTGGGTGGCTCATGGGTCGTTCCCAAGGATGCGCTTGCAAGCCGCGACTGGGACCGCATCGAACGCCTGGCCAGAGAAGCCTGTCGATTGGCAAGCAATGGCAATGACCACCACAACAAGACCGTTGTTTGAATCAATTGGCCATTGGCGAATACTTGATTTTACCCACTGTATTCTGCCCGGGCCGGCCTGTTCAGCACGCCGGCCCGCCTGGACGGCGCCTGTAACCTGAATATCAAGCAGCAATTTTTATTAAATAAAAATTGCTTTACAAGGTCTGCATGCGTGTTTTGAAGGATCGAATTTTATTCAGGTAGGTTGCGATGTCTTATATCAATTTTATCAGGCAAGAATATCCCTCTCTGGGATTCGGGTTCCTGCTGTTCTTGTGGAGTAACTTCGGCCAATCTTTTTTTATTGCCTGGTTCGGCGCGCCGATACAGGAAAGTCTGGGCATGAGTGCCGCCGTGTACAGTTCAGCCTATTCGTTGGCGACCCTTGGGAGCGCCGCTTCGATTGTATTTATCGGGCGATACATTGACCGGGTATCGCTGACCCGATACTTGATATTCGTGGGCGTTGGTTTGACGTCGGCCATGTTGCTGTTGGCGAGCAGCGTGGGTTATGCGTCTTTGCTTGTCGCTTTTTTCCTGTTGCGGTTGTTTGGCCAGGGGCTTCTGCCCCATACAGGGCAAACGATAATGGCTCGTCGGTACCAACATGATCGGGGCAAGGCGATCAGCATTTCCCTTGCCGGCCGTCCCATTGGGGAGGTGTTGTTACCGTCGTTCATACTGCTGACGATGACGGTCCTCAACTGGCGATCGGCCTGGCTACTGTACGCACTGATTGGTGCCATAGTACTCTTGCCGACATTGCTGCTGTTATCATCTCGAGCGTCGGCGGCCACAGTGAGTCGGGTAACGGCTGGTGACTCGCCAGCGGCCTCGGACGGTTTGCTGCATACCCAAGGTCATACCGTGGCTCAGGTGTTGCGCGACCCCGGCTTCTGGCTGATTTTGCCCATCATCTTGGCCGCGCCACTGGTGACGACCGGGATATTCATTCATCAGGGCTTTATCCTGTCGGCCAAATCCTGGGAGCCCGGACAGTTTGCAAGTGGTTTCGTCGTGTTCGGCTTAACGCATTGGGTCAGCATGTTGGTGACGGGTGTGCTGATCGACCGCTTTCGTGCCGTTTCAATATCAAAGTTGTCCATGATCCCGCTGACGCTGGCGATAGCCGTGATGAATTATTTCGACGGCCAGGTTGCGATTTTCGGGTTCATGTTTCTGGCTGGCGTCAGTGTTGGTGCCATTGGCCCGATCAGTGGCGCCATCTGGGCGGAAGTTTATGGCCTAGCGCATTTTGGCGCGGTTCGCTCCGTTGTGGTCGCCATGATGGTATTGTCTACCGCCGTCGCGCCCTTTGCTGCAGGCCTGGCGATTGATGCGGGTATCCCGTTGAATGGTATCTTGACGACGGTTTTGTCGGGGATGGTGATCTCCTTTGTAGCGGCATTACCCACCTACAGGTAGTGTATTACGCATATTCTAAAAGACGGTGTGATCGTTAAACGCCATACAACGCCCACACTTATAACCGAAGCAATAAGCTGAGTGGTTCAGGCAGCCTTTGCCTCGGGCTATGATCAGTCACTGCAAAGCCTTTCCATTGATGGGCCCGAGACTAAGGTCGAGCTACAACTGCATGCCGAGCTTGAATTTCCACCATGCCTGGAAAGGGGGGGGGCGCCAGGGCAGCTCAAAGCAACGTCGCATCCGTTTTCTGCGCCACCCAGACCAGTGAGCCGATCAACAGGACCAGTGCCAGCGGAATCAACCATTGCACGGCGGTGATCAGAGCGGCGGTGGCCTGAATGCCGAGCACCAGCAGCAGGGTAGGGGCACAGCAGGCAGGGACCATAAACGACCATGCCAGAGTCGCCTCAGTAGTTTTTGAGCCGAATAACTGCCATAGTCGGCTCACTGTTTGATTTGAATAGGCGGCTTATTCGGCTCATGTATATCTGGCAAAAAGACGACTGGCCCCATTTCCGTTGGGATGACAATGCGCTCCGGGAGCAGCTTGACGCTATTCGTCTGTTGCAGGGGCGGCTGTTGGGGCGTGCCGAATACCTCAGGCGAACAGTTCGAACACGGCATCAATGCGGCCAAGTATCGATCCCTGGCCGGGGTGAGTAAGGCCACCGCCACTCGGGATCTGGCAGATCTTCTGGAGAAAGGATGCCTGCGTGAGCTTCCGGGAGGTGGCCGCAGTACCCGATACGCCGTTGCGTTGTAAACCGCCTTCAGTATGATATTAACAGGTCTCAGGCTTTGCTGCGTTTTCGCCAATAGCCAGGTTTTCGGGCATGGTGAGCAACAGCGACGACAACCGTTTCAGTCGGTAGTTCGATGGCGACGATGTCATATGGGAAGCGGTCCAGAATCAGGCGTCTTGCGCCGGTATCACCCGCCCCTTCTGGGAGAGGAGACAAGGGGATAACGTTTTCCTCAATGACGTCGAGAGCAGCATCAACAGCAATGAAAAACTCGGCTCCAAGTCCGGGTTGCTCAACCTCGTACCATGCTGCTGCCTCCATAGCTTCCTGCGACGCTTCTTCCAGTATCCTTACTGCTGCCCGCATTGTTATCGGCCTATCTTCGCTCTCATCTTTGTCCGGAACTCTTCGCGGCTGAGCAGCTTGGCCTTACCGCTTTTGACCTTGGATACACGCCGAATGATTTCATCGTTCCAGGCTTGCTCAACAGAGTCGTCATGGGGGCCATCCAGGCTCATTATGAGTTCTCGAGCCAGCGCAGCTCGTTCCGATTCGGAGAGAGTCGAAATCTGAGAGCGCAGATGATTTAGCGTTTCGGTAGTCATGGTGCCTCCGCGAGTGGCAATAAAGTTATGCTATCCCGATTTAAAGGGGTATACAATGCCGGTCACGGCGACGAGTGCTCATTCTGAGACAAAAACTGCTCGCGCTTGAGGCCGTACTTCTGCATCTTCTGGTTGAGGGTGCGGCGGGGGAGGTCCAGCACTTCCATGACGTGTTTGATGTCGCCTTTGTGGTGGGTAAGTTCCGCCGAGATCAGGGATTTTTCCACCTGTTCCAGGCGGGCGCTGAGGGAGCCTTCGCCCCGGGTCAGCCATAGGCGGTTGCTGGAGCCCAGTTGCAGGAGTTCCTGTACCGACACGTCGCTGAGGCTGTTGGTCAGCAGGTGGCGCTCGGCGGTGTGCTTGAGTTCGCGCACGTTGCCGGGCCAGTCATGCATCTCCAGGGCCAGCAGATCGTCGTAAGACAATTTGGGTTCGGGTAGCTCGTTGGCTTCCGCGGCCTGGCGCAGGAACTGGGCGAACAGTTCCGGGATGTCACCCGGGCGCTTACGCAGGGGCGGCAACTGGATGTCGGCCACCATCAGGCGGTAGTACAGGTCTTCCCGAAAGCGCCCCTGGGTGGCGGCTTCGCGCAGGTTTTCCTTGGTGGCAGACACGATCCGCACGTTCACCGGAATGGGTGTGTGCGAGCCCACGCGGACCACTTCTCGCTCCTGCAGTACGCGCAACAGCTTGATCTGGAATTGCGTGGACATGCTCTCGATTTCATCCAGAAACAGGGTGCCATTGTGCGCCGCCTCGAAGATCCCCTGGCGGGTCTTCTGGGCGCCGGTAAAGGCCCCGGCTTCATGGCCGAACAGCTCACTCTCCAGCAGGTTTTCCGGCACGGCGGCCACATTGATGGCCACGAAGGGATGGTCGCGGCGGATGCTCAGGTCGTGCAGGCTACGCGCCACCAGTTCCTTGCCGGTGCCGGTTTCACCCATGATGATGATGTCGGCGTTTACCCGGGCCAGGGCGTTGACCTGCTGGCGCACGGCCTGAATCTGGGGTGACTGCCCGAGAATGCCCTGGTTGACACGGGTGTCGGCGTCGGGCGAGTGCTGGGCTTGTGTCGCCGTGGCCAGGGTGACATGCCGTTGTTCGCAGGCCCGCTTGATGGTCTCGACGAGGCGGTCGGGCTTGTAGGGTTTTTCCAGAAAATCGTAGGCGCCCAGTTTCATGGCCTCTACAGCCTGGGCAATACCGCCGTGCCCGGTGATCAGAATCACCGGGATGCGGGTGCTCACCTGCTTGAGCAGGCTCATGCCGTCCATGCCGGGCATGCGAATGTCGGTGACCACGACGCCCGGAAAGTCATCGGTGAGCAGGGGCAGGGCCTCTCTCGCATCGGCAAAGGTCTGCACCGTGATGTCCGCCAGGGTCAGCCATTGTTCCAGAGATTCCAGAACGGCCGGGTCGTCGTCGATGATGAGTGCATGGGGGTTCAGGTTCATGACGGCGTCTCGTGTGTATTCAATTCGGGGTTCCTGCTCAGGGTGCTGTGGCTGAATTGCAGCAGGAAGGTGGTTCCGGTATCCGGGGCGCTGTCTACACTCAGGTCTGCGCCCATATCCAGCGCCAGACTGTAACTGATGGCCAGGCCCAGGCCTACACCTTCGCCCACGGGTTTGGTGGTGAAGAAAGGCTCGAAAATACGGGCCTGTTGCTCTTCCGACATGCCCGGGCCGTTATCGGCGATGCGCAGAACCAGATCGTCCTGATCATTCTGTGCCAGGTTGATGTCGATGCGGCCGTCCTGCTGCTCTGATAACGCGTCGATGGCATTGCTCAGGATGTTCACGATGATCTGTTCCAGCATCATGGTGTTGGCCTGCACATAGCGGTTGGCGCCCAGGTACACCTCGCAGGCAATGTCCTGGTCTTCGAGACGCGGGCGCAGCAAGTCCAGCGCGTAAATAACCGGGTCCTGGAGTGACACCAGGTCACTGCCGGTATTGCGCTGTCCGGAAAATACCCGCAACTGGCGCGACAGGCTGGACAATCGGTCCACCAGCTTTTCGATGCGGCTGAGATTGTGGCCCACCTTGTCGGGCTTGTCGTGTTCCAGCAGCAACTGGCTGCTGGCGACATAATTGCGCAGCGCCGTGATGGGCTGGTTGATCTCGTGGGCAATGGCCGAAGACATACGCCCGAGCGCCGCCAGTTTCTGGCTCTGGGCCAGCGCCTCCTGGGCCTGTTTCAGGTCTCGCGTGCGCTCTTCCACCCGGTGTTCCAGCACTTCATTGGCCTGTTCCAGGGCCAGTTGTGCCCGGGTCAGCTCGGTGATGTCCTGCACCGTCAGAATGTATTCATCCTGTTTGCCGACGCGGATCGGGTTCAGTGCGTAGAGGATGGGGAAGCGGCTGCCATCCAGCCGGATGCCCTCGGCTCTCACCGGACCGCGGCCCAGATGCCCGCGCTGCCAGTCGGATATGAGTTCATCCGGCGTGTGCTGAGCAATTTCGTCCTTGATGCCGAACAGAGCCTGGGCCTGTTCGTTGATAAAGAGCGGATGATAGTCTGCATCCAAGTTGAGCAGGCCCGCGTCCGTGTTCTGGATTATGGCCCGCTGGTGGCTTTCCCGTTCAGCGGTGAGGCGGGTGACGGCGATTTGCGCATCGGTGCGCCGCCGGCGTTCGCGGTAGAACAACAGGCCCACGGTGAGCGCGGCATAGCCCAGCAAACCGCTGGACTGCTGAATGCGGACATTGGTCCGCAGGGTGTCCAGGGGAATACGCCAGTGCATGTGCCAGGGGTATCCGGAAATCTGCGACGGGAAGGACAGGTGGGTGCCGGCCTCCTGCAGATCAAACGCCAGTGCCTGGTCGGGCAGGGGCGACTCGGCGGATGTCAGGGCCTGTACCGGTGCGTCACCGTATTGCAGCGTGTTGTTCAGTTCGTCGCGCTGGGCGTCACTCAGGGGCCGTGTGGCCCGGTAATGCCAGTCAGGGTTCGAGGACAGGAAGATGACGCCCTTGTCGTCGGTCACCCAGACCGGGTCGCCCGATGCCTGCCAGCTTCTCTCCAGAGGCGCCAGATCAATCTTGATCACCACCACGCCCTGAACCTGCCCGTCCCGGTTGATGGGGCTGGAGAAAAACAGTCCCGGTATACCGGATGTGGCGCCTACCGCATAGTAAAACCCTTCCTCTCCCTCCAGAGCATCCCGAAAGTAGGGCCTGAACCCGTAGTGCTTGCCCACGAAGCTGTTGTCGGTCTGGTAGTTGCTGGACCAATGGGTGTAGCCATGCCGATCCATCACGAAAATCTCATCGGAACCGGCCTGCGCATTGATGGAATACAGTAGCTGGGATATGAGCGCAGTAGTCGCCGGGTCAGCCCCCTGATCGGTGAGCACCCGGTCGGCCAGGGGTTCGCCGATGCGCGGGTCTGTTGCCATTACACCGGGCAGATACTGATGTCGGTTGATGGTGGCCTGCAGCGAGGTCTTGTAGGCGCCCAGGCGGCGCTCGGCCTGGTCCGCCATGCGCTGGCTTTCCATCCGCATCAGCATGCCGTCGGTGGCGACCAGAACCACGAGCAACACCAGCGCACCCAGCAGCAGCCCGTTTTTCAGCGTCAGGTGATGGCGTGTTCGGGCCCGGTGCAGCGTGGAGCGGTTCAGCAGCATAATCAGTGATCTGTTGTTGTATTAATCCGGATCAATCCCGCCTAGTTTAGCCTAAGTCCGCCGCAATTACAGTCTCTGCGCCCGTGAGCAAATTTCTGCTTATGCCATGCGGCCGAATGAGCAAGATCTTGCCTATTGTGCTCCGAGGCCGGGGAGGGTGTCGCACCGTGCGGGGTTTTGGGAAGAACTCGCTGGTTGGCAAGGTCATTGCAACGATCTGGCCGTGCAGACCGAACAGCCGGCACGGATTGATTGTTACCGCCGGCGGTCATGCTCGTTAAATAAAAACAATGATTGGAGTACGACAATGAAGAAATTGATCACAACCGTCGCTGTGGGCCTGTCCCTGGCGGCGACCGGCGCCATGGCGCAGGACACCAACCTCTCAATTGCCACCGGCGGCACCGGCGGCACCTATTACCCCATCGGCGGTGGCCTGGGTGAGCTGATCGGACACCACATTGACGGCTATACCGGCGTTGCCGAAGTGACCGGTGCCTCGGTCGAAAACATGGGCCTGGTCTTCCGCGAAGACTCGGACATGGCGCTGGCACTGGCGGATACCGTGGTTCAGGCCTACATCGGTGAAGGTCCGTTTGATGGCAACCAACTGTCCAGTCTGCGGGCGCTGGGTTCCGTGTACCCGAATGCGGTGCAACTGGTTACCCTGGCCGATTCCGACGTGCACTCCCTGAGTGACCTGGCAGGCAAGCGCGTGTCTGTAGGCGCCCCCGGCAGCGGTACTGAAGTCAGTGCCAATACGCTGCTGGAAGCCAATGGCATGAGCGCTGAAGACTTCAATGCCCAGCGTCTCAACTTCAACGAAACCGCTGATGCACTGCGTGACGGTGACATCGCCGCCGGTTTCTGGAGTGTCGGCCCGCCGACCAGCTCGATCATGAGCCTGGCCAATGCGCGCGACATTCGCATCATTACCCTGTCTGAAGAAGAAATCGCCAATGCGATTGAAGCGCAGCCCGTGTTTGCAACCTACAACATGCCGGCCGGCACCTATGACGGTGTTGATGAAGTCGTCACCACCATTGGTACGCCCAACGTACTGGTTGTGAATGCATCCATGGACGAGCAGTTGGCCTACGACATTACTCGTGTGATGTTCGAGCATGTTCAGGAACTGCGTGATATTCACTCGGCCGCCAACAGCACCACTGTTGAGTTCAGCCTGGGTGCCACGCCCATTCCCATGCACGCTGGCGCCATGCGCTACTACGAAGAAACGGGTGAAGACATCCCTGATCGCGTACGTGAATAAGGGCTGAGTCCGATGCGGTTTATTTACCGCTGTATCGGGTGCTGCCTGCTGCTGCCTATGGCGGTGGCGGCAGCACCCTTTTCGCTGTCAGTGTACCCACAGGGTTCTGATGAACCCGTCGCTCATATGCCGCTGAGTGCAGAGGGTGAGTGGTGTCTGCATTGGCAGCATTCCGTTGCGGAATTTCTGGTGCGAGACTGCTTTCGCGTCGATGCTCAGGGCCAGATGCTGTTGCACGAGAGCCATCAGCCGGATTTTGCCGCCGGCCTGGACTATATTCAGGGGCGTGGCGAGTTGACGAGCGATGGAGAGGGCGGCTACATCATCCAGAATATCGACGAGCCGGTAGTGGCCAATCGGTTGCGCTTGCGGGTCGGGTCCTTGAGGGTCGATCATCGCATTGTCACTGCACAACAATCAGTCAGTCTGTCCGAACAGGTGCCCGGGCAGTCCGTGGAAATCAGACTGATGGACAACAATAACAACTCGGTTCATGGGAGTAACGAATGAATTCACCCCAGACGGTGGTAGAAGAAATACCACCCTTGTTTGAGCGCACAGGGCCCAAACCGCTGCTCTGGCTGGTCAGCGCACTGGCCATTGGTCTGTCATTGTTTCAGCTCTACAGTGCCGGGGTTCAGCCGCTGGGGCTGTTCTATCAACGCAGTATCCACCTGGCGCTGGTGCTTATGCTGGCGTTTCTCATTTTTCCGCCCCTGGCCAACCGCAAGCGTGGCTGGATTGGCGGCATCATCGACACCGTTTTTTTCTGTGGTGCCTTCTATACCGGGTTTTATCTGGTCTACAACCTGGACGCCATATTCTCCCGCGCCGGCTTCTGGTCCGATCAGGATATCCTTGCCGGTGTCATCGCCACGGTGACCTTGCTGGAGGCCAGTCGGCGTGCAGTGGGGCTGGGCATCACCATCATCGGCATTATTGCGCTGCTCTATGCGTTCGCAGGTAATCGTGGTGAATTGCCCTGGCTGGGCGAATGGCTGCCGGGCATCCTGAACCACCGGGGTTACAGCCTGGAACGCCTAGCGGCCCAATTGTATCTGGGGCAGGAGGGCATCTTCGGTATTCCCCTGGGTGTCGCCGCCACCTTTGTATTCATTTTTGTCCTCTTCGGTGCCTTTCTGGAAGTCACCGGGGCCGGGCGTTTCTTTATCGATCTGGCTTTTGCCGGTACCGGCCGTCAGCGCGGTGGTCCGGCCAAGGCGGCGGTGCTGGCCTCGGCGTCCATGGGGTCCATCTCCGGCAGTGCCATCGCCAATGTAGTGACCAGCGGCAGCTTTACCATTCCCCTGATGAAAAAACTGGGCTACAAACCGGCCCAGGCCGGGGGTGTCGAGGCAGCCGCCAGTACCGGCGGGCAGATCATGCCACCCTTGATGGGTGCCGGGGCGTTTCTGATCGCCGAATACACCCGGGTGCCCTATATCGAAATCGTGAAGGTCAGTGTGTTCCCGGCCTTGCTGTATTTCGCCACCGTGTACTTGTTTGTGCACATCATCGCGGTGAAGCAGGGCATGCACGGCCTGGCTCGCTCCGAACTGCCGGATATTCGCGAAGTGATGATGCGCGGCTGGTTCCTGCTGTTGCCCGTCATTTTGCTGGTCACGCTGCTGGTGGCCGGCTTCTCGCCCATGCGGGTGGGTTTCTATGCTGTAGTCAGCGTGGTCGCTGTGGCGGCGGCCAATGGCCTGTGGAAAGCGGGTAAAAAGGGCTATCAGGACGGTGTATTGTTGCCAGCACTCTGGCAAAGCTGCCTGATGGGCTTTCACAAGCTGATGCAGGCACTGGAGTTGGGCGCACGCAACGCGGTATCGGTGAGTATCGCCTGCGGCGTGGCGGGTATTGTTGTGGCGGTTGTGGGCCTGACGGGCCTGGGTCTCAAATTCTCGTCCATGATGGTGGCGGCCTCCGGTGGCAATATCATCATTGTCGTATTCCTCGTAGCCATCGCCAGTCTGATTCTCGGCCTGGGGCTGCCGGTAACGGCCAGTTATATCGTGCTCATTGTGCTGGTGGGCCCGGCGCTGACCAACGAATTCGGCATTCCCATTCTGGTGGCGCACCTGCTGGTGTTCTGGTACTCACAAGACTCCAATGTAACCCCGCCGGTGGCACTGGCCGCCTTTGCGGCGGCGGCCATTGCGGGCAGTAAAACCATGGAGACCAGTGTGCAGGCCTGGAAGTTCGCCAAGGGGTTGTACCTGATCCCGCTGTTCATGGTGTTCAACCCGGAAATCATCATTGGCGGGCCGCTTGAGGTGCTGATCTGGAAGGGCGGCATGATCATACTGGGTCTGATGGCCTTTGCCGCCAGTATCGAGGGCTTCCTGTTCACCTACATCAAGAACTGGGCGCGACTGGCCATAACCATCGCCACGGTTGCCGTGTTTGTGCCGGAGTTCTCGATTCAGGCCGCCGGGGCGGCGACCATTATCGTGCTGAGTGTGATCAACTTCATTCAGTACCGTCGTGAGTCGGCGACTCAGGCTCTGTCATGAGAGCAGGTCCTGCCCGTCCGGCGCAGCCGTAGGCTGGCCGGATCCCTGCCCTTGATCCAGCCTGTTCATCAGTAATGCGATAAGGTTGTCCTTGATCTTCTCGCGGGACGTGATGGGCAGGCGGATCATGTGTTCGCGTTCCAGCCGGAACACCACCACCTTGGTACTGCATTGGACCGAGCCGGTTCTTGGGGTGGCGGACAGAAAAGATATCTCCCCCACGCACTGTCCCTTGTACAGCTCGGCTACTGGCTGGTCGTCAGCCCATACCGTCAAGACACCATTCAGCACCACGTACAGAAAGTGGTCGCTGTCGTCTCCCTGCTCAATCAGCCATTCCCCCTCGGTGTAGGCCAGCAATTCCGGCCCATGATTGAGCAGGATCTTGCGTTCGTCCTCTGAAAACCGCCGAAAGAAGGGCGCTTTGGTCAGAATATCCAGTTGCTGCTGTCGAGTCAGGTGATCAATTCGCTGCATGAGTAAACATTTCTTCCTTGATGTTCCGCCGCAGTATAGACGCAGTTGAGGTGGTTTGCAGAAGTTTGAATCCGGACTGGGTGTTGACGAAGGCATGACAGTTGAGTAGCCTGAAAATGAGGTTGAACGGATATTCAACCGGTTGATTGAATATTCAATCTTCGGTTTTCGGGCCATTTGCCTGATGAAACACGCGAGCCAATAACCAACTCAGGGGCAAGCCATGCCGCGTTTTGATGTAGGTCCAATGCGACGCAAACAGTTGATCGACGCAACCCTTCAGGTGATTGCGGATTACGGTCTTCAGGGTGCCACCATAGGGCGTATCAGCAAGGCATCCGGCCTCTCGGTGGGCATTGTGAGCCACTATTTTGATGGCAAGCAGGGTTTGCTGATTGCCACCATGCGGCACCTGCTGTCGGAGTTGAGCAACGATCTGAAACGGTATCTGAACGAGAATCCGGATACCCCGCGCGAACGCCTCATGGCCATCGTGGATGCCAACTTCTCCAGCGTGCAGACGGAAACCAAGGCCGCCAAGACCTGGCTGGTGTTCTGGTCCCAGGCGGCGCACACCCCCCAGCTTGCGCGTTTGCAGAAGGTGAACGAGCGTCGGCTTTACTCCAATCTGGTGCACTACCTGCGCCCTCTGGTGCCGGCCTCCTGGGTACGCGGCACGGCGCAGACCATAGCGTCCCTGATTGACGGTTTCTGGTTGCGGGCAGCCTTGAGTGAAGGCCGCATCGAGACGGAGCAGGCGGCTTATCTGTGCAAGGCCTACATCGATCAGGTGATTGCCGATGCCGAAGAAGTAAAACACAACCCGGATACACAGGCGTCATCCGGACAAGACGAGTCAGCCAGTCAAGAGAGAGAGGCTCAAGAAGCATCATGAGTGCAACAGTGATTACATCCTGGGTGAATGGCAAGGCCATCAGCAACAGCAACGGGGAAACCTTTGATGCCGTGAATCCGGCTACTGGCGAGGTGATCTACCAGGTAGAGCAGGCTGACCAGAGCGTCATGCAGGCCGCCGTCGAATCGGCACAGGCCGGCTTCAAGGTGTGGTCGGCCATGTCGGCCATGGAGCGCAGCCGTATTCTGCGCCGCGCCGCCGATCTGTTGCGCGAACACAACGATCGCCTTGCAGAGCTGGAAGTACTGGATACCGGCAAACCCTGGCAGGAAGCCTGCGAGGTGGACGTCAACACGGGCGCCGACGCCATCGAATTCTTTGCCTGCGAACTGCCGGGCCTGGAAGGCAATACCCAGACCGTAGGTGATGACTTCTACTACACCCGCCGGGAACCACTGGGTGTGTGCGCCGGTATTGGCGCCTGGAACTACCCTTTGCAGATCGCCTGCTGGAAGTCGGCACCGGCCCTGGCTTGCGGCAACAGCATGATTTTCAAGCCTTCCGAGGAAACACCCCGGGGCGCTCTGGAACTGGCGCGTATCTTCAAGGAAGCCGGTGTACCGGACGGCGTGTTCAACGTGGTGCAGGGCGATTATCGGGTGGGCCAGATGCTCACCGCCGACCCGGCCATCGCCAAGGTCTCCTTCACCGGTGAAGCCGGCACCGGGCGCATCGTCATGGGCGACAGTGCCAAGACCCTCAAGTCGGTCACCATGGAACTGGGCGGCAAGTCGCCCATGCTGGTGTTTGACGACGCCGATGTGGATGACGCCGTCAATGCCGCCATGCTGGGCAACTTCTACACCCAGGGTGAAATCTGCACCAACACGACCCGCGTCTTTGTGCAGAAGGGCATTTACGACCGCTTCATGGAAAAGCTGCTGGCGCGGACCCGTGAGGGCATCAAGGCGGGTGACCCCATGAACCCGGATACCAACTTCGGGGCCCTGATTTCCGCCAAGCATGCGGATCTGGTGATGAGCTATATCGAGAAGGGCAAGGACGAGGGCGCAAGCTGCCTGACCGGCGGTGAACGGCTGCAGCCCAGGGGCAATGAGGGCGGCTATTTTGTGGCGCCCACCGTCTTTGCCGACTGCACCGACGACATGACCATTGTGAAGGAAGAGATCTTCGGGCCGGTGATGTCCGTGCTGACCTTTGACGACGAAGACGAAGCCATCCGTCGCGCCAATGACACCGACTACGGTCTGGCGGCCAGCGTGTTCAGCCGCGATATCCAGCGGGCGCACCGGGTCATTCACCAGTTGCAGGCCGGTATCTGCTGGATCAACTCCTATGGTGAATCTCCGGCGGAGATGCCTGTGGGCGGTTACAAGCTGTCGGGTCTGGGCCGGGAAAACGGCCGCGCCACACTGGACCATTACACCCAGATCAAATCGGTTTATGTGGGCATGGGGCCCATTGAATCACCCTTTGCATAATCTGAACGCAGCGACAAGGACCAGACACCGGTTGTCGCTGCAGTTAACCCCTTTAGACATCGGACACTGAAATGCACTTCGATCACGTAACAGACTATCTTATTGTAGGCACCGGCTCAGCGGGCTGCGTATTGGCGAACCGTCTGTCGGAAGACCCGGACAACCGCGTGCTGGTTTTGGAAGCAGGCCGCAAGGACGACACCTGGAAGATCCACATGCCCGCAGCCCTGATGTACAACCTCAAGGGCAAGCGTTACAACTGGTATTACCACACCGAACCCCAGAAGCACATGGACAACCGTCGTCTGTACTGGCCACGCGGCAAGGTGTGGGGCGGTGGGTCCTCGCTCAATGCCATGGTCTACATTCGCGGCCATGCCTTCGATTATGACCGCTGGCACGACGAAGGCGCCGAAGGCTGGCGCTATGCCGACGTGCTGCCGTATTTCCGCAGGGCGGAAACCCGCGAACTGGGTGGCGATGACTACCGGGGCGACAGCGGCCCGCTCAATGTTCACACCGGCGACGAGCCGAACCCCCTGTTTGATGCGTTTCTGGAAGCCACCCGTCAGGCGGGCTATCCGGAAACCGAAGACATGAACGGCTACCAGAAGGAAGGCTTCGGCAAGATGGACATGACCATCCGCCAGGGTAAGCGCTGGAACACGGCTCAGGCCTATCTGCGCCCGGTGCTGGACCGGCCCAACCTGAAAGCCGAAACCGGCGCCATGACCACGCGCATCCTGTTAGAAGGCAAGCGCGCCATCGGGGTAGAGTTCCTGCAGAACGGCAAGACCGTCCGCGCCCGGGCAGAGAAAGAAGTCATCGTGTCAGGCGGCGCCATCAACTCGCCGCAACTGCTCATGCTGTCGGGCATCGGCCCTGAGGAAACCCTGAAAGAGCATGGTATCGAGGTGAAGCAGCATCTGCCCGGCGTGGGGCAGAACCTGCAGGACCACCTGGAGCTTTATGTGCAGCAGAAATGTACCCAGCCGATCACACTGTACAAGTACACCACGCAACCCGGCATGGCGATCTCGGGCATGCAGTGGTTTATCAATCATGACTGGGGCGCTTGCCGCACCGCGCATCTCGAAGCCGGTGGCTTTATCCGCTCCGAGGCCGGTGTGAAACAGCCGGATATTCAATATCACTTCCTGCCGTCTCAGGTCATCGACCACGGCCGGCAGAATCCGCAACTGCATGCGTACCAGGCCCATGTTGGCCCCATGCGCGCCGAAAGCCGGGGTTATCTGACCCTGCGCTCGGCGGACCCGTTCGAGCATCCGATCATCGAGCCCAACCTGCTCAGCACCGAGCGTGACCGCTGGGAAATGCGCGAGAGCGTCAAGCTGACCCGGGAGATTTTTGCTCAGGATGCACTGGCGCCGTTCCGCGGTGAAGAGTTGCAACCGGGTCCGGACTGCCAGACGGACGCCGAGATTGATGCCTTTGTGCGTGCCAATGCAGACAGTGCCTACCACCCGTCCTGCACCTGCCGCATGGGCCGGGCAGACGATCCGGGCGCCGTGGTGGATTCCCAGGCCAGAGTTCACGGCATCGACGGTTTGCGCGTCGTCGATGCGTCCATCATGCCCAGCATAGTGAGCGGCAACCTCAATGCCCCCACCATCATGCTGGCTGAAAAATGCGCAGATCACATTCTGGACAGAACACCGCTGACGCCGTCCGATGCCCCTGTGTGGGTGCATCCGGAGTATGAGACGAAACAGCGATAACCGAGTCGAAAGCAGAAAAGAGAGAGAACCATGAACAAGATACCACTGACAATTGCCATTACTGCCATGACCATGGCTGGCTCTGCAATGGCCAGCAACCACCAGTGCTCTACGGTGGAGTTTTCCGATGTGGGCTGGACCGACATCACGGCCACCACCGCGCTGACGTCCGAAGTGCTGGAAGCCATTGGTTACGAAGCCAATGACACCGTGCTGTCGGTACCCGTCACCTATCGCTCGCTGAGCAACGGCGATATCGACGTGTTTCTGGGCAACTGGATGCCCACCATGGAAGCCGACATCGCGCCTTACCGTGAAGACGGCACAGTAGAAACCGTGCGCGCGAACCTGGAAGGTGCCAAATACACCCTGGCCGTACCGCAGTATGTATATGACGCCGGCCTTACCAGCTTCGAGAACATTGCCGATTACGCCGATGAACTGGACGGCCGCATTTACGGCATTGAGCCAGGCAACGACGGCAACCGTGTCACTCAGGAAATGATCGACGAAGGCGCCTTCGGTCTGGGCGATTTCCGTCTGATGGAATCCAGCGAAGCCGGCATGCTGAGCCAGGTGGCCCGTGCGGATCGTCGTGACGAGTGGGTTGTGTTCCTGGGCTGGGAACCGCACCCCATGAACGCCAACTTTGATCTGGCCTACCTGGATGACGGTGGTGACTGGTTCGGCCCTGACTTTGGCGGCGCCACGGTCTATACCAACACCCGTGCCGGATTCTCTGAAGAATGTCCGAACCTGGGCGTGTTCTTCAACAACCTGGAGTTCACCCTGGAAATGGAAAACGAAGTCATGGCCGGCATTCTGAACGAAGGCCAGGACCCTGCCTTCGCGGCCCGCACCTGGCTGGAAGCCAACCCCGAAGTACTGTCTGATTGGCTCGACGGTGTCACCACGCTGGATGGTGAACCTGCACTGCCCGTTGCGCAATCAGCCTTTGAGTGAAGCACCCGAGCGAGTCCGGACATAACGGACTCGCATGGAGCCCGGCCGCGTATAGCGCGGCCGGGTCCTCATCGATTCAATATTTGCCCTTAAGTCTGTACTGACGGCATCTGTGTGGACGCTCGTGCGGCGTTGATGCAGCCTGTCGGACACGGACTGCGCTGGAGAAACAGTTTATGGACTGGTTTTACGACAACAAATTGCCAATCGGCCGATCAATGGAGCTGCTGCTCGACTGGTTGGTGGATAACGGCAGCCTGGTATTCGATTCGATATCGGACAACCTGTCGGACCTGATCTACGGTCTGACCAATACATTGCTCTGGTTTCCCCCCGGGGTGTTGATAGCCGTGCTGACCGTGATCACCTTCGCCGTGCAACGGCGCTGGGGTGTCACAGTGTTCACCGCTATCAGCTTCCTGCTGATCCTCAACATGGGTTACTGGGTTGAAACCATGGCGACCCTGTCGCTGGTGATCTATGCGACCCTGATCTGTGGTCTGATCGGTTTGCCCACAGGCATTTTTGCCGCGCATCACCCCTGGCTCTATCGGGGGCTGCAGCCGGTACTGGATCTGATGCAGACCATACCGCCGTTCGTTTATCTCATTCCCACGCTCACCATGTTCGGGCTGGGCGTGGTGCCCGGAGTCATATCCACCGTGGTGTTCGCCATTGCCGCGCCGATACGTCTGACCTATCTGGGCATCTCCCAGGTACCCAAGGAGCTGCTGGATGCGGGTAAGGCCTTTGGTTATACCGACCGCCAGTTGCTGTTCAAGATCGAGCTGCCTGCAGCCATGAACAGCATCGGCGCCGGTATCACGCAATGTATCATGCTGTCTCTGTCCATGGTGGTGATTGCCGCTCTGGTCGGCGCAGACGGCCTGGGCGTACCCGTAGTGCGCGCCTTGAATACCGTTGATATTTCCCGTGGCTTCGAAGCCGGTCTGGCCATCGTACTGGTCGCTATCTGGCTGGATCGTCTGTTCAAGCAACATACCCGGCAGGAGGCGCACTGAAGTGATTGAACTCAATAATGTCACCGTCGTGTTTGGCTCAAAGCCGCAACTGGCACTGCCCCTGATGGACGCCGGCAAGGGCCGGGATGCCATCAAGGAAGAGACCAGCCAGGTGCTGGGTGTTCAGGAAGCCAACCTCACCGTCGAAAAAGGCGAAATCTGTGTGCTCATGGGGCTGTCCGGCTCGGGCAAGTCCAGCCTTCTGCGTTGCATCAATGGGCTCAATACCGTTACCCGTGGCGAAGTCCTGATCGAACACGACGGCAGGAAAATCGATTTTGCTCGTGCCGACAACGCCACACAGCGTGAGATACGCACCAATCGTGTATCCATGGTATTCCAGAGCTTCGCCCTGATGCCCTGGTTAACCGTCGAGGAAAATGTGGCGTTCGGGCTGCAACAGCAGGCGTTGAGCAAGGAAGAGAAACGTAAGCGCGTAGCCCGTCAGTTGGCGCTGGTGGGTCTGGACGAATGGCAGCATGCGTACCCCGATGAGCTGTCCGGCGGTATGCGTCAGCGTGTGGGTCTGGCCCGGGCACTTGTGACCGAATCCGACATCCTGCTGATGGACGAGCCGTTCTCGGCACTGGACCCGTTGATCCGCCACCAGTTGCAGGAGGAACTGCTGGAACTGCAGAAAAGCCTCCAGAAGACCATTGTCTTCGTCAGCCATGACCTGGACGAAGCCCTGAAACTGGGCAACAAGATCGTCATCATGAAGGACGGCGAGATCGTCCAGCAGGGGCAGCCGGAAGACATCATCCTGTATCCGGCCGATGAGTATGTGAAAAATTTCGTCGCCAATACCAATCCGCTGAACACGCTGGAAGTGCGTTCGGTCATGCGTGTGCTCAAGGACATTCCTGCGGACGATAACAACAACCGGTGTATCAGCAAACGGCATGGCGTCTGGGTCTTGACCGACGCTGACCCGGAAGCCACACGGGTCACGATGGGTGATGAGTCGTTTGCCACTCAGGCCTGGAAGCCGGGCGATGACATCAGTGCACTGGATCGCCTGCCGACGCGGATCCCCGTGGACACGCCAATGCGAGACGCAGTGGAAATATGCTACATCACTGGCCACAATCTTCTGGTGGAGTCGGGCGGCGAGCTTGTAGGCGCACTGGGCGAGCGCGAAATCTACCATACGCTGTTAAGTAAACACCTGGGAGACGACTGATGGAATTATTCAACCGACCGGACGGTATTGTGTAATGGCGACACTCAGGATTCATGAGCAGGATTATCAGGTAGATGCCATACTGTTTGACAAGGATGGCACTTTGCTCGACTTTGGGGCACTTTGGTTACCCTGGTTGGCGTGTTTTATCGAGCAGTATAACCGCAGTGTGCCGGCTGATCGGCAGTTGACCCAATCGGTGGAGTCGGCGCTCGGGGTGGACCTGTCCGCTGGCACCTGGGACCCCACCGGGCCGCTGGCCATAGGGTCCATGGAAGACGTGAACAGCATACTGGCACAGAATCTGTATGGTCAGGGGATTGCCTGGAATGAGGCACTGAAACGGTTGGGGGATGTGCGCGATCTGGTAGAGCACACTTTTGACTGGCCGCAGCACCTGGCGCCGGTCTCAGGGCTGAAAAACCTGCTGCGCCAGGCGTTCCTGGCGGGTGTGAAGATGGGTGTGGTGACATCAGATGACACGGAGAACGCGGAACGCCACTTGACTGTGCTGGGGATCACTGAGTATTTCAATGTGGTTCTGGGGCACGATGCGGTAGCCCGGGGCAAACCGCATCCGGATATGGCCCTTGAGGCCTGTTCGAGGTTGGGGGTTGAGCCGGGGAGAACTGTTGTATTCGGTGACTCCAACGGTGATATGCAACTGGGTCGTGACGCCGGGCTGTTGTCGCAAATCGCCATTGTGACCGATCTGAACAGAACAGATCACCTGACAGAAGCCCGGCAAATTATCGCGGACTACGGGGGGATAACACTTACGAATTCGATTTCTAAACCAATTGAATGAATGTTCATTCAATTGGTTTGGCTGCTGCTGTCACGGTGCTGTAACCGGCCGGGGATAGCGTACTAACTGGGGCAGAATGCCCACTGAAAATAAGACCCCGACAAGGGGACATGATAACGAGTAGCGCGACAGAACGACTCAGGAGTAAAGCAATATGCTAAACCATCAACAACAACGAGAGCTGCAATTTCTCAGCGAGGAAACGAACCGGGGGCGCATGTCCCGTCGTGACTTCCTTGGCCGTGCCATGGCACTGGGTGTCAGCATTCCGGTTGCCACTTCCATGCTGGCCAGCACCGCAACGGCCAGCACGCCGGTCAAGGGCGGCACACTGCGTGCCGGCATGCAGGGCGGCGAGTCCACGGACAGCCTGGATCCCGCACTCTGGACCAGCCAGGTTCAGCACTCTTTTGGTCAGTCCTGGGGTGAGCCCCTGACCAACATTTCGCCGGAAGGTGATCTCGTACCGCGTCTGGCAGAAGAAATCAGCTCTTCCTCCGACGCTCGGACCTGGACGTTCAAGTTGCGTGAAGGTATCGAATTCCACAATGGCCAGGAAATGACTTCCGCTGACGTGGTCGCTACCCTGGAGCGGCACTCGGATGAAGATTCACAGTCCGGCGCACTGGGCATCATGCGCGGCATCGAAGACGTGCGCGCCAATGGCCGCTACGAAGTGGTGGTCACCACCCGTGAAGCCAATGCCGACCTGCCGTTCCTGATGTCTGACTATCACCTGATCATCCAGCCCAATGGCGGCAAGGATGACCCCACTGCGGGCATCGGCACCGGGCCTTACCGCGTAACCGAGTTTGACCCCGGTGTGCGTCAGCGCGGTACACGCTTTGAAAACTACTGGAACCTGGATGAATTCGGCCATGCCGACGAAATCGAGATCCTGGTTATCAATGACTCGTCAGCACGTGTTTCTGCCCTGCAGAGTGGCCAGGTGGACATCATCAACCGGGTCGAGCCGCGTGTGGTGAGCATGATGCAGAACATGCCCAACGTGACCATTCAGAACGTGTCCGGGCGCGCGCACTATGTGTTCGTCATGCACTGTGACACGGCGCCCTACGACGACAACGACCTGCGTATGGCACTGAAATACGCCATCGACCGCGAGGACATGGTCGACCGTATCCTGCGTGGCTACGGTACCGTGGGCAACGACATGCCGATCAACGCGGCTTATCCGCTGTTCTCGGACGACATTCCGCAGCGTGAATTCGATCCCGATCGTGCCCGTTACCACTACGAGCGCTCCGGTCACAGCGGCCCCATTGTGCTGCGTACAGCCGAAGCGGCATTCCCGGGCGCGGTTGATGCGGCTCAGTTGTTCAGCCAGAGTGCGGCACAGGCCGGCATCAATATCGACGTTCAGCGTGAACCCAATGACGGGTACTGGTCTGAAGTCTGGAACAACCAGCCCTTCTGTGCGTCCTACTGGAGCGGCCGTCCGACCCAGGATCAGATGTACTCCACGGGCTATGTGTCAGACGCGGACTGGAACGACACCAACTTCTTCCGCGAAGACTTCGACCAGATGGCCCGGGATGCCCGCGGTGAACTGGATCAGGATCGCCGCAAGGAGATCTACCGCGACATGGGTCTGATGGTCCGGGACGAAGGCGGTCTGATCCTGCCGATGTTCAACGACTATCTGGAAGCGACCTCTGATCGCGTTGGCGGCTGGACGCCTCACCCCATGGGTGAAATGAGCTCCGGCTTTGCTTTGTCTCAATGCTGGGTAAGAACCTGATTACAGGTTCCTTCCGCTGACAGTACCCGGGGTTCGCCCCGGGTACTGCTTGTTTGAGTCATGGGAATGCACTTATGAATCTTCTAGTACTTAAGTTGGTAAATCAGCGCCTGGCGCTGGGTATCCTGCTGATGTTGGCCGTATCGCTGCTTATTTTCATGGGCACCGAACTGCTGCCGGGCGACGTCGCCCAATCTATTCTAGGTCAAGGCGCCACACCTGAAGCGCTGGCCAATATGCGCGCCGAACTGGGTCTCAATGATCCGGCCTGGCAACGTTACCTGTCCTGGCTGGGCGGCATCGTACAGGGCGATCTGGGAGTGTCTCTGTCCAATCGACAGGATATTGCCACATCGCTGGGACGCCGAGCCGGTAATACCTTTTTCCTTGCGTTCTGGACCGCACTGGTGTCCATCCCTCTGGCCATTATCCTGGGCCTGGTGGCCGTGCGCTATCGCAACCGCTGGCCAGACCGCGTAATCTCGGGCAGTACACTGACTGCCATCTCATTGCCCGAGTTCTTTGTCGGTTATGTAATGATCTATTTCTTCGCGGTGAAGCTTCAGTGGTTTCCCAGCATCTCAACGGTCAATGACTCCATGTCTCTGGGAGACCGCCTCTACGCCATCGCGCTGCCGGCGGCCACACTGACCCTGATCATCCTGGCGCACATGATGCGCATGACCCGGGCCGCACTGCTCAATGTAATGCAGTCGCCCTATATCGAAACCGCCGAACTCAAGGGGTTGCCCGGGCTGCTGGTCATCTGGCGTCACGCCTTCCCCAACTCCATATCGCCCATCGTCAACGTGGTCATGCTGAACCTGGCATTTCTGGTGGTGGGTGTCGTGGTGATCGAGGTGGTCTTTGTCTACCCCGGCATGGGGCAGTACCTGATCGACCATGTATCCAAGCGCGATCTGCCGGTAGTGCAGGCCAGTGGTCTGGTGTTCGCTGCGGTGTACATCACGGTGAACATCATCGCTGACATCGTGTCCATTCTATCCAATCCGCGCCTGCGGCATCCGAAATAAGGGGGTTACGAGACTATGTTACGCACAATACCCGTGACCGCCCTGATCGGTCTGATATTAACCTTCCTGTTTGTGTTTGCAGCCATCTTTGCGCCCTGGATTGCGCCCTACAGCCCCAGTGCGTCGGTGGGTGACCTGTGGGAGCCTACGTCGGCAGCACACTGGCTGGGCACTGACAACCTGGGGCGCGACCTGTTGTCGCGCATGATTCACGGCGCCCGGACAACACTCACCATTGCCGCCATGGCAACGGCGCTGGCGTTTACTCTGGGGTCCATTCTGGGCATTCTGGCCGCCGTTCTGGGTGGCTGGCTGGACCAGTTGATGTCTCGTGGTGTCGACATTGTCATGTCCATCCCGACGCTGATTTTCGCCCTGGTGGTCCTGTCGGTCATGCCCAGCACCATACCGGTACTGATTCTGGTAATGGGGATTCTGGACTCCACACGGGTGTACCGTATTTCGAGGGCGGTATCCGTGGACGTGAATGTGCAGGACTTTGTCGAGGCCGCACGTCTGCGCGGTGAAGGCAAGATCTGGATCATTTTCCGTGAAATTCTGCCCAATTCTCTGGCACCTCTGGTGGCGGAACTGGGCCTGCGTTTCATTTTCGCGGTTTTGTTCCTGTCGTCGCTGTCGTTTCTGGGCCTGGGTGTCCAGCCACCGGATGCCGACTGGGGCAGCATGGTCCGTGAGAACCGGCAAGGCATTGCGTTTGGGGTCCCGGCCGCGCTGATTCCGGCGGCGGCCATTGCCCTGTTGGCTATTTCCGTCAATCTGGTGGCCGACTGGATTCTCAAGCGGACAACCGATTTGAAAGGAGGCCGTGGTGAGTAATTCATTGCTTGAAATTCGTAACCTCAAGATAGAGGCCACCGCGCGACCGTCCGGTGAAAAGCCACACGATGTGACGCTGGTTCACAACATCAACGCCAGCCTCGAAGCCGGCAAGGTGCTGGGGTTGATCGGCGAGTCCGGTGCGGGCAAGTCGAGCATTGGCCTGACACCGGCGGCCTATGGCCGAGGTGGCGTGCGTATCACGGAAGGTGAGGTCATCCTCAACGGCCGCGATATCCTGAAAGAGAGTGCGTCCGGTATCCGCAAGCTGCGGGGCAGGGAAGTCATGTACGTCGCTCAGTCTGCCGCCGCTGCGTTCAATCCGGCGACCAAACTCATGGAGCAGGTGATCGAGTCGACCCTGCACCATGGGGTGATGAGCCGCAAGGAAGCCTGTGAACGTGCTGTGGGGCTGTTCCGCAAGCTGGGTTTGCCGGACCCGGAGCATTTCGGTGACCGGTATCCGCACCAGGTGTCCGGTGGTCAGTTGCAGCGCGCCATGACCGCCATGGCCTTGTGCCCGAAACCCGATCTCATCATCTTCGATGAGCCCACCACCGCTCTGGACGTGACCACTCAGATCGAGGTGCTGGCGGCCATCAAGGACGCCATCAGAGACACCGGCGTGGCAGCCCTGTACATCACCCACGATCTGGCGGTGGTGGCCCAGGTGTCGGATGACATCATGGTGCTGCGCCATGGTGAAATGGTGGAGTACGGTCCGGTACGCCAGATTATCGATTCGCCACAGGAAGAGTACACCCAGGCGCTGGTCTCCGTGCGTTCTATCGAGCATGAGGCCAAGGAGCCGGACAACAACCCGGTGCTGGAGGTGGATTCAGTCACCGCTGCCTATGGCAAGCACGCCGACCCTGTGCTCCGGGATATTTCCGTGTCCCTGTCTGCCGGTCAGACACTGGCCGTGGTGGGTGAGTCCGGTTCGGGCAAATCCACCCTGGCACGTGTTATCACCGGGCTGCTGCCGCCAAGAGACGGCAGCGTGCGCTTTTCGGGCGCGGCTCTGCCACCGAAACTGAAGCAGCGGTCCCGAGAAGAGCTGCGGCAGTTGCAGATGGTCTACCAGATGGCGGACGTGGCAATGAATCCGCGTCATACCGTTGGAACCATCATCGGTCGTCCGCTGGAGTTCTATTTCGGCATGCGAGGCGAGAAAAAACGCCAACGGGTTATCGAGTTGCTCGACGAGATCGAAATGGGCGAGAAGTACATTGATCGCTATCCGGCCGAGCTCTCCGGTGGTCAGAAGCAACGGGTCTGTATTGCCCGGGCGTTGGCTGCGGACCCTAAGTTGATCATCTGTGACGAGGTCACCAGCGCGCTGGATCCTCTCGTAGCCGATGGCATTCTCAAGCTGTTGCTGAAGCTGCAGAAGGTGGAAAACGTCGCCTATCTGTTCATCACGCACGACCTGGCAACGGTGAAAGCCATTGCCGACTCCATTGCCGTGATGTATCAGGGTGAGGTGGTACGCTACGGCACCAAAGCCAAGGTGCTGGCACCGCCCTTCGACGACTACACCGACCTGCTGTTGTCTTCGGTACCGCAAATGCGCATTGGCTGGCTGGAAGAAGCCATCAGCAATCGCAAGATGACCAGCAGCGGTCAATAGGGCGATTATAAAAGGGCAGACGGGGCCGGCCTGGTGGCTGGCCCCGTGCTTTTTACGGCCTGCTTTACAGGGTGATGATCAGCACCACCGCCAGCACAGCCACCATCCAGGCCGACATGACGACTATGTCGCGCTGCCAGAACCGGTTCCAGCGCCTCTCCAGATGTCTGGTCCGACTTTCCCCGGAAGATGCCACTACGCCCGCAGGAATCTGTGTCTGAAGATGACGTTTGAGGCGCAGAGACAACCAGCGGGCCGGGCTGGCCTGGGCATTCAGTCTATGCATCAGCGCCGCAGGCAGCCCGACACGACTGATGACCCAGCCGCTGACCAGCGCGAACGCCACCGCGATCAACAGGGGCCAGAGCAGGGCCCAGCTTGCGTACATCGTCAGGCTGTCGATCCAGGCGGCACGCATGGTCGGCCAGACCAGAGGCACCAGCAAGGGCATCAGGCACAGGCCCGCCCAGCTATACAGCAGGGTGGGCGGTGGTGCCGGTGCCTTGTCGGCTTCCGGTTGCGCCTTGAAAACCAGCCAGAGGGCTCGCAGCACCAGCAGGGCCGTAGCCATGGACCCCAGGGTCAGAATGGGCAGCCAGGCGGCGAAGTCGGTGAGTTCGAAAGCATCCTTGAGCAGCGTCTTGACGGCGCTGCCGGTGGTCAGGGGCAGGCCTGCCAACGCCAGGGCCGGAATGAACAACAGCACCCAGTGCCAGAACCTCAGGCGATGCGCCTTGCCCAATCCGGCGCCGAGAAAGAGCGCGCCTTTGGCAAACCCGTGATGCACTACATAGAGCACCAGCACCGTGGCCCAGAGCGTGGCGTGTTCCGGCGCGTGCCAGGCCAGCGCCAGAATCGCCAGCAGGTAGCCCACCTGACTGACCGTTGAATACGCCAGGGCCGACTTGGCCTGGGTCTGCGCCAGTCCCACCAACACACCATAGAACGCACTGAACAGCCCCAGCGCCACCACCCAGCCTGACACCGACTGCAACAGCGGATCGGCCTCCGGCAGAAACCGCCAGATGCCCAGTATCCCGGCCTTGATCATGGCGCCTGACAACACGGCACTGGCCGCCGCCGGTGCCGCCGGGTGGGCCAGCGGCAGCCACACATGCAACGGCCAGAAACCGGCTTTCAGGCCGAACCCGACCAATAAAAGCCCCAGCGTGAGACCGTCGACGGGGATGGCTTGCCACTGGGCAAAGGTCAGCACATTGCCGGCTTCATGGATGCGCATCATCAGTGCGGCATAAATCAGCAGTTCACCGAGTATGGCCAATTGCAGATACACACGACCGGCCTGCCGGGGCTTGGGGCCGCCCTGATGCACCACCAGAGCGTAGGCAGACAGACTCATCAGAGTGAAGCCAACGTAATAGCTGGCGCCGTCCTGGGCCACGATTAACAACAGGTTGCCACACAAAGTCAGCAGCCAGAATACCCAGAACCGCAAACGGCGCGGGTGCTCCTGCTGTGTCGTGATGCCGTAAATGCTGGCCGCCGCCCACAGCAGGGCGGTGAAGCCCAGAATTCCGCGTGTTACCAGATCATCCGCATGCCACATGGCGCCCGGCCAGAGCCAGCTCAGGTCCAGAGCCTGGGGTGGCACAACGGCCGCAACGAGGGCGGGCAGGCAGGCCAACCACAACCAGGGCATGACCCTGTCACGGCCTATCAGCACCGCCAACAGCGCCGCCAGAGGGCCCAGCGGGATCAGTAACCACCAGAGTGCGTTCACAGATCAAACTCCCGTTCCACAATGAGTTCTGCCCAGGTCAGCGGGCTGATGCCGGTGGCCGCCAGCACACCCACCAACACCGACAGGGCGGCGGTGAACAGCGTCGGCATCAGCAACAGCCAGTGGGTTTCCCGCCAGCCCGGTGTGCCGCCGCCCAGTCCGGTATCCTCCCATTCAGTGGAGGGTTTGCCAAACCAGCCCCGGTATACCAGCGGCAGAAAGTACAGCGCGTTGAGCAGACCGGAGCCCATCAACACCAGCAGCACCCAGTCCTGATTGACTTCCAGTGCACCCGTACCCAGATACCACTTGCTGATGAAACCGGCAATGGGCGGCGCCCCCATCATGCCCAGCGCGCCTATGGTAAAGGCGGCCATGGTGAAGGGCATGCGCCGACCGATGCCATCCATCTCGCGAATACGGTGCACATGCAGAGTTTCGGCGAAATTACCGGCACAGAAGAACAGGGTGACCTTCATCAGACCCTGGTGTACTAGGTGCACCAGCGCCCCGGTGGCCGCGATCGGCCCGGCCAGCGCCACCCCCAGGGCGACATAGGACACCTGGCTCACCGTGGAATAGGCCAGACGTTTTTTGAGCGTCTGTTGCTGCAGCGCCCGTATGGAGCCGAAAATGATGGTAAACGCGGCCAGCCAGACCAGCGGCTGGGTCAGGTTCAGCAGCGCTGCCGTATCCACACCGAACACGTCGTACACCACGCGCACCAGGCCGAATACCCCTGCCTTGACCACCGCCACCGCGTGCAGCAAGGCACTCACCGGTGCCGGTGCCACCATGGCCTGAGGCAACCAGCCATGAAGCGGGAACAGGGCCGCCTTGACGCCGAACCCGGCCACCAGCAGACAGAAAGCCAGGGTCAGGCTGGCGGTGTCTGAATTGGCGAACTGCGCCAAATAACCGCCCTCGATAAAGTCCGGGCTGCCCGCCACACCGTGCAACACGGCCACCCCCATGAGAGCCAGTGCACCACCGCCCATGGTATAGGCCAGATAGATCTTGCCGGCGCGCAGGGCTTCAGGCGTGCCCCGGTGCACCACCAGCGGAAAGGTGGCCAGGGTCAGCAATTCATAGAACAACAGGAAGGTCACCAGGTTGCCCGCCAGCGCCAGGCCCACCGTGGCGCTCACGCACAGGCTGAAATAGCCGAAAAAGCGTGACCGCAGCGGCGCGCCTTCCAGATAGCCAATGGCATAGACGGTCGTCGCCAGCCAGAGCACGGATGACAGGGTGACAAACTGCAGCGACAGCGCATCGGCGTGCAACACCAGATCACCGCCGGGAATAAAGGGCACGGCAAAGCGGAACGACACGCCCTGAGCCACCGAGTAAAGCATCCAGCCCACCAGCACCAGTTTCAGCACCACACCCGAGAGGTTGAGCGTTGAGCGCAAGGCGATCTGGCGTTCCTTCAGCAGAAATATCAGCAACCCGGGCACCAGCGAGCTGGCCACCACGGCGACGGGCATCATGCTGAACCAGGTCTGATTCATCCGGTCACCTCAAGCAACCAGACAATCAGGGGCTGGCTGGTCAGGGCCATGCCCCAGACCAGAAGGGCGGGCAGCAGGGTCAGCCACTGGGCCACTTTATCGGTTTTCGGCGGCGGTCCGACATGAGGTGACTGGTCAAACGACAGGGCCACCACCCGAAACACATAGGCCGCGCTCATGAGCGTGCCGAGAAATATCCCCAGCGCCCAGGGCCAGTACGCCACTTCCTGAAACGTGGGTTGCAGCAGCACCCACTTGGCGATGAACCCGCCACTGGGCGGCAGGCCGATCAGACTGCCCCCGGCCACCGCAAAGGCGAACATGGCGATGGGCATGGTCTCGGTGGCACCCTGCAACGCACTGATGCGCCGACTGCCATAGGTGGCCTGCATTTCGCCGGCGGCCAAAAACATGGAGACCTTGGCCAGGCCGTGGGCCAGCACAAACAGCCAGAGCGCCACGTGCAGTTCGGCCTCCTGCCAGTGCAGCAGCAGGCCCAAGGCCAGCAGGGCATAGCCCAGTTGCGCCACGGTGGAATAGGCCACCAGCGTCTTGATATAGGGCGAGCGCAAGGCCGACCAGCCGCCCAGAATCAATGCCAGGACCCCGGCCAGTGCCATAACCAGCCCGGCGGGCTCTGCCAGTTCGGCCGGTGCCACCCGGCTCCACAAGAGCCAGAGAATGAACAGCGGACCCTTGACCACAAGCGCTGACAGCAGGGCGCTCACCGCAGTCGGCGCACCAGAGTGCGCCGGTGGCAGCCACAGATGCAGCGGCCACAGCGCGCCCTTGATCATCAGGCCCAGTGTCATCAGCACCAGCGCAATCTGGGTGCTCTGGTTGGCCTGGGTGACGCCTTCCAGGCTGATGACATCAAGCACTCCGTATTGGCCGTAGAGCAGGGCAACACCCAGCAGGTAACAGAGTGAACCGGCCAGAGACAGCAGCAGATAATTCAATGCCGCCGGCCAGGCCTTGCGCCCGGACAGGGTAACCAGAGCCACCGCAATCAGGCCCAGCAACTCCAGGGTGACGTACCAGTTGAACAGGTCATTGGACAGCCAGAGGGCCGCCAGACTGCCGTGCAACAACAATGACAGGGGCCAGTAATCATTCTGGTCGGCATGGCTGTGCTGGCTGCGTGCGGCGTAAAAGGCCACCAGGGTGTGAATCAAGGCGGTGAACACCAGCAGCAGGCCACTGACCGGCATGAGATTGAAACGGATGCCCAGCGGTGGCGCCCAGCCGCCCAGAAACAGGTATTCGTTGCCGCCTCCGCCTCCGGCAACCTCGGCCAGTGCCAGCACCGCCGCGCCCAGACTCACCAGCGAGGCCAGGATAGCCACCCAGGCCCGGCGTGAGCGCAATAGGAGCAGACACAGAGCTGCCAGCAACGGCGTTGCCAGACTGATCAGAGCAAAGGTCACGGTTTGTCCTCTCGGCTGTTGTTGGCGCTGATCAGGCGCAGTGCGAACGCGGTGGCACTGACTGCCACCACCAGCCCGGTGACCACCAGCGCCTGCATCACCGGGTCCGTGGGGCTGGATCGTCCTGCCAGCGCCACCATGATCATGAACACGCCATTGCCCATGATGTTGATGGCGATGATCCTGCGTATGGCGTATCGGGCCACCATCAGGCCATGCAGACCCAGCACCCAGAGTCCCGCACCGATGCACAGATAAAACAGGGTACTGCTCATGCGCGCAACTCCTCCGGTTCACCGGCTACCAGCAGAGTGAGTGTGGCTGCAATGGACAGGGTTGCAGCAATCTCGATCAGTATGATCAGGCCGCAATTCCAGCCGACCGAATAGGCCAGAAAGCCTTCGCCGAAGAAATGCGTCGCCAGACCAACCAGCAGAAAAACGGCCACGCCCATCAGCACCAGCACACGAATGACTGGCTGATGCCAGGACAGGGACGGCAGCACGTGTGTCAGGCGCATAACAACACCACCGGCGGCCAGAATGGCACCGGCCTGGAAGGCGCCACCAGGGCCCGTACTGCCCCGCCAGAGCAGGTAGCCGCCCACCAGCACGCTCACCGGTGCCAGCACACGACCCCAGGCGCGCAATAGTGGCCAGGCGTCCGGCGCGGGGCGAGGTGCCTGGTTCAGTTGACGCACCCCGAGCAGCGCAAACAGCACCACGACCAGTTCAAGCAGGGTGTCCCAGGAGCGAAAATTCAGCAGCACCGCCGTGACCGGATGCGACACGCCGCTGCCCCCCATGGCTGACTGGGCCAGTTCAGGCAGCGCCTGAAAGCCATCCGGCAACGGCAGTACGGCCACCACCAACAGCGCGAATACCGCCAGTGAGAACACCATGGCCAGCCCCTGTTGCGGTAACGGACGATGAATGGGTTTTTCCGCCGGCGTGCGAGTCAGGGCTGACAGCAGCAATACCCCGGTCAGACCGGCGCCAATGGCGGCCTCGGCCAGCGCCAGGTCCGGCGCCCCCAGGCGTGCCCAGATCAGGGCCAGCAGAAGACCAAACACGATGTAGAGCACGACGCTGGTATAGAGGGTGCGGGCATAGAGCACGGCCACGGCCAGGGCCAGCACCAAAGCGCCCAGCGAGCCGTCCAGTAGCCACTGCGTCTGGGTCACTCGGCACCTCCTTTCTGGTCCGAGTGTTGCGTCGGCTTGTGAGCGGTGCGTTCACGCTCATGGCGTGCCAGGATCTGACAGGCTGTCGCGCTGGAGGCCAGTACCAGCAACCAGATCAACACCATGACCGCGATGGATTGCAGGCTGTCGGCGCGCAAGCTCAGGCCAATGATGATCAGGCCCAGGCCCAGGGTGTCCGCCTTGGTCACCGCGTGCAGCCGGCTGTATACGTCCGGGAACCTCACCAGCCCGGCCGTGCCGGCGACAAAGAAAAACCCGCCGGCCAGCAGGAAAAACCAACTGATCATGGTCAGAATACTAGTCATGGGGTTGCTGCCTCATGAATTGAACCAGAGCTGCCGACACCACGGCCGCCAGCAGCGCCAATACCACCGCCGCGTCGCGAAAAGCCGGTTGATCCACAGAATGGGACAGAAGCAGCAACACCGCCGCACCGGTGGTGCCGAACAACTGCACAGACAGCATCCGGTCGGCCTGGCTTGGTCCTTTTAGGATGCGCCAGAGACCCGCCAGAACGGTCAGCACCAATATTGCAGCCAGAATGATCATGTGGAGAACCCTCCCAGCAATCTATCCAGATGGCGTTCCAGGCTGGCCGTGGTTTTCACCCAATCACACCGATCATCCAGTACATGGAGGACCAGCGTGTCACCTTCAACCCCGGTCGAGAAGGTACCGGGCAACAGGCCCACAATGGCTGACAGCAGGAGACGCACCCGCTCGTCATGGGTGTGCAGAGAGTAGTCGACCCAGGCGGGTGACAAAGGGGGGGCCGGATGCAGTGCGCGGCGGGCCACATCCCAGCCGCCCACGGTCAGCTCGCGCAGAAAGAACCCCGCGAATGCGGGCAGATGGATAACATGCAGCCGCCAGGGCTTCATGTCGAGCCAGAGCGTCAGGCCCGTGGCCAGCGCCACACAGGCTGCACCGAACAGCCAGCCAGCGCCGCCTGCCAGTATCATCCAAAGTAGCGTGTAGAAGACGAGCCAGTAGACAAGGTTGAATGGCGCGTATCGTGCGTTCACTCAAACTCCCTGTGTTCAGTGAATGACGTGTGCGCCCCAGTCTAACGGGATTTCTTGATAGACTCTATCTCTGCATAGATCGCCTGAGCTTCCTCGCTCAGCGTGGAGTAGGTCTTGATGTCTCCGGAGCGCTGCGCCTGCATGGCCGCCTCGAGTTTCTGCTCGTAGGTTTTTTGCAGCTTCTTGAGCGGATCGGTTTTGAAAAGTCCGAACATGGTTTACAGCCTGTCGTTGAGAAGTGTTGCCTATGTTTACTCATGGAATGGCTGACTGGTTCAGTATTCAGCCAAGAGAATGGCTGATCACAGAGTCTCTTGATGCCTGTGAAAGAGTTCACAAATCTGAATGCGGACAACAAAGACTATACTTGGGGTGAGTAGTCACCCGGCCACGCCCGAGCTATGTTGATGACTCCTTGGGTCGGAGCACGATGACTCCCTGTCGGCGCGATCCAAAGGCTCCCGACACACGAACGCTGACGCGTGTGTCGTCAAGGATGTTTGGTTGAAAACTGAAACGGGAAAAGGAGAGAAGACATGCAAACTCTGAGCGTACAGCAAGTTGAGGAAGTTAATGGTGGTGCGGCCCCACTGGTTTTATTTGCTAAGCCAGTGATTAAAACTGCCGTAGCAAGCTACAAATCTTTTCGGACTATGAAGAAGCTCGGCGAAGTAACAGGTGCAACCGAGCGCCAAAGAGAAAGACTTCAGGAAGATTGAAACCGAGTGGATAATTGATCAAACACCAATGATTTGATTCAAATAATAAACGGCGGCCCTCATAGGGCCGCCTAGTGAAGGAATCAGAATATGTTGATAAGAAAGAGGGAAATGTACTTGAGTGCTATTTGGGGCCCGGATTCAGTCGCGGAAATACTCCCGGTGGAAGTCAAGGATCGGAAGCGTCTGCACTTGCTTTCCTGGTTATGGATTCCAGGTGTTCTGTATGCCTTTTACTTGATCGAAAAGCATTATGATGATTATTCCCAGAAGGAGGTCACACGCCATACACATTGAGCGGTAATCCAGTCAGCCTCTGAACAATTCCACGCGGGGGCTCGGCTTTTTGTATACTGTCTGCCTGGTTGAGAGGCCCGGGAGACATCATTATTCGCCTTACTTCATTGCTGACACTGCCGGACTGGCGCCTTATGCTCTGGTTGCTGGCCATACTGACGGGTCTGCTGGCGCTGTCTCAGGTGATCGTGTTCATGAACAACACCATGGTGGGCGCTGTGGCCTGGCGGCTTTGGTCGAACAGGAGCTCGGACACAACCCGTTCTGCGGGGCGCTCTATGCGTTCACCAACCGCCACCACAATCGCATCAAGTGTCTGATGTGGGAGGACAACGGGTTTTTGCTCTACTACAAGAGCCTGGCCGAAGAGAAATTCAAGTGGCCGCAGCCAGGCGATGAGCTGATGTCGCTGTCGGCAGAACAGATCAACTGGCTGCTCGATGGCTACGACATCACGCTGCTTAGAGGGCACAAAAAACTGTATTATGAGGCCCTGGTTTAGGCCAAAAAGAGTGCGCTAACCCCCTGTTTTTGCTATAATTTTGCAATGAAAACAAAGCCTGAAAATCGCTCGCAAAACCCCGATATCAGCGGCTCTGCTGCCGCTGACTTGAAGGCGAGAGCGAGTGGTTTACAGGCCCATGTGTCGACGCCGCCTCAGACACCCGAAGAGCAAACCCGTCAACTCCAACAGCAGAACGCGGAGCTCAAGGCGCAGCTCGCCGAGCGCCATCAATACATCCGAATCCTCGAAGAACTGCTACGGCTGAAAAAGACCCAGCAGTTCGCGGCCAGCAGTGAAAAGCACGCCCATCAGATCTCGTTGTTCAACGAGACGGAACTTGAAGCCCAGATCAAGGCACTGCGTGATCAACTGCCGGACGACCTTCAGGAAGAGGACGCACCGCCACCGCAGAAAACACAGAAGCAACGCCGACAGCGTGGCTTCTCGGAGGATCTGGTCCGTCGACGCATTGAGCTGTTCCTCTCCGAGGAAGCAAAATCCGGCGCCGACTCGGTGTTCTTCACCAAGGTCAAAGAAGAGCTGAACTTCATTCCGGCCCATATGGAAGTGATCGAGTACTGGCAGGAGAAGGCCGTCTTCAAGCCAACTGGCGCTGAACAGGCCGATCAGAAGGAGCTGGTGATCGCCGCAGAACGTCCAGTGCACCCGCTGGGCAAGTGTCAGGTGACCACTTCATTGCTGACGCACCTGATCGTCTCCAAATACGCGGATGGGCTGCCGCTGTACCGACAGGAACAGATGCTCAAGCGTCTGGGCCAGGAAGTGAGCCGTACCAACATGGCCCAGTGGATCATCCGGCTGGACGATGTGTTCAAACCGCTGATCCACCTGATGCGCGAAGTCCAGAACGCCAGCGGTTATCTACAGGCAGATGAAACCCGACTGCAGGTGCTGAAAGAAACCGGCAAAACGGCTCAGTCCGATAAATGGATGTGGGTGGTCCGAGGCGGGCCACCCGGTCAGCCCTCGGTGCTCTTTGCCTATGATCCCTCGCGGGTCGGCTGTGTGCCCGTGCGTCTATTGGATGTCTTCCAGGGCATCCTGCAGGCCGACGGGTACTCGGGCTATGGGCAGATATGCCGTGCGAATGGCATCACCCGCATTGGGTGCTGGGATCACGCACGGCGCAAGTTCATGGAGGCGATCAAGGCCGCCCCGGTCTCCGGCAAGAAGGGTAAGAACGCCCCGTCCAAAGCGGACATGGCGCTCAGCTACATCAATAAGCTGTACCGGATCGAGCGTCAGATCAAAGACCTGAGTGACGCCGAGCGTTACCGCATCCGCCAGGAATTGAGCATCCCGACACTGGCGGCGTTTAAAACCTGGCTGGAGGCCAACTTCAGCAATGTGCTGGCTGAAAACGCCATCCGTCCCTTCGCCGTCGGGCGCAAGGCCTGGCTTTTTGCCGACACGTCAAACGGGGCGCACGCCAGTGCCACCTGTTACTCACTGATCGAGACAGCTAAGGCCAATGGTCTCAACCCGGCCGCCTATATCCAGCATATCCTGGACCGCATCGCGACTGCCGACACGGTAGAGAAGCTGGAGGCCCTACTGACGTGGAATGTGGGCTGGAGCCTGCTTCGAAAAAAGTGGCGCAATACGCTTAGGTCAAGACTGTCGATTTAGCGGCGCTTACTCATGACTGAACGAGTCCAGACCGCCGGCCTGCAAGTGGCAAAGCCCCTGTACCAGCTGGTTCGTGATCAGGTGTTGCCGGGCACCGGGTTGTCCGAACATCATTTCTGGCAGGAGTTAGCAGACATTCTGGCGGTGTTTGGACCGGAAAATCAGTCTTTGCTGGAAAAGCGGGACGTCATTCAGGCGCGCATTGACGCCTGGCACAAGGACCATGACCTGAACGATCCGGCGGCGTATCGAGAGTTTCTCGAAAGCATTGATTACTTGCTGCCAGAACCAGCACCGTTTGCGATCAGCACCAGCAATGTCGATGCTGAAATTGCCCAGCTGGCCGGCCCGCAGTTGGTGGTTCCAGTGAACAACGCCCGCTTTGCTTTGAACGCCGCCAATGCGCGGTGGGGCAGTCTTTATGACGGGCTTTATGGCACCGATGCCATTGCCGATTCGCAGGGGTGTGAGCGGGGGGCGGAATTCAACCCGACGCGGGCCCAGGCGGCGATCGCCTGGACGCATCGCTTGCTCGACGATGCCGCGCCACTGACAACCGGCAGCCATACCGAGGTGACGACTTACGCTTTGCAGCAAGAGGGTGGAAAACACCAGCTGCAAATGATTCGGCAAGATGGCAGCGTCGCCTATTTGAAAGGCCCGGAACAGTGTCGCGGTTTTTGCGGGGAACCAGCATCCCCGAACGTCATACTATTGCAGAACAATGGCCTGCACATCGAACTGCACATTGAGCGCGACCACCCGATTGGCGCCCTGAGCTCTGCGGGTATCAAGGACATTGTCCTGGAATCGGCGATCTCCACCATTCAGGATTGTGAGGACTCAGTGGCTGCCGTCGACGCAGACGACAAAGTCGGCGTTTACGCCAACTGGCTGGGGCTGATGCAGGGCACCCTGGAAACCCGGATCAGCAAAAACGGACAAACCGTTACCCGCAGGCTCAATCCGGATCGGCAGTACACCACGCTGTCCGGGCAGGAACTGACCTTGCACGGTCGCAGCCTGATACTGGTTCGCAATGTAGGCCCATTGATGATGACCGATGCGGTGCTGACACCGGACGGTCAGGAAATACCGGAAAGCATTCTCGATGCCATGGTGACCGGCGCCTGCGCCCTGCACGATCTGAACGGAAACGGTCAGGTGCGCAACAGCCGCACCGGTAGCGTGTATATTGTGAAGCCCAAGCTGCACGGGCCGGACGAAGTGGCGTTCACCAACCGACTATTCGACCGTACTGAAGACGCCCTGAACATGCCGCGCCACACCCTGAAAATTGGCGTGATGGATGAAGAGCGGCGCACCACGGTGAACCTGAAAGCCTGCATCCACGCCGCCCGGGAGCGGTTGATCTTTATCAACACCGGGTTTCTCGACCGCACCGGCGACGAGATCCACACCAGCATGCAAGCCGGGCCGTTTTTGCCCAAGGAGCAGATCCGCCAGCAACCCTGGATTGCCGCCTATGAAGACTGGAATGTCGACGTTGGCCTGGCCTGTGGTCTGAAAGGA
>LFIK01000270.1_pt1 | contig 38332 bp, 26 predicted proteins | sample 643401 | NCBI WGS metagenome assembly LFIK01 (sample SAMN03777447, study PRJNA286221) | soda lake metagenome | biome: soda lake; feature: Kulunda steppe; material: water; isolation source: sample T5-Br brine of Lake Tanatar-5 | place: Russia: Kulunda steppe | collected 2010-07
CCGAAGACTTCGTTCGACTTGCATGTGTTAGGCCTGCCGCCAGCGTTCGCTCTGAGCCAGGATCAAACTCTCAAGTTGAAGAGATTAATCCAGGCCGAACTCAATCGAATCAACGGAAATCCATACACCATACAAACGCCTCACGGCGCCCATACAGCTTGATGGCTTCCAGAAAGAAACGTCGAATCCGACACTATCCTCTCAGTACCAGACACCCATAAAGAGCACCCAGCACCCGCAAGGACAACGCCGACCACGTTTCCCTTTCTTCCTTCCCAACAATGTCAAAGAGCAAAAGACCACAAACCCCAAAGGAGCCCGCAATCACCGCAACCAAAAAAACGCAACAGTCTCGAACCCGGTACAAACCGGGCCAAACCCGTATACACTCCAGAGGAAGCGAAGCCGCCGAAAACGCTCCAAAGCGCCGGCGCCGATGAGCCGGTTTCTACGCCCAGTGCCCCGACCTGTCAACAACCTTCATGACGATTTTCGTCATAAAAATTCAGCCGTGCCCGGGAGGCGTTTTCCGGCGGCAGGCGACGGGCCATACCGCCGGGGCAGATGCGTCATTTCAGGGTGATTCCGCAGACCAGTGCATTGCGCAGGCTCGCGCCAAGCAGCTCGTAATCTTCCGTCATCGGCCATTTCGATGCGCCGAGCACATTCGCGGCGAAGTCGTCGAAGGCCGGGATATCCTCATAGCGTAATGCGGTCAGTGGTTTCGCCAAAGCCATGGAGCCCGCCACGGTACCAGTCACTGCCGCCGTGATCCCGGCATAGGCGCGGAATTGTGTGGTCTTGAAGAAGCTTCCGCGCTGTACGAAGCTCGCATTGTCGGCCTCGGCCAATCCGGCATCGACGTTATCGGCCGCTTCCTCGTTGATCGAACTCAATTCCGATTCCGTCAGGGATTGCGAGGCGGATTCGATGGCGTCTTCGGACATGGTCAACACGCCCTCCGTCGCAGATGTGACCGTCGTTTCCGCCGCGTCGGTCAAGGCGCTGGCAAGGCCGCTGCCCGCGCCGGCCAGCGCCGCGACGATACCCACCGAGCCGATCACGATCTCGGCGATCTCCATTCCCTTCGAGACGCTGACATTGGTGGTGATGCTGGGGTTGCCGAAGCTCTTGATATCGGGAATGAAGACGAATTTGCCGTCCTTGCGCTTCACGGTCTTGAAACTGAAGCGCTGTGTCATGTTCATGTGCAGCGTCACGCCGGCAGAGGGCGAGAAATACGCGTTGGTGATTTCCACCAGCACATGATCGCCATCCAGCCGCATCAGGAAATTTCCCGCATCGATCACCGGCGAATGCGTGCCGTGGCCGGTATCGAAATGGCCCCAGGTCAGCTTCTTCTTGTTGGTGATGTTCAGGCCGCTATCCGAGAGCGTGAAATCGGAGGCTTTCGAGCCCTGGATCGTGGCGATCGCGCCCGGCAACAGGATTTGCTTCGTCACTTTCGCGGCGCTGATCACGAAGGCGGAATTGGCGCCTTCAGGCAGGCCGACGAGGGATGCAATATCGACCGAGGGCTGCTGCAGCGGACCGATCTTGCCGCCATCGACCATGGCGAGCACACCGAAGACCGAAGTCGCCGTGGTCGGTTTCGTCCCTGGTGCCGCAACCGCATAACCGACCGCGCTCGGCTTGATCCAGGCGAAGGCGTCCTTGTCGGCTTCCTCGTTGATCATCATGATGTGGAAGACGTGTTTGAAATCCTCCTTGTTGGCGTTGAAATATTTGCCGAACACCCCCGGCAGCGCGTCGAGGATCAGGCCGAATGTCTTCGGGTCGAGCTTGGGAAACTTGCAGGCGGAATCGATCACGCTGATCGCGGAAACGCCATGCGAGCCCTCGAGCTTCGTCTGCAGGACATTGGGGGCGCCCTTGCCGGGTTTGGCCGTCGGATCCTTGAAGGCATCCTCGTCGTCGCCGACGACACTCTCCAGATTGAACTGGATGCGCAATTCGGAACCGGCCAGATCCCCTTTCAGGTCCATGGCCTCGACGCTGCCCGACTTCACCTTGCACACCATCTGGATATTGGCGCCGCTGCCGCCGACGGAGAGCTCCCAGTCTTCCCACTCACCGGCGATATCAACGCCTTCCGGGCTCTTGAAACTGAAGCTCTCCGGGAAGGTATTGTGCTTCTTGATGGCGGCGTTCACGACGTCATAGGACGCGCTGTAGACGGTATCCCAGTGATAGGTATCGACATTCGGGGTCTTGCTCATCGGTGTAGCTCCTGTGTGTTGAGGGGGGACGACGATGATCCGGGGGAGGGCATTGCGGGCTTGCGTTTCGCAGCGCGGCGATGCGGCGCGCAGGCGTGACGCCCGACCGTTTCAGAGTTTGCCCTGGAAGTAGAAATTGTCCTGAAGGCCACCGGCCGTGGGGGTGATCGCATCCTGACCCGGCCAGGTGACGAGCTGGGCGCCCATGCCCTTGCTCGAAATGCCGGTATGGCCGACGGCACCGCTCACGGCATTCTCGATCGCCAGGCTCACCGCGTCGATCACCACATTCATGATCCCCGCCGTCAGCGCGCCGAGGGCCTTTTCCCACCAGGGAATATGCTTGGAATGGGTGATGCTCTTGTGCGGATCCTTCGCGAAGGCGATCGCACGGGTCTTCGGATCGTATTTCCCGGGATTCTTGCTGGCGACGCTGAAGTTGATATAGGCGTGGGTGAGCCCGGTAATGTCGCAGCGCCCCGAAGCCGTGGTGCGGATCACGTCGCCTTCGAGGTGGATGTCGAGATCCTTGATCACCGGCGGGTAGTGAATTGCGCCGACCTTGACCTTGTCGAGGGTGACGTTGCCGTTGTTGGAGATCTTCGTTCCCCCGTCCCACTTGAATTGCGATGCGTGCGAGCCTTTGTAGGCCTGCGGCATGGCGGGCAGGAGGACATGCTCGAAGAAGCGGCTCGCGGCGAGGACGAAGCCGAAATCATGGCCGCCCTGCATCAGCTGCGTGTCGAAGACCGGCTCGATATCCTTGATGGAGACGTCACTGAGCATGCCGAGCACCGCGAGATCGCCCAGTTCGTCGTCATCATTCTGCTGATAGGCATAGGTCAACTGCTTCAGGGTCAGCCATGATGCGCCGGCGGGCGGCGCGAGGCTGAGCTCGGCGAAGACGAAGGACAGCTCCTTGCTGCTCGCGATGAAGGCGCGCGCCAGGGCGAGCCCCAGGACGTCGGTGATCAGACCCGGGATCGGCGAATCCTTGCGGCTGTCCGGGTTGAGCACGGTGACCGCCCCGGGCGTCTCGTCGCCGGGGTTCTTGCCGACGACGCGACAATCGAATGTGAGATGCTTCTGGTCCGATTTGCCCGCAGGCGTGATGAAATCGAGCTGGAACTGCACGATCGGGATCGCACCATCGAGCGAGTAGCTCTTGCCCGAAGCCTTGTCGAGCATGGTCCCCTTGGTGACGGGCGTGTCGAAATGGACGAAGCGGCCGCTGCCGCCGGGCACCAGTGACCAGGCGCCGAAATCGCCGGAGATCTTCACCGCATCGTCTTCATAGGCAAAGCTGGCCGGGAATTTCTCTGCCGATTCCTTCAGCTGCGCATTGATCCAGGTGCCGCTACAGGCGAACACCGCGTCCCATCGATAATTCTGCATGATTGCCTCTTGATTTCGATCTCTGAAAGCAACTTAAAGTTTCATGCGTTGAGGGGAAATGAAGCGCGTGGCTAGGATTTTCCGCGAAATTCGCGAAAAACTCCCATGCCGGGTTTTTTCACCCATGCTTCAAGGCGTTAGCTGCGAGAAGAATTTCGCGGATGCGACATGAAAAGCCGCGCAGGGCGTTTCGTGGCACGATCATGGGCTGTGATTTTGGCTGGGCGAGCGGGGGCGACGGCGGATGCGGGGCCCGCGCGGGTTTTTCCGCACAGCCCGATCCTCTCGGGCGGATCTGGTTTTCACCGGCGCATGCGCGCACTCTGCTGCGTGATCGATCAATCCGGCGCACGCATGGGCAGCGGGACTGCATGCAGAGCCTCGACCGGTGGCGTTGCCGGAGCGGAGCCGGCGATCAGCCGAAAATCAAGGATCACAGGGAGGGCGCCATGGCGCAGCAGGACAAGCAGCACAAGAAACCCGGCAACAAGGTGATCATCACCTGCGCCGTGACCGGGGCGATCCATACTCCGTCCATGTCGCCGCATCTGCCGGTCACGCCGCAGGAGATCGCGGAAGCGGCGATCGGCGCGGCGGAGGCGGGGGCGGCGATCGTGCATCTGCACGCGCGCAATCCGCAGACCGGCCAGCCGGACCAGTCGCCGGAGGCTTTCCTGCCCTTCCTGCAGGTGATCAAGCAGCGTTCCGATTGCGTGATCAACCTCACCACCGGCGGCTCGCCCACCATGCTCGCAGAAGAGCGCCTGCGCCCCGCCGCGACGCTTGCGCCGGAAGTCGCCTCGCTCAATATGGGCACGATGAATTTCGGGCTCTTCCCGATGCTGGAGCGCTTCAAGGAGTTCAAGCACGATTGGGAGCGGCCCTATCTCGAAGGCTCGCGGGATCGCATCTTCCGCAACACCTTCGCCGATATCGAGACGATCCTCGCCACCTGTGACGGCAACGGCACCCGTTTCGAATTCGAATGCTACGATATCGGCCATCTCTACACGCTGGCCCATTTTCTCGATCGCGGCCTCGTCAAGCCGCCGCTTTTCGTGCAGAGCGTGTTCGGCATTCTCGGCGGGATCGGCCCGCATCCGGAAGACGTCGCGCATATGAAGCGCACCGCCGACAGGCTGTTCGGATCGGATTACAAGTGGTCCGTGCTGGGGGCGGGGCGCAACCAGATGCCGATCGCGGCCATGGCGGCGGCGATGGGGGCGAATGTGCGCGTGGGGCTCGAAGACAGCCTCTGGATCCGCCCGCGCCAGCTCGCCGAGAGCAACGCCCAGCAGGTTAAGCAGGTGCGCGGCATCATCGAAGGGCTCGGGCTCGAGATCGCCACACCGGACGAAGCCCGGGAAATTCTGGATCTGAAGGGCGGCGATACGGTGAATTTCTGATCCGGCAGCGTCTCAGCCGGCCCCGGTCCCGATCAGCAGGACGGCCACGGCGAGCATGATCGCCGCCATGCCGGCGAGTTCCCGGCGGGTGGCGTCTTGCGCGAAGATCCGCCGGGAGACGATCTGCGCCATGATCACCTCGACCAGCGCCAGGGTTCTTACATTCGCGGCGCTGGTCAGGGCGAAGCCGATGAACCAGAATTGCGAGGCGAAGGCGCCGAGAAAGCCCGCCGAGGCGGAGCGGCGCCAGACCCGCAGGCTGGCGCGGAAGCCGCCGCGATCGGTCACGGCGAGGTACAGCGCCAGCACGAAGCTCTGAAGGGCCAGCCCCCAGACCAGCGTCGTCGTCGCGCGCACCACGAAGCTCCCCTCGTCGAGCGCCAGCACCGCGCCGCGAAAGCCGATCGCCGAGAGGCCGAACAGGGCTCCTGCGGCAAGCCCAAGCGCAATCGGCTGCAATCCGCCCCGGGTGAACAGCCCCGGCTGATGCGACATCGCCATCACACCGCCGGTGCCGATCGCGATCGCCGCGACCAGCGCCACGGTGATCGGATCGCCCAGAAAGATCAGGCCGAACACGGCGACCTGGACCGGCTCGGTCTTCACATAGGCCGTGACGACGGAGAAGGCGCGCATGCGCATGGCGGCGAGCATCAGCGCCGTCGCGCCGATCTGGGTCAATGCGCCCAGGCTGACGAAAAGGATGAAACCCGGCCCGGGACCCGGCATGGGCTCGCCGGTCACCGTGAGCACCAGAGCGAGAAACACGATGGCGAAGGGCAAGCCGTAGAGGAAACGCACCTGGGTGGCGCCGACCGTACCGATCGCCTCCGTCAGGGAGCGCTGGAGCGCGTTGCGCGCCGTCTGCGCCGCCGCCGCGATCAGCGTGGCCGGGATCCACAGCCATGTGAGGTCCATGCCGATTGCCCCCTGCATCCTGCCCTTGCCTGCGCATGCCCGACGGAGTCGGAATGCCGCGATCCGTTCGACGCGCTCGTCCTACGCGCATGAGGCCGGACGGTCATCCTGATTCTGCTCTCGACTATGCGGTCTCGTTCGTGATCCCGCGCGTCGCCGCCGTCGCCGCCGTTGTCTCCGCCGCGATGGCGCATGCGGCGCCCGGTCGCCGGTCTCTCTCCGTCATGCTTTCGCCACGCGGCGCGTATCTTGCTCGCGTTCATCGTGCTCCCGCGCTGCGTGATCGCTGGTGCGGATGATCGCGGGGCTGGCCAGCTCGGGCCTGCGCTGTCTATGCTCCCGGTGACGCGATGCTTCGTGCAAATCCTTGCGAGAAGTGCACGCACCATCTTGCAAAATACCGCGCGATCGCAAGAATCCGGGCAGGTGACGGTAGCCGCGCATGCCCGGATGCATGAAGCGGGTCGGCGGAGAACGGGGCGAGGGCAGATGCGTTTGTTGATGATCCTGATCGTGGCGATCGGCGCGCTGCATGCCATTGCGCCGCATAGCCCCCTTGCTGCCGATGAGCGCCCGGAATGGGTCGCCGGAACGCCGGCCCTGGTGGCCGATCTCGACAGCGGGCGCGTGCTCTACGAGCAGAATGCCGCTTTGCCCTGGTATCCGGCCTCGCTGACCAAGCTGATGACGGCCTATGTGGCGATGTATGAGACCCGCCACGGGCGTGTGCGCATGGATGACCTGTTCGAGGTGAGTGCCCGCGCTTCCCGCGAACCTCCCTCGAAAATGGGCTTCGAGCCGGGCACCCGCATCCGCCTCGACAACGCGCTTTTGATCATCATGGTGCGCTCGGCCAACGATGTCGCCACCACCATTGCCGAAGGTGTCGGCGGTTCGGTGGAGGATTTCGTCGCGATGATGAATTTCCACGCGGCGCGGCTGGGCATGCACGACACCTATTTCACCAATGCCCACGGCCTGCCCGATGCGCGCAAACGGACCACGGCGCGCGACATGGCGATCCTCGCCTCCGCGCTGTGGCGTGAATTTCCGGATCAGCGGGTGCTGTTCGGGCTGGATTCGATCCGCTACGGCAACAACACCATGCGCAACCATAACGGCCTGATCGGTCGCTATGCCGGCACCACGGGTATGAAGACCGGCTATATCTGTTCGTCGGGCTTCAATGTCGTCGTCACGGCGGAGCGCCGTGGCCGCCGGCTCGTCGCCATCGTTATGGGTGCCCCGTCCGCCGCCGAGCGCACCATCAAGTCGGCGGGATTGCTGGAGCATGGTTTCTCCCGGCTCGGCTGGGGGGGCACCACGCTGGATGCGCTGCCGCGTCAGTCACAGCTCGCCCCGCCGGATCTGCGCCCGGTGATCTGCGGCCGAAACCCGCCCTCCAGCATCACCCTGCCGCAGGCGGGCGGTGAGCGCTTCGCCTTTGCCGGCTCGCAGGCATCGGCCACGCTGTTGCCGCAGGTCGATCTTCCCAATCGCGGACCCGCCACCCCCGTGCGCGTCTGGACCGGCGCGACCCCGCCCGGGGCCGATCGGGCCGTGCCCGAGCCGCCACGCGCGCCGGCCATGCCGCCGCCCAATGCGATACCGCTACCGCCGCCGCGCCCGGCTTTCTGAATCCGCGGCTTTTCGCATGGCAGATGCTCTCCCGGATATCCCGGCGGCTTTGTCCGGCGCGCGGCTCGCCGCGCTGCCGCAGCAGGTCAGTCGACGACGATCTTGTAGTTTTGCCCGGCCTGGAGCGTGTCGCTCGCATCGAGCCCGTTGAGCACCCGGAAGATCGCCACGCTCTGCCCGGCGCCGGTCATGCGCCGCGCCATCGTGGCGACGTCATCTCCGGGGCCGGCGCGCTGGATGCGGATCTGCGGCGGGCGGATCGAGGCGAGATCACGCGCCGTGAGCGGGCGGATGGTGGCGAGCGTCTCCTGAAACAGCCGCTCCGCGGAGCCGTCGCCCGGGCGATAGGCGAAGATCAGCCGGTAGATCCGCCCGTCATGGTCGAGGGCGGCGATGCGGAAATGCCAGTCGCGCCCGCGCGACGAGGCCGTCGCGGTCTCCAGCCCGTTCACACGCAGGGTCTGGATGTTCTCTGCGCGCAGATCATCGGTCCAGGTGGCAGCCAGGACGGCTTCGAGCCCCTGGCCCGGCTCGGTCTCGACCAGATCGAACAGGATCCTGCGCGATTCGTCGCCGGACGTGCCCAGAACCGCCCGTGAGGAATTGTCGAGCGCAAAGCCCTCGGGGGCGCTGAAGCCGATGCGAAGGCGGCCATGCAGATAGTGGCGCCCGCGTACCAGGCCGTCATCGGCATTGTCACCGAAGGTGAGCCCCTCAAGCGCCGAGAGATAGAGATCACGCCCGCTCTCGCGCGATGCGCCCGCCCGTTCGGCGAGTTGCCGGGCGAGCACCCGGGCGGCGTCGATGCGCTGGCCCGTGGCGGGATGCGTCGCGAACATGTCATAGGCGGATTGCTGCACCCGTGCGCCGCTGCGGGCCCGTGAGAGTTCCTCCCAGCGTTCCAGCGAACGCAGGAATCGCGTCGCGCCATAGGGGTCGTATCCGGCGCGGGCGAGGGTGGCGATGCCCTCGGCATCGGCCTCGAATTCCTGCTCGCGGGAGAAGCGCGCGATGTCCATCCGCGAGGCCGTGCGCACATTCTCGACCGCGCGCTGGTCGCGCAGCACATCGGCCACGACACGGGCGACGAGATCGGAGCGCATCTGCAATTCGGACCTTGTCGCCGCATGGCGCAGGGTGACATGGGCGATCTCGTGCGCCATCACGGCGGCAACCTCGGAGGCGTCATTGGCGAGCGCCAGCAAGCCGCGCGTGACATAGAGCCGCCCGCTCGGCAGGGCGAAGGCGTTGACGGCGGGTGAATCGAGAATGGTCACCTGGAAACGCAGGTCGGGTTCCTGGGTGGCCGGGGCGAGATCGGCGAGAATGCGTTCCAGCACCGCCTGGATGCGGGGCGCGCGATACTCCCCGCCGAACGCAGCGACGAGTTCGCGATGCTCGCGCGCCTCCGGCCCGTCGATCTGGGCGACCAGTGGCGCCTGGGCCCCGGGGCCGAACAGCGAGCCGCCGGCCCCCTGCACGCAGCCGGCGAGCAACAGCGCGAGAAGCGCGACCACCGCCTTGCCGCGCGCAAGGGTCTGAAGGCGCGCCTGGGCGCCCAAGCGGGGGAAGAATCGTGTCCACATGGCCGTGTGTCGCGTCGCGCCCGTCGTTCAGGGTCCGTCGTCCAGGATTTCAATGAATGCGGCAATCGCCAAATCGATTGCCGGCCCCCGCCATTCCTGCATTACACCGCGCACGCGGATTCGTCGACCTGTCAAATCATCGGGGGCGAGACCATGCTGATCACGCATGCGCACCACCACCTCCTGCCAGAGGGGGGCGGGCACGGTCACCGTGAAGCCGCCGCGCCAGCGCCCCGTCAGATCGATGAAGGTCGTACGGCTGCGCACGCCGACGCTGTCGATGCGACCCTCCACCAGGACGAATTCCCCCAGGCGCTCGAGCAGGGCGGGCGTGTCGCGCGCCGCGATCGGTCGATTGGCCCGGTCCTGCCACAGCCCGCGCCGGGCGCGCCGGGCGCTGTCCTCGATCGCCAGCAGATCCGGATCGCACAACATCGCCACCGGGCCGGGATCGATGCGGGCAAGCCCGCGCTGCACCAGGATGCGGGCGAGCGGGGCGCCATCGGCGCTGGCGAGGCTGACGGGGATGCGCCCCCAGCGATCCGGTGCGGCATCGGCAAGCCGCAGGATCGAGGCGGTTTCTTCCGTGATCAGAGCAAGCGCCTCGTCGGGCAGGGCGACGGCGATATCGGCGAGCCTCGCGCTCGTGCCGTCGTCAAGCGCAAGATTGCTGTCTCGCCCGATCGCGCTGACCTGGCCCGGGGCCGGGACGAAGCTGCATGCCGCATGCGCGGCGCCGGAAAGGGCGGTCGCGATCATGCATGCGAGGGCGAGGGTCACGGCGATAGACATGCGGGTGCCGATCCCGCGCCGGCCCGCCGCTTCTCGTGCGGGCAGGCAGGGGTGCTTCGGCTCAGTTCCCGTCATCGAGCCATCCCGCATCGCGCAGGGCGGAACGGTAGGTCTTGCCGACGGGCACCGTCAGCCCGTTTTCCAGAAGGAGTTCCAGCCGCGTCCCCTCCCGGCGCAGACCCGTCACCGCCGCGCGCGCCACCCACCAGGACCGGTGGACCCGCATGCCGGACGCCGAATCCAGTTCACGTTCCGCGTCGCTCATGCGCATCAGGATGATGTCGCTGCCCCGGTCGGTATGGATGCGCAGGTAATGATCCTCCATCTCCAGACAGAGCAACTGCCCGGTGAGGCCCGCCGGGAAACGGGCGCGGAAAGCCGCATCGGGGATCGTCTGTTCCTGCGCCGCATCACGGCCCGTCGCGGCTTCGTCGCGCAGCCTCTCTTCCTCCAGACGCCTTTCGGCCTCCAGCGCCTCACCCTCCGCCGCCGCCTCGCGCGTCGCGCCGGCGAGATTGTTGAAGGCGAGCCCGAAGACGACGAGGACGATGAAGACCTTCCAGAGCAGGGCGAGCGGCGCGACGGCGGATTGCGGCATGAAGATCTGCGTCGCCACCACCACCACGGCGGTGGCGGGCAGGGCGACGAGGGCGGCGCTGATCACGGGGAGGGTCAGATTCGGGCGCGGCAGCTTTCCCGCCAATGCGGATTCGAGGAACCGGGTGACGAGGTCGCTCTGCAGCCAGATCAGGCCGATCACCAGGAACCAGTAGAGCGCCCGCTGGGCGAGGGGCATGGCCTCGAAGGTGCCGAAGGGACCGAGAATCGTCATCAGGCCAGCCGCAACCAGCGCGCCGGCGACCGAGCGCAACGCTTCGCCTTTGGCGGAATTGTCGAACCATTCACGCATCGCGAACGGAAACTAGCATGGATTTCGCGCAAAACAGCCCTGCCTCGGCGAAAACCGCTTTGCCCTGCACAGCCTTTGGCGCGCATCGGGGGGGGGAGCAACGCTTCTCTACCCATCAGCCAGGGAGAAATTCGATGACCAGCACAGTCTCCTCCAGCGACGCCGTGAGCCGTCCATCCCCCACCGCGAGCACGCGCATCGGCCCGGTCTCGGGTACGGAGCGCATCGCCACGCTCGACATCCTGCGCGGTTTCGCGCTGTTCGGTATTCTCGTGATGAACATCCAGGCCTTCGCCATGATCGCGGCGGCCTATGTCAACCCGCTCGCCGTCCCCCCGGCAGGCGCTGCGGAATATGCGATCTGGCTCGTCTCGCATGTCTTTTTCGATCTGAAATTCATCACGCTCTTCACCATGCTCTTCGGTGCCGGCATCGTCCTGATGACGCAGCGCGCGGAAGCCGCCGGCAACGGGGCGCTCTCCCTGCATTACCGGCGCATGATCTGGCTGCTCATGATCGGGCTGGTTCACGCCTATCTGATCTGGTTCGGCGACATCCTCACCGCCTATGCGCTGATCGGCATGGTCGCGGTGTTCATGCGCCACTGGTCGCCGCGCCGGCTCGTCACCGTCGCAATCGTGCTGCTCGCCCTGCAGCAGGGTGTGTTCGCGCTGATCGGTGGCGGGATCACCATGCTGCCTGCGGAGGAGATCGCGGCGATCACGCAGGAAAGCTGGCTTGCGACGAGCAGCTACGCGCTCGCCGAAATCGCGGCCTATCAGGGAAGCTTCCCCGAGCAACTCGCCATGCGGGTCGAGCAGAGCATGATGATGCATCTCTTCGGCATCCCCACGGAGCAGTTCCTCTATCTGCTCGGCGTGATGGCGCTCGGCATGGCCGCGTTCAAGAGCGGGCTGATGAAAGGTGACTGGTCGAACCGGGCCTATGCGCGCCTCGCGGCGACGGGGCTCGTGCTCGGCCTGCCGTTGATCGCGCTCGGCGTGGTCATGAACGAGAATGCCGGCTGGGAGATGACCTTCTCGCTCTATTTCGGGCGCATGCCGAACATGCTCGCCGCACCGCTTCTCGCGCTCGCCTATACGGCGCTGGTGATCCTCGCCACGCACCGCTTCGGCCCCGCCATGCAGGCGGTGTTCGCCCCTGTCGGGCGCATGGCGTTCTCGAACTATCTCGCCCAGAGCATCATCTGCACCTTCATCTTCTACGGTCACGGGCTCGGCCTGTTCATGGAGGTCGGGCGCGTGGGGCAGATCATGATCGTGCTCGCGATCTGGATCGCCATGCCGCTCTGGTCGCGGGCCTGGCTGGCGCGCTTGCGCTTCGGCCCGGCGGAATGGCTGTGGCGCAGCCTGGTCTATCGCAAGGCCCAGCCGATGCTGCGCCAGGCCTGACGCGGGCGGCGACCATTTCCGCGACGCGACTGGAAACCCGCCGGGAAACTCTTCGTTTCCTGACGGGTTCATATTCTGCAAGCGCCGCCATATGATGGGCCCGACATCAACGAGAATGGTCGGCATGAAGCCGGAAGGGAGCCCACATGCAGCGTATTCGCAAAGCCGTCATCCCCGTCGCCGGTCTCGGCACCCGGTTCCTGCCTGCGACCAAGGCGATGCCCAAGGAAATGCTCACGGTGGTGGACCGCCCCGTGGTGCAGCATGTGGTGGACGAGGCGCGCGCGGCGGGTATCGAGCATTTCGTCTTCGTCACCGGGCGCAACAAGGGGGCGATCGAAGACCATTTCGACATGGCCTACGAGCTCGAAGCGACCCTGCGCGAGCGCGGCAAGACGAAGGAATACGAGGCGCTGATGGCGGATCTGCCGGCGGCGGGCGCCACCAGCTTCACCCGCCAGCAGGCGCCGCTGGGACTGGGCCATGCCGTCTGGTGCGCGCGCGACATCGTCGGCGACGAGCCCTTCGCCGTGATCCTGCCGGACATGCTCTCGCGCGGCTGCATGACGCAGATGCTCGCCGCTTATGAGCGGCACGGCGGCAACATCATCGCCGTGGAAGAAGTGCCCGAGGACGAGACCCACAAATACGGCATCGTCGCCGTGGACGAGGAATACGACGACGCGGCGGCAGGGCGCACCTTCCGCATCACCGGCATGGTGGAAAAGCCGCCGAAGGGCGAAGCGCCGTCCAATCTGATCATCTCGGGGCGCTATATCCTGCAGCCCGAAATCTTCGATATCCTGAGTGATCAGGAGAAGGGCGCCGGCAACGAGATCCAGCTGACGGATGCCATGAAGCGGCTTGCGGCTTCGCAGGAATTCCATGCCATGGCCTATGAGGGCCACACCCATGATACCGGCTCGAAGCTCGGCTTCCTGCTGGCCAATCTGGCCTATGGCCTCGATGATCCCGAACTGGGCCCGCCCCTGCGCGAACAGCTGCGCAAGCTCCTCGACGGTTGAGCCGCGATCGGCATCGCGACACCGGAGGCGCAGCGACGGCGCTCAGCTGTCGCCGCTTCAGCGCAAGGGGGTGACCGGTGCCGCGGCGCGGCCCGCGAAGCTGCCGGGCATCGGGCCCGTCGTGCCGGGGGCGAAGCCACCCGCGATCCTCGGATCCGCCGTGGAGCCGATGACACGTGCGGGAAGATCGGTTCCGGGCTCGACCGGGCGGGCACGCAAGGCGGCGACCCGTCCGGGAGCGCCGTTCGCCGCACGCGTGCGGGATGGGGCGCCGTTGAACAGGGAGCGATAGGATTCCGCCGCATCACGCGCCGTGTTGAGCGGATTGCGGGTGCCGGTTCCCTCCCGCCGTGACAGCGATGCCGTCGATTCAGGGGCGCGGATGGCGTTCCGGTCGCTCGTGCCGGATGATTCGTTACCAGTCACTTCCCGCATGGGCGGCAGCGGCGGGGCCAGGGCCGCGACCTGCTCCTCCGGGGCCGGCGTCTCGGGCGACTCCCTGAGCCCGAGCTGCGCCAGGGCATCGGCGGTTGCGTCCGGTGTGTCTTCCGCGGCGAAGGCGCGCACCAGCGGGCCGATCGATTCACCCGGAGCCCCCGGACGCGGCGGCGGCAGGGGAGGGACGAAGCCGGCGATGCGGTTTTCGTCGCTCTCGCTCTCGCCGGCCGCGCTGTCGAGGCCTCCTGACGCGGAAGCGACTTCGCGGCCCTCGGCCGCATCGGGAAGCGCGAGGCCGGGCGGGCCGGCGTTCCAGACCAGCTGCGGCCCTGCTTCGCGCGCGCTCTCCCCTGCATCCGCGACCTGCGTGGTCTCCTGGGGGGCGGAGAACTCCTGTGGGCGTGGCGGCGGCAGCGGGATGGCTTCGGCGAGGGTGGTGTCGGGGCCTTCCTGTCCGCTTTCTCGCTCGCTTTCTCGCTCGCTTTCCTGCCCGCTTGCTTGCCGGGTCTCTTCGCGTGGCTCCGGCTCCGGTGTCGAGGGCTGCGGGCGCTCGGCGATCACCGGGGGCAGCGGGACGTCCCGTGCGGCAGGAGCCGGCGATTCCGGTTCGGAACGCGCAGCGGGGGCGGAGGCCGGGCGCTGCGGTGACGTCTGCCGGGAGGCGATCGGCGGCGCGCGCCGGGTTTGTGCGCTCTGTGTCGAGGGATTGACCCAGCCGCTGTCGCTGGTCAGGGCCTGCGCTTCGGCCATGTCCTGATCGCTGTCCTCGCCACCACCGAACAGACGCGCCCAGAAGCTGCGCCCCTGCGGCGCCCGGCTCGCGGTGGCCGTGCCGGTCTCGCCCATCACGGTGCCACCGGCGGCGAGGATTTCCCGTCGTGCCTGATCGAAACCGGCCAGCGGCTTGCCGTCGGAGGGAATATGGACGGTGCGTTGATCGGGAAACACGTTGACCAATTGCTGCCGGGTCATCCGCGGCCAGTGCCGGACGCTGCCCGTATCGAGATGCACGAAGGGCGTGTTGGCGCGCGGGTAATAGCCCACCCCACCGCGCTGCATGCGCAGGCCGAGGGTGCGGATGCGTTCCGCCGGGACATCGGGAAGATAGAAATCGACCGCCCGCCCGACCGTGTGCTGGCTCTGTTGCGCGACGTTGCGCGAGCGCCGGCGCAGGGCCTCGTTGGTCTGGGGTGCGCGATAGGCCGAGACGACATGCACCGGCTGGCGCGAGCCGGTGGAGCGGTGCACTTCCCAAAGGAGGTCGTAGAGCCGCGGATCCATCTCCGTGGCTTCGTCGCGACGCCAGTCGCGCATCACCCAGTTGAGCTGTTCGAGGCCGCGCCGGTCATAGCGGCCATTGCGCCGAAAGGTGACGCTGACCCGTTCGCCCGTATGCATCTGGATGATTTCGAGGGTGCGGGTATCACCGTTGGCCACGGCATCCTGCGTCCCGCGCGTGAGGCCGAGCAGCGTCACCAGGGCGAGGCAGCCGACGAGGAACCGCCGCATGAAGGCCGTTGCGAGAAAAGTTCTGATCCGCCCCGCGCGCACGATTCGACCCAAGCCTCCAACACCGAAGCCGCGCCGGCTCCGAAGCGACGCCAGCCGCCACAGGCCGACATTCGAACGGAACGATTAACGGAGCGTAAACCCTAAACCGATTCCGGCTGTCCGGGCACCGTCGCGGCGGCCTCTATCCGCAACCGGACACAGGACCGGGCTCTTTGTGCGCCATCGGGGGGCGGGTGACAAGCATGTTGTTCGGCTTGCAGCCGCACACCCGGCAAGCGACAGGACGATGCGAGAGCGGCAAGCCCGTGCGGGGCGCCTCAGAACAGCGCCTCGCGCAGGAACCGGAAGGCATCCTCGCTGGCCCAGTCGGCATAGCCGCGCAGAATGGCCAGTTCGCAATTCTGCGGGCCGAAGATCACCGTCGTCGGCAGGCCGACCACATGGCCGGTGCGCTGCAGGCTCTGCAGCAGCACGCCGTCGTTTTCGGCGAAATAGCGCAGGTCCGAGATACCGTGCTCTTCCAGCCAGGCGCGGGGGCGGTCGAGGTTGCGCGTATCGACATTGATCGCCACCACCTCGAAATCCTCGCTGCCGAATTCCGTCTGGACCGTGTTGAGCGCGGGCATCTCCTCGCGACAGGGCGCGCACCAGGTCGCCCAGAAATTCACGAGAACGGTGCGATCGGCGAAATCGGCGAGCGTCAGGGTTTCCCCGTCGGGCCCGGTGAATTCCATATCGGGGGGCAGGCGCGGGACATCGTGGACATTGACGGCGGCGAGCTGGCCCCGTGCATGCGGTGCCAGGCGTTCGACCACCTCCACAGCCGGTTCGCAGACTTCCGCCACAGCTTCGGTGTTGCGAGAGGCGAGCGTGAAAGCTACCACTGCAACAGCTGCGACGACGGCGATTGCCAGAATTGGCCTGCCGAAGTTGCTGCGGCGTGGCGCGGGAGCTGTGTCGGGACTTTGTGAACCCGGCTCGTGCGGCTCTTGGTGCTGCGTCGTCATCGTCTTTATCTACCCGTCAATCTGTCACAAGGGGGCCAGCAAGTGAGCAATCGGATGTGGGGCGGCCGTTACGCCAGCGGACCCGCCGAAATCATGGAGGAAATCAACGCCTCCATCGACTTCGACAAGCGCATGGCGAGCCAGGACATCCAGGGATCGCTCGCCCATGCGGCGATGCTGGCCGAGACCGGCATCCTCTCCCGTGAGGATGTGGCCGCGATTTCGGGCGGACTCAAGACCGTTTTCGAGGAAATCGAAGCGGGATCGTTCACGTTCTCGCGTGCGCTCGAAGACATCCATATGAATGTCGAATCGCGCCTCAAGGATCTGATCGGCCCGGTGGCGGGGCGCCTGCATACGGGCCGCTCGCGCAACGACCAGGTCGCGACCGACAACAAACTCTGGGTGCGCGACACGATCGACACCCTCGACGCGCAGATCCGCGATCTGCAAATGGCGCTGGCCGAGAAGGCGCATGGCTTCGCCGGGGCGGTGATGCCGGGCTTCACGCATCTGCAATCGGCCCAGCCTGTCACCTTCGGCCACCACCTGCTCGCCTATGTCGAGATGTTGGGCCGTGATCGCGGGCGCCTCGCGGATGCGCGAAAGCGCCTCAACGAATGCCCGCTCGGCGCCGCCGCGCTGGCCGGCACCTCCTTCCCGATCGATCGCGAAATGACCGCGAAGGCGCTCGGTTTCGACAGGCCCACGGCGAATTCCCTCGATTCGGTGGCCGATCGCGATTTTGCCCTCGAGACGCTCTCGGCTGCCTCGATCTGCGCGGTGCATCTGTCGCGCTTTTCCGAGGAGATCGTGCTCTGGATGACGCCGCAATTCGCCTTCATCCGGCTCTCCGACAAGTTCACCACCGGCTCCTCGATCATGCCGCAGAAGAAGAACCCGGATGCGGCGGAGCTGATCCGCGGCAAGTCCGGGCGCATCTTCGGCGCTTTGCAGGCGCTGCTCGTGGTGATGAAGGGGCTGCCGCTGACCTATTCCAAGGACATGCAGGAAGACAAGGAAGGCATGTTCGACGCCCTGCAATCGCTCTCGCTCTGCCTCGCGGCGATGACGGGCATGGTGCAGGACATGGAGCCCGATACCAAGGCGATGAAGCGCTGGGCCGGGGCGGGATTCGCCACCGCCACCGATCTCGCCGACTGGCTGGTGCGCGTGCTCGACATGCCCTTCCGCGACGCCCACCACGTCACCGGCCGCCTCGTCGCCATGGCGGAGGGGCAGAAGACCGGGCTCGAGAAGCTTTCGCTCGACCAGATGCAATCGGTCGAGCCGCGCATCACCGGGGAGATCTTCAAGGTGCTGGGTGTCGAGCGCTCGGTAAAGAGCCGCGTCAGCTATGGCGGCACGGCGCCGGCCAACGTCAAGCGTCAGGCCAAGCGCTGGCTCACCCGGCTGGAGAAGGAACGCCCGGCCTGAATGCAACACAAGGACGCGGCGCATGCGCATTGAAGCGGCGCCGCGTCGATCCGATATTGGGCGGGTCAATGTACCCTCCTCCCGCAGCGAGAAAGACCAGCCACGCCATGCACGAGACCAGAACACCCAGCGCATCAACGGTGATTCCCCACGCCCGCGCCGAGGCCGGGGCCATGAAGCCCGGTCAGACGGAAGGCGTGCTCGGCGATCTGCCCGAATGGAACCTCGCCGATCTCTATCCCGGGATGGAATCACCCGCATTCGCGCAGGATCTGGCCCGGGCGAAGACCGAATGCGCGGAATTCCAGGAAGCATTTCAGGGCAAGCTGGCCGATCTCGCCGGAAGCGCGGATGCGGCGCAGGCGCTGCATGACGTGATCGCCCGCTACGAGCGCATCGAGGAGCTGCTGGGGCGCCTGATGTCCTTTGCCGGGCTGGTCTATGCCGGCGATACCACGGATCCGGCCCGCGCCAAGTTCTACGGCGATACGCAGGAGCGCCTGACCGCCGCATCCAGCGATCTGCTCTTCTTCACGCTGGAGATGAACCGGCTCGACGATGCCCTGATCGACCGCCTGATGCAGCAGGCGCCGCTGTCGCATTACCGGCCCTGGATCGAGGATCTGCGCCGCGACAAGCCCTATCAGCTCGACGACCGGATCGAGCAGCTCTTCCACGAGAAGGGCGTGACCGGGCGCGGGGCATGGAATCGCCTGTTCGACGAGACCATCTCCTCCCTGCGCTTCGCGCTGCGCGGCGAGGATCTGCCGATCGAGCCGACGCTCAACAAGCTGCTCGACAGTGACGAGACCATGCGCCGCGATGCCGCGCAGGCGCTTTCAGCGACTTTCCGCGAGAATCTACGCACCTTCTCCCTGATCACCAACACGCTGGCCAAGGACAAGGAAATCTCCGACCGCTGGCGCGGCTTCACCGATGTGGCCGATTCACGTCACCTCGCCAACCGGGTCGAGCGCGAGACGGTGGATGCGCTCGTCACCGCCGTGCGCGAGGCCTATCCGCGCCTGTCGCACCGCTATTATGCGATGAAGGCGAAATGGTTCGGCAAGGACAAGCTGGATTTCTGGGATCGCAACGCGCCGCTGCCGAAAGTGCCGCAGCCGGTGATCGGCTGGAACGAGGCGCGCGAGATGGTGCTCTCGGCCTATGACGGGTTCTCACCGCGCATGGCGGATATCGCCCGGCGGTTCTTCGACGAGAACTGGATCGACGCCCCGACCCGGCCCGGCAAGGCGCCCGGCGCCTTCGCCCATCCGACCGTGCCGTCGGCGCATCCCTATATCCTGCTGAACTATCAGGGCAAGCCGCGCGACGTGATGACGCTCGCCCATGAGCTGGGCCACGGCGTGCATCAGGTCATGGCTGCCCCGAACGGGGCCCTGATGGCGCCCACGCCGCTGACTCTCGCTGAAACCGCGAGCGTCTTCGGCGAGATGCTCACCTTCCGCCGCCTGCTCGACGGGACGCAGGATCCGGTCCAGCGCAAGGCGATGCTGGCGCAGAAGGTGGAGGACATGCTCAACACGGTGGTCCGCCAGATCGCGTTCTACGTCTTCGAGCGCAAGGTGCATACGGAGCGCCGCAACGGCGAACTGACCAGTGAGCAATTGTGCGATTTCTGGATGGAAGCGCAGAGTGAGGCGCTGGGCCCGTCGGTGCGCCTCTCGGAAGGCTACGAGACCTACTGGGCCTATATCCCGCACTTCATCCACTCACCATTCTACGTCTATGCCTATGCCTTCGGTGATTGCCTCGTCAACTCGCTCTACGGGGTCTACCAGAACGCCTCGGACGGCTTTGTCGAGCGCTATTTCGCGCTGCTCTCGGCGGGCGGTTCGAAGCCTTACGGGGAGTTGCTGGCGCCGTTCAAGCTCGATGCCCGCGATCCGGCCTTCTGGCAGATCGGGCTCGGCATGATCGCGGGTCTGATCGATGAACTGGAAGCCGCCGACGCGCAGGCCTGAATGCGGGCGGCGCCGTCAGGATGCGATGAAGCAGCGACGGGGCTCGTCTTCGGAATCGGCATAAACCGGATCACCCTGGGGCGCATAGCCCCAGACGAAACCGCCACTCCAAGTCGCCGTGCCCGAGCCGAAGGGCTCGGGTCCGTCCACGATGGTGAAGACGATCTGGTCACTCGCGCTGACCACCTGCGGGAAGGGTACGTGAAACTGCCCGCGATGGGGCAGATCGTAACTCTGCCGCCCGCCGGGATTGGCGTTCACGGTGATGGTGGCCGGCCCGTCATGAGGGTTGTCCAGACGGATCACGGGGTAGCCGTCAGAGGTGATGTGATAGAGTGTACGGTTGAAGATCTGCCGGCTCACGGTGATCACCCGCGTGCGATCGGGGTAGCCGCCCGTGTCCCAGCCGATCAGTTCCCCGTCTCCCTGACCGGAAGACGCGCTGCAGGCGATCTCGGTCTGTGCACCAAGTGGCAGATCCCGAAAGCCGACGACGCTCATCAAGGTGGTCTGCATGCGCGTTTCCGCCGAGACCGTCACGCTGTCGGTTCCGCACAGGATGGCGAGTTGCGGTTGTTCGAGGCGGGGCAACTCGGCTGTGAGCCCGGCGAAGACGGTCTCTGTCCGATCACGACAGGCCTGCTCGCTCCAGGGCTCGACAGTCGCGCCGGAAAGCGCGGCGGCGTCGGCGGCGGACTGAATCTGGGAGCGAGCGCTGGAAGCCGCCGAGTAATCGAGCGCACTCCCCGTCAACATCAAGAGCGGCGCGGCGAGAACCCCGAAGATCAAGGCCACCGAGCCACGCTCGTCGCGGGGCGACATCCTGCAAAGGCGTTTCAATACGGGGCGGATCATGACGGACTCCTCGTGCCGGTATCGACAATGAGCGGCGCGGCTGGCCCGTTCTGTAATTTTAAGTTGTTTTAATTTTCTTTATGCAATTTAAGAATCTCCGGCCTTTCCGAATTTTTCCCGCTTTGCGGGGCGTTTTTTGGCCAGATTGCCTCAGATGCGGGTATAAACGGTCAGATCGACGCCCGCTTCGGCGTCGATGACCTTCGTCGCCCCCGGCTTCAGCCCGTATTCCCGCAGAAGCGCATCGGCATCATGTCCGGCCTCGACGCCGCGCAGCAGCCCGCGCCCGTCGGGAATGGCGGCGTGTCGCGCCCGCGACAGGTGAAATTCACTGAAGCGCAGGCCCGGCGGGCCCTCGCTCAGAAAGTAATCGAAGGCGACCTGGCCGCCCGGCACGCCGATGCGTCCGCCCTCGGGCAGCAGCTTCGCGCAGACTTTCGCAAACGATATCTTCTGCGGCGCCCACCACCAGGCATCCTCACGCTGTTCGAGGCCATCGGCCTTGCGCGACATGACGAGGCGCCGGCGATTGGCGCGGTTGGGCGTGGCGCGGTGGCTGGCGCTGCCCAGAACGCACAGATCCGCCCGGTCGAGCTCGGCCTGAAAATAGGCCCAATCCGCCTCGTTCATCAGGGCTTGCGGGAAGGCGCCGTTCGCATCGGCGATACGGTCGTGCCGGCAGACGATGGCGTAGCCGTGGATGCTGATCATCGCGCCTCTCGCGATCAGTGGCGGAAATGCCGGTGACCGGTGAAGACCATGGCGAGACCGGCCTCGTCGGCGGCGGCGATCACCTCCTCGTCGCGCATCGAGCCGCCGGGCTGGATCACGGCGGTGGCGCCCGCTTCGGCGGCGGCGAGAAGCCCGTCGGCGAAGGGGAAGAACGCATCCGAGGCCACGACCGAGCCCTTGGCGAGGCTCTCCGTGAGCCCCTGCGCCCGCGCCGCCTCACCCGCCTTCCACGCGGCGATGCGCGAGGAATCGACCCGGCTCATCTGGCCGGCGCCGATCCCCACCGTGGCGCCATCGCGGGCATAGACGATGGCGTTCGACTTGACGTGTTTGGCGACGCGGAAGGCGAAGCGCAGATCCGCCATCTCGCGCGCATCCGGCGCGCGTTTGGTAACGACCTTGAGTTCCATGTCATCCACCAAAGCCGCGTCACGCCCCTGCACGAGCAGCCCGCCGGCGACACTGCGGATCGCGAGTCCGGGCGCGCGCGGATCGGGCAGACCGCCCGTGAGCAGCAGCCGCAGGTTCTTCTTGGCCGCGATGATGGCCATGGCCTCCTCGTCGGCATCGGGGGCGATGATCACCTCGGTGAAGATCTCGACGATCTTCGCCGCAGCCTGCGCATCGAGCGGACGGTTCATGGCGACGATGCCGCCGAAGGCCGAGACGGGATCACAGGCGAGCGCCTTTTCGTAAGCCGCGAGCAGGGTCTCGCCCTGTGCCACGCCGCACGGATTGGCGTGTTTGACGATGACGATGGCCGCACCCTCAGCGGGATCGAATTCGCCGACGCATTCGAATGCGGCATCGGTGTCGTTGATGTTGTTGAAGGACAATTGCTTGCCCTGGATCTGGCGCGCCGTGGCGACGCCGGGGCGGTTCGAACCATCGGTATAGAAGGCCGCCTTCTGGTGCGGATTCTCGCCATAGCGCATTTCCTGCGCGAGGGCGCCGCCTGCGGCGCGGTAATCCGGTGCGTCGATGGCGAGTTCACCCGCGAGCCAGTTGGAGATCGCCGCGTCATAGGCCGCAGTGCGGGCATAGGCCTTCTGCGCCAGACGCCGGCGCAGGGTCTGCGTGGTCTGGCCGTCATGGGCGTCGAGATCGGCGAGCACCGCATCGTAATCACCGGCATCGACGACCACCGTGACATCCTGGTGGTTCTTGGCCGCGGCGCGGATCATGGCCGGGCCGCCGATATCGATATTTTCGACGCAATCATCATAGGGCTTGCCCGCCGCGACGGTGGCCTCGAACGGATACAGATTGACCACGAGCAGATCGATCGCCTCGATCCCGTGCGCGAACATCGCGGCCTGATGCTCGGGATTGGCGCGCATGCCGAGCAGGCCGCCATGCACCTTGGGATGCAGGGTCTTCACCCGCCCGTCCATCATTTCCGGAAATCCGGTGACTTCCGAGACCTCGAGCACCGGCAGCCCGGCCTCGACTAGGGTGCGATGTGTACCGCCAGTCGAGACCAGCGTGATGCCGCGCGCATGCAGCTTTTCGGCGAAGGCTACGATGCCGGTCTTGTCGGAAACGGAAAGCAGGGCGCGGGCGATGCGCTTGGTATCGGTGGGCATGATCTCGATCCGGAAGAATGCTTGCGAAAGCGCGGCTGCGCCGGGATGCGGGGCGGTTAGCACGAATGCACGCGCGAAGGAACCGGCTTGTGCCGCGAGAGTCCCGCCTGAAGTGTCAGCGCGCTCCGGTCAGGCGCTCGAAACGCCATTGTACGGGCTTGGCCATCGGCGCCGGCGTGGTGAGGAGGAGTTGCTGCGTGCGTTTCGCGCCATCGGTGGCGGCGAGGAAGATGCTCTCTTCGAGGTTGAATTCGAGCCCCGGGGCCACGCCCTGCCAGGTCTCGCCGTCTGGCAGGACCAGCATGGCGATCCGACCACCCCGGGTCACGCTGGCGCGGATGGAGGGGTGCAGGTGAAAACGGATCGCGACCTGCGCATCCGCCGGGCCCTTGAAGGCGCCCTCCAGCCGGTCCTCGCCCTCGAGCACGTCGCCCTCGGGAGCGAGGGTGATGCGCCGCTCGTGAATCACGCCGAATGCCGGGAGGTAGCCGTCATGGCTGACCTTGAAGCGCAGCGGGCTCGCGCGCTCCACATTCACCTGCTGCGGGCCGCGCAGCATGATCGGACCGAGCCGGCGCATCAGCCATCCGGCGACAAGACGCTGCCCGAACCAGCCGGTTGGACCGAGAAAACGGGCGCATGAGGTATCGGCGAGGCACAGGCCGCTATGGGCGGCGGTGCTGCGCGCCATCTGCGCAACCGGGTCGTCGCGCCCGCGCGGCGCGCCGCAATTCACGATCATGCGCTGGCCACGCACGGAGAATTCGAACGAGGCCGGCCCCGCTCCCGCCTCGGCGGAGTGGAGCGGCCCGGGCGCAGCGCCGGTATCGGCGATCAGCAGGGCCTCACGGGCTTCGATCCGCTCGAAACCCGAAACCAGCGCCCGCTGCAGCGGGCTGGCGCGCGCCTCGTCGTAGAACAGAAGCGTGGTCAGATGATCGACCGGGGTCGAGCCCATGCCGTTGAACAGCGCCAGCGTGCCGTCGCCATGGCGCATCAGACGCAGCATCGGCGGAATCCGGTCGATCGCCTGCAACAGCGCCGCAGGCGGCTCGATGCCGCGCGCCAGATAGACCTGTTTCAGGGGCAGGAGGTCGAGCAGCAATTCCAGCACGACCTTGGGATTGCGTCCGATATGCCCCCCGTCGGGCAGGATCTGGGCGTCGAGTTCGCGGGCGAGGATTCGCGAGCCGCGCCGGGCGAGGCCCTCATGCGTCTCGATGCTCAAGCCGGCATAGACCACGGCGACGGCGCAACTCAGCCGCACCAGCGGGCGCGGATGATCCTGCATGGCCTTCGCGATCCGGCGCAGATCGCGCCCGAGGGCGCGCATCAGCTTGTGATAGAAGGCATGGTCCGCCCCGTCGAGAATCAGCGGGGACTGGCTCAGATAGGTCATCACCCGCCGCGCCGTGACCTCCGGGCGCCGCGAGACCGGATCGGGCGGATGTGCCAGGTATTCCGCTACCAGCGCCCGCGCATTGGCCCGTGCCAGAGCCGTATCAGCGGCGCGCAGGTGACGCAGCCAGCCGAAACCGTAAAGGATTTCCGCCCAGCTGCGCGAAGGCGGCTCCAGCGCGAAGGGCGAACGCCCTCCGGTCGCCACGGCCCGCCCGCCGAAGACGAAGTACCCGGCATAGATGTCGTTGGCGATGGTGGCGTCGGAGGTGCGCATGTCCGGGGGAACGATCAGCAGGCGCTCGGGCGCGCGTCGGCGCGGCGTGCCGAGCCTCAGCAGCTGGCGACCACCGATGCGCAGCCACCGACCGGCTTCCCGAAGGGCCAGTCCATAAAGGCGCCATTGGTCGGAGCCCGCACGCAATGCTTCCCCCAGAGAACACGTCAAGGTGGTGTCATGCGCCCCGATTCGATCACGACGTCTGCTCCACCGGCTCAAGAATTGGCCTGCGCATGGTTAACAGAGGGTTTCCGGAGAGGCTTGAATCCTACGCTTCCGCCTTGTGAAAACGTGCGGCGAAGGCACGGTTTCCCTGAAGTCACGGCCTTGCCTTCCCCGGACGCCACGATATCACTGCGGAACGCCCGTCTGTACCGTTTGATTTTATACGCTGTTGGAGTATAGTAATTGGACAAGGAAGAGGTTTCCTACCATCTGCTCGATGATGGATCGGCAGGTGAGGTCGTGACTGTCGTGATCGATGTCCCCGGCGCGACCATCATGGTGATGGGCGAATTGCAAGATCTGGGAAATGGTCTTGTTGTGGAACGTGCGCACCTCTCGATCTCACCGTCCCATGCGGGTGTGCTGACGCGAAGGACCATGGGCGTCATCGCCGACAGATTATTGGAGGATACGGGCTATGCGTTCTTCGTCGTTCGTGGAGCGGCTCGCACGACAGGGGCGCGTCCAGGCCATATCCCGCGTGAGTTCAGGTTCCCCTGAAGAAATCGTTCTGAAACCGAAGCGCAGTTCGCCCGACGTCATTGCGGCGACGTTGGCCATCGTGGCGCGCGGGGCAACGATGCTCAGAGCCAAACGCGCAGTCGAGAAGGCGCTGAGCGAGGGGGACGCGGTCATCGAGCTGCCGATGGTCGAGGATCAGCAGACCTTGGCGAGAGAGCTCGAAACAGCTGGCATGGCCGTCACGTTCCGAAGTGTCGCGGATCGCGACCTCAAGGAGCACTTCTCGGTCCGGCTGAAAGGCCTCAGGCAGCGCCTCGGCCTGTCGCAGGAAGAATTCGCGCGAGATTACAATCTGGACAAGAAGACCCTTCAGGGATGGGAAATCGGCAAGGTTCCAGATCGCGGCAATCGACAACTGATCCGCATGATCGAGAAGGATCCAGTCACGGTCAGGCGCCTCGTCAATGGAATCTGATCCGCACAGTCAGGCTGAATTCGACACCGTTCGGGCTTATGGTCCCGGTGGCTTCATCACATTGTGAGACGCTGCAACCGAGACGAGCTCCACCTTCTCGTGACCACCCGAATCCTACGCTTTCGCCTTGTGAAAACGCGCGGCGAAGAAGCCGTCGAGCCCTTCGGGCATGGCATCGCCACCGCGATGGGGCAGGGCGCGGAAATCGCCCTGGGGGTTGATCAGGAGGGCGAGCCCGCCGATTTCCTCCGGGGCGACCGGCAGGCGGCGCATTGCGGGATGGGTGGCGAGGAGGTAGACGGCCTGCTCCTCGCCTTCTTCGGGCTCGAGTGAACAAGTACAATAGACCAGTCGCCCGCCCGGTTTCAGCAGGGCCACGGCCTTGTCGATCAGGCGGCGCTGCAACCCGGCGAGCTTGGCGATATCCTGCGGCGTCTTGATCCAGGCGACATCCGGATGCCGGCGCAGGGTTCCAGTGGCCGAGCAGGGCGCGTCGAGCAGGATCGCGTCGAAGCGCTGATCATCATCAAGTGCGAGCACGTCGCCGGCATGCAGGGCGGCATCGAGGCCCAGGCGGTCGAGATTCTCCCGCACGCGTTCGAGGCGCCTTGCCGAGCGATCCACGGCCATGATCTCGGCGCCGGTCGCTGCGAGTTGCACCGTCTTGCCGCCGGGGGCCGCGCACAGATCCGCCACCCGTTCCCCGGGCCACGTGGCCAGCAGGCGCGCGGGAATGGCTGCTGCGGCATCCTGAACGAACCACGCGCCTTCATCGTATCCGGGCAAATCCTGGACGGGACGCCGGTCGGTCACTCTGAGGCTGCCGGTCGGCAGGAGGCGCGCCCCGAGGCGCGTGGCCCATTCGTGGCGTACCGCATCGCCCGGAGCCGGATCGCGCAGGCTCAGATCGAGCGCCGCCTCGCGGCGATGCATGGCGGCCAGCGCGCGCGTTTCGGCAAGGCCATAGGCGGCGATCCAGCGATCGGCCAGCCAGCCGGGCAGATCTTCCAGCGGCCCGGTTTCGGCCTCGATCGCCGCGCGGTCGCCGGCGAGACGCCTGCCGAGGGCGTTTACCAGCCCGGCGAAATGGGTCAGGGCCCGATCCCCGCGCGCGAGCGCCACGGCGGTCGCGACGGCGGCATGGTCGGGAATGTCGAGATACAGGATCTGCGCCGCCATGATCTCGATCAGACGGGCGATGCGCGCATCCCTGGGGGCTTCGCGCATGCGCTTCGACAGGGCGGCGCTGATGCTGCCGCGCCGGCGGAACGCGACCACGGCGATGGCCCGGGCCAGCGCGGCGTCCCGCTGCTCCAGTCCCGCGCCGGCGGCTTCCTCGGCGAAGATCTCGTCGAGGGGGCGCTTCGTGCGCAGCACCCGGTCGATCACGGCAAGGGCCAGCTGCCGCGCGGCGACGCCTTCCGGAGGCTTTCCGGAACGGCCCGGGCGCCGTTTGCGGGCGGAAGCCGCCTTGTCCGGTCGCGGGACGGGGGAAGCGGGGTCGTCGTTCGAAGGGGCCATTCGAGCTCACATGCGCATCATCCGACGCCGGTCGGCGCCGCATGCCGGTTTATCGCAGACATCCGGGGAAGGCGAGGGGCATCCGCGCTTGCCGCTTCCGCAGGTGGCGGCGCCGATTGCTTCAAGAGCTGCGATGATGGGACCAAGATGATCAGGTCAAGATGACTGGACCAAGATGATGATGCTCGCCTGCGCATTGACAGCCCTGCCGGCGGTCGGCTCCATGATCCGGGTCATGATCAGTGTCGTGATCGACATCACGGCAGGCAGAAGAAGCAGGAGAAAGACCATGCCGCAAGCCATTCCCGCGACCCCCGCCTTCGCCACCCGGCTGGGGGATTTCACCGTGGCCGGGGTGATGGACGGTTTGCGCCGCATGCCGATGCGCGAAGGCTTCGTCGCCAACGCCCCGCTTGCCGATGTCGAGGCGGCCTTCCGGGATGCGATGCGGCCCGTGGACATGATCGAGAATCCGTTCACGCCGCTCCTGTTGCGCACGCCTGATCAATTGGTGCTTTTCGATACCGGCAACGGCCCGCAGGAGGAGGGGGCGGGGTTCGGCCTGTTGCTGGCGAATCTGGCCGCGATCGGGGTGGCGCCGGACGATATCGATCTCGTGGTGATCTCGCATTGCCATGGGGATCATATCGGCGGCCTGCGCGATGCGTCCGGCACGCCGTTATTTCCCTCCGCCCGCGTGGCGGTGCCCGCCGCCGAGCTCGATTTCTGGCTCGATTCGGCGCAAGCGCAAGCAGCCGCGCCGATGTGGGCCGGTAATTTCGGCAATGTCGCGCGGATTTTCGCCGATCCGCAGCTGCCGGCGCTCGATCTGATCCGCTATGGCGATGGTGACGAACTCGTTCCCGGTGTCACCGCCGTCGCCGCGCCCGGGCATACGCCCGGTCATATGGCTTTCCGGATCGAATCGGGCGGCGAGACCCTGCTGCTTGTGTCCGACGCCGCGCATCTGCCCTGGCTGTTCGTGCGCCATCCCCACTGGAGCCTGATGTTCGACATGGATCCGCAGGCGGCGCGCGAGACCCGGCAGCGTCTGCTCGCGGAGGCGGCGGAGAAGGGCTGGCGCGTCGCGGGGTATCATTGGGGATTGCCGAATATCGGCCATCTGCGCCGTGACGGCGACGGTTTCGGCTTCGTCCCGCTGCCCTGGCCGTGAGACGCGCCGGGCATCGATCCAGCCGTGCCGGACCGGTCACCCGCGCAGGCGCGGTCAGGTCTCGACGAGGCCGGTCGTATCGTCCGAGCCGCGCGAATCCGGGCGGCCATGGGCGAGCGCGAGATAATCCTGTGAACGCATCTCGATCAGGCGCGAGACCGTCCGGTCGAATTCGAAGGCCTCGCGACCGTGCGGGGCATCGTAGAGCTCATGCGCCTCGGCCTCGGCGGAGGCGAGCAGTTTTACCCGGTTGTCGTAGAGCGCATCGATCAGGGTGATGAAGCGTTTGGCTTCGTTGCGGTTTTCCGCATGCATGCGCGGAATGCCGTCGATGATCACCGTGTGGAAATCCTGGGCGATGGCGAGATAATCGGCCGCTCCCAGCGGACGGTCGCACAGATCCGCGAAGCCGAAACGGGCGACGCCGGAGGCGGCCTGGGGGATCTCCAGCGGATGGCCGCGCACGGCGACGGAAATCCGCTCGCCCTTCGCGCGCCCGGTCAGACGCCGGAAAGCGTCGTCCAGCGCCGCGCGCGCCGCATCATCCGCCGGGACGTGCCAGACCGGTTTGCCGGCGAGCTTCTCCAGCCGGAAATCCGTGCGTGAATCGAGTTCGACGATCTCCATGCGCTCATGGATCATGTCGATGAAGGGCAGGAACAGCGCCCGGTTCAACCCGCCCTCATAGAGCCGCTGCGGCTCCACGTTGGAGGTGGCGAAAACGGTGACACCCTGCGCAAAGAGCGCCTTGAACAGGCGCCCGAGAATCATCGCATCGGCGATGTCGGTGACGGTGAACTCGTCAAAGCACAGCACATAGGCTTCTTCCGCCAGCGCCTTCGCCACCGGCTCGATCGGATCGTCGCCCTTGACCCTGCCCGCCTTGAGCTCCTGCCGGTAGGCGTGGATGCGGCCATGGACATCGGCCATGAAGGCATGGAAATGCGCCCGGCGCCGGCGTCTCACGCCGAGGCTGTCGTAGAACAGATCCATCAGCATGGTCTTGCCGCGCCCGACCGAGCCCCAGACATAGAGCCCCTTGACGGGCTCGGTCGCGGCAGGGCGGCGACCGAAGAGCCAGCCGAGCGCGCTGCTCTTGCGCGCCAGACGCTTCTCGTTGAGCCGCACGGCGAGGCTGTCGAGCCGGGCGAGCAGCGCTTTCTGGGCCGGGTCACGCTCGATCGCGCCGGAGGCGACCAGCGTCTCGTAGCGCGCCGAGACCGGCGTGGCGGTTCGGTCCGGAGTCGGGGAGGTATGGTCGGGGCTTCGGTTCACTTTGCGGCGACGTTGTTGAGCATGGATCGCGTCTGGCTAGCGCGATCCGGCTCGTGCCACAAGCCCCGCGAGGCGACTTGCCCCGTCAGGCGACTTGCCCCGCAAGGCTACAAGCCCCGTCAGGCCGCGCGTTCGCGCAGACCCGCATGGAAGCGTCCGCCGGTTTGGGCCATCTCGACCAGTATCCCCGGCGGCTCGAAGCGCGCGCCGTGCTCCGCCGCGAGTTTGCGCGCCTGCGCGACGAAGGCTTCGGCTCCCATCCCGTCGATATAGGAGAGGGCTCCCCCGGTAAACGGCGCAAAGCCGAAGCCGAGGATCGAGCCGACATCCGCCTCACGCGGATCCGTGATCACGCCTTCCTCGACGGTGCGCGCCGCTTCGAGCGCCTGCACCACCAGCAGCCGCGCCTTCAGGGTGGCGAAATCGATCGTCTCGGGATCCAGCCGGTTCTCCGGCAGGGCGGCGAGGCCCGGCCAGAGGCGTTTGGCTGCGCCCTCGGGGTAATCGTAGAAACCCTTGCGGTTCTTGCGGCCCAGACGCCCCTCGGTCTCGACCATGCGGGTCAGGAGCTTTTCCTGGTCGGGATCGACCGCATCCGCGCCGAGCTGCGCCTTCGTCGCCTTGACGATGCGCAGGGCGAGGTCGAGCGCGACTTCGTCGTTGAGCGAGAGCGGGCCGACGGGCATGCCTGCGGCCTTGCCGGCATTCTCGATCATCGCCGCCGGCACACCCTCCATCAGCATCTTGTGGCCTTCGAGCAGATAGGCGCCGACGCAGCGATTGGCGAAGAAGCCACGCGCATCGTTGACCACGATCGGGGTCTTGCGGATGGCGCGCACGTAATCGAGCGCCATCGCGAGCGCGCGATCGCCGGTTTCCTCGCCCCTGATCACCTCCACCAGCATCATCTTCTCCACCGGTGAGAAGAAATGGATCCCGACCACGTCCTGCGGGCGCGAGACGTTGCCGGCGAGGCCCGTGATCGGCAGGGTCGAGGTGTTGGAGGCGATGATGCAATCGGGCCCGACAGCCGCCTCGACCCGGCGCATCACCTGCGCCTTGATCTGCGGATCCTCGAACACGGCCTCGATGACGAGGTCGCAATCCGCCAGCGCCGCATCGTCGGCAGCCGGGTGGATCCGTGCGAGCAGCGCGTCGCGATCGGTGGTTTTCGCCCGCCCCTTCATGACGCGCTTGCTGATCAGGTCATGGGCGAAGGCCTTGCCTTTTTCCGCCGTCTCCTGATCGCGATCGAGCAGGACCACCTCCAGCCCCGCAGCGGCGCTCACATAGGCGATGCCCGCACCCATGAAGCCGGCGCCGACCACGCCGATCCGGCGCAGGCCGACGGGGCCGACATCCGGGCGGCGCGCGCCCTTGTTGAGCTCCTGCATGGAGATGAACAGGGTGCGGATCATCGCCTCCGCTTCCGGCGAGCGCAGGATCTTCGCGAAGAGGCGGCTCTCGACTTCGAGGGCGAGGTCCATGGGCAGTTGCAGCCCTTCATAGACCGCCTGCAGAATCGCCTTCGCGGCGGGGTAGTTGTCCTGGGTCTCGCGCCGGTAGATGGCGTTGGCGGCGGGCCAGACCTGCATGCCCTGGGGCGAGTAGACCTTGCCCGAGGGGGCCTTGAAGCCCTTGCGGTCCCAGGGCGCCTCGGCGGAGCCGCCCTCGCGGATATAGCTTTTCGCCTTCTCGATCAGGTCGTCATGGGGCACGACATCGTGCAGCAGGCCCATGTTCTTCGCCATCAGCGCGCCGAGCTGCGGGCCCTTGAACAGCATCTGCAAGGCATCGCCCGTCTGCATCAGCCGCGCCACGCGCTGGGTGCCTCCAGCGCCGGGAAACAGGCCGACCTTGATTTCCGGCAGGCCCACCTTGGTCTTCTCGTGATTGCAGGCGACCCGGTAATGGCAGGACAGGGCCAGCTCGAAGGCGCCGCCGAGGCACAGGCCGTGAATGGCGGCGGCGAAGGGCTTGCCGCAGGTCTCGAGCCGGCGGAACAGCAGCGACAGCTTGCGTGACTCGGTGAAGAAACGGCGCATCGCCGCCTCCTCGCCGCTCTTTGCCTTCTCCTCCTCGAACAGAACCCGCAGGCCCTGGAGCATGGTGAGATCGGCGCCGCCGGAGAAAGCCTCCTTGCCCGAGGTGATGACGCAGCCGCGGATCGCCTCGTTTGCGGCCACATGCTCCACGATGGTCTCCAGCTCGGCGATCACCTCAGGGGTGAAAACGTTCATCGAGCGACCGGGCATGTCCCAGCTGGCCAGCGCGATGCCGTCGGCATCGGTCTCGAAGCGGAAATTGGTCAGGTCCGGATTGGTCGATACCATGGCTATGCTCCCCGGTGGGATGTCTGTCGTCGCGCCCGGCCTCGCTGCCCGGCGCGATGCGCTCACACGCGTTCGATGATCGTCGCCGTGCCCATGCCGGCCGCGACGCAAAGGGTGACGAGGGCGGTAGACTTGTCCTGCCGTTCCAGTTCGTCGAGCACGGTGCCGAGGATCATCGCCCCGGTCGCGCCGAGCGGATGGCCCATGGCGATGGCGCCGCCATTGACGTTGACGCGCGCCGGGTCGAGCTCGAAAGCCTGCAGATAGCGCAGCACCACCGCCGAGAACGCCTCGTTGACCTCGAACAGATCGATGTCGGACAGGCTCATGCCGGCCTTGTCGAGAGCGCGCCCGGTCACATCGACGGGGCCGGTGAGCATCAGCGCCAGATCGGAACCGACCGAGGCGAAAGCGCGAATCCGCGCCCGTGGTTTCAGCCCGGCTGCGGCGCCGGCATCGCGCGAGCCGACCAGGACCGCAGCCGCCCCGTCGACGATGCCGGAAGCGTTGCCCGCATGGTGCACATGGCCGATCGCCTCGATATCGGGATGGGCGGCGATGGCCACCGCATCGAAGCCGGCCATGTCGCCGATCTGGGCGAAGGAGGGGTTGAGCTGGCCGAGGGACTGCATGTCCGTGCCCGGGCGCATATGCTCGTCGCGATCGAGCAGGGTGATGCCGTTGACGTCGCGCACCGGCACGACGGAGCGCGCAAACCGCCCCTCCTGCCAGGCCTGCGCCGTGCGCTGCTGCGAGCGCACCGCATAGGCATCGACATCGTCACGCGAGAAGCCGTATTTGGTCGCGATCAGATCCGCCGAGATGCCCTGCGGCAGGAAGTAATTGTCGATGGCGAGCGCCGGATCGACGGGCCAGGCCCCGCCCGAGGCGCCCATGCCGATGCGGCTCATGGATTCCACGCCCCCACCGATGGCGAGATCCTTCATGCCGGACATGACCTGCGCGGCGGCGAGATTGACCGCGTCGAGCCCCGAGGCGCAGAAGCGGTTGATCTGCACGCCGGGCGGCTCCTTGCCGAACCCGGCCTTCAGCGCCGCCGCGCGGGCAATGTCGCCGCCGGCCTCGCCGACGGGATCGACGCAGCCCAGAACCACGTCCTCGACGAGGCTCGGGTCGAGCCCGTTGCGGCTGCGCAGGGCGTCGAGGGTGGTCACGGCCAGATCCACGGCGGGCACCTGGTGCAGCGCGCCGTCCGCCTTGCCGCGTCCGCGCGGGGTGCGCACATGGTCGTAGATGAATGCGTCGGCCATGGTTTTCTCCGATTCGCGAAGGTCGTGGTCTCGGCGGATGGGCGGATCAGAACTGATCCGCCGCCAGCGCCATGGTGGTGTCCGCGCCCGTCTCGATGCGCTTCAGGCGCAGGGCCGTTTCGGGCAGGATACGCTGCATGAAATGGCGCCCGGTGACGAGGCGCGCCTCCATCTGCGCCCGCGCCTGCGGATCCTCGCGGCGCCGCAGCGCGGCTTCCGCCATTTGCGCCCACATATAGCCCATGGCGACGAGGCCGAAGAGATGCATGTAGTCGGTGGCGCCCGCCCCCGCATTGTCGGGCCGCGCCATGGCGTTGTTCATGAACCACATGGTGGCCTGCTGGAGGTGGCCGAGCGATTCGGCGAGGGGCGCGGTATAGGGCTGCATGGCTTCATGCTCACCCTGCGCGCGGCAATAGCGGGAGACCTCGTCGAAGAAGCTCATGACCGCGCGCCCGCCATCCTTGGCCAGCTTGCGCCCGACCAGATCCATCGCCTGAACCCCGTTGGCGCCCTCATAGATCATGGCGATGCGGGCATCGCGCACGAATTGCGACATGCCCCATTCCTCGATATAGCCGTGCCCGCCGAACATCTGCTGCGCGGCCACCGCGTTGGCGAAGCCGTAATCGGTGAAGACGCCCTTCACCACGGGGGTGAGCAGCCCCATGAAGTCGAGGGCGGCCTGGCGCGCCTGCGGGTCGGGCGAGCGATGGGCGATGTCGGAGCGCATGGATGTCCACAGGATCAACGCGCGCGCGGCCTCGTTGACGGCCTTGATCTCCATCAGGGTGCGGCGGACATCGGGATGCACGATGATCGGATCGGCCGGGCCGTCCGGGTTCTGCGCCCCGGTCAGGGCGCGGCCCTGCAGGCGGTCCTGCGCATAGGCGACGGCATTCTGGAAGGCGACTTCCGAGACCGCGAGCCCCTGCACGCCGACGGCGAGGCGTGCCTCGTTCATCATCACGAACATGGCTGCGAGCCCGCGATTCTCCTCGCCGACGAGCCAGCCGGTGGCGCCGTCATAATTCATCACGCAGGTGGCATTGCCGTGAATGCCCATCTTGGTCTCGATCGCGCCGCAGCTGACGCCGTTGCGCGCGCCCGGCCTGCCGTCGGGTTCGGCCATGAATTTCGGCACGACGAAGAGCGAGATCCCCTTCGTCCCCGCCGGCGCGCCGTCGATGCGTGCCAGCACCAGATGCACGATGTTTTCGGTGAGGTCGTGCTCGCCGGAGGAGATGAAGATCTTGGTGCCGTTCAGGGCATAGGAACCGTCGCCATTGGGGGTCGCGCGGGTGCGGATCAGCCCGAGATCGGTGCCGCAATGAGGCTCCGTGAGGTTCATCGTGCCCGACCATTCGCCGCTGGCGAGCTTGGGCACATAGGTCTGCTTCTGCTCCTGCGAACCATGCACGAGCAGGGCGGCGATGGCGCCCTGGGTGAGGCCGGGATACATGGCGAGCGCGAGATTGGCGGAGGAGGCGTATTCCTGCATCACGGTGTTGAGCAGTGACGGCAGACCCTGGCCGCCGAATTCCTCGGGCACGGCGAGGCCGAGCCAGCCGCCCTCGCAATAGCTGCGATAGGCCGCCTTGAAGCTCTCCGGCGTGGTGACGCTGCCATCCGGCGCGTGCCGGCAACCCGTCCTGTCGCCTTCGAGATTGGTCGGCGTCCAGGTCTCCTCGCACAACCGCGCGCCCTCGCCGAGAATCGCGCGCAACATGTCGGGACCGGTATCGGCAAAGCCTGGCAGATCGGCGTAATCGGCGATCCCGAGCACATCCTCGAGCAGAAACAACGTGTGTTCGACAGGCGCCTTGTAATGCGGCATGACGCTCCTCCTTGCATGTCCTCGCCCGGCCTCGCTCCGGGGCGATCCTGCGGCCATTCTGGCTCTCTTGCCGATCAAGCCGGGTTATTTATGTTCATATATAAACTATTTTTCCGGCCTCGAAAAGAGGGAATGAACGTCGCAGGCGGCCACCGACCAGACAGGCTGTTCTTCACGGGCGGCGTATTCTTGTGGCGGGTATGGCAAGCCGCAAATGCGTGATGCGGATCGTGTCCCGGGGTTTTCTGCGCCGTATCCGCGACGCCGCCCTTGCGGAAGGGGCACGCTTTCTCCACCCTCGATACAACCGATTCCCCGCTGCATGCGTAGACCATCCAGGTTTTGACGTCGTGCCCGCGCGGGGGTAAGCGTGGGATCCGGCGTCGTGCCGGGCTTGCGCCGCAACGTTGCGGCTGCCGCCGGACAGCGCAGTCAATCGCCGTACCGCCATGCCGGGACGGCATGTTTCAGGGACCGTGTGAATTATGCCCGTCGAAACCCCTCTTCTCGATACGATCCGTGAACCGAAGGATTTGCGTAACCTGCCGGAAGACAAGCTGGCGCAGGTTGCCGACGAATTGCGCGCGGAGACGATCGATGCGGTATCGGTCACGGGCGGGCATCTCGGGGCCGGGCTCGGCGTGGTGGAGCTGACGGTGGCTTTGCACCATGTCTTCGACACCCCCGATGACCGGCTGATCTGGGATGTCGGCCACCAGGCCTATCCGCACAAGATCCTCACCGGGCGCCGCGACCGGATTCGCACCCTGCGCATGGGGGGCGGCCTCTCCGGCTTCACCAAAAGAGCCGAGAGCGAATTCGATCCCTTCGGCGCGGCGCATTCCTCCACCTCGATCTCCGCCGGCCTCGGCATGGCGGTGGGGCGCGATCTGGACGGGCGCAAGAACAATGTCGTCGCCGTGATCGGCGACGGCGCCATGTCGGCGGGCATGGCCTATGAGGCGATGAACAATGCCGGTGCCATGCATTCGCGCCTGATCGTCATCCTCAACGACAACGACATGTCGATCGCGCCGCCCGTGGGCGCCATGTCGGCCTATCTCGCGCGGCTCGTCTCCGGGCGCACCTATCGCTCGCTGCGCGAGACGGCCAAGCAGCTCACCCGCCGCCTGCCCAAATTCATCAGCGAGAAGGCGGCCAAGGCCGAGGAATATGCGCGCGGCTTCTGGACCGGCGGCACCATGTTCGAGGAACTCGGCTTCTATTATGTTGGGCCGATCGACGGGCATAATCTCGACCACCTGCTGCCCGTGCTCAAGAATGTCCGCGACATGGATACCGGCCCGATCCTCGTCCATGTCGTGACGCAGAAGGGCAAGGGCTACGCCCCGGCGGAGGCCTCCGCCGACAAGTATCACGGCGTGGTCAAGTTCGACGTGGTGACCGGCACCCAGTCGAAGCCCAAGGCCAACGCGCCGGCTTTCACCAAAGTGTTCGGCGAGAGCCTGATCAGGGAGGCCGAGCGCGACGACAAGCTCGTGGGGATCACCGCCGCGATGCCGTCGGGCACCGGGATCGACATGTTCGCGAAAGCTTTTCCCGAGCGCAGCTATGATGTCGGCATCGCCGAGCAGCATGCGGTGACCTTCGCCGCCGGGCTCGCGACGGAGGGTTACAAACCCTTCTGTGCGATCTATTCCACCTTCCTGCAGCGCGCCTATGACCAGATCGTGCACGATGTCGCGATCCAGAACCTGCCGGTGCGCTTCGCCCTCGACCGGGCCGGGCTCGTCGGTGCCGACGGGCCGACCCATGCCGGCTCCTTCGACATCGCCTATCTCGGCTGCCTGCCCAATTTCACCATCATGGCCGCCGCCGACGAGGCTGAACTCGTGCATATGGTCGCCACCGCCGTGGCGCATGATTCCGGCCCCATCGCCTTCCGCTATCCGCGCGGCGAGGGTGTCGGCGTCGACATGCCCGAGAAAGGCGTGCCGCTCGAAATCGGCAAGGGCCGGATCGTCAGGGAAGGCAGCCGCATCGCCATCCTGTCGCTCGGCACGCGGCTGAAGGAAGCGTTGCAGGCCGCAGAAGATCTCGAGGCGCGCGGGCTCTCCACCACCGTGGCCGATGCCCGTTTCGCCAAGCCCCTCGACGAGGAGCTGATCCTGCGCCTCGCCCGCGAGCACGAGGTGCTGATCACCGTGGAGGAAGGTTCGATCGGCGGTTTCGGCTCCTTCGTGCTGCATTGCCTCGCTGAGAACGGCGCCCTCGATAGCGGCCTCAAGGTCCGCTCCATGGTCCTGCCCGATACCTTCATCGACCAGGACAAGCCCGACCTCATGTATGCCCAGGCCGGGCTGGATTCGGATGCGATCGTCGCCAAGGTCTTCGCCGCATTGGGGCGGGAAGCCGAGGGGCGCGAGGCGAGCGCGCGCGCGAAGATCGGCTGAGGATCGCAGGCCATGGCCGTTTCCGTCGGGAATACCGCCGATCCCGAAATGCTCTTCACCGTCGAAGACGGCATCGCCCGGGTGGTGTTCAACCGCCCCCAGGCGATGAACGCCTTCACCTATGCCATGTATGACCGGCTGGTGGAGATCTGCGAGACCGTGAATGCCGAACCCGCGATCCGGGTGATGCTGCTCTCCGGCGCGGGCGGCAAGGCCTTCGCCGCCGGCACTGATATCACCCAGTTCCGCGCCATGTCCGGGCGCGCCGACGCGCTCGCCTATGAAGAGCATATGGACCGGGTCTTCTCCACGCTGGAGAGCTGCCGGGTGCCGACCATCGCCGTGATCACCGGGGCGGTGACGGGCGGGGGAGCGGCAATCGCATCCTGCTGTGACATCCGCATCGCCAGCGCCGATATGCGTTTCGGCTTCCCCATCGCGCGCACGCTCGGCAATTGCCTCTCGGTGCGCACCATCGAGCGGGTGGTGGCGCTGATCGGCGAGGCGCGCACCAAGCAGATCCTCTATTCCGCCGAATTGATGGATGCGGATCAAGCGCTCGCGGCGGGGTTCGTCACGCAGATCCTGCCCGATCATGCCGCGCTCGAAGCCCGCGCCGAGGCGCTCGCCACGCTTGTCGCGCAGAACGCGCCACTGACGCTGTCTGCCACCAAGGAAGCTTTGGCGCGGCTGCGGGCCGGCCCGGCAGTGCCGGGCGCCGATGACGATCTGATCCTGCGCTGTTATCTCAGCGCGGATTTCCGCGAGGGCATGGAGGCCTTCCTCGCCAAGC